>Ga0209426_1000297_pt1 | contig 60941 bp, 65 predicted proteins | sample Deesub1362B_J571_FD_187697 | JGI IMG/M metagenome (GOLD analysis project Ga0209426, IMG submission 187697) | Deep oceanic, basalt-hosted subsurface ecosystem from Juan de Fuca Ridge flank, Pacific Ocean, CORK Borehole 1362B_J2.571 (SPAdes)... ... | reverse complement strand
TCGCCACCGCTGCCATGGTAAGAGGCTTATCGAAGCCCATGATAAGTAAGAGGAGGGCAGTCTTTAAATATTTAGCTGCTCTATCATAAAGGGTGAACTATTACGACTTCCTGTCCTTCAAGGAAGAAGCTCTGAAGTACTACCCTCCGCTGGTCTACATAGCCCTGGGGATAGGTATACTTGCCTCCGCCTTCTCCGCTCTCTACATCTGGAGGAGGGAAGAGAGGTACGAGAAACTCGCCTTCTACGCAGCCCTCGCGCTTACTGCAGAGCTTACTCTACTCTATGCTTTGCTGGTGAGGTACCACTTAGGCTTAGCCGGCATCTCTTACATCAACCCCTTCGAAGGCGGTCGCTTCAATATACTTCTCCCCTTCTGGGTGGAAAAGGAGCGCCTTCTATTCTGGCTGTGGATCTATGCGTTCATGGTGCTATATGCATGGAGATACAGAGCAAAGACCTTCGCCTCTGCTTTAAACTTCGGCTCTCTCGCCTTCCTAATTGCGATTTTCTTCACAGGCAGAGAAGAACCTCTGCCAGAGATGGCCCAGCTCACAGAGCAGTACTTGCTGTGGGAGCTTCATCCCTTTGCGGCGCCTGTCGAGCTTTTCCGCTCTCTTATAGGCAAGTACTATCTGTACTCCACTTGGTACATGTGGCTCCACCCGCCCATGATATTCATCGCCTACGCCGCCTTTACTGTGAACTTCTTTGCCTGCATAGCGATGCTTCTAAAGAAAGAGGAGATATACGACAGCATCGCCTATGCGTATGCAAAGTTTGGATACCTGCTGCTCACCATAGGCATGCTCATAGGCTACCCCTGGGCGCTTGAGGCTTGGCAGGGTCAGAGCTGGTGGTGGTCGCCTATAATAAGCGCCTCCTTTATGCTCTGGTTCTTTTACTCCGCCTACCTGCACGCGAGGCTCTACATTAAAGATGAAAAAATGTGGCGCACAACGGCGATTCTGGGAATAATGGGTTACCTGAGCGTGATATTCGCCTACCTGGTGATCTTTCTCTTACCAGGAGTGCACGCTTACGTTTAGAGCAGCTTTTTAGTCAGTTTCATTACAAAGCCAACGAAAACCAGCAACAGCCTTAAGGCAATAAAAAAATCACCAGAGTTCCCAGCCAGCTTAGCACCAGCCCAAGGGCGATACTTGCTACACCACTTAGAGCGAACATCCCATTGCATATGTTTAGAAGAGAGTACCAGAGACGGAAAATGGGATATCTCTCAGTCTTCTAAAAACTAATGAACTAGCTCGTAGATGTATTCGTAGAAGGCTTTGAGCTCCGGGCGGCGCTGAATAAGCTCCTTAAATCCGTCGATTAGCATTTTCTGCAGTTCCATCTCGCTATCTGCTCTCCTTGCCCTGTTGAGTATCTTATAAACCTCTATCACAGCTGTGTTGAACTTCCTGAGAAAGGTTAATCTCGCCTCAGCCTGAACTGTTTGAGAAATAATAATGAGCTCCTTCTCTGCCAGCTCTACCGCAGTTGCGTGCAACCTATCATGTGGGTTGAGAAGCGCTATAACAAGGTTTGTATCCCAGCAGTTTATGGTCATCCTTACGCAGAGGTGAGCAAAGCCGCCAGTCCTTCCGGCACCTCGAAGCTCTCCACCTTCCTCAGCTTCCCGGAGATGACCGCAACATCATTGTAAAGCTTTTCTGGACTCTGCACACCTCTCCTTATACCCTCTACTCTGAGCAGCAGTATGAGCACGCCAAGCATATACTCCCCCTGCCGCTCAGGCGACTTCTCCTTCAGAGCCTCGTCGACGAGCATGCTCGCTAGGGCCAGGGCTTGATCAATGAGCATCGCTTGCTCCGGTTCTTCGGTATCCAGAATCGCCTCGGAGAGGCTCTCCCTCAGAGACTCTATAACCCCGCGGCTCTTAAGCACCTGCATCCTTACAATCTTCTCCTGCTCCTGAGGTGTCAGAATTCTGGATATCTCCTCCAGCAGGGGCAGAACATCCCTGAAGCGCCGCTCAAACACCTCCAAAATTTTGCTGTAAGATTCCAGATAAGCCCGGTAGGTAGGGTCCTCTGGCAGGCAGGTTATAAACTCCTCAATGAGGGCGTTCTTCTCTTCCTCGCTCAGGTGTCTCATCTCAAGTATCTTCCTGAACTTCCAGCCCGCATGCTTTCTCCTGAGAAACTCATAGGACGATAGGAAGGGCTTCAGCGCCCCAAGGATTATGCCAAAGATGTCGTCAAAGTAAAAGTCAAGAACCTCTCTATACCCATACCTCACCGCAGTAGCGCCCATCGTTCGGTGATGCCTCCATAGTCTTACTTCATAATCCTGAGAATACCATTTGTCCTGATTTATATAAAAAGAGGTTAATAACACTTTCGGATGGTGTTTGTTCTAAAACAATATCGACTGAAATAAATACCACCTACAAAAAAAGAGAACCTTCTCTCTCACAATTGGTATCCGACGTTATGTTTATACTTTGTTATAGAAATGTTTAAACAGTGAGAAGCGATGGACATCGAAGTACGCATGGTGTTGCAGGGTGAAGAGGTCGTTGAACGTGAGGTGAAGCGCATAGGCAACAGCGCACACGTGATGCTCCCTCGGAGCTGGATAGGTGCAAAGGTGAAGGTGATACGCCTGAAAAAGGATACGCAGGCAGAGGATGGAGGGGAAGGATGAAAAAAGCAAAGGCAACATGGAAATACGGCGAGGCAACCTGCTTTCAAAAGCGCTGGTTCAGCGACTTCTGCCCCGAGTGTGAAAGCTCCGAGCGCTGCTCTGCGAGGGCGTGGCTCAAATTTACGATGAAAGCGCCAGAGCTGGCGCAGATAAAGCCTGACTTCCTTCGCAGAGCAAGAACAAACTTCAGGAAGCAGCGTCCACCGCAACCTGAGCGGAGATACAAACCAAGGAAAAGATACCCCAAACGGAAGTATCCAGAGGATAATTGGAGAAAAGGCGAAAGGAGAAGCTACTCGAAAAGAAGGTGGGGAAGCGAAAGGTTGAAAAAGGGCGGAAAGTGATTCCTTTATAAGAGACTGAATCATCAGTTGGGTGAGGAAGGCTGATAGGTGGTTGAGATGCGTGCGAAGACAATAATAGGTGTCGCGCTGGCAGTGATGCTGATACTCGCAGCGCTGCCGCAGGCGTGGGCGGTAGTGGAATATAATTCATATAAACTGCAAACCAAGCTGTGCGAGAAGTACAATATACCCAAAAATGAATATGGAACATATAACGTCCGTGATTTGGCAGAGAAACTTGAGTCCAAGCCAGAACGAGAACTAACGGTTGAAGAGGCACAGTTTCTGCTGGAATGGTACTCTGTAAAAGCAGGACAGTCTGGAAGCGATGAACTCTTTCAGCAGAACCTCAAAAAGGCTGAGCACTACTTCAACCTGATAATGCAGAAGGATTCAGACTACGTGCCCGCTTATCTGGCACTAATGAAGACCTATGGCATTGAAGGTTCTTCTCGCAACATTCCGGAACTTGAAAAGAGAGCCTTAGAACTCGAACTAAAAACGCTTGAATTAAACCCCGATGGCAGAATCATTGACGATGGTGGTGAAGAGAATACTTGGACATACTTATCATACGATTTAGAGAGTTTTAAGTACTCCTATGGTTACAGTATTCCAGACGACCTCATCAAGTGGTTCCGAGAGGTTGGCACTATGGCTCAGCATGACGAGATCAAGACCAAAGAAGACTTGGAGCGCATAGGCTTCTATGAGAAGCGCGATGAAGTGCTGAAGGCGTTGGAGGAGAAGCCACTGCTGCAGAAGGTGATGGATGCGATACCTGTGGGCACCACTCAGACGAAGGGCTTGGCTGCGGAGCTTCTGCGCATCCACAGAAACATCGCAATAGCGGCAGGTGCAATCTTTGCTTTCCTCGTATTCTTAGGTGCTCTCTGGCTCAGGCAGCGCCGTGCAGCAGCCGCCTGAACTCCCTTTTATTTTTCACTAAAAAAGAGAGAAGTGGAAGTTCTCGGCGTCGCACTACACCGTTATGTCAGAGAATGCCAGATACTTTTTCCCTGTCCAGTCTCCCGTAACACTGGCGCTTGAGGAGCACGGGTAGCTGCTGCACTTGTCGCAAGAGTCGCCATCATTTATCCACGCGTGCACTATCTCACTGACCAGGCGGTTGACCTCAGCGATAATCTGCCTCGCCTGCGCGTCGGAGAATGGAGGTCTGCCGTATGGGTCCTTGGTAAGGGTATTCTTTATGTCATAGTAGACATCATTATTACCCCCCTTTTTGACCTCCCACGCGTGGCTGCACGCCTCCTGGAAGTACTGGCAGCCTGGGATGCGCTCCCTGCCCCAGTAGCCGCTGCATTTCCTGCTGATCGTACCCGTGCTTCCGAGCCATTCCATCAGCGTGGTGTCGCGGCTATCATTGGGCGGGTACGGCTCCAGCCTGTCCACAAGCACCCTTGCCGTGGCACCTGTCCACTCCTTGAAGTATATGGTCTGGCTGGAGGGGAACCCTTGGAGACCGTATTCTGTGATCCATATTTTAAACACGTTCCTTACCAGGCCGTCCTCATAGCTGACCTCCACCTTAATCTTTCTCTGCGACTGCGGCGCAACGCAGCTCACCTGCTTGGAGCATGTCGCCCCACCAGCGCGTGCCTCTATCGTGTGCATGGTATCGCTGCTGCAGGTTATCGTCACGCTCTTGCTGAACCTTCCCTGTGAGTCGGTGTAGGTGGTGGCGTAGTAGTTCCCGTCCACGTAGATGTCAACTCGCTGGTTAGCTGCGGAGCAGCCCTGCCCGCTCACGGAGAGGCGTCCTGAGAACATCACAGACTCGCCTGTTTGCACCTGCGTCCTGTCCACGGAGCAGGTTATGCTGAAGCTTGCGCCGCAGGTGACGGTGGTGCTCTGCACGGGAGTCACCTGTCCTGTGCTGCTCAGGATACCCTTCACCTCGATGACGTTGCTGCAACCCAAGTAAGCGCTGTAATCGCTCTTAGGCACGTAGATGTTGAAGTTGCCTGAGGAGTCGGTGCTCACGCGCTTTCTCTCGCTGCCGTTAACGTACACGATGATGGTGCCCGCTGCGCCGTCGCCGTCGCTGTCCACGAGCTTTCCGCTGACGCTGAAGCCAGTGTCGCAGAAGCCCGAGGTGTCCCAGGTGACATTCCTGAGCGAGGGATTGCCCCCGGGTGGATTGATAGGCACGCACTGGCCGTTCACGCAGCGGTAGCCATCAGGACAGTCGGTGTCGCTGCAGCACTGCGTCGGACAGGCGCAGTCGGTAAAGAGTCTTGAGAACAGCTCATTGCCATTGTTGGCGTCAAGTATGTAGAACCAGAATTTGCCATTGCTAGTGTAGTTCTTCTTCACGGTGATCCGAGCCATTCCGTTTGAATCGGTTGTGAAGCTGCCGTGATACCACCCGACGCTCCCATAGCCGTACTTGTAGTCAAAGGTTTTATTCCTCGCGGGGCTGTTGGTCCAGCAGTTTGTCACGTTTACAGTAACTACTATCTCGGGCGTGCACTGCACTGAGGTATTGAAGAAGAAGTTGCTTCTGCAGGTTTTGGGTGGTGGGTTGTAGTTCGGGCACGGGAGCTGAGCCTGGGTCTCGCAGTTGGTGCCTATGAGGCAGCCGGTCTCGCAGTTCGCTCCCGGGAAGGGAGAGTCGGCGGGGGAGCACACGTTGCTCTGGATGATGTCTTTCGGCACCACGAATGTGGCAAAGTCCGGGCCGTAGACGTAGTAGACCAGGTGGTACAGGCTCGGCTCGAGCTTTGTGCTGTCCACGTACTGGTGGTACTCCTCGAGGCTGATTTGGTGTGTTACGAACATCTCGTTATACCGCGGATCGACGACAGCACACGGGTCCAGGCAGGTGGTGCCCACGTCGGTACCGCCAGCGCGGAGAACCTTAAGCGTCAGGTCCTTGATGAACGTTGTTTCGTCAACGTGTGCAGGCTTCCCGCTGGCATCAGTCATGTAGTCAGGCGAAGGATACGGCTCACCTTCCTGAACCCAGCTGTGCACCTTGTAGTAGATTCGCTTATACTTCTTATCTGTGATCAGCACATTCATGCGAAGGAGCAGGTTGCCATCCGCATCAAACCGAGCGCTGAGAATGCGAATGTCCCAGCCCACCATTCTCGTGGCGGGCGAGCAGAAGAAGCCGCCTGCTGGGGCATGAAGCTGCGCAAACGTCTGGCAGGTCTCCTCGCAGGCGCCCTGGGTGCTTCTGTAAGGGACGGGCTGACCCCAACACGTCATTGCGTTCAGGTCGCGTTCCATGCGTCTTGCTTCATCCCTGACCACCTCAACCAGAAGTGCCTGGTTGCTGTTGTCTGCTATTCCCTCATCAGCTATGCGCTTTGCCACCCGAGCCTGGAACTCTCTGGCATAGATACCAAGCCACTGGTCACGCCAGTATACGAGTTCTTTGAAGCGAACCTTTGTGTTGCGTTCGTCCAAGCGAATATGGAATTTCAGGGTCCAGTTCTGTGCTTCTGCCTCTGGTATCTGGCCGAGTCCGGCGAGGGCGAAGCTGAGCACGGCGACAGCTTTGAGGAAGCCCCTGCGGGAGAGCTTTATTCCACCATCAGCATCGTTGTTATCCACCTCCCCGTCGCCTTCACCCTTCACGTGGTGCAGGTGCACGGCGATGCCTGCCCTCTTCGCTTCAGCGATAACCTTTCTGGCGAACTCCTCATCGTCACCGTTCAGTGCAGCACGTTTAAGCGCTTCCTCAAGATGCTTGGTAGTTATAAGATTCTCTTCGCCTGTATCAGATACTCTCTCGTGCAAATTAGGCAACATATCAGATATGGTATGCAATACTTTAAAAAAGAATCATGATTCTTTTTTAAATATTTGGACCAAGAGAGACAAGAAGTAATGTTCCTCTTCAGTTATTTCCGCTGATATGAGGTTATGAGAAATGAAATTAAGCTGTGCCATCATTGGTGCTGGCAACTTCTGCAAAATGGTATTGCAGAGACTCACCGGAAGATATGGCAGGTCGCTTTCTGATGAAGTCAAAGATATATACCTGGTGGATCTGGATAGACGTGCTCTAAAGCAGAGGGGTGAGGAGTTCGGGATACCCCCACACAGGCAACTTACCCGCGTGGAGCAGCTGGGAGAAGATGTGGACTTTGCTGTGATTGCAACACCAGCAACGGCCCACTGGGAAGTTACTAGATACACCCTAGAGAAAGGCATCCCAACATTTATTTCGAAACCTCTCGACGCTGACTTCAAAATGGCAAAACAGATGGTTGAGTTGGCGGAATCCTGTGGCACGCTCAACGCTGCAGGTTCGCAGATGCTGTTCCACCCCGCCTTATTGCGGGCGATTGAGTTCATTCATAAGAAACAGGTAGTTATAAAACACATAACAATTAACTGGACAAAAGAGAGAGGCCCCAGAGACCATCCTATACCAGGAATTGTGTTGGAGGAAGGTCCTCATTCCGTCGGCTGTCTTTACGCTCTAAAGCAGGAGTTACCTGAACAGGTGCACATGGCCGTGCGCCGGGGCGAAATAATCATCTCTTGGGAGAAGTGGAAGAACTACAACAACCGCATCGGTATCAGGGTGCTCGGGATGGAGGAGGATGGTAGCAAGAGATTCATAGTAGCCGAAACTTCGAAGGCTTTCACGGCCCTCCTAAAGTACAGCGACGGAACTGTTGCCACTGTGCACATGGATTTCGAAGATCCGTGCAAGCAGCGAACTTTGAAGATTATAGGAGAACTCGACGGCAAAAGGTTTGAAAGGAATATCGCAATCCATGTTGACATGACTGAAGTGTCGTCAAAGGACATGGACAGCGCCAGACACCTGCTTCCAGGTCTCACGGTATGGCAGGGTTTTACATCCGAAAGGAGTGGTGTTGGAAAAGTGGTGATAAGAGAGGAGTTCCCAAATGCAGACCCGCTTGGCGACCAGCTCCTCAGCTTCATTGAGTACGTCAGAAGAGGGGAGAGACCGCACACGCTGATGAGCTTCAGGGAGGAACTTGAAATCGAGAACCTTCTCCAAACTCTCCATAACAGAGCGGAATACCCACAAATAATGGTCATCAAATGAACAGCTCCTTTCAGCGATGTTTCGAGAACACTGCTATGCTGAAAAAGAAGTGTTCGTTTTTGATGAACTCAGTATACAAGAAGCGATGTTTATTCGAGTCACCAATTGCCACAAGGGTTTTATCAGCGTGGACTGCCCCGGCGAAGAACCTTACCACCTTCAGGTTGGCCTGAATGCCGCAGTTCCTTCCAGATACCTGAGTGGCTCTCAGTACATGGTCGCCAATAATGAGGGCGTTGCCGTTCACGTCTATCTGCACCTGTGCGTTTTCGCCCTCTGTTTTGATCACAGCCGCACGGAAGTCCTCAAAAGGCACAGTGGCCTTGGAGCAGACTGTAACCCTGTCCACCCGGACCGGGGGTGCAACCCTACCTGCTGGGCGAAGTACGAAACTCTCTCCGGCACTGCTCAGTTTGGAAAGGTGTTTCTCCCTTTCAAGAGCAAAGAAGATGCCCTCACCATACCCCTTCAGAATGATGCGCTTGTCGTCTGAGAAAACAACCCGGTACACCGGGTTCTGCCTGTGAAACATATCCACAAGCTTGACGATGCCATCCCTGATGCCCATCAGAAGGTCACCTCTACGGGTACCACCTTGCTGTAGTTTCCACCGCCCTGCACTTCAACAACCAGCAGTGTCTGGTTTCCCTGTGGAAAGATCCTGAGAACGTAGTCCCTGCCAGCTATCTTCGGCGGGAGTACAGCTGAGAAGTTCAGCTCGGCGCTGTAAGAGGACTTTGCCTCCGTCAGGTAACTTGCCACCAGCATCAGCACGGAGCTGGCCTCTGCTCTCTCTCTCATATCTCCTGAGGACTTGAGCATCTCAGCGCTCACGTAAACCAGCGGTGCCGTGGCCAACACGATCACTATAATGAAGACAATGAGGTTTTCCATAACATCACCCCAAAGGCGCAGGGGTTTAAAAAAGAATCAGACTCTGATCTGCTCCATGTATCTTGCATCTGGCGGAACTGCTAGAAGCGTCTGGTAGACTCTCAGCAGGTGCCTCCCGCGCAGAGGTTCCACCCAGTGGGCACCAATCACTCCTCTTATGGTGTTAACCATCATCTCTCTCTTGCTTCTCACCTCATCTATGGCAGCCTTCTTCGTGTACCCCTCTCCAGAGACGGTCACATAATAGAGCGTTACCATCGCCCCCTCCTCTCTTATTCTCTTTATGATCCCTTTTATGGTCCTGATGTCCTCCTCCGCAGCCTGTCTTGCTGCCTCGTCTCCCTCCTCTTTTGCCTTCTTGCTTTTCCTCCTGAGGCGGGCTATCTTCCTCTCGTAGAACTCGATCAGCACCCTCTCGTCGAGGGGGTAAGCGAAGGCACCAATGTTTGTGGGCTCTTTGAGTGTCATAAGAAAGGAGTTAATCTGATTGAGGTAGTTCGTCTTCTGGCTGTCAGAAAGGTCGATATAGACGCTGTCGGGAACAACCTTTATCAGGCTCATTGCCACGTACTTGTCGCCGAGGTTCCTTACCACCACGTCGTCAAGCACCTCAACCACGTTCTCAAGAAAAACACTTCTCTCGCCGAAAAGGTGAGTGAGGATGTAGTCGCCCTGCTTCGCCATAATCACGCTTGCACCAGCGGTGAGTATTGCGAGAAAAGCCAGGCTCTTGCTGTAAAACACGGAGTACGCGGCTAAGCCGAAAAGCAGGCTGAGACCAACACCCGCCATGCTAATGAGCTGTGACAGCTTGTAGGGGTTTGCCGCCATGCAACGGTAAAGAAACCATGAGCCTTATAAAAGAATCAATAATTGGCAGTGGCTTTTTAATCCAACTTAGGTATTTAGTAAGCTTCTGTTTTATTCATTATAAGGCACAAAATCTTCTTCAGGAATTTCCTTTTTAGCCTTGCCTTGAATATGGCCGCCCAGCGCCGCTTGTTTTTGATGAAGAGTAGGATGGGACTGAATTTACAATCAACTTGTTCTGATGAAATCTCCTGCTTTCTTGAAATCTTTTTAACCTCTTCCCATGTAACACCAATTTGTAAGACTGGTATCAATCTACTTTGCATCCCATCCCTGTAGGAGACATTTAGCGTCCTATTACAAAAGGGTTTAGACGTTGTTCCTTATCTCACATAGGTTCGGTTTCAACATTTAATAAAATTTATAAATATCTATTAGACTATAACTTTCAAGAATTACGGTGAGATGAGCCATGAGAGAGGAATTATGGTGTTTGTATGTATTAAAGGTATTTCAAGAAAAAGGTCAACAAGCATCGCATGAATTACTTAAGGTAATAATATCAAGCTTATCAGGGGAAGAGATCGAATCTACTGAGTTTAGAAATTTAATTACGCGTCTGCTTGAAAGGGGATTTATACTCCGAGAAGGAGATGGTTTCACTCTTACTCCCGCAGGAAGTTCAATAATTGAAACTTTACAAGATGGGATACCTGAACTAGAGAAAGATTTTGTAGATGATATCATAAAAGAATATATTTCTCTTGAAATAAGCAGGAGGGGTAAATTCATTCAGAATTTAAAAGAATCTATTAAAAACGGTAAAGTTTCGCTTGGAAAAAGAGTTGTTAACCTTTCCGATGATGAGCTTAAAAATTACCTTACAAATTCTGTCCTTTTAACTATTGAAAACATTGAAAAAGAATTTTATAAAATCAAGCTAAAATGTCAATTTTTTAAGTCTATTAGTAAATCTAGTGATAGGTATAGAATTGGAAGTAAAATTAGCCATAACTTCAAGCAAAAATTAGGATATTGTATTTCCTATTTGAATGATGACGAACTTACTTTGTTGTCTCCGAAGACTTTAGACAAAAAAGTCTACACTATCGAAAACTACAGGTTAGAAGTTGTGGATATTCAAAAAGTTGAATTAAATGATGAAGATATTTACCGACTAATAACAAACGAAATTCTACCAGAAATTTTTAAGGATAAAGGTTTTACAAAGACACCAAACAATAGATACATAGACTATAATACACCCTCAGAAAAAAATACCAAGCTAGGTGTACTTAAAATTTTTTCTGGAATAAAAATTAAGATAGATAAACTTTCTTCTAAGGAGTACATAATTTGGGTTGACCCTATTTACAGATTTATGTTTAATTTATATGATTTTATAGAATATTTAAAATCCTCTGGTAAAGATTCAGAAGAAATAGTGGATTATTTAAAAAATACAATAAAATTTGTGAGAGTACTTCCGTATGACTCTTTTGGTGAGATAAATAAAATCTGGCTAGAAGAAAAAGATATGACAAAAGAAAGAGTTGAAAATTCTGAAATCACACTTTATGATTTCTGGAAAAATAGGCACTGCATTAAACTAATTAAAAAACAACCAATAATAGGGGTTAAACTTGGTGAGTCTATTTTTAAATATCCAGCTCAAGTAGTTTATATGGATAGGAAAATATTAGAAAACAAATTTCCTCATATATTGGATGAATTACCAGCTACTGCACTAAATCCACCGGAAAGATATCAAAAAACCATTGAATTCATAGATAGAATTAGCTGTGAAGTAAACAGAGATTTTATAAGATTAGATATAAATTCTGTTCCATTATCTTTGGATTTTCTTATTAAAAATGGATATTTCAAAGAAGTGTATTATTTATCTCCACCATTGTTAAAATTTAATAAAGAGAGACATAGAAAAGAGCAAATTTCAGATCCACGAGCAATTTTTAAATATGGTCCGTATTCAAAAGGAAAGATTATAAAAATACATTCAGTCATCCATCCAACCCACATTTCGCGTGATGAGGTATCGAACTTCATTGATGAACTGCAGAGGGCTTTCCAGAGACACAACTTTGGAAAGCTTATCTTTGATGAAAATACATATTATACTATAACAAACAACCTAAGTGTAGACAGAATAGATAAAATAGTTAGGCAAACCCCAATTGCCGCAGGTAATTATCAAAATATAGCAATAGTGATATTGCCAAAAGAATTATCATCGCAGGGATATAGACTAAATTTCAAGGCAAAATTTGCGAGACTTAGAAATATTCCTACTCAAATTATACTTGAAGAAACTTTAGAAAAAATAAAAGAAGGAAATTATGGTATAATAAAAAATTTGCTTATTCAAATCTACTCAAAGCATTTGAATGAAGGAGAAGCACTGTGGGTATTAGAGAATCCCGCAGATGATAAAGAACGTTCAATATATGTGGGATTGGGATTCTCCCAAAAACCCCTAGAAGGCAAAAAGGCTAATTCGTTCGCTGCATTGTGCGATGCAAGGGGATTGCAACTTAAATGGAAACCAATAGGCATGCCATTTCAGGGGAAGTACATAACCGAGCCGTGGTTTGATGGACTTCTCATGTATATAAGGGAAAACCTTAGCGATATTATTAACAGAATTGTAATTTATAGGAGGGGAGACACACATTTTAGAGAAATAGAAACAATGAGTTCAGCTATAAATAAATCAAAGTTTTGGTCAAAAATAGATGTGAATTTTATATCGGTTAAAGACGATATAAGGAGATTATACATAAAAGGAGAAAATATAACCAATGTACCTCTAGGATTGTTTGTAATTTTGAGTGATAATGAAGCGTTATGTTACAACTCGATACATCAATCTGTCGAACTAAAACAAGGTACAGTAATTCCAGTAAGGGTAAAATTAGAGATTGGTAACACTCCGATTCTTGATATGATAAAAGAGTATTACGACTTATGCTATTTGAATTGGTCTTCTCCTATAACTATATCAAAATACCCGCTTATTTTGAATATTGCAAATAAAATAGCAGATACCGTCAAGGAACTTCCTGATGAGATTATATTTAACTGGTTACCTCTATGAGGGTGAAGATATGAATAACACCTTCGAGGAAAAGGTAATACAGGTACTAGAGGAATGGCAATGGGAACCTGCAAAAGAGAAAATTGAAATTGAATTAGACCCAAAAGTAAATAGATTCTCAACACTTCTTTTCTCATATGATAATTGGGAAACTATCTACAAAATACTAAGAAATTGTGTAAACAATGGTAAATACATCTATATATCAAATTATTTCCGACCGTTGGAAGACATTAAACGTATGGTTATCGACTTATATCAAAAGAATTATGACTATATATTAGATTTTTTGGCTAAATATGTTGAACAATACAAAAATATCAATGATGAGGATGCTAATAAGCTTAATGAGATCTTAAATAGCTTCCTTTATGATGATATTTTTGAAGAGACTCCTGAGGTGTTAGAATACTGCCAGAGCTGTGAAAAGATACAAATCGTAGGAGAGAAACAAAGAGATGAGAGATGTATGTGTGATAGTAGGATATACAAAATTTTTAAATGTGTCTTGAACCCTAATATTAAGAAAAGTCTACAAAATAATCAATTTATAGAAATTTATGTTAAAGAAATCTTTAAGGAAGCTAGTTTAAAAGTTATTTCTAAAAGAGTAAATGGAAGCGTGGTATCTACAAGTATTCCGTATAAGGTCCCACCCAACCCGCCAGTAGAACTAGATGTCGTAGCAGTTTATAATGACTGGATATTTCTATGTGAATGCAAAACAAAAAAGATAATTCCAAACGATGTTGCAAATAAATTAGGCCAAGCAAATAGGTTAGTAAAGCGTATTTCTAAGCAAATAGGAGTACGGGATTTAAATGTAATATATGTGTGGGTGACAACTGAAGAAATTGACAAAAATATTCATCCATCTGGTTATCTTGAAGATTATGAATGGTTAAAGGATTTATTGTTTATTGATAAAGATAAGATAATCAATTTAAAAGATGAAATAAGAAAGAAATTAATATCTTTTTAGAGATAATTGATATTAAACATGTTAAAATGTAAGTATTAGTTTATTTCCATTTATGGTCCTTTATTTTGCTTTACAATCAATTTATAAGAACTCAGCCGACCTGCACGTACAGAAAGACATCTGAGATGACGTTGGTCTTTGCAGAGCCAACCGCTCTTGAGGAGCTGAAGCCAGGAGAACTCACGTCGACGGCACCGTCAGAGGTAAACACCCTCCACCTGTTCAGGGACATTACAACATCAAAATAATATTTTATATCCTGCTCAGCCTGACCGTAGGCTCTCTGGTCTCCCTGCAGGTATCCGTATCTTATCAGCTCAAAGATTGTCATCCCCTCGTACTCCTCATTCTTCGAAGTTGTCGGGTATTTCTCGAGGGCGCTGAGCGCCTGCTTGGCCTTCAGGCTATTGAGTTCCTGCACTTGCGAGTGGATGAGAACAGAGGGATCCGCAGCTATGAACAGAAAAACCCCCAGAATGGTTAGCACCACTATAATCAGCGCAACCTCAAGGACTCTCGCGGGCACGTCTGAACCGCCCCTCCATCTTTGCCTCTATTATAAGCAACTTTGCATATATACTCCCGAGAGTCTCCGGGTCTAATGTATTCTCTCTTACCTTATTGAGGATGCTGAGCACAGTAGATAGCGTAGATTCCATGATCTCAAAGTTCGCCTCTAGCACGGCAATCCTGCTCTTCAGGGATGCCAGTTCCTCTTCAACACTCATTTTTCTACCTCACGCTCTCTTCCGAAGTCCTTGTCAATGTCCAGGCCCAGCTCCATAGCAATCGCCTTAATAATACCCTTGAGATAGGACACCTCATTCTCAAGGGCTTTTATTCTGCTTTGAGTCTCCTCGTCCACCTTGAGCAACTGCTGCACCTCCTAGCCACCAAATATTGCACCAATCAGATCCGCGAACCAGCCGAGTATCTTGTCCCCGTACTCTGCAGTTACATATATGCCCACCGCTGCAAGAAACACTTTTTCAGCCACATCTCTTGCGTACTCTTTGGATGTAGCGCTGCCTTTGCCCATGTTGGAGTAAGCAAAGAGCAAGAAGCTTACAAGGAGTGCAACCTTCGCCAGCGTCTTAGCGATGCCCTTGAGAGACTCCCAGAGGTTATTCACAGGCTGTCCCTGGAGCTGCCCTGCGGTGGAAGTGGCGGCGAACACTGGCTGCAAAAACACCAGCACCGTCATCAGCGCAAGCACAATGCCCACAAGCCTTCTCATGTACACCACCAGAGAGGCGGAGTATAAATCATTTAAAAAAGAATCAGGCCTTGTGGAACAGGAACTCTATCAACGCGCCATCCTTCTCTTGATTCTTTTTTAAATGGACAGAGCAGGAAGCAGGCATGGGTATGCAGAAGATAGCCTTTGTTGGTACAGGTGGAGTGGGTAAAACAACAATCGCTGCTTTAATTTCAGCGTACTCCCAGGGCGTCGAACTGTACGATTTCGACCCCCTTGGCGGTCTCAGAAGTCTGGTGAAGAAGTGCAAGACCGAGAGGGACCTGCTAGTCCAGCCTGCCATCATCGATACAAGGGCAACAGAGTCTCTGCTGCGGTTTCTTGGCAGCAACCCTGATGTGAAGCTCCTGTATTTCGTAACTCCGCACCCGCACAAGGTAGCAGAGACAGAGGAACTCATCAGGAGCTTTGAGCACTACCAGCTGTCGAACGTGCCCATTGGCGTGGTAGTGAACAAGGTTGTCGGGAAGGATGAGGGCGTGAGTGTTCGCGGGCTCAACGTGGTCTCCACGATTCCGTATTCAGCTGCCATTGACAGGTTGCTGAGTGAGGGCAGTGTGCCAGAGGACGGGGTGAGGCTGGAGAAGACAGTGGAAGAAGCGATTGTAGACCTGGTACACAAGCTGGGACTCAAGGTCAGAGAGGTGAAAAAGAGGAGGTCGATTCTGAGCTTCAAGTGATACCATGCTCACCAGGGTTGCAGATGCCTACTTCGGGACTCTTCAGAGGATCAGTATCGGTCAAAAAGTAGTTATTTTCAGCGACTTTTCTGCAATAGGGAAGCATTTTGGGTACACCATTTCACCTGGTGAGATAGAAGGCAAAATAATCGTCCTGTTCCTGCCCCTGGTTCTTATAAACCTGGTCCTGTCAGTGGTAAGCAGCATCTTCGCCATTCTTGCTGTACTCTCGCTTCTCGCAGCGGTGGTGTTGTTGCTGATACCGAAGTTGCTGCACGCTATGCTCAGGGTGGCCTTCTTTTCAGACCTCTTCAGCTTTTCAATATACTTCCTGACGCTGGCCAACTACAAAAACCTGTATCAGTGCTTTGAAGCCGCAGCCGCCAGAACAGAGACGACTTTCTTCAAGAGGGCGCTTGTCAGGTTGCAGCTTGGCGAACTCAAATCTGTGCAGGAGGCGATGAGGTATCTAATAGAGGAGACTAGGGACTTCGGGTACGAGGCATACGAGATCCTGAGCATAATCGAGGAGGAGGTTGGCAAGGCAAGCCCCAGCTACGAAGCCGCACTTTCCGAGGTGTTGCTGATACAGCAGGGCCTGGTTGGAGTGACCACGGAGAGATTCAGGTCTGCGCTGAACATGGCCCTGGGCGTGCTCGGGATACTTCCTGCAGTTGTGCTCACGCTCGTGCCATTCTTCCTTATGATGGCCAACTTTGACCCTACCCTCAGCTTCGTCATGGCGGCGGTACTGCTGCTCATTTTCAACATCTTGGCAATGCTCCTGCTTGCTACGAGCCTGCCTGTCGGCGGCAGCTTCGTGAACGTTAAAAATGTTGACTGGATGACGGTGAAAGAGCTTTTTGGCATAAAGAAGGCATCTCTCCCAAACAGGGTGGAGCTCCTCTACCTGAGCCTGGCTCTGCTCCTGATGGGTGTCGTCTCCCCCGTCTTCATAGTTTTCTCAGGTGTGGTCCTCGCGCTATATGCGGTGCCTGCGATGGATTATGAAGCCCTGCTTGGTAGAATTTCCAGAGAGTTGCCGTCAGTACCGGTGTTCGCCCGAAAGGTATCATACAGGCTGAGAAGGGACATGGCCCTTGAGAAGGCGCTCGAGGATCCAACGACGATCTCCAGAGCGGTTAGGGTGAAGGCATGCACAAGGACGTTCCTTATTGAGGAGGCATCTGTACTAGAGAGGGTTATATACGACATGGGCGAGATGGGCAAGAAGCTCGGCGAGTCCCTCGCAGCGCTTGCGAAGTACCTGAACGAGAGCATCAAGCAAAAGCTGCTCACTGCGCAGCTGTTCAGAAACTTCCGCCTCACGATATACCTGCTCCTGTTCTTCATTCCCCTTATCCCCATAGTAAGCATCTTTATTCTGAAGATGATCTCCGGCTACACGGGTTTTGAGCCGTCTGGTTCCGATATACTGGGGGGATCCATCTTCTTCGAACTAATGGACAGGATGAAGGAAGTCAACACAAAGGCTGCAGCGGTGAGCACTCTCATGGTATCTTACGTGACGAACGCCTGCTTGGCGGTGCTCGCTTCCTTCGCCTCTGGTATCTACTACAGCGAGAAGTACAGGTTTTACCTGCTGCTCTCTGGGATTGCATTTACCATTACAGGGCTACTACTGATACTTGTAATCTAGAAGGGTGAAACGTGTCTCTTTCTTTAAACCACAACATTGCCCGACGAAGAATGATAAATGATAATTAAAGTACTGCAGAATGTGTTAGATGGACTGGTTTATCTCAAGATATGTAACCTATAAATAGCTCGATATTTATAAATAAATTTGATGATAAGGAATAGATTGTCTAAGAAGCTCAAAACTCTAAATAGGTATAGTACCGGTACCAAAATTTATATAATTTATATGTTCATACTTTTAATAGGTGTATCTTTCCTAATTTATATTTATACCTTTCATGAAGAATATCTATCTGGCGTATTTGCCGAAGTAGATTCTGCTAGATATCTTTTAAGCGCGGAGGCACAAGCTCAAGCTGCAATTTTGGGAATAGTAATTTCACTTACCCTGATAGCTATTCAATTAGCGTCACAGTCTTATTCAAGCAGAATTATCGAGGCTTTTGTTAAAGATAAATGGTTATGGCTACTTTTATTGTTATATTGTATATCTATAATGTATGATTTAGTGATTCTTAGTTTAATTTCAAACAATTTCAAATATATTCAAATATTTGTTGTTTTAAGTCTTATTCTTATGACTTTTTCTATTGGTCTATTGTTTCCTTATATAGATTCTGTTACAAAGAAGCTATTGCCCGGGAGTATCATAAGCAGCATAAGTAATCAAATTAAAAGAGAAGAATTATTAGACGAAATAAACAATTTGACACATTCTGATTTTATTATGTTTAAATCTTTTAATGAGGAAACATCAATTCGTCCAATATTAGATATTATAAAAGCAAGTATTTATAATAATGATCCTGTTACTGCAAAATATGGGATTAATGAAATAGCTAAAATTGCAGAAGATGTTTTCAAGTATATCTATGGCCCATCAGAAACTAAAAAAGCATTATCATTCTTTTTTGGACATATTTACGAAATATGGCAAACAACATTAATAAAAAAAGATGAATTGACCGCTATCCAGGTGGCAATATGTTTAAAGAATATTATAAAAATTGATAAAGAAACTTTAAATTATATCCCATCGTTCTATTATAAAATATTCACTAAATCATTATTTGACACATCAATTAAGAATAATTGGGACGAATTTCTGGAAGAACTCATAGATATACATATAGAATTAGCTGACATATCTGTCAAATATAATTTGGAAAATTCATTTAATGAAGTCATTAATGCGTTAGAACAAATTGGTACCGAAACCATGAGATATGGAGACCGGTATATACATTACATTTTTATTATTAATAAAAAATTAGGCGAATTTTTGGAAAATTCTGTAGTAAAAAAGTGGGGTCCTGTTTCAGCGGATATTTTGAAATATATACAAGAAACAAGTGAATTTTTAATTGAAAATGCTAAATCACATACTATACTTGCATCAATTTTTTCTGGTGACTGGGGTAGATTTATGCCTTTAAATAATCTGGAAAGTATAGCGAAAATTTTAATTAATAATGATTTCTATAATGATCATTGGTGGTATAAATTATTTTCGTTTTATTTATTACGGGAAGGTCCTTATTATAATATTGGAAAGAAATATGCACAAAAAATCTATGGAAATCCTTTATTTGACATAATAAAATCACTTGAAGAGATTGGAATACATGCAATTGAGCATGGATATGAAGAAGCTGTAGAAACTGTAATTAAAACTCTTACAGATATAGCGGTTGTTGATTTATATGAAGGTGGACCTAATATTGATAAATTTTTGCAAACTTTTAATGTAATAAAAGAAAATTCACCTGATAAACTTCAAAAAAATATTTTTAAATGTGTAAATTCATCTGTAGAAGAACTAACGGAAAAAGTTATTGATATTGTGCGATCAATAAAAGAAGATGAAAATTCAAATATATTAAGATATTGTAATCTTTTAATAGAGATGGGGCAGTATGGTTATAAGAATGTTATTGATCAAGTTTTAAGGAATCATGCGGAGACTTCCCAGTATATACGAGGTTATAAAAAATTTGAGCAATTGAGAGACTGTTACTATGAAAAAAGTTCAGGTGAACCTCATTTTGATGCCTGAAAAAAAGCCTCAGTACTAATCTTATTACCTAACTTGTAAAATTGAAAAATAATTGGTAAAAGAACGGGAAGCTATTATCTTGTATGTCTTTATCACTGTGTCTTGATCTAAGTGTGATTCCTTTATAAGCAGAGCCTTCTAATGGGGAGAGATATGCGCAAGCTCATAGCTGCGATACTGACCATTACTCTGCTCGCTGGCTTCGCCTACCTGTTGCTACACCACGAAAAGAAGATAGAGTGTAGGGCGGAGTTCAGCTATGGTGAGGATGGGAGATACATCCTTATAGACCCGCCCGGAACCGTGCTTATTAATGAGATACAGCTCAAGGACATCACATTCAGAATAAACGAGCGTGCAGACGTGTACAAGCTCTACTACAGGTGGTCGCCCGAAACTAGGGTGAGCTTGAAGGTCTACACTGACAGAGGCGTGTGCACCATCTCAAAGAAAACACCCTCAGTTAGGGAGTCACTCACATTTGAGACTGTTGAGAGCATACCAGACCATATCTTTGTCAGGGTGGACAGTGCAGGCTACAGGGTATCCATCCTGACCTTTCAGACGCCTCTGAAAGTTGTCCTCTACAGGGGGCCTTCGGTGTTTACTGATGAGGGCGACCTTTACAGGGTCTACACTCTGCTGAAGAGGCAGCTCAGGGAAGCCGGTTTTGAAGTGGAGGAGAGCACTGAGGTATCAGGGGATATTGCCGTGATTGCAGGGGGTGTAATCCCTCAGAACCTGAGTACAGAAACAAAGATAATCTACCTGGGCAAGACGCCGCCAGGGAAGTACATTGCGAACCCCTCGGGAGGCATAGATAAGGGAGAGCCCATCGTCAAATTCGTCGAGAGCACATCAGATTACCTGCTGCCTGAGGGCAGAGTGAAATCGCTCTACTACCCTGCAGGGATAACAGAGTGGCTGAAAAGAAGGGAAGACGGACAGCCGGGGGTCTTTGCCTACAGAAACTTCGTCATCTACACATCAGGCATCGATGACTTCCCCTCTCCAGAGGTCTGTGCGAGGGAGGTGCTGAGGACCATCCTCAAGGGCAGGCTTGTGGAGTTTGAGGATGACAATTATATCAACGCGAAAGTGGTGCTCCCTGCGGAGCCAGGCAATTACACAGCTGTGGCTCTCGGCTGGAAGGGAAGCTTTATCTCCACCTCTAAAAAGCTCACTGTAACTGTGCCGGAGACGAAGGGTGATGTAGAGGTGAGAAGGGTCTCTAGCAGGGAGGCCAGGGTGTCTGTTTTCTCGGAAGACAAAACAGCTCTGTGGCTGGTAAACTACTACAACGGGTACATGAGCAAGGACGTGTTCAACCTCTCCAGCCCAGTGGCGACGATCACAATCAGCCTCCATGACGGCGGCAACCTTCTCGTCTTGTACAACTCAAAAGGTGAAGCTTTGGCAGCCCAACATGTACACGTCCCGCACTACAGAGTTGTTCTTGAGGACAATGTCCCTGTCCTCTATAGGGATGGACAGCCCTATAGCGGTGAGGTAACGCTGCTGACAAAGAGAGGTGAGAGAAGGGTCTACGTTAATGGGGGCAAACTTCCCAGAGCGGAGTTCGTCGTGGTGGACGGCTTTAACATCCCGATACCCAGAAGCCACTACAGCGTTACACCTGAACATATTCTCATCCTGATTGTGTTCCTGTTCATGGTCTTCTCAAAGCTGAAGAAAGAGGAGAAGGATGACGAACTTATCATAGTGTTCCGCAGGCCCGTCAGTCCCGGCGAGGAGGAGTCTGTGGAGATATCCGCTGAAGAGGTGGTGCACAGCATGGAGAGGTTCTCTGAAGCCGTGGGCAGAAAATGGGTGCCTTTGAGCGCCGACGAGGTCAGGATGGCCCTTATCAAGTACGCTCCAAATGTGACCTTTCATCCATCCCTCAAGGAAGTCAGGTCCCTTATGGATGCGATGGCCGCTGCGGGCTACGTGGTGGCCCAGGATGGGTACTACGCTCCGGAGAGGTGGTGCAGGGATCAGAGCATGCTCCATCTGGTGATGTGCAGAGCGATCTATGAAAAGTTGGTGGAGAGGGGAGTGGCAGCGAGGATAACGACCAAGATGAGGGTGGAGGAGGTGCAGAGGGAGGTCAGGGCAACCGGAGACGGTATTGAAGTGGTTGAGAGAACCGTAAAGAAGAGGGCGAAGGTTCCAGATGTTGTGGGTGTAAAGGGCCACCGATTCTTCCTGGTGGAGTGTGAGACGGGGAAAAACAGAAATCCGAACAAAATAAAGGCGTTCATAAAGAAAGCTCAGGCGTTTCCCGAGAACTTCGTGTTCATTCTCGTAATCACCCCGGAGGCGCAGAAGATCCTCGATGCTGCCATCGAAGAGATCGGGCCAGTGCTCAGAGAGCTGGAAGAGCAGGACAGGTTCCAGCTTTACTACTACAGGGACGGGAAAATTTTCTAGCCCCTGATTCTTTTTTAAGGCCGTTCTGTAAAGCAGGGATGACCCGTCTTAACAATTGTAGCCATTAGGGCCTCTTCCTTGTTGCTAAAAATAAGGAGAGGTGTTCGAAGATGATTGGTACAGCCGAGTTGGTAGTTGTTGCCGGAATCGTGGTGCTGCTCTTCGGTGCCAGCAAGATACCCGAACTCGCACGCGGTCTCGGAAGAGCGAAAAGAGAATTCATAGAAGCTGCAAAAAGCGATTCGAGAAATGGCAGCGAAGAGTAGGGATGTTCGGGAAAAAGGAGAAAGATATCAGGCTTCCTGTAGGGAAGCTTCTGAAGAAGGTGCACAACGCCGAAATTTCCGATATCCTGTTTAATGTGCACAGGGCCAGGGAGGTTGAATTTTCCGGGTACTTCAAGCTTTTCGTCAGGGATACTGGAGCCATAGTTAAGATACTCATTCTTGAGGGTGCGCCTGTTGCCTGCTCCATGATAAGTGGATCCTCTGTTTCCAACAGCCCTGAAAAGATTTTTAACTCACTGAAGGATGTGCTCTTTGATGTGGAGGTGTATGAGTTCGACGACATTGACGCAATGCTGGCGAGAGACCTCAACAGATCTGTAATTCAAGACGGGTCTGGGGGAAAGCTGCGCACCTTGTTTAAATCGATGCTTCAAAGAGAGACTCCACCCCCCGAACAGCAGGTCCGCCAGACTAAAAAGCCCGCTCCAAGCAGGGATGAGCTGATGAAAAAGTACAGGCTCATAGACCCCTCTGATGAAGAGATAGAAAGGCTGATAAGAAACGCTTTTTGAAATGGCTAGTGCAATTACACTCCATTGCAAGGTCTCGTAGTTTCGAGTAGCTTCTCTTATAATAACCAGTAATGATGTAATAGGTGCTGTTGTGTGCCAAGGAATTTGCTGTTGAAGTACTACTGATGACAGATGTTTTTTGAGAAACCTTTTTAAACTCTGGATAAAACTGATTAAACATGAGTGATACAGATACCAAGAAGCTGAAACTCAAAAATTTCCGTGGAGTGAAAAAAGGGGAAGTTGAACTTGGGGATATGACAATACTTATAGGGGCGAACAACTCCGCCAAGAGCACAATACTTGAGGCAATTTTTCTTATTTCAAACCCGCTCCGCTCTGTTCCCTATATGAAGCCCGCAGAAAAAGATGTAGCCCTGCCTCTTAACGCCGTTTCACTAATTCATGAGTTGCACAAAACCCTCACTAGTGAGGGATATGCTTTTCTGCTGTATAAATACACCGCCGACTCGGCGGAAATAGGGTTAAACTTTAAGTCACGCAACATACAATTAAACTATGCATACTTACGTTTTAAAAAAACGGGTCATGAAATATTCCTATCTACAGATATACCGACCATTACTCATAAAAATTTCCACACCCCTGCCGGAATCGTCAAAGCGTTTGGAAGTCTGGGAGTATCAGTTAATAAAACCACCCCTGAATTTTTAAATGATGTTTTACTGACAGAAGAATCCCTCTTAATCTCTTCCGAGCTTATAAAGCATGCCTACTGGTATATGCACAACAACTGGGCAAATATAATGAACCTTGGCATAACCAAGGAGGTTGCAAAGGACATCTCCCGTCTGGTTAATGAGAATTTTGTGAACATAACAATAGAACCATTTTTGGGAGGTAGGCTTTCAGTATTTGGCTTTCTCGAAGACGGCACTAGGATAAGGCTGGGAGACCTCGGTGCAGGTGCGCAGATATATATAACCGCTAGGATATTGTACGAACTCACAAAGCCAAAGCTTCTGCTCTGGGACGACGTAGAGTCCCACATGAACCCCCGCATGCTTGTAAGAATAGCTGAGTGGTTCTCCGAGCTTATCAAGAATGGAGTCCAAATTGTAATCACAACCCACAGCCTTGAGGCCGCTAAAATAATCGCCGAGTTCATTGAGGATGCCAAAATCTGCACAACCACACTAAAAGACGGCATGCTTAAAACAAGAGAACTGTCAATAGATGAAGTTAACAGCTTACTATCTGCAGGAATCGACGTTAGACTTGCAGATACGGTGATAGTGTGAGGCTAAAACCTCTTAGTCCACAACTTGAAGCAAAGATGAAGAAAAAATTATCAAAATTGATATCAAAAAATTTTAAAAACAATATTTTATCCGGAGATGGCGATATTCGCTCCCTCATCATACTAGGAGATGGAGATGGAGACGATCTTGTCATCCCTATAGTTTGCCATCACCTCAACGGTGAGAAAACAGTTGGAATAACAAAACCCGTAAATCCGAGAATAGGGGCTATAAGTGAGCTGCCAGTTATCCTCCCTCTTTTGAACGTTAATAAGATAGCCCTGGTAATGGACCAGGAAGGAGACGAATTAAAACAGCTATATAAACAAATCGAGAAGAAATTGAGGAAGATGAACGTAAAATTTGAAAAAGGAGATGCTGACAGGAGGCTTGTGCGCTATATTTGCAAGCTTGGTCCAAGAAAATTTGAGCTTATCTTAATTATAAGTGGGATAGATGAGATGCCCTTGAAGATGCATAAAATCGAAGATCATTTACTTAAGGCTCTCTCAAAGCTTTCAAAAACAGAATATGATGTTGGAGATTCAAAGGAAGCATGGGAAGGCTTAGACAAATCTACTCAGCGAGAAGTGCTTCTGAAGCTGAAGGATTCCAGAAACCTGTGCCTTGGTATATTCTCCCAGCATTCTAAGGGTCTGGAACTTTTAGAGTAGGTGGTAAAATCCTTTGCATGGATTATGTTTGGAGAATCAAGGTCTCGCAGTAATCGATAAGTATATATCTCTCCATTGTTATAAATCCTAATCACATAAACTACAAGGAGGGGTGATAGACATTAAAATGTACGTAGCAACAGGGCCAATTGAATTTTCTGAAATTAGAAGGGGAATAGAGGAAGCCAAAGTACCAGAAAATGTGGTTGAACTTAAGGAAATTTTAAAATCAATAAACAAGGAAATTAAAGAAAGCATCGAAACAGAAAGTGAGGTGACTATAGAGATTAGTGGTTCTGTTACGGTCGGAGGCTCGGGTGAACTAAATATAGGAATATTTAACATAGGTGGAGAAGGAGATAAACAGAAAACTGTCACAATATCCCTGACGACAAAAATAAAGCCAGAGAACAGATAGCAGCGTCCTTGTAATATCACGTATCAAAAGCAGTAGTCAGCTTCGCCTCCCAAGTATTCCCCTCAGAAACCTGTCTATAATGGACACCTTTGGTTTTGGTACCTTGTACTCATTTCCGGAAATGTCTGCTGCCAGCTTTTTAAAAGCATGAGCGGCAGGAGAGTCTGGATAGGCCTTAATCAAGGGGATGCCGTAATTCACGCAGGCTTTCATTCTGGGTTCTTCTGGAATTACTGCCATAACCTTTTTTTCTAGAATCGTCTCTATTTCCTCTGGTGCTAATTCTTCCTTCGTCCTGCTTGCTCTGTTAACCACCACTCCCAGAATTGCAGAACCAAGCTTCTCTGCCACAACTCTGGTTTTCAGGGCATCAGACAGGCTGGGTATCTCCGGATTAACCACCAGGAGTGTATTCTGACAGGCGGAAATTGCAACAACTGTATTCTGGTTAAGCCCTGCAGGGGAGTCGACAATAAGGATATCGGTGTGGCTCGAGTCGGTCAGGTACTCTATCACATCAGACAGGGTGTCTGGGTTTATCCCTTTGAGCTTGGTTAGTTCAATTCCAGCAGGCACCACCCACAGATCCAGACCCTCGTAAGGCGTATAGATGGCATCCTGCAAAATAGCCCTCCCTTTCAGAACATCCAGCAGACTCGTGTGCGCTGTTATCCCAAAGTGGTACTCCAGATTTGCCATCTCGATGTCTGCGTCCAGCACTGTGACCTTTTTCCCGAATTCAGCAAGAGCTATTGAGAGGTTAGCGGATATGGTGGTCTTGCCGACACCACCTTTTCCAGAGACCACCGCGATGGATGTGCTGCTCATTCCCTTTCCTCCTGAATAATCATGATACAGTCATCTTTGCTGAAAATCTTGCTTTCTGGAACGTGCTTTGTTTTATTAAACTCGCTCAGTATCCTTTTCACCTCGCCGGAGAACTCACAGCGCTTGTGGTCTCCCTCTCCGCACTCTCGGAGCACCCAGAAAGGACAGGACTGCAGCTTGCACTTATTCACCTGCCACACCCCCAAAGATGCTGTAGAGCCTCCGTGAAATAGATGAGAGAAAGCTCTCCCTAACCCTTGGCTTACCCTTCGGCTCCAGCTGACCTGAGCATAGCATTATAACGGCTCTGGCAGCTTCCTGGAGTTCTCTAGCCGCCCTGCTCTTCGGAGCGATCAGGCTCACCGGCTTTCTCTGGTTGCACGCATCCTCTATTTCCTGAGAGCTGGATATTGATGCGATAATTTCCAGGTTGAGGCTCTTTTCTACCTTCTCAATCTCTCTTTTTGATATTGCCTTGTTCACTATTGCCTTTGTGATTCTGTGTTCCCCTTCCAGGTGTTCGTTAAGCTTGAGAAGCTCCCTGGCTCCCCTGAGTTCCAGGGATGTAGGAGCAGTTACCAGAATGGGTCTGAAGAGCCTTGCATAGTAGTAGTGGGACTTGGTTATTGAGCCAGGTGTGTCCACTATCACGAGCCCTATGCGGGGGTTGCTTTCCAGAGTTTTCTTGAAATACAGCAGCTTCTCGAGGGGTCCTCTGGCCTCTTCTGGGGTCTGAGCCGCGATGAGATCCTCCACCGACGAACATACCACGAAAAGCCTCTCGTAGGGTGTTCTGATCAGAACGTCCTCTATCTCCAAGTCCTCTCTGTTTATGTACTCAAACCAGCCGTTGACCTTCTCCGAGCTGTCGTCTATGTCAGTCAGAAACTCCAGGGACTTAGCAGGATCTGCAGAAATAAGTATCACGTCTGCAGAGAGCAGCTTTGTTGCCTCGTAGGCTATGTTGAAGGCTACTGTGCTCTTACCTACCCCGCCCTTGCCAGAGACTATGACTACAATCTTTGACATCGAAGACGGGCATGTCAGAGCTTTATAAAAGAATCAGAGAAGCTGCTGTATGCGCAAAAAGTAGTGTTTGTGCCAGCAGCCACCTGATTCTTTTAAATATTCTTTTGGTGCCTCTGTGGCTGAAATGAACATCAGAGAAGCAATCCTGAAAACGTACGACGAACTCGTGCAGAAGTATCCGGCTCTCAGGGAAGTCGCCCCTAGAGCAAGAGTAGAGGCTCGGGCTGAGTACGTTAAAGAAGAACACCTCTGGAAAGTCGCTAACGAGAGCACGGTAACTGAAAATGACTTCAGAAGGGCGTTGCAGTCTGGGGAGCAGTCTGGCTTCAAGACCGCCTTTGAGTACATAGTTGTCCTGGCCGCCAAGGCTATGAATGCTGGCGGTAGCACAGGGGAGAAAAGTGAAGTGCCCTACAGCAATCTGCTGGAGGAAATAGACGATATATCCCCTCAGGATGACAAAGCAGAAGGAGAAAACAGGGCTCAGAACGCATCTTTCGAGAAGTTACTGGAGGACATTGATTCGGTCGATGAAGAAGTCTCCAGCGAGGGTGTGGAGAATACTTCCGAAGGATCCAGAAAGCATGACACTATCCCCGAGCAAAGCTTGCACACACCTGGGGGGGACCACGAAATAAGAGCCAGCCGCTTGGAAAGGGCTCTTCAGGCCCTCAAAGGGGCTGTTATTCGCTTGCACCACGAAAAGCTCGAGCTGTTAGAGGAAAACAGGAGACTGAAAGAGAGGCTGAAGGCTGCTAGCGAGTGGCTGATTCGAACGGAGACGGTAGAGAAGGTCTACAAAGCGTGCATGGAGATGAAGGTTTTCACCCCGAAGGAATTGAGAGAGAAAACAGGGCTCACAAACTCAACGATTGCAAGTGTGCTCAGGAGACTTCGCAGAGAAGGGAAGGTCAGGCGCGTTGTGGTGAAGGGGAGAGAGGTCAGAGGTCTGTACGAGGTGTCTGAGGATGGGAGCTGATAGCAAGCAGCCCTTTATGGGGGTCCTGTCGTCAGTAGCAGTGCTCTGTTTCTTCCTCCCTCTTATCCTATACGCGCTCGGCTACTCATACAACTTTCTCAAGCCAATGGAACCCGGTTTCGACAGCTTCACGCTCACCTACGTTGCCGGACTCGCATGGTACGGCCTTGGAGCTGCATACCCCAGCTATAAGCTTGGTGTATACTTTGTGGACACGTACTCTCACGACCTGACAGATTTAACAGAACAAGCAATACCTGATATACCGTTAACAGACACCTCCATAAATAACACGGAGGATCCTGCTGAAGGACTTTACAGCGGCTTAACTGAGATACTCATTATAGGCGTGCGCTTTTTGCTCCTGCTCATAATGGTTATACTTGCTTCTGTAAGTGGAGAGCTGCTTAACTGCGGATACTTCAAAGAGGGGCTCGTTACGTCAGGAATTTATGCAGTCCTTGTATTTACATACAGCGATTTAGAATCTGCGCTAATTGGATTGGTCAACTTCTCATGATAATCCCAAGCCATGGCAATGAATACGAAATACATATATCTATGACCAAGCGATATTCACAGCAGTGATAGGTTAGCTTATAAGTTCCATTTACTCTTCTCTTTATGCTTTTCTGATAAGTGCGCATTGTAGCTAACTCGGTTTCAGATAATCACCTGCGCTATGGAGGTGGCCAACAGCTTCGCACTCTTCCAGCTTTTGCAAGGTGATGTCGTCAATATAAAAAGATTGTGGTAACCGGATCTATCCAAGTCGCCTCTTACCTGCCCTGAACTCCAGTGGCAATCTGATTGGTGTTTGTAAAGTTTTGTGAAGCAAAATTTGAGTGAGCGAAGCGAACCACAAACATAGTGTTATATGAAGTTGCGCCCCATGTTCTTCAACCATGACTATCTCCTATTATTTTCTCTTTTGCTAATCTTTCAATTTCTTGGCTATCTATCCTTCCATCCGGGCCATCTTTAGAGATAATTAGCTTTTCAAAGTAATCATTTTCTTTATACCATTTTTCTTTACTCTCCCATTCTTTTTTGTATTCAGGATCCTCTAACATTCCAAGATGTTCCCAATAAAACTCTTCCCCTTCATACTTTATTGTAAAATCTGGGAGACGGAAATCTTGCGGATTTGTTTTTGAATACAATGGTTTCTCATACTCATAGCTTATCCCCAAGTCTGTCAAAATATTTGCGATAATGACCTCAGATTTTGATCTTACCAATACACCTGTTTTTGTTCTATGTATCAAGCGTTCTGGATGAGGTATTCCCACAGTTTCAGGACGAACAGACAGTTCAAAAAGATTGGTGTTTCTTCTTAAAATCTCTGAGTATTGAGGGTTTCTAAAAATAATTAGGGGACTCACATCTTTTTCGATCAGGACGATTGTTTTCTTTTTGAAGCGTGTTAAGGCTGTATATAGTAATTCTCGAGACATAGTCCCAGCACTTTGAGGTAGAATGAAAAAAACGATATCAAAGTCACTTCCCTGAGATTTATGGACAGTAATCGCATAGGCTAATTCGAGGTTCTCATCAATCTCACTTCTATAGTACCGGTATGTCAAATTAGGTTGAGTTGGGAATTTTACATCAATTGAGTCATATTTCTTGCTAGTATTCACTATCAACCCCACTTCTCCGTTTGCCACATAACCATCTACCTTATAATTATCTTTCCAACCATCTCGCTTTGAATTAACAACCTGAATAACTTTATCATTCCATACCATTTGTTGCTCACCAAAAGGTTTTGGTTTTTTGCGTTTAGCTCTCTCTATTAATCCCCGTCTATATATTTTTTGAATAACTCTATTTATTTCGGTTGTACCAAATATTTGCATTCGGGTAGGAGAAAGAATTTGCCATTTATCAGGTTTCTCAATAGATTTATTAAATCCATCAAAATCAGGCGTGCTACCTTCATTTAATTTTATATTATCTCTGATAGCTTTCAATAACATTTCATAAAGTTCTTCCTCGTTATCCCAGAAGTGAACTTCCAAGTCTCCTGATACTTTACCCTGTGCTACCTGAGAGAGAATTTCATCATCTCCTGGTGAAGTTCTGTCCATTAAGAAAGAATCCGCAAGTTTTAAACACTGACTTTCTAAATTTTCGTGTCGGACTCTTTGAGTTAATTTAGCGATATGTTCCTTTCTGTTGCCGTCAGATTCCAACCATTTTATAATATCTACAAATGGGCGGCCGGGACCGATTGGGGGCAATTGATTTGGATCTCCTACAAGAACAAGCCGTTTTACATAATTGAAATCAATGGCTCTAAATAAGACACCCAATAAATCCATAGGAATCATCGAAGCTTCGTCAATAATTACTGTCTGAGCCCCCTCACTGTTTCCTTCTTTTTCCTTCAATGAGAAGGTTTCTCCTCTAATCCACCCCAATCTCATAAGGAACTGATGGATAGTTTGAGCATTTTCGCGTGTTTTTTCTTGCAACCGAACCCTGGCTTTCCCGGTAGGAGCAAGCAAAAGTATAGATTGCTTCCCCTCTTTCTCTCTCAAACCTCTGATGAAGACTTTTAGTACGGTAGTCTTCCCAGTTCCTGCGCGACCTGTAAGTACAGAAAACCGAAATCTAAAGAGTGTATCAAGGGCTTTTATTTTCTCCTTGCGTGCTCTTTTTTCAATTTCTTCATTCAATATTTCAATATCTTTAAATTCATCGCAAAGAAGTTTCTCCCAAAAACTTTCGCCTGCATTTTCATATTTTTTTTCAACCATTACTTCTAAACGTTTTTTAACTTCTAATTCCATCCTGTGGAGTGATTTTAGAGCAATCACTTTTGGATTTTCTTCCGGGAAAAAGCTAATTCTTTCTTCGAAGAAACTGCGATTATTTATAATAATATCTCGATCTGGCTCACAAATTCGATTTTCTGGAAGTCTTTTACGCACCCTTTTAATAGCTTCATCTATAGAAAGGCAAGTATCCCCTTCTTGGGATGCTTCCTTCAAAATTTCAACCAATAAAGCTCTCACTCTTCTTTTATCATCATTACTTATAGATTCAATTTCTCCTTTAATTTTCCCGACCTCTTCAGATGGGATCATACCTCTATCTATTGTCTCAAAATCTACCGGTGGTGAGTCCTTATCCCCGTCATCCAACTCTGAGATTATATATGGATTCTCTATTATTTCCCTTTCTGACGCCTCTATGAAAGCTTCTCTTCTTTTTGTAGGATCACATATCCTCTTTATTTGTTCTGGAGATAACTCAAAATGGCTTAAAACCTTAAGAAGCTCCCTTTTTTCAGGAGGTATGGTCTGCCATTTGGCACAGGATTTTCTGAATTCATTTTGATATTCTTCTGGAGCGCTTTTTTTCCCTTCTAGAATTGAAACCACGAAATCATAAATATTTTCTCCATTAGCTTCTCTAGGTGATAGAACTGTGCGGTGATATATTATCCCATTTTTGAAACCGAGATATTCTAAAACGCTCCCAATCCCCGGGAAACGCCCTCGGTTTTTCCATACCTCTTCTAAAACGCTATTTAACCACTTCAATCTATATTCCCATGTTTTGCCGTACGGTTCCGGCACTTTATTCTCAGCAATAATGGTCTTAACAGACTGTATTACTCTTTCAATGATTCCTACTGCAATATCATCCGGCACATGCTCTGCTACATAGGAAAAGTAAGGACGGGCTGAAATTGGTATGGTACAGACAATATTTGATAGATCATAGCCGTTATTGATATATTCTTGATATGGTAACCGGATTCCTTCTTCAGGAAAATTGTGTATTATACATCTAGACCAAATGGGATAATCTTCCATATAGCCTTTCTTTTTTCCAAAAAAAAGTTGATTTCCAATCTTTGAAATACGTCCTATTCCTACAAGTATTCGATCACTTTTTTCTTCTTTCAAAGGATTACCATGGTTTACATAGAAAAAAACTAATGATTTTCCGGGTTCGATAGGCTTCCAAAACTCATTTAATCTTTCCAACTGCCTTTTAGGATTATCTTCCCATCCTTCGCCACTTTCTTTGAACATTCTCCCATATGGACTTGTGCAGAAAGAATATGGGGGTATATCTTCTTCCACTTCTGGTAAATTTCTCCAGTCTAATGGATCATAATGTATAATCTTAAATCCGATAGGAGAAAATGCACCGGGATCTCTAGAACAAGGTGGAAGATTTTTCAATTCTATTTCTGAAAGTTTTCTACCAGTGTTTTTTTCCTCAAATATATCGTCTCTACCGTCTCTTATATGCTCATGAACCATACAGGAAGTATTATGTTTTGGTTTCTTGCAAATGCAACCATTCCATCCACTATCATGCCAAGCAAGTCTTGCCGATAGATGAACAGTCATTATATACCTCCCATTGAAAATTCGGACGAAATTTCATATAAATGTTTTTGGTGCATCCGAAGCCTTTTAAGAGCTTGATAACGATAGCGAACTGCATGCCAGCTGTTAAATGATCCTCTAAGGGGCAATGTGCGAAGAACTGCAGAGCACTCACGCCTTTATAATTTATGATGAAAACATTTTTACTTGATGAAATAATGCTAAAACTCAACACATTAACCCCCTGAAATAATCTTACTTAGCGCTTTAATCTTATGGAAAAGTTCATCAAAAGTTACAATTTCAACATCTTTACTATTGTTTCTTATTAATTCAAAGGCTTTCTGCTGTTCTTTAGAAAGATCACCAATAGTTCCAATAATTAAGATACATTTGGGATTATATGACTCAAAAGGTTGTGCACTCTTAGACTTTAAAGCATAAAATCCCTTCTGGAGATTGTCTTTTTGAGTTAAGACTTGATTAATCCCCCCACTTAGTTCATCACTCATTGGAAAAACATCGTTACCACGATATGGGTTACTTTTTAATAATCTACTTCGATGGGTCTTTATTTCAATAATTGCGACATTATTTGTAAGTTCATTACGATAAATAAAATCGGCAATCTCACCGTTTTTGTTTTCTATTCCTTTACCCCCCACATATGCTTTATCCTTAAGAATTAATACAGGAACAGAAAACAATTGCGAAAAAATCCAGCTATGTTCTTCGAAAAACTCCTGCCACTTTTTCTCCAAGTGTGGTGTCTCAGTTTTCTGACTCATCAATTTTCTAAATTGTTTTATTACATCTTCTATATAAACGGTTTCGATTTCTTTCTTGGTTTTTAAGATTCTTATTTTGTGTCTAATGTAATAATTTGGAATATCTTTTGAAATTAATTCCAAAAGTGCGTTTATATCCTTTTCGGATAAGTTTAGATAATTATATTGGTGGATAAATGCACTTAAAGAATCCGGCACATATTCTTTTGCTTTTTCCATGTTTTCATCTTTAAATTCCTCTTTAGGAAAAATTTTTAATAGAATGTTGTTGATTAAAACTTCTTTCTCATTTTTTTGTTTGCGTAATAGAGAAGCAATATCAGAATACACGTTATCTAATGTATCAATGCAAATATACAATTTTCGATGAATCTTATCAATTCTATTTCTACCCTTTTTTTGTATAATAACTTCATTAAAATCGAACATATCCTGTAATCTGTAAATGATGTGGTTATAAACTCTTGTAAAACCATAACCGGTTTTCCAACTTTTTAAAAAGCCTCTTGGCAGTTCTTCCTCTTTTTCGAAACCGACATAAGTTATTTTTTGGAATCTATATTTAGGATCTCCATTATCTTTACGGAATGGGTAATGTCTAATTTTTTTCGTTATTTTAAAAATTTCTTTACTTTTTATATTTATTCCTTTCTTTTCATCAATATAGTGGTACACTACTTTTGTCTTTAATTCATTTACAGGATATTCCCCTTGTTGCCTTTTAGTCATTTCCAACCCTCATATAAATTTATCCTGAAATACCACAATATTTCACCTTGATTGTATATCACGTACAGTCCCCCAGCAGGTTTTTGTAAGCTTATTCAGGACTTCTCTTCTCCAAACTGGTATAAAATTTTACCGCTTTTAGCCACCCGACCGTCTGTTACCACTCCGAGTAATCCCTACACAAATAAAATCACGATCCTGTAACCAGAGAGCATCAATCTCATACCCTTAGGCGCCAAGACTATCGTAGTGCACTCATTTCCACCCTCTAACGAGAACTCCAAGAACTCTTTATTGCTTGTGATTACACTTAGCCCCATAGTACTACCCATTCTTTTTCACACTTTTCGCCTCTTAGCAAGACGGATAATTTCCAGTACCTACTATCGTGGAGAATGTAGATCTGCATCGTGTATATTGTGTGATTTCAATTCGAGAGCCTTTTTAGATCCCTTTGTGGAGTTTTTATCTTAATTGATTTTAAGTAGCTACTCCTTTTTCTCTGCACTTTTGCTTTGATTCTTTTATAAACAATTCTCACCTCTCCCCCGTGGGTGATGCCCATGGTGAGGAAAGCTGCGATTCTGGTGCTGGCGATTCTGGTATTTGCAGCCACGGCAAGCGCACGGCCCGTCTCAGTACTCAATAGCGACGAAACAGTCACCAGACAGGGATACTTCCTCTACCTGCCGCTGGAGCACAGGGTGAACTACAGCAAGACATACATAAGCGAGTGCGGCGTGATACCCGACAACAAAGACGGCATAATAGCGAGTGCCCCTGTTTTCGCCGCAAGGCTGGCAGAGATTGCAGCACTCTACCACTACACCGGTGACGAGAAGTACAAGGAACTGTACAAGAAGGCAGCAAGCGCGGTGGAGACAATAAAGCAGAAGAATGGCTTCTACCCGTACTACGTTACGACCTCATGCGAGGCTGCAACCTTCGCGGAGGACGGCGAGATATTTCAGGACGCACTCACGCTTGCAGGGCTCCTGATAGGCGATAACGACACCATGCCTGAGGTGAAAATAACCAAGGAGATAAGCTACGACAGCTGCAGCGTGGGGTACCTGACGGCTGAATCAGAATCTGGCCTGCCAAGCGTTTGCACAGTGCTGGGACTTGAGGCCACCGCTAACGAGAGCGCAGAAGAGACATACACCGAAGAAGCCAGCGGGTGTGGTGACACGTGCTTTAGGGCGGGGCTCACGGTGGAGTACAGAGTTACGGACATCTACAGTGAGGAAATAGAAATCAGGAGAGTGTGGGTGCACGTCAACGGCTCAGAGGTTGAGATCGACCCCGCGAGCATTAATCAGGACATAGTAAAAGGGATTCTGACACAGACGCTGAAGGACGACGTGAGAAGCGCCTTCGCAGACAGTATTCTGAAGAGCAGAGAGGCGAAGCGGGGCGCAAGAAACCTCAGAGGAGACGATGTTCTCTCCTCAACCGCAGCGCAGGTCTTCAGAGTTGTGCTTGGCCAATCGCCAGACACACTGGATATAGTCAGGTATGGCAAGTCTGGCCCCGCCAGTGACATTATTGAAGAGTGCAGGGACGTATGCCTCTACAGAGGTGCAATATACATACCGTTCTTAGCAGAGGGAGAAAACCTCACAGAGTACAGGGTTGCGACCAAGGATAGCCTGGAGCATCTGGTTTACATCTCACCCGGCTGGGAGTATTCAGGAGGATACCTGAAGGCCAAGCCAGAGCTATACGGATGGGACCCTGTATTCGGACACATTGTGGTGAGGTACTATCCTGTGAGGGAGTACATCTTCCACCTCGCAGGCAGTCTGCAGAGCATGACCTACTGGCTCAGTGGCAGCAAGGAGCTGTCTCTGGTTGTCCAGCACTACGCTCAGGCAGCTAAAGCCCCTGCAGGAACATACAAATTCGAAGATATGCAGCAGACAGAGAACACCACATTCAGAACCGTAGCACTGGTTCCGCGGGTGGCGGAGGCCTACAGAGACCCTGCTAACAGGCTGAGCAGGGAGAGGCTGGTCCTTGTGCCCACGCTGTCCTGGAAAGAGGCGTGGGACATGAAGAAGCAGGCTTTCGAGGAGAGAGACGCACTTAAGCTCTTCGTCGCTGTGGACAACCTCTATGCACACTCAATCGGCAAGAGTCCAACTTCCCCCAACGCAGTGCTTCTGGCCACCATGATGTCGTTGAGCGAGGAGAGGATGAAAGAATACGCGAAGGACCACAGCAGGGACGGGGCGGAGTACCGCAAGATTCTTGACACACTGCTCAACTTCAAGAAGGTCTTCCATGACCTGTACCTGCCTGTCGCACACAGCGCCGTGAAGGGGGATCTCATCAGAGGCGAACCGTCAATGGAGACCCGAGTGCTTCTGGCTGTGCTTGCAGACAAGGCAAAGAGGGCAGGGATTCCCGACTTCTACGAACTCTACGCAGACTACAGTGAGTACTTTGGTGAACACACCAAGAACTACACCAACCTGAAGAGGCTTGCTGAGGCATACCCAGAGGCAAAAAGAGTCATAGACCTCATAGAAGCCAGAAAGTACGAAGAGGCACAGGAGGCCCTGCAGAGCGTTGAGGGCGACGATGTGAGGAGCATCCTCTCGGAGGAAATCAGCAGGCGGATAGCAGCGGAGATCGACATAGTTGGCGAGGCGATGTCCGCATTGGAGCAGTACACCCGGGGGGAGACATCCGCGCAGGAGGCATTGAACATGGTGAGAGAGGCTCTTGCGGTTAAGCAGGAGCCGAGGCTCAGCGCTGCCGAGAGAATCCTCTCTGCAGTAGTATCTGGCTCTATACCAGAGGATAACGCAAAGGGCTCGCTGAGAGCGCTGCTCGGCATATCAAAGCCAGAGCAGGTGGCACCAGAGGAAAAGAAGATTACACCCCCGCCACATGTTCAGGTGCCGGAAACACAAGAAGAGGTTCAGACACAAGAGACTGAACAGAAAGAAGACCGGAGACCACTGGTGCTCGGAATAGCTCTGTTTGCAGCAGTTGCGGTGACGGCTGTGGTGCTGGCGTTGCGCAGGAGGAAAAAGGTGATGCGGAGATGAACAAGCCCATCATCTTCTTTTTTATTTTTATTTTTTTTATTGTTGCAAGTGTTTATCCAATTTTGAAGGGTCTTTCCGGATTTGAAGAGACTCAAAAGCTCATGCGTATAAAAAGCTCTGCAATTGCTGTGAAATCCTCTCTCGACCACCTCTCTGATGAGGGTTCGTCCACGACTGTTACGCTAAATGTCCCCAGTGGGTGCAGCATTGTCATAGAGAACGACCGTATGGACTACGGCTGCGGCAGCAGAAGGTATACGGTGAAGCTAAAAGCAATTGCATCATCGAGAGTGGAGATAACTGAAAGTGGCAGCTACCTCCTCTACTTCAGCCCCTCCGGCTATGTGGTGGCCAAAAAATGATTCTTTTATAAGCTTTTTCCGCATATATTCAGTATGCGGATCGAGACTCTTTTGTTCGCGATTCTGGTGTTTCTTATCTCTGCAGGTGTTGTTAATGCTGTAGCATACACCAAGTCATATATGGTTTTTGAGGGGGGTCAGGTTCTTGAGTTGAACAAACAGCAGGAAAGCAGTATTGTTCAGATTAAAGGAGGAGATAAAAAAACATGTAAGATAGGAAGCTCAATAAATGCTTTCGTTTCAATGGATTATAGAAAATTCGCTCGCTCTTATGGATGGTACTCCTATGTGAGCCATTCTTTAAATGTGAGGGTTAATGGACGAATAGTAGTGTTTTACAGTGGGACTATAGATATCAGCACTTACATCGCAAACCCTGACAAGCCACTGCCACCAGCCTTGAGAGCCTACTTCTCTGGAAAGTACAAGATTCCATACGGAAGCACAGCGACGATGAGAAGTGTAATAAATACTGTTTTAAAGGAAAGAGTCTTCACAGGTCCTCAGTTCCAAGCAGCTACTAACAATGACGCCTGGTGTCAGAGTGTCTATGGTCAATTAAATCAGGGGCCTGATACAGATAAGGTAGTAAATGACCTTCAGAAAGCCATGGCCCACCAGAGGGCCTGCTACAATAGCGGAGATTTTTGCAGCTGCGTCAAGAAGTACAGTGGCTTTAAGTATTGCTATCTCCGTAGATACGGGTATTACTGGTACAGCGCATCGATTCTCCAAACATCATACCGCAGGTCTCTCGTGCTCTGATTCTTTTATATATCTCTTTTTGCCATCCAAGGTATGCTTGAGGCAGGGTTGTTGATAGTCATTGCATGTGGCTTCTTCACACTTGCAAAGAACATTTCGCGCTACGCAGACGTTGAGATAAGGGACGAGTATCTGCTAGCAGGTTCACTGCCTGTCGCACTTTTGTCTTTCTTCCTGACAGGCGGTGACTCTTTCTATACGCTCGTTGGAAGCTTTTCTGGTGTGCTCCTACTTACCGCTCTGGTGGTCGCGGTGTGGGGTGGTGTGAGATGATATGGGTTCCTGGTGCAATTATGCTGGTGGTAGCCGGATACTTGGTCAACCAGAACCCCGCATACTCTCTTGTGGCAGGAGCCCTTGGTTTCCTCGCACTTGTGGTGGGGATTACAAAGGACGGCACCCCCAAGGACAGGTATGACGAAAAAATCAGGACCTTCATTGAGACTATTGATATACTCGAAAGGGAGATCGAGGCAAAAAACAGACTGCTGAATGAAAAGGATAAAATAATCAGCGACCTGGAAGCAGTTTGCGACAGGTACAAAGCAGAGTTGAGGGAGCTGAGAGAAAGGTTAACTGGCCGCTCGCCCGAAGACGAAGTGGAAGAGCTAGTCAGGGCATTTGAGGTTGCGAGAGAAGTTTCCAGAAGTGGGAGCTGACGAGTGGATTCTTTTATAAAGGTTTTTCGTTTCTTACTGGAAAAAGGAGGTGCTGGAAAAATGAAGATAGGAAAGACCGTAAATGATTTTGTAAAGAACAGGAAGGGAGATATACCATGGAATGTAGTCGCAGTAATTGGAGCGATTGCACTGGTGGCTATATTTCTGGTAGTGGGAAACACCGCCAAGAATGAAGCAAATACTAGGACCACTGAGGCTTCGCAGAGGCTTGGGCAGGAGATCCAGAGCATATAAAGACCGCACCATTCAGGCGGATACTATGACCACCAGCCACGTCGCTCAGTTCCTTTGGGACAGGCGAGGGAGTTCTGCTGAGGTAATTGTGCTGATGATTGGGGCATTTGCTGTTGCCATTGCAATCGCTGTTATGGCCAGACATGCCAAGGACTCTGGTATAACAGTGATAGACCGTTCAGAGGACAAGTCACTGCAGCTGATAGACTCCATAACCACATGATTCTTTTTTAAATCTATTATTTTGCTTAAGAGCATGAACATTAAGCCAAGAAAGACTGACACATACGTTGTAAAAACTAACCGAAAAAAGTTTTTGAATGATGTAAGAGACCTCTTCGGGGAAGAGGTTGTTTTAAGGCTCAGGCGCCTGTTCAGCAGGGAAGAGAAAAAAAGAGAGTACAGAGGGAGGGAAATAATCAGAGAGATCAGGGCGGGCTTCAATGGGGATGACCAGCTATTTAGAGAGAGAGTTTTTGAGCTGCTCAGGAGGACATCTGACTATAACTTGCCCGACGATGCAATAGGGGCTGAGCTTGAGGCAGCCTTCGAAAAGTTAGAGGCACCTGCAATGTTCCGCCTTGGTGGAAAGGAGATAAAGGAAATCGGTGTCTTGGGCTCATCTAATAAGGAGAAGGTTGGCTATGATGACCTCAAGCAGTTTCTGCAGTAACAGGAGAGGGTCTCTTACAATCTTCTGGATGATTCTGCTGGCAGCTGCCACACTCGTTATCGCAGCGACATTCATGCAAGCAAACGCTACTGGAGCCAAGAGGGGTGCAGAGATATCATCTGCTTCCCTCTATGGGGGGATATCTGAAGATGATATCAGGCAGATACTCGACAGAGCGGTCGTCGAGGTTTCCAAGTATCAGGCGTACACTGGAGGCGGTAATACCACAGACCTTTTTCCACAGGTGGCAAACAGCCTGCTGCAGGAGTATCTTCACAAGAAGGGAATAAGTGAACTGAACCTGACTGTCATAAAGAGTGCGAATCAGTCTGAGACAGCCGCCGTCACAGGCTACGAAGAGCTGATTGATTACGGAGAGTATGTTGTTGTTATTTCAACCACAAAATGAAGAACTGAGCTTAGTAGACCTAGCTGTGTAAAAAGAAAAGGTTTAATAGCAACTTTATTTTTAATTTTCATTCATGAAATATCATCATGCTTCGGGGCTAAAAAATACGATATTTGAAAGATTAAAAAATATCATATATTCTCCCAAATTGTTTATAACTCTTATAAAAATTTATAAGTTAATTTTAGGGTTTTCAATATTATTAATAGGTTCTTCTATCCTAGTCTTCGTTTTGTTATTTTTAAATAAATATCTAAAAATTCTTCCTTCCAGTTCTATTAATTTTTTTGTGAAATTATTTATAATATTATTCTATGCTTCTTCTTATGGCATTGTATTTGCTATTATTTTTCGAACATTAACTATAGACTTCCTTTATTCGGATCAAATCAAGGTAATATTGCATTTAAAATATGTTAAAAACCATATTCGAAATATTCAAGAAAAAAACAACGAATTAACTTATAAAGATAAATATAAAATTACATATTATTTAAAAAAAGCAATCGACCACTTGCCAGCACTTTACAAAATTCATAAAAGGGGGATAAAGGAATTAGATGAGGAATTGATACGAAGATTCACATCAATAAAAAACGAAATTGTTGACATCTCTATGTCAATATATTTTGATAAACATGTGTACTTAGGCATTATATTAACAAAAATAGATAATATCTTAAATGTATTAGAGAAAAACAAATTTGAGCTATTAGAACCTGCTACAGCGGATAAATTAATAACCGACGAACCTTTTTGGCAAAGACATTTCATTTTTGAAAAAATTATTAATATATTTTTGACAGAAATTAATAAGTTACGCTCATATATAGTAAAAATAATAATACTATTAATATTCTTATCAATATTATTAATAATTTTAAAAAGATTGCCCATTTTACCAAATAATCATACTACAAGTGTAATTTTATCTTTTATTATCCAAAATCTATTCCGAATATAAACACATCTGGAGAGCAAACTGATTCTTTTATAAATCTCTTTTACCACTCAGGGCGTGTATGGAAGAGGGACTAACAGAGTTTCTGAGATACCTTGCAATTGCTGTTGTATTTCTGCTCTTCATAGCCTTTACTGTTTACGGAGTGTGGATGTTTGCAGATGGGTGGCGCAAGGCAAACCAGATAGAGAATCTCAGAACAAGCACCGCTGAGATCATTTCGAAATCCAGCGGCGGTACTGGAGCTGTCAACCTCTCTTTGCTGAAACCATCTATACTGCCACCATGTACTGAAATGGAGGTCTACTACTTCAACGGAACTCTCGCTAAGAGAATCTCCACGCCATGCTGAGAAAGCGAGGTGGGTATATGGAAGATGCTGTTTCATTGTTTGAGAAGCACGCTGCAGAACTCATCAGGAGCTACCTGCGATACTATGAGCGGGCTGGCGGCAGCAAGGAGGAGCTCATAAGGGCGCTCTACGCAATGGTATCGCACAGCAGGAAAAACAGATGCCTCAACTGCAAGCACTCACGAGCCGACCTGAGAAAAATCAAGGAGTCTGAAGTCTTATCCCTCTTCAACAGAGTCTGCGTATTCGGTCTGCGAAACACAGAGTGCTGTCCTGCACAGGGGGAATCACCCGGAAACGAACAGCTATTTAGCGAATTCAAAAAGCTCGCAAAGGGCCTGATTGACAGCTATCTCAGACTCGTCAGGGGGAGAGGTATTGACGAAGACGCACTCGTAAAGGCTCTTTACGTAATGACTCAGCACAGCAGCAAAAACCCCTGCCTCAACTGCTTAAACTCACGAGCTAACATAAGGAAGGCAAGGAGGAGCTTGGAGGAAGCTGGCACAATCTCTGTTTTTGACAGGGTTTGCGCACTTGGCCTCAAAAGCACAGAGTGCACAGGCACAAGAGATCCGCTGACAGGCAAGCTGATCAACATGAGGAGAGAGATTATAAGAGGAAAGCTGACACCGGAGGAACTCGTGAATGTGTGCCAGGAGATTATTAAGGTTAAGAGAGTGCAATAAGGCCTACACATCCGCCGAGAAGGCTGTGTACATGGGTGTTGCACTTCTGCTGGGCGCTATAATATTCTACACTGCATTCTCAGGCCTCCAGAGCCTTACTGAGGACCAGCAGGCGGCCAAGGCATTTAGCCATTACTATGTTGAGGCAAGGGAGCTGTACTACGGGGGCTTCGAGATACCTCCTTACAGCGGACACCTGCCGCCAGGGTATGAGATCAGACTTGAAACCTCTGGTGGTAACACCTATGTTGCACTTTACAGGAACAGCACACTGATTAAAAGAAAGATGCTTTGAGCGAGAAGGTTCTCTTTTTAGGCTGCCTACAGGACTCAGTTGGCACATTTATTTTAAAAACCTACCACGACTATACTCACTATATCCGATGTAGCTTAGCTAATAAATTAGTTTTCCAGAACTTATAATAAATCTTATTGCGTTAAATTTAAATATAAAAAGTATAATCCAAGCTGCTGCGAATATTATTATATATATTTTAAAGTATTCATGAACGCTTTTCAAACTCTTAAAATTTTCGCGTATTTTTTCCCCTTTACAAATTAAATTTGCAGGTAGTTGGTTTTCATCAAAAAGACGATGGTTCCATAAATTAAAATGTTTCTCAATAGCATTCATTTGAATACGTCTCAATTTATTTGCCATTGTAAGTCTCCTATCAATCTGATAAGCAGTACATAAACCTGCTATGGACACCAATGCAGCGCTAAAAAGCTGATAAAATGAAAGATGCTCTTGTTGTGCTATCCATGTTAGGATCGCTATTGATGTAGGTATTAAAAAAGCCATTACTCTATATGACATTTCAGTATTTTTTAAATTTTCCTCCTTTAAAAGATTATATTCAAATTTTAGGGTTTCTGCATCTTTTCCTATTAAAGAGGTGGATTTGTTACTCATCCCCTACCACCTGTAAGATTTCACTTTGATTTTATATTAATTTATCGCTTCTACAACACATTAATAAGGCTCACTACCACATGACTGATTCTTTTTTAACAATTAAAGCCTTCCGGTGTTGCGAGGTGATGAATGTGAGGAAGCATGTTTTACTTGTGGCACTCATGGCAATTGCTCTGCTTTCGGCATGCACTGCAAATACAAGCCAGAAACCGGAGCAGGGAGTCGGAACGCCGTACACCGCTGTGGAGCAGATATCCCCCGAGGAAGCAAGGCAGATAGCAGAGAAGGTGGTCAGGACGATGACACCTCCGGAGATTCACGAGCAGATCAGCGTTTCGAATGTGGAGAAAGATGAGAAGTACCAGCTGTACAGGTTCAACGTCAGCATTGGCGAGGACGTGTACACATCTTACATGACCCTCGACGGGAAACTGATATTCCCGGAAGGGATCTCCACTGAGAACCCACCGGTGTTCACAGCGCCTGAGCTAGAAGAACAGAGCCAGATTCCCATGCCACCAGAGGAGTCCGGGCCACAGCCTCAGCAGAGCGACACAGTGGCTGAGGTCGCCCGCCTGCAGGATGGATGGTACTTTTTTTACCTGAGAACCTGTTCAGCGTGCCAGGAGCAGGAGAGGATTCTGGGCAACCTAATCGACAAGGTTAACAGAGTGGAGTGCAGCGAACAGAAAGAGCTGTGCAGAGCCTACAACATCATCGTCACGCCTACTTGGCTAAAGATAGAAGGCGGAGTGGAAGTGCAGAGGCTCGACGGTATCCAGAGCCTGGAGAGGCTCAGGCAGGCTGGCGCTCTACCCTAACGTCCCACTGCGCTGAAGCACGATAGGCACCTCAGCGCGGCGTGAACCTTTTTGGATTCTTTTATATATTTTTTTAAGCTATAATAGGCATGTTAGCAAGAGTGCTAGTTCTATTGGTCCTCTTTTCACTTGTGGTTCCTGCTATACACGGCGACATTCCTGGCTACGTTCTGTACCGCGACAAAACTTTAAATCTTACTGTGCAGATACCCGTTGTTATAGCTGGCGGTGACACATCCGGCTCGCTATACAGTCAGACACCGCGCTACCTCAAAGCTTTTACGCCACCTGTGCTCACGCTGACCTACCCGTTCAACGGCACCGAGCACTACAACACGACGGTGCCCTTGATCGGCAGCGTGCTCACAGCCAACGGTTTGAGCAGGGTGGAGTACTCCTTTGACGGTGGCAGCTGGCAGAGCGTTGGCTTCGAGCAGAAGGGGGCCTTTGACTACCACTTCAGCGCAAATCTCACGGCGAGCGACGGGAACCATACACTTACGGTGAGAGCCACTGACAAAAAAGGTCTGAGAAGTGAGGTGAGGGTCTGGTTCAGTGTTATTTCAGCAGGCGGCGAGTGGCGCGTCTATCGCGTGCCCTTCCCGATAAAGTTCTTCGGGTATAACAGTCAGGCGGTGTTCTACACCGACACCGGGTTTAAGGTGGTAATCAAAGCAGAGGGCGACGGGGCAAGCTACAGGGAACATCGCAGAGATCCGCTCACCAACCCGCTCAAGGTGTACGTCTACGACCCTCAGGGCAGGTTGTACGCCTCCAGCTACACCATCGGAGTGGGGCAGGGAAAGACGATCCCAGGCAAGCTTGACTTCTCCTATGAGGTGTGGGATGCTGACTATAACCCCGATTATACACTTTACTACTACGAGGTCTGGCAGGCATCAAGGGGTCTAAGCACACCCAGGATATATTACTCCGAAGACGATGGGGGCTGGCTTCACATCAAAAACCTGAAGGTGTGGCTCTATGAGCCGAAGAATCTTCAGAGAAGCTACTCTATAACCAAATCGCTTGTGCACTGCTCCTATGATGACGATGACTGGGGTGTGTTCACTGGTCTTTATCAGGTGTACTCGATAGGCAGCATCAGCAAGAGCTGCTATTTCCAGCATCCGGTGATAACAGACAAGTTGGTGCTTTATGGAGACAAGGAAAAACCGAAGATCATACCGAGATTCTACAGAGCTACGCCGTTTGTGTACGCCAAGACCAAGGAAAAGAATTATGACTTTGACTTCTGCTGGAACCCTGAACTCATCTACGGGGACAAAAAAACATGCCCACAAGACAGGTACAGGACAATATACCACCAGACCTTCCCCAGCACAGAGGTGACGAGAGACAATGTGGTGCTGAGGGCAACTGATGACTCGGGCTACAAGAGAACCACAAGGCTTGAGACCTACAGGAGAAAGAGGAATGAGATAGACGGCTGGAAGTCGATCAACGATGCCTTCTCCGCGCCATCGCCAGCGGTCACCGTCTACATCCGGAAGCAGGGTGGCTCTTGGGTCACTGCAGGCAGGTACACCTTCGAGTACCCGTACAATGTCCACATAAGCTATGTGAGCAGTGTGAGCGAGTACTACAGTGATCGCAGTATCAACGTAGGCACGGAGTACTTCTACGCCAGCGCTAAATCGCTCGGGCTAATTCCGGGCTGGAACACGATCGAAGCGAAGGCAGTGGACTGGACAGGCAGAGACAGCGGTGTTGTGACGGTGGGCAGTATATACTACGATCCCAAGCCACCCTGGGCAGTCTGGATTCTTCCAAACCCGAAGACCTACTTCAAGGACGACTTTGAGGATGGCAATCTGAATGGTTGGAGCTTCTCTGGCAGAAGCTGGGGCATCTCCACAGGGTACAAGAGCAACTATGGTACTAGAAGTCCTCGAATATGGAGGGGTCAGACCACCTGTATCTACAGAAATATAAACGTTCCGAATAGCGGCCTGGTTACCTTCTGGTGGAAATCCAGCGGACCCTATACAACAGCAAGTTTCTACATTGACGGTCAGCGGAAGCTGAGCAGAGGCTATAATTACTTCACCTTCCAGCAAGGATGGGTTCAGACAGTAGAGTGGAGAGAAGAGTCCGTTGAAATTTCACAAGGGACACACACCCTGAAGTGGTGCTATTCTAAATCCACATACTGGGAAGCAGATAGATGGGATCAGCGCTTAAGTTTGGACAACATCAAAATCGTTGAGCCTATAAAAACACCTGTTTTTGATGTTTCAGCCCGCCTCAGGGACGACTGGGGCATCGCCAAGGTAGAGGCGATGGTGGAGCAGAACGCTGAGATCGAGGCGAACGGAAAGATAGTAACCGCAGGGCAGTGGCTCACTGTGGCGAGCTTCTCACAGCCGAAGGGCAAGACCGATATAACGGTTTCATTCAAGGTGTACTCGCTCGGTGGTCAGCGTGAGAGGGTGCACATCCGCATAACTGACGAAGCAGGGAATGTCAGAGAGTACGTGCGCGACTACTACATAGACGCGCCACCCTACGCGAGGCTCACATCGCCGAAGCCTGGAAGCACAATAGGGCCAGAGTATAATATCGGAGACTTCGAAGGAGAAGCGTTCTGGAGCGCTGGGAAACCAGAAAGATACTGTAACAGTTGGGGCTACTGCTGGGGCGCGAGTGATGCGGTCTACGTCAGAGTCAACGGCGGAAGTTGGTACAAAGCTGCGCCACTGAATAAGAGAAGGTGGGGTTACTCAAGTACCTGGATATACGACTGGGGTCGCTGGAGAGTCTCCGCAAACAAAGCTCTCTTTAAGCCCAACACGTGGAACACAATCGAGGTGAAAGTGAAAGACACCTTGGGCAGAGAGGCGGTCTATACCTACAAGGTATACTACAAGGAACCGAACACAATAGTTTGGAACTTTGACTCAGGAGACTATTCTAAGTGGACGATCAACGGCTACACCACGGGCAGGTCCCGACCAAATGCGGCATATACCACTGTGACTGGTTATGAAACCTATTTCCAGACGCGACAGAGATTCATCGTTGACGGAGTAACAAAGTATACCAAGGGAGGGTGTGGAGTTCAGAAGTGGGGGTGGACAAAAAGCACTGCTGTCACAATTCCTGCTGGCGTCCACACGTTTGAGTGGAGACAGGAGCCTCTGCGCTGTACCTCTTGGGGCACTTTGGTCTCCGTATATTCAGGAAACACAAGAATCGCCAGCGTAAGGCTGGGGCTTTCAAGACCTTACATCCTCACTTATTATTCGAAAGCCTGGAAAGTAAGCGGAGGATGTTCTGATTGTTATATAACAGCTGGGGCAGTTGACGACATAGTTATGATAGCTCAGTAGCCAACCTCTCTTGATTAAAGAGCTTGAAGTGCGAAGGTACGTTAGGGTCAGCGACTGGGTTTTACTGCCATGGAATTCTTGAGGACTCCTTTTGGATTCTTTTTTATACTTTTTATACTTTTTCCCGTTTGTAGTGGTAGGTGCATCGCATGGGTCTCTTAGACATGCTTTTTGAGCGTGACATTGAATCTTCTCTCCAGAGCCACACGTCTCATCCATTCTGCATTCTGTTCAGGAAGGACATAGCCAGAAGGGTCCCATGGGTCAGGCTACCAGATCCGGATGCTTCGCTTATACTCCCAGAGGGCATCGGAACCCTCGCAGTTTACATAGGGTCGACAGAGGTGATGAAGAGACCTGTGTTCTGGATGCCTATGGAAGCGATGAACCCGCACATGCTGGTGGTGGGGTCCACTGGTGCAGGCAAGAGCACTTTCGTCAAGACAGTGGTTGTGAGAATGGGGAAAGAGGGTGTAAGGAACATTCTCATCATAGACTTTACAGGTGAGTACGATGAGTTCATAAGCGGGTACCTGAGGGGCAGGGTGATCAAGCTAGGAAAGGAGGACTATATAAACGTCTTGGATCTGGCGAGCACTCACCCACGGCAGAGGATTGACCAGAACATTGAGGCTCTCATCTCTGCGCTAGAACTTCAGGGAGCACCTCGCCAGAAGCGTTTTCTGAGGAAAGTCCTTGAGAGAGCTTACAGAGAGAAGGGCATCCCCCTTGATGAGAAGACCACCGACCCGAATTACTGGAGGCGGTACAACAAACAGTCTCCAACCCTCATGGACGCATACAGATATGCAGTTGAGTTGCTGGAGAGCGAGGGAGAGGAAGGAAGTGAACTGGACAGCCAAGCAAAGTCAAGCGTACTTGGTCTTGTTGAGAAGCTTGAAAAGTTTACCTCGCCACCTTATGATGCCATCTCCAAACCTAGCACTGTGCCCCTTGAGGAACTGATTATAAATCCCGGAATAACGTGTCTTGATCTATCCGGGTTCCCGACGAACGAGATGAAGATGTCAATCGCTCTGCTCTTCCTGTACCTCCTTGAAACTTTTATGAGGACTTTCCCTGTGAATACCGGCAAAGTGCTGCTTTTCCTGGTGATCGACGAAGGCTGGAAGCTTCTCCTGCTGGAGGACTCTCCGCTGAACACCCTCGCAAGAGAAGCAAGAAAGTACGGGGTTGCTCTGATGTTTTCCACGCAGAGACCAACAGACGCCCACCCCTCAGTCTTCGGTCAGATGGGTACGGTGGTCGCCCTCGCCCTCAGGGAAGAAAAAGAGAGGGAGTACCTGGCCAAAAGCCTCGGGCTGCCTGAGAGGCTTGTGAAGAGGATAGAGAAGGCAAAGCGTGGAGAAGCAGTTATGGTGATACAGTACGCAGAAAAGAACAAGGTCGAGTTTGGTATTAATGTAGACCCTGTGCTTCTCGAGGACGACTTAGAGATAGTGTTCAAAGCCCCTTCAGTGGACTGGGATAAGCTGGTGAAGGAAATATCATCTGTTTACTGATTCTTTTTTAAGACAATCAACCATGATAGGGGCGATGGTCAGGCTGATCAACATATCAGGTGGTAAGGGCGGGGTAGGGAAGAGCCTGCTCTCCGCAAACCTCGCGTTCTGGGCTGCGAAACTGATACCCCATAAGGATATTGTGCTCATCTCAGGCGATCCGACCAACAAGACTGTTGACAGATTCGTGGAGAGGCCTGCGAGGTACGGGTGGGACGACTTCCTGAAGGACGAGATGCTCACGCTGGAGGAGTGCCTGTCCACCACGAAGGTGCGCAACCTCTACATAGTGATGTCCACGAGAGACTCACTCATAGACATTGATGAGGACCTGAAGAGGGTGGCAGAGAAGCTCAGGCTCTTCAAGAGAGAGGTGCAGTACAGCTCCCGCACAGCCCTCGTAATAATGGACTCGCCTGCGGGGTTCTGGGGGATAACCTTCGTATACACCTACGTGTTCGATGAGAACATTCTGGTGACCACCCCCATGGAGGACGACATTGATGGCACTGCAGAGTTTGTCAGGATGGTGAGAGAGGGGTGGTTGAAGACATGGGGCGAGGAGCCTGACATCAGAGGAGTGGTGGTGAACAAGACTTACACCCTTGAAGAGGCAAGGGAGGTATCGGCAAAGCTCGGATTGCCCCTCCTGGCATCAATCCCTTACACAGAGAACAAGGAGGTTGCCACCAAGGAGAAAAGGATACTTTCCGAGATGTTTCCGTCTGATCCAGCCTCTGTAGCGCTGAAGGAGTTCACAGAGAGGCTACTCGGCATTCACGACGAGGGGGAGTTTAAGCGGGCTCCCGGGCTCATTACGCAGGTTGTGGAGTCCTTGCTGGGGCTGCTGTCTAGAAGGGGGTTTTCTTGAGTGCAAAGCTGGAAAAGGTTTGAGTACCGCGTGTTGTACTTTCTCAGGGAACATGGGTGGGATGCTTTTCGCGTCCCGGTCAGTGGTGCAGCAGCAGCGATAAAGGGAGACGTGATTGCCAGAAAAAATGGGATGAGGCTAAGAATAGACGCGAAGTCAACTTCGTCGACGAGCAGGATACGCATATCAACTGCAGATATCACAAAGAACATCCAACATGCCCGTGATGAGGAGATTCCTGTCATAGTTTTCTCATTTAAAAGGCACAGAAACCTGTATGCCATTCTGCAGGCAAGATACGCGGAACTGTTCCACAACTGTTCTGTAGCCGAGGCAAAATCGTCCAAGTCAGTTCTCTTCAAAAAGGAGGAGGTCCAAGAAGTTACAGCACGGAGGAGCTGCATGTACATAAAATTGAAAGGTGGGAAAAGATATACGGTAGCTAGGTTTGAGGACTTTCTAACTGCAGTTGCTGAAAGATGAGACGAATCCGCTTGTTTTGGATTCCTTTATATTGAAAATTCTCATATTTTTAGTATGAGCGCGGCTGTCGCAATTCCAGATCTGGACACAGCGAGGTTATTTTCCAACCCTAAAAGAGCTGAGATACTGAAACTACTCAGCAGCAGGGAGATGACCTTAACAGAACTTGCTGGGGAACTTGGGCTGACAAAGGCAACAGTGCTCTACCACCTGAACCAGCTAAGTGCTCAAGGGTATGTGGATGTCGTGAGAGTGAAGGGGAACAGAAAGTACTGGAGAGCTAATCACAGAAGCGCTGGCTGAAACTGATTCTTTTATATAGTATTACTTCATTACATCTCCCTTGGTGAAATGATTAAAAAGGAGGGTGGAAATTATGGATTCGTACAAGCCTGAAACTGCCAAGAAAGTAGGAAAGACGATTCTATTAATATTTGGGGCGCTTTTTGCTATTTTGCTTGCGAGCGGTGTGGTGTTCACAGTGGACCAGACTGAGATAGCAGTGGTTAAAACATTTGGCGAATACAGCCATCTCGCCACTCCAGGGCTTCACTTCAAGATGCCTATCGCTCAGAGTGTGGAGCACTATTACGTGGGTATCCGCACGGTGAACTTCGTCGAGGGCGGACAGGGGAGAGATGTTTATGCGCCAGTAATAGCACTGAGCAACGACGGCCTTGAGATAAAGATGGATATCTCGGTGCAGACATCTCTGAAGCCTGAGAAGATGGAGGAAATTGCCAAGACGTTCAAGGGTCCAGAGTTCATCGAATCCTGGAAGATATCCACCATACGAGGTGTTATCAGAGACGTGATAGCGAAGTATAATGCAGAGGCGCTCTATGGCGACCAGCGAGGGCAAGTAGAGGCAGACATCCGCCACGAGCTTGAAGAGAAGCTTAGCAGATACTTCAATGTGCAGGCAGTGTACATACGCAAGGTGACCCTGCCACAGAACCTTAAGAACGCCATTGAGGCCAAGCTTCAGGCACAGCAGGATGCCATGCGCATGCAGTTCGTTGTAGAGAAGGAAAAGCGCGAGGCTGAGAGGAAGGAGATCGAAGCTCAGGGAATTGCAAAGGCGAATGAAATAATTGGCGAGAGCATGCGCCGCAACCCCGAATACTTACAGTGGTACTACATGAAAGCTCTGGAGGAGATGGCAAAGAGTCAGAACACCATGTTCGTGCTCCTGCCGGTACCGGCGAACTACATACCAAACGCGAACGTCTCGGCGATGCCACAGGTACCTGTATTGATAAGTCCAAAGTAAAATCTGAAAACTTATCTCTTTTATTTTTAGGCAGGACTTCAAACAACTTGAATTACCAAATAAGAAAAATAGTATAAGGTACTCAGAATCTGCTTTTATCTATAGGCTCTGAAAAGATATTGCCACACCTGCGGCAGCGGTAGTCGCTATGTTGCACTCTCTTCTTTATGCTTACTGAGCCACATAAGGGGCAGGCATAGCGCCACGGTTCTGGGATTATCACTCCGGAAACCATACCCTCGTCCTCCCTCTTCCGTTAACGAAGCGACATGTGATTAAGCCCATGGTGCGGAGCCTCTCGAGGCGCTTTCCGAGCCACTGGATTGTGATTTTATACCCGCTCTTATGGCACTTTGTCAGGAGTTCGCCTGAGCTGAGAGCACGTGGAGAATCTCTGATCGTTCTGAGCAAAAATTTTTCAAGCTCACTAAGCGATGTCTCATGTCTCGCATTGTCTGCCTTCACAGCTGCGAAAGCCTCGTCGATGTGTTCTTTCCGTATTCTCACGTCCGCCACGCCACCCGCATAACGGAGCACTGCAAGCGCATGCCTCAAGTCTGCTGCACGCTCCGCCACCTCCATGATCAGCTTCTCACTGATTGCGTGCCTTCCGAAGCCCTGAAGGCAGCGCATCTTAAGGATCTCAAACTTCTGCTCCACCGTGTAGTTCCTGAACTCAAGCTCCACAGGCGAGAGGGTGCTTCTGACGCGGGAGTTGAGGACCACCTCACCACTTGCGATGAGCAGCACACCCGTGACTATGTCTGTGTATTTCTTCCTGTATTCCTCTGGGCGAAGGAAGAGCTGAAGAAAGTTGTCCAAGCGTTCTGGAAAGGCATTGAAGTCATCGAGGACGAGAAGGAGAGATTTCCCTGTGTTGCGGAGGTGCTCGAAGACCTTCTCCATGTAGGGGAGATATCTCCCAATACCCTCGTCTCCTGTAACCTCTTGCCTGATTTCCCCCGCAAGCTGAGCAAGCGTGGACTTCGCCGCGAGATTAATGTAGCACGTTACAACCCCTCTCTTCCCTTTCTTTCTTGGTAGGTCTGGCGGGTCTCTTGTTGGAAGCTTTCTAAGGAACATTTTTGCCACCGAGGTCTTGCCAGTCGCTGGCGAGCCGTGGATATAGATATTGTTAAGCGGTCTGTACCCTAGGAGCATTGGCGAGAAAGTTCTGGCGAGCACTTCTATCTCGCGTTCCCGGAAGAGGAGATTATCCGGGAGATAGTCGGAGTCAAATACAGTCAAGTCCCGGAAGAGACTCAACTGCTGCATATCCCCTCATCCCTCCTCTAACATTTCACCTTTTTGACCTTTTACCAAGAGCGTCGGAAAAGTATATACTCTTTTCCACTCTCTGACTCGCCGTAGCACCTTCTCCTTTATTTTGGAGATGTCCTCCTCAGCTTCAAGGTGGAGGCAGTCGTCGTAGCTGAGTAGGGTTACGGAAGCTATGCACACTCTTTTGAAGCCGTAGCCAACACGGATTTCCAAGCTTGCAGGGTTGTGTCTTACCATAGAGATTTTCAGCACCGCCTCTGCCGAGAAGAGCTTACTCAGGTTCTCCATACCCTGCAGCCACTCGACCCTACGTTCTGATACCCACGTGCTTTTGTAGAAGTACCCCAGCAAAAGATATACCTCAAGCTCACCGTGAATCAGGCACACCGCACCTTCGCGTGCAAGTCTGAACTCTACACTAAACAACTTCCTGAAAACTGGGTGAAGCTCTTCAATCGCTCTCACAACCTGCTTCTCATCCAGTTCCGTTACCACAGCTCCAGCAATTTTAGTTCTTCCGATCATGTCCTTGCCCCCTCTTTATGGTTAATTGAAACATTGTTCTGTGTGACAGAATTCGCTAAAGATTCCTGCATAATCTTCTCAAAAACCAGTTTTCTCAGGCGGTCATCCTCAAGCACCGCCACAATAATCCTCTCTACATTGCTCTTCATCTCCCTCGCTGCATCATTGAGTGGCTCACCACAGTGGATGCAGAAGTTATCCCCATCATTGTATGGCTCGCGGCACTTTGGACAAATGAAGGTGAGCCCCTCTTTTTCGTAGTTCTCTTTCACATCGTTCGCTGCGAAAGCGGCGTAGTAACCGGGCATAACACTGGTCGGCGACCAGCCACGCTGGCGCTTTATAATTTCTGGAGGTACACCCCGCTTGATGTCCCTGCGCGTGGTCACGCAGCGGAAGTATTTGGGAGGGAAACGCACTTCAGGCAGACCCCTTTGCTTTGCGTAGGCGTTGTAACGCATTTCCGCACGTTTGATAGCGCTCCACAGGGTGCTGTAGGATATGGGCTTTATGCTCTTATTCCTCAAGGATATCCACAGCGGGGCTTCCGGATTATCCCTAGCAGGGTGGACATCCAGCCACTCTTTAAGGTACCTTGTGGCTCTGGTAAATATCACAGGTTCGCCGTCCATTGTTTTGTCTTCAATGTAAATTTCTGCGATGTGCCCATTTAGCACCACATCCCCAACTCTAAGAGAACCTATCCCCCCAACCCTGTTCCCGTTCTCTGCGAAAAGTGCGATTATCGCGGCGTCTCTCTTATTTGCTGCGAACTTTACCAGCTCCCATAGAAAGTCGTCACTTGCTGGAAGTTGCCTCATTTTCCTTGCTACCTTCTTCTTTATGGATTCTCTGGGAACCCTCAGGTTAGCCACCTCTGGAGGAAATCTGAAGAGGGCAAGCATAAAAGGCGGAATGTCTGCACACGAGTGTCCTTTTGGGTATCCGTAGCGCTTCCTGACAAACCGCATGAATCTGCGCAGGGCAGCGGCGAAGTCAGCGAGGGTTTCCTGACCAGCACCAGATACGCGCTTCATCCTTATGAGTTTCTTGAAGTCGATCTCCTCACACTCGAGGAAGCTTTTGTTTAAGTGCCTCACAGCATAGCGAATCAGGCAGATTTCGGTCAGCACCCTGCCTTGAGAGGCGCCATCGCTGTAGAGCCTCTCCTCTGCGTACTCCTCCACAAGCCTTTTGTTTTCATCCAGCCCTTTTTCACTACGCAGCAATTCAAACTGTCTCTGCAATCTTCTCTCAAACCTAAAGAAGTCCATGGAGACACCTCCCCACAAAGCGAGTATAAAAGCAATTTTCATGTCTAAGGTTACAGTGTTTAGCTGAGCAGAAGTTTAGCAGAGGACCGGCACCGAGTTTAAGTGAGTTTAAGTGAAACTCAGTTAAACTCAGGGGTTTCAAAAATGTTTGCAAAAAGTGTTCTCGGCGATTTTGTAAATAACATTTAAATGGTTATCTATCCTCCCTGATAAGGGTATTTATAAAGGAGGTATCTGTATGACAGACGTGGTTATAGAGAATGTGGTAGCCTCAACCTCTCTGGGACAGAAGTTTGACTTGGGATTAATAACCGTAAATCTCGACCGTGTGGAGTATGAACCCGAGCAGTTCCCTGGCCTGGTTTACCATCTCGACGAGCCCAAGGCTGCGGCGCTGATTTTTGGTTCTGGTAAGATTGTTTGCACAGGCGCGAAAAGCATCGAGGAAGCGCACCTTGCTATAAAGAAGATAGTTGAGAAGATACGCGAAGCCGGGATAGAGATAAACTCTGAGCCTGAGGTTGTTATTCAGAATGTTGTTGCGACTGCCAACCTGAATGCTGAGCTTAATCTTGATGCAATTGCAATAGCTCTGGACAATACCGAATATGAGCCTGAGCAGTTCCCGGGCTTAGTGTACAGGATGCAGGACCCCAAGGTTGTGCTGCTTCTTTTCGGCTCAGGTAAAATTGTTTGCACCGGTGCGAAAAGCGTGGAAGATGCGAAGCGCGCCACTGAGAATGTGAAAGCCACTCTGAAAGAGCTGGGACTGCTGTAGGGGTTGCGGAATGGAGTACGATTACGAAAAGCTTCTCGAAAAGGCTTACGAGGAGCTTCCGGAGAAGGTTAAGGAGCACAAACGCTTCGAGGTACCTCAAATAGCCTCCATAATCCAGGGTAAGATTACTGTGGTGCAGAACCTGGCTGAAGTGGCGAAGCTGATAAACCGCCCCCCTGAGATGCTGGTGAAGTACCTGCTGAGAGAGCTGGGTACAGCAGGAAGTCTGGAAGGGCAGTACCTCATAATGAAGGGGCAGTTCCGCCAGCCCCAGATACAGGAGAAGTTTGAATCCTTCCTTGCGCAGTATGTACTCTGTCCAGAGTGCGGTCGTCCAGATACCAAGATAATCAAAGAGGACAGGATAACTTTGTTGAAGTGCGAAGCATGCGGCTCAAGGCATCCCCTTGGCGCTATCCGCGCTGCGCCTGTGCCTAAACGCAGCACAAAGCCCCAGATTGGCGAAGAAATTACAGTGCAGATTACCCAGACAGGAAAGCGTGGTGACGGCGTGGCGAAGCTGGGCGAGTACATAATATATGTGAGCGGCGCTCGAGAAGGACAGAAGGTAAAGGCAAGAATAACCGGCGTCCAGGGCACGCGGATTTTTGCAACTGTTGTAGAGGTACTGAGGTGAATGCTCAAGGCTATCTTTTTTGATATAGACGATACCCTCTACGACAGCACAACCTTGGCTAGGATGGCGAGGTTGAATTCGATACGTGCCATGATCGACGCTGGCCTAGATGAGCGCGATGAGGATAAGCTATACTCGCTTCTCCAAAAGATAATCAAAAAGTTCGGCTCAAATTACCCCAAGCACTACGACGAGCTTTTAAAAGAGCTGGGCATACCCTGGAATCCCAAGATAGTTGCCGCTGGCGTTGTCGCATATGAGCACACAAAGTTTGGTTACCTCAAGCCCTTCCCGGGTGTGGTGCCCACCCTCATTGAGCTGAGGCAGAAGTACAGGCTCGGGGTAATATCTAACGGTTTAGCGGTTAAGCAGTGGGAGAAGCTGATAAACCTTGGGCTACACCACTTCTTCGACGTCGTGGTTACGAGTGAAGAGGTTGGGTACGAGAAGCCTGAAACAAAGATTTTTGAGGTTGCGGTGCGCAGGCTTGGAGTGAATGGCGAAGAATGCGTTATGGTGGGGGATCGTATAGATACAGACATTCTCGGAGGTAAAGCCTCTGGCATGAAAACAGTGTGGGTGAGGAGGGGAAAGTACTCCGGGGTGGAGCCCAAAAGCGAAGAGGAAAAGCCAGACGCAATTATCAGCGAGCTGGTGGAGCTTCCGGGCGTGCTCTCTAAGCTCAGTCCACAATAACGCGCCCGTCCTTTAGGATGGTTATTCTTATATCCTCCCTCACCACTCTGCCGTTGAGCTTTCCCTTGGCTTCCCGCTCGATTTTCTCTATCAGCGAGAGGGTGTTCTCCTTCACTTTGATTCCACACTCTGTGGCGCAGGCGAATACCTTCTTGGGCACATTGAATATATCTTCGCCTTTTCCCACCTCAATCATGAGGGGTGCGCCTATCTTGTTGAACAGCGCCAGGGTGCGCGCAGCCTTCTGTATATTTTTCCTCGCCCTGCTCTCTGTGATGCTCACATTAGCGCGGGTAGTACCTAAAATCTCCGCAACCTGCGCCTGTGTATAACCCTTAGCGCGCAACTCTAGTATCTTCGCTTGGGTAGGCGTCAGGAAGGTTTCCTGAACATCCTCCTCAGTAAACGCTGGCATTTAACTCCCAATACGCTTTAGTCCCAGAGGCTTTTAAAGATTTCGATTCATGTTAGCCTACTGGATTAAGAAGGTGGTAGCTTGCTGACAAAGCGGATAATCCCATGCCTGGATGTCAAAGATGGGCGAGTGGTAAAAGGGGTGCACTTTAAGAACTTGCGCGATGCTGGCTCGCCTGTGGAGCTGGCGAAGCATTACGACGAGCAGGGTGCAGACGAGCTTGTGTTTCTTGACATAAGCGCCAGCCATGAGGGCAGGAAGACAATGATCGATGTGGTTAAGGCTACCGCAGACCAGGTTTTTATACCCCTAACAGTCGGCGGCGGAATAAGCGAGGTTGAAGATGTGCGCCGGATTTTAAAGGCTGGCGCCGATAAGACGGCGATAAACACAGCGGCGGTGAAAAACCCGGAGCTTATAACGAAGGCAGCGCGCAGATTTGGCAGCCAGTGCATAGTCGCCGCGATAGATGCAAAGCGGGTTTACGAGGAGAGAGAAGATCGTTATGTGGTTGATACCCCTGAGGGTAAATGCTGGTTTGAAGTTTACATATACGGCGGGCGCAAGGGCACGGGTAAAGATGCCATTGCTTGGGCAAAGGAGGTTGAAGCTCTGGGTGCAGGCGAAATTCTGCTCACCAGCATGGATGCCGACGGAACCAAGATGGGCTTCGACATCCCCTTAACCAGGGCGGTGTCTGAGGAAACCGGCATACCTGTAATTGCGAGTGGCGGCGCAGGCAAGATGGAGCACTTCTACGATGCCTTCGCCCATGGCAAGGCGGATGCCGCGCTGGCTGCGAGCGTATTCCACTATGGCGAGTACACTGTGCAGGACATTAAGGCTTACCTCAAGGCTCGCGGGATAGAGGTGAGGCTTTGAAGGAGCATGAGGGGGAGCGCTCAGCTAGGGAACTCAGATTCGCTCTGGTATTCACCATGGCGATTTTTGTGGCTGAGGTGGTTGGAGGCATAATCTCCAACAGCCTAGCCCTGCTAAGCGACGCCTCGCATGTGTTCAGCGATGCCTTCGCCCTGCTTTTGAGCTTTCTTGCAATAAAGATAGCTGCACGTCCTCCCAGCCTAAGCCGAACCTTTGGTTATCACCGCGCCGAGGTGCTTGCCGCGCTGACGAATGGTGTACTTCTATTGGTTATAGCCCTTGCCATCTTCCACGAGGCGTACCAGCGCTTTTTATCTCCACCTGAGATAAAGCTGAAGGAGATGATGGGAGTTGCCATCCTTGGCTTGGCTGCGAACCTCTTTGTTATGTTCCGTCTTCGGGAGCACGCCCACGAGGATATAAATATACGTGGCGCATTTCTGCACGTGGTGGGCGATACCCTGGGGAGCGTGGGCGTAATCGTCGGCGGGGCAGCGATCTACTTCACAGGCAATACCATCGCAGACCCTATTGTGAGCGCATTTATCGCTGCTATAGTCGCTGTTGGGGCGATAAGACTAATAGCCGAATCCTCCCACATCCTCTTAGAAGGCACACCAAAGCACGTGGATGTGCTTTCCCTGAAGCGCTCCTTAGAGAGCATTGCTGGCGTAAAAGATGTGCACGACCTGCATGTGTGGGCGATATGCTCCCACATCAACGCCGCAAGCGCTCATATCGCCGTTGAAGATCAGATGATAAGCCAGCTTGAAGAAATTCAGCGCGAGGTTAATGAAAAATTTAAAGAGTATAAGATAAATCACACCACTCTGCAGTTCGAGTGTCATGGCAGAGAGTGCAGCACCATTGATGTGCTGAAGGAGAGGATGGAATGAAGCCGCAGATTGCGATAGTGGATTATGGCATGGGTAACCTGCGAAGCGCATATCGCGGGTTAGAGCGTGGCGGGGCAAAGCCGGTGATTACAGACAAAAGGGAAGATCTTGAGGCAAGTGATGCGATTGTTTTACCTGGCGTGGGCGCCTTTGAGGATGCCATGGCAAACCTCTACCCGCTTCGCGAGGTTATTATAAAGGAGGCGGAGAAGAAGCCTCTGCTTGGTATCTGCCTTGGTTTGCAGCTCTTGTTCACCACCAGCGAGGAGGGCGAAGGCAAAGGGCTGGACTTAATAAAGGGCAGGGTGGTGAGGCTTCCCAGGAATGTGAAGATACCCCACATGGGCTGGAATTCCCTGGAGATAAAGCGCGACTCAAGGCTGCTCGCGGGGATTAAGAGTGGGGACTACTTCTACTTTGTCCACTCTTACTACGCCCAGCCTGGGGAAGAGGTAACCGTGGCGACGACAAGCTACGGTGTGGAGATACCTGCAATAGTAGAGAAGGGCAACGTATTTGCCACGCAGTTTCACCCAGAGAAGAGTGGAAAGCTGGGGTTAAAGCTGCTGGAGAATTTTGTGGGGATTGCTTCAGAATAGCACATCCCTCTGTATTTTATGGTTAAAATATTACACATCAGGGCTTCTCCAACTTAAGCGCCTCTCTGAAATCAATCTTGCCCGTGTAGAGTGCCGAGCCGATAACCACACCGAAGGCGCCCAGGTCTCTAACATTCTTTATATCATCAAGGGAAGATATCCCACCCGAGACGATTACCTTCGCGGGGCTCGCATTCACAACCTCTTTCACTGCATCCAAATCTACTCCGCGCATTCGCCCTTCCACGTTCACATTGGTGAACAGCATTTCGCTGGCATAGCGAGCGAATTCCCTCGCCGCTTCTGACGCTCGGCGCTGCGTCTTCTCTCTCCACCCACGAATCACCACATAGCCGTCCTTTGCATCCAAGGCGACTATTATCTTCTCCCTGCCGTACTCCTCAGCCAGCGTGCGCAACACTCTGGGCTCTTCCAGCGCTGCTGTGCCTAAAATCACCTTCGCAGCGCCAAGCTCAAGAAAGCGCTTTGCTTCTTCCACGCTCCTTATACCCCCTCCGAACTGCACAGGTATGCTCAGCCTTGAGATAATCTCCTCTACCAGCGGGCGATTAATCCTGCTCCCCTCTATCGCCGCATCCAGGTCAACGAGGTGCAAGCGCCTTGCGCCCAGCTTCTGCCAGTGCTCGGCTACAGCGATTGGATCCTCGAGCTCTACCAGCTTCTTGCTCGGGTCTCCTCCTACAAGCTGGACGCAGCGCTTACCCTTCAAATCCAGCGCCGGGATTACCAGGAAGCTCATATACATCATCTACCTAATGGTTCGGAAGGGGTAATAGGGGTTGCCCGGAACTTTGTTCCGGGTGACGAAGCGGGTGCGGTGCCCTTATTCTATAATCCTCTCAATGGGCAGAACCAGGATATCGCGAGCCCCAAGCTTCTTGGCTTTGTTTATAATCGAATAAACCTCCTTCTCATCCACCACTGAATTCACCGCATACATTGGCTCAGCTGCAGCCACCTCGGCTATCGTCGGGCCCGCCATTCCTGGCATTATCTTTTTGATCTCCTCCAGTGCCGCTTTAGGCACATTCATCATTATGAGCTTCTTTCGCCTGGCTGCGAGCACGCTTGAGAAGGCGGTTATAACCTCTTCCACTTTCTCATGCTTCGTCTTCACCGCCTCTTTGTTGCCTATAAGGTAAGCGGAAGTTTCAAGGATTGTCTCCACCTCGCGCAGCTTGTTCATCTTCAACGTTGTGCCCGTGCTAACCAGGTCTACGATAAGCTCCGCTAAGCCTATGTGGGGTGCTATCTCGCATGCTCCAGAAACACGAACCACCTTAACATCGATGCCCCTCTCCTCGAAGAAGCGCCGCGTTATGTTGGGGAACTCTGTGGCTACACGCGACCCGGGCTTTATATCCTCAACTCTATCTATGCCAGAGTTCTCAGGCGCAGCCACCACCAGGCGAGCCCTACCGAAATCTAAATTAAGGAGAAGCTCCACATCGTAACTAGACTCTACCACAACGTCATAGCCTGTGATTCCAAGATCTGCGACGCCATCAAACACAAACTCGGGTATATCGGCGGCGCGCACAAAGAGCACCTGAATCTCGGGGTCGACGGTGCTTGCAAATAGGCGACGCTCTCCCATATTCAGCACTACCATGCCGGAGCTGCGCATAAGTTGCATCGCAGGCTCGTGCAGTCTTCCTTTGTTGGGAACGGCTATCTTTATCATTT
>Ga0209426_1000296_pt1 | contig 61004 bp, 43 predicted proteins | sample Deesub1362B_J571_FD_187697 | JGI IMG/M metagenome (GOLD analysis project Ga0209426, IMG submission 187697) | Deep oceanic, basalt-hosted subsurface ecosystem from Juan de Fuca Ridge flank, Pacific Ocean, CORK Borehole 1362B_J2.571 (SPAdes)... ... | reverse complement strand
CATTCTATACAGGGTTTGGAATCCGTTTCAGAATTCGGAAGGGAGAGCATAGCCGCTACAATCCGGTTTTTTCTCTGGCGCTCAGCCGGGAAATCGCATGGCTGCTGATACAGGGTGATAAGTACACATCCATATTTTCCGGATCGGGGTACTGGGGAGCCTTTATGGGGTTCCAGCAATCCTACACGCTGACGGTCAAGCGGGGAGGGGAAATCGGCCTGGGAAACCTGTTTTTCGTTCGATGGGGGAAGTACGATGACCGCGGCAGCGATCTCTTCTACAAAACAGTAGGTTTCGGCTTGGATGTGGGAAAAGCGGCGCTGCTTCTGACGGAAAGAATGGGTAAGGCTGTACCCTTGTTGGATGGGTTGGACAGGCACTTTTTTCTTAAGGTGAATTTTGCATCATTCAGCGCCGATAAGTGGAGCCCGTTGGACGGAACGGACTTTTGGGCCTGGACTGCTGGCTGCCGGTGGTGATGAAATTTGCCCGGGGACATTGCCGCTACTGACTGAAATAAATTTCTGATTGTTATTCACCGTTCTGTCTTGATGCTTCGTGCGGCAAAGAAACCTTTTTCTGGCCCTTCGCGTTGAACGTTTCGCCCAAAAAATTTGTAATCTAAAAAGTTTTGGGATACATTGAAATTCACTTGTAGGCACAGCAAAAATACAGGTGTTGAACCGGAAACAGCACAACAGGCGACGTGTGAAGGAGGTATTTTGCATGGCCACAAACAACAGGGGAAGGGTGCTCTGGTTTCTTCTTTTGATTTCGGGATGGCTCATTGCCTGCGGCGATTCGGACGGGGACCAGGAGCAACAAAGGGGCCGGGGAATGAGGCCGGCCGGCGGGATGTTTCAAACGGCGGCCATTCCGGTGCAGGTGGATACGGTGAAGATTGAACCCATCTCGTCCTACATACTCACCAATGCCACGCTGGAAGCCCAGAGGCAGGTAGATGTTATCGCCCGGGTGAGCGGTATAGTACAGCGCTTTTATGTAGAAGAAGGGGATGTGGTGCGCAAAGGACAGATTTTGGTGAAGCTGGATGACAGCGAGCTCCGCCTGGAAATGGAACGGGCCCGGGCCCAGATGGAAAATGCCCGCAGCGTATATGAGCGCTCAAAGGAAATGTTTGAGAAGAACCTCATCAGCAAAGAACAGTATGATAATGCCCGGTACCAGTATGAAACGGCGCGAGCCCAGTATGAATCCGCAAAGCTGCAGCTGGAATATGCAACCATCCGGGCACCGGTGAGCGGGGTGATTACCAGCCGGATGGTGGAAATCGGTGACTATGTGACGGCCAATCGGGTATTGTACACCATGGCCGATTACGACACCCTTCTGGCCCGCATCTACGTTCCGGAGAAAGACATTGTGAAAATCCGACCGGGACAGCGCGCCCGCATCCAGGTGGAGGCATATCCCGACCGTGAGTTTACCGGCCGCGTCAAGATGATCAGTCCCGTTGTGGACCCTGCTTCCGGTACCGTTAAGGTTACAGTAGAAATTGTCCGCCGTAATCAGCCTCTCTTGCCCGGCATGTTTGCTACAGTGTACATTGTTACAGAAACCCACCCACGTGCCATGGTGATCCCGAAAAAAGCCCTGATTCTCGAAAGTGAGACCGACCGGGTGTTTGTGTATGAAAATGGCGTTGCACGGCTGAGGGATATCAAAACCGGGTTTACGGACGGGGAGCGTCTTGAAGTTCTTGAAGGGCTGGAACCCGGGGAGCTGGTCATTACGGTGGGGCAGGAAGGTCTCCGTGATGGATCAGCTGTACGTATCGCCGGTGCCACGGAACTTCGGGTAGCGGCGGGGGAAACGGCAAAAACCGGCCAGCCGGCCAGAAAACGGCCTGGAGAACAGGCTGGCCGTAGCGGGAAAATGGAGAACCGTTCTCCTGGAGGGACCGAGGGCATGTCACCCGAAATACTGGCCCGCATTGAGAAACGGATGCTGCAAAATCCCGATATCCGACGGGAATTTGAAAAGCGAGCCAAGGAAGATCCGGATTTTCGCAACAATCCGAAAAAGAAAATGGCTTTTTTCCGGGAGATGCGGCAGAAATTTGGCCGCCAGGGACCGCCGCATTAATAGGAAAGCCAGATTTGCGATTCGGAAGGATTTTGGGATGTAGCAATGCAGATTTCTGAATTTTCCGTCAAGCGGCCCATTACGGTGCTGATGATTATGCTCAGCATTGTGGTGCTGGGGCTCATTTCTCTCAAGCGCCTGCCGCTCACCTTTTTGCCGGAAGTGTCGTCTTCCAGGCTCAATATTTTTGTGCCGTATCGGTCCTCCTCGCCAGAAGAAGTAGAACGGCTGATTACGGTGCACATCGAAGATATTGTGAGCACGGTCAGCCGCCTAAAATCCATTACTTCCACCTCGTCCGCCACAGGAGCCAGCGTAACGGTGGAATTTGAGGATGGGACGGACATGGACCTGGCAGCAATGGAAGTTCGCAACCGGCTGGATCTGGTCTGGGCCTATCTGCCGGACGACGTGGAGCGGATCTTTATCCGCCGTTGGCAGTCTACCGATATGCCGGTCATCAATTTTACCGTCTCCTGGAACGGGTCCGGTGGGCAGTTCAATGATCTGGTACGGTACCAGCTCCTGCCACGCATTCAGCGCATTGAAGGAGTTGCCAATGTGGATTTGCGGGGGCTGGAAGAAAAGAGCGTTATCGTGGAACTGGATCAGGATCTGATGCGCGCCTATGGCGTCGATCCCTTCAACCTCATGCAGAGCATCCGATCTAACAATCTGAATCTTTCGGCCGGTTTTGTGTATGACGGCGGCAGAAAGTTTTCGGTGCGCACGATTGGAGAGTACCGTTCGGTGGAGGAAATTGCCAGGACGCCCATCCGGGGTACGAACTTGTACCTGAAGGATATTGCCACGATCCGTTTTGGCATTCCCGAAAAGAAGCGCTACCAGCGTCTGAACGGCAAAGATGCCATCAGCTTTGTGGTGTACAAAGCCTTCAACGCCAATGTGGTGGATGTGTGTAACCGCGTCAAAGCAGTGCTGAAAGAGATTCAGCAAGAGCCACGATTCCGGGACCTGAATATTCAGATATACCGGGATCAATCCCGCGAAATTGTCAGCAGCTTGCGGAATTTGCGTGATGCGGGACTGGTGGGTGCAGTTTTGGCGGTGCTGGTTCTGTTTGTTTTTCTGCGCAAGGTCCGGAGTACGCTTATTATTGCCACGGCCATTCCCATCGCCATCCTTTTTGCCTTTCTGGTGATGTACCTGCTCCGGCTGCGTCCCATTGAGTCGCAAATCACCCTGAACCTGATTTCCATGATGGGAATGGTGTACGCCATCGGTATGCTGGTAGATCCCTCCATTGTGGTGCTGGAGAATATTTTTCGCCACAAGCAGGAAGAAGGATTGAATGCTAGGGATGCGGCCATTGTGGGTAGTCGGGAAGTGGGGATGGCCATTCTCGCAGCCACGCTTACAACCATGATCGTTTTCATGCCGCTTATTATGCTGCAGGGCGGATTCATGTCCCGTATGATGTACGATTTTGGCATTGTGATCTGTACCATTCTCTTTTCCTCGATGGCCATTGCCATTACGCTGGTTCCGCTGATGGCGTCGCGTATTTTTACCGGAAAAGAGCGTCAGAAGGCCAGAGAACTGGTATGGCTGCAGAACACATATGCCCGGGTAATCCGGTGGACGCTGCGCCACCGATTGCTCACCGTAGCGGGTGCAGTGGCCATTTTTCTTTTTTCTTATTACTTGAGCACGAAAATCGACCGTGAGTTTCAGCCGCCTGCGCCTTCCCGCCGCCTGGATTTCCGGGTGGATCTGCCGGGTTCATACACCTTGGAGCAGATGAATCAGCTGTTCGGCGAGATTGAAAAGAAATTGCTGGCCCGCAAAGACGCGTGGGACATTCAGGCCGTGAGCACCGATTTTGGTGTGGGACGTTCCTCGCGCGGCGGCCGGGGCCGGCTTACTGTGTTCTTAAAGGAACAGCCGCAAACGGGCCTGACCACCATGGCCATTCTGGACAGCATCCGGAGCATCCTGCCTTCCCTTCCCGGCGTCCGTTTCCGTTTTGGCGGCATGCATCATATGTCAGGACAGCGGTCCGGCATCAACATTCAGCTGAAAGGGGAAAGTCCGGAGGTTCTGGAGCTGCTGGCAGAGGAAGTGGTTGCGCGGATTTCCGACATACCAGGTATCCGCGACATTGAAACCAGCTATGAGGAAGGCCAGGAAGAGGTTCAAATTGTGATGAACCGGGAGCGGGTGAACCGCCACGGGCTGTCGTCACAGCGGGTGGCACGGTCTGTCCAGTCGGCTCTGACAGAACGGGCGGCCAGCAAGTTTAAAACACGGGACCGGGAAGTGGATATTCTGATCAACCTGAAGGAAGAAGACCGCACCAGTCTGGAGAAGCTGCGGAATCTGGCGGTCCAAAGCCCGCAATCGGAGCCGGTTCCACTTTACACGCTGGCGGAAATGCAGGTAGCCCGGGGGCCCGAGTCCATTCAGCGGGAGAGCCGCCGGCGGACGCTGTCCATTCAGGCATCGCTTTACCGGCGCGGCATGGCTACTGCCACCCGTGAGGTGCAAAAACGGCTGGCAGATTTGAAACTCCCGCCCGGCTATTCCTGGGAGTTTGGCAGCAACTGGCGGCGTTGGAGGGAGTCAGAAGCCATGTCCATGTTTTCTATCCTGCTAGCTCTGCTGCTAATTTTGATGATCATGGCTTCGCTTTTTGAATCGCTCATCCACCCGTTCACCATCATCACGTCCGTGGGGTTTGCGCTGATCGGGGTGTTTCTCATTTTCTGGATTACAGGAACCAATTTGAGCTCGGTGGCTTACCTGGGCATTCTGGTGGTCTGTGGCCTGGTTGTGAACAACGGAATCATCCTGGTTGATCACATCAACCAGCTCCGCCGGAAGGGACTCACCCGGCATGATGCCATCGTAAAAGGTGGAATGGACCGCATCCGGCCCATTCTGATGACAGCAGCTACGACCAATCTGGGGTTGCTGCCCATGATTGTGCCGCTATTTTTCCCATCCATTTTCGGTCCCATTGAAGGCCGGGCAGGGATGTGGGCACCGGTGGGCCTGGCCGTTTTCGGCGGGCTGACCACGTCTACCTTTCTCACTCTGGTCATTTTGCCTACCATTTATTCACTGATGGATGATTTGAAGATCGGGATTCTGCGGGTCATGCGCAGGGCGGGATGAACGCAAATGGGGTAACGGGCATTGAAATTGGCACAGCGACGCACCGATCTGACACAGGGGAGCCTGTTTCGGCATTTGATCCGGCTGGCCCTGCCCATGATTTTGGGCAATCTGCTGCAGAACGTTTTCAACCTTGTGGACATGATTTTTGTTGGCCGGCTGGGACCGGCAGCCATCGCCGCCGTTTCCATCAGCGGCATTTTACTGACGCTGGTGTGGACCTTTCTTATCGGTCTATCCATTGGTACCACTGCGCTGGTTTCCCGCTTTTTTGGAGCCCGGGATTACCATCAAACGAAAGCAGCTGCCAACCAGGCCCTTTTTCTGGGGCTGCTGCTGTCGCTGTTTCTTGGCGGGCTGGGCATTCTCTGGCCCTCGCCGCCGCTGCGGCTGCTGGGTGCGGAAGAGGAAGTCGTCCGCCTGGGGGCCCCGTACATTCAGGTAGTATTTGGTGGCTCTTTTGCACTCATCCTGCTGTTTTTGATCAGCGCCATTTTGCGTGGCATCGGCGACGCCATGACGCCGGTAAAAATATGGGCCTTTTCCTCTGTGCTAAACATCGTGCTGGATCCGCTGCTCATTTTCGGCATCGGTCCGTTTCCGCGGCTGGAGGTTCTGGGGGCCGGCATCGCTACGGTATTCGGCCAGTTCGTCGGACTGATCCTGGGCTTCGTCGTTCTGCTGCGCGGTTACAGTTACATCCAGATCGATCCAAAAGAATTCCGCCTCAGCGGAAATCTTATTTTGCGAATTTTGAAGATCGCCATTCCCGGTTCCATGCAGGGGTTTTTCCGGAACGTGAGTGGACTTATCTTGATGAGGATTGTGGCGACATATGGAACCATTGTAATTGCCGCTTATGGCATCGGTTTGAGAATTCTATTGATGGTGATGATGCCCGGCTGGGCTATCGGCAGCGCTGTGGCCACGCTGGTGGGGCAGAATCTTGGGGCCCGCCAGCCCGATCGCGCCGAAAAGAGCGGATGGCTGGGTACCGCCCTGTACACCGGCCTGCTGGTTGGCGTAGGAAGCCTGTTTTTTCTGTTTGCCGAACCGGTGATCCGGATATTCAACGATGACCCCGGTGTGGTTCGGAGTGGCGCTGCTTATCTGCGCACAGTGGCGCTCAGTTATCCATTTCTGGCCATGGGAATCATTCCAGGAATGGCCCTGGGAGGCGCCGGCGATACGGTAACCACCATGGCGGTAATCGGTTTTTCGCTGATCCTTTTTCAGGTCCCCGTGGCGCTATGGCTGCCTAAAATGTGGGGGCTGGGAATTCAGGGCATCTGGATTTCCATCGCCCTGGCCTTTGTGCTTCAGGGGGTGCTGATGGTTCTGGCGTTCCGGCTGGGAAAATGGAAACGGAAGCGTGTTTGACCCATGAAATGACAAGCCAGGAGATAGAGGACGTGCTATGAAGATTGTTGAATTTTCCATTCGCCGTAAGGTTACAATTTTGATGATTTTTCTGGCGGCTGTGGTTTTCGGATTCATTTCCTTTGACCGCCTGAGCCTGGATCTGCTGCCAGACATCACCTATCCAACTCTCACCATCCGCACCGAATACCCCGGTTCCGCGCCTGCAGAGGTGGAAAACCTGATTTCCAAGCCCATCGAGGAGGCCGTGGGCGTTGTAAATGGTGTAATTCGGGTGAGTTCCATTTCCCGGCCAGGCATTTCAGACGTAATCATTGAATTCGACTGGGGCACGAATATGGATTTTGCTGCCCTGGATGTTCGCGAAAAACTGGACCGGGTGATTTTGCCGCAGGATGCCGAGCAACCTATCATTTTGCGGTATGATCCGGCCTTGGATCCCATCATGCGCATTGGCCTGTTTGGCGATCCCAATCTGATCGGAATGCGCCTGTTTGCGGAAGAAAACATCAAGCGGGAACTGGAAAGCTTGGAAGGAGTGGCGGCCGTTCAGATAAGCGGCGGCCTGGAAGAAGAAATTCATGTGGAGGTCAATCAGGCCAAACTGGCGGCGCTGGATATTCCCATCTCTCAAGTAGTAAACCGGCTGGCGCAGGAGAACATCAATCTGACGGGCGGTACTCTCCGGGAAGGGGACATGGAATACATCGTCCGCACGCTCAATCAGTTTCAGACGGTGGACGAGATAAACGACATCGTAATTGCCCGGAAAGGAAATGCCAGCATTTACCTTCGTGATGTGGGACAGGCATTCGCCAGTTACAAAGAACGCAAGGTAATTACCCGGATCGGAGGCCGGGAGAGTGTGGAAATTGCCATTTACAAGGAGGCCGATGCCAATACGGTAACGGTGGCGCGGCGCGTCCGCGAAAAGCTGGATGCCATCATCCGCCAGCTGAAAGAAAGCGGCTCCCGCATGCAGCTGGAAATCGTGTCCGACCAGTCCCGCTTTATCCGACAGTCCATTAATGATGTGCTGCTTTCGGCCATTGTGGGCGGAATTCTCGCCATGCTGGTGATTTATTTCTTTCTGAACAACGTTCTAAGTACCGCGATTATCAGCCTGGCCATTCCCATTTCAGTCATCGTTACGTTTTTTCTGATGTATCTTTCCGGCATTTCCCTGAACATTATGTCGCTGGGAGGACTGGCCCTGGGAGTTGGAATGCTGGTAGACAACGCCATCGTTGTCCTGGAGGCGATCGACCGCCACAGCCGGAAAGGGCTGCCTCCGGAAAAAGCGGCGTTTGTGGGAACCAGCGAAGTGGGCAAAGCGGTTTCGGCCAGTACCCTTACCACCATTTTCGTGTTTGTGCCGATTGTGTTCGTGCAGGGGATCGCCGGGCAGCTGTTTACCGATCAGGCCCTGACGGTCACCTATTCCCTTCTTGCTTCTCTATTTGTGGCTCTTACCCTCATTCCCATGCTATCCAGCCTAAGGATGAAAGACGTGGCAGAAGAAGTGGAGGTGGTAGACAGCATCCAGCCGCCCAACCGGGTGCTGGCCCTTCTTGAAACGTTGGCTGCGGGCGTTTTGCGGGCAATCCGGCGGAGTGTTCTTATGCTTGGCAGGGGGCTCCGTCTTCTCCTCTTTCCTGCCTATTGGAGCATGAACCGGTTTTTCGATCAGGTTTACCGAATTTATCCGCGGATTCTGGACTGGGCTTTGACACACCGGCTGAAAACTATCGCGATTGCCATCGCGGTGCTGGCGCTTTCATTTGGGGCTTCTTTGTTTATTGGCACCGAGCTGATCCCGGAAATGAGCCAGGGGGAGTTTATCGCCGAGGTGAAGCTGCCGACCGGAACGCCTATTGAAGAGACCGATGCAGTATTGCGGCGGATGAGCGAACTGGCTCTGCAAGATCCGCGCGTGGAGCGGGTGTTTTCCATTGCCGGAACCACCGAACAGCAGGGACTGGCGGCAGGGGAGGAACGGGAGAATACGGGACAGCTTCATATTACCCTGAACACCGGAACGGATCGACAGGCTGAACTGTCCGTCATGGATCATCTGAGGGAGCTGTGGTTGGATGTGCCGGGAGTGGAATACAAGTTTACGCGGCCTACACTCTTCAGCTTTAAGGCGCCCATCGAGGTGGAAGTAAAGGGGTACAATCTACAGGTGCTGGAAGAGGTGTCCAAAACGCTTGCCGAACGGATGCGCGAGATTCCGGGGTTGGTAGACGTGAAAACCTCGCTGGAAGGGGGCAATCCAGAAGTGCAGATCGCATTCAACCGGGAAAGGCTGGCAGCACTGGGGCTGGATGTGGGTAGCATTGCTCAACTCATTCGCAGCGAGGTACAGGGCGCGGTGGCAACGGAATTCTCCCGGCGGGATCGCCGGATCGATGTGCGGGTGCGCGCCGCAAAGGAAGAGCGCGAAACCCTGGAAGCTCTGAAGCGGCTTGTGGTTAATCCGGCGTCGCCTGTGCCTGTACCACTTTACGCCGTGGCCAACATTTCCATTGAGCGTGGGCCCAGCGAAATCCGGCGCATCGATCAGGAACGGGTGGCCCTGGTGTATGCTAATCTGAAAGGGCGCGATCTGGGTTCCGTTACCCGGGATATTCAAAAAATCATCGATACCATCCCACTGCCGCCAGATTTTACCATTTCCATCGGCGGTCAGAACAAGGAAATGGCCGTGTCGTTTCAGTCCATGCGGTTTGCCATCCTTCTGGCGGTTTTTCTGGTTTACCTGGTAATGGCATCCCAGTTTGAATCCCTGCTCCATCCGTTTGTCATTATGTTTACCATTCCGTTCGGGCTGATCGGCGTGGTGTGGTCTCTGCTGGTAACCGGCACAACGGTAAGTGTTGTGGTGCTGGTAGGGGTGATCATGCTTTCTGGGATTGTGGTAAATAATGCCATTGTTCTGGTTGATTACATCAATCACCTGCGGAGAAACGAAGGATACAGCAAGATGGATGCAATCCGGGAAGCCGGTAAGGTCCGGTTGCGGCCAATTCTAATGACGACGACCACCACCATTCTGGGGCTTTTGCCCATGGCTATCGGGTTTGGTGAAGGCGCAGAAGTCCGGGCGCCTATGGCCATTGCGGTGATTGGTGGGCTGGCAGTTGCAACGCTGCTTACCCTGGTGCTCATTCCCACGGTATACAGCATTTTCGAACCGGGGCGGTAATTTGTTGGCCTGAGCAGGACAGCGAAATGAACCGGCCCTCATCCTGGGGACATCTTTTTTGGAACGGCGCTTTTATCAGCTTCATCGGAGCTTATCTGCTTTAGAGGTAGTTCGGGTTTTATCCGGGCTTCTTTATCAGGAAGCCGTTTTGATGGCGGTTTCAAGCGTCTTCAAAGGATCTTTCCGGCTCATCCACAGACGGGGGAAAGTGTGTCCTTTTTTCCTATAGGCCTACTTTATTTTTTGCCGCCAGGATTTTCCGCTCCTGCCATTATTAATAGAGGTTTTTCATTTTCAAGTCTGCTGCGGTCTTCTCAAGCATTTTGGTTTGACCAGGACCTTCCATTGTCCATTTAACTCCCGATGAATCTGCCAGAGATTCGCACCATTTGGCATCAATAAGAATCCAGATCGAATAAAGTGTCATGTTCCGTTAAAAAAATCTTTCTTCTTTAGGGATGCAATGCATTCGATCGGGATCAGGGAAAAGAGAAGGTGTGGTTTTTCCTGCTTTTCCCATTCCACAGAGTGGCAAGAGCGCTGCCTTGAAAAAGGCGTTTGTAAAGGGTGGAGGACGGTGTGTGGGCCTGGTTTTTTCCATAAGGGATGGCGGCAAAAAGAGGAATTCAGCCGGAGGCCGGCGTTCTTTCCAAATGTGCCCTGTAATTTTTGTGGAGCATCCGTTGGACCGAAAAAAAATTACCAGCATTCCGCACGATAAGTGACGAAAACACTCCTCTAAATGGAACCGATCGAAATGCGACGGTAAAACAAAAGGGCCGTCAGGAGGAGACGGCCTCATCCAGAGGCTTTTTCAGGGCTTCTTTCAAAAGCTTGCCGGGCTTGAAGTGGGTCTTGCGTCGGGGAGGTACGTAGACGATTTCTCCCGTTTTCGGGTTGCGGGCTTTGGGCTTGGCTTTGGTGGTTTTTACTTCAAAAACACCGAAGTCACGGATTTCAATCCGTACCTCGGGGTTAGCCTCTGCCATGATCTCACGAAGTGTGGTAAAAAGAGCGGAAACGACTTTTTCTGTCAGAGGGAGTTTCTCATCAATCTTTTGAGCCACTCTTTTTGCAATATCTCTCTTGGTGACCGTCTTCTTCATGAAGTCATCCTCCGCGTTTGGTTCCCAAGAAGTTGGAGTTAAATTAAAGATATTCGCCTAAAAATGCAAGAAAAAAAATGTCCAAAGTTAAGTATTTTCAATTTATTGCGAACCTTTTGACATGCGAGCATCCCTGTTACATCGGGCGGCTGTTTGTGCTGGAAACCCTGTACCGGATGCCTCGTTAAGGCCTTTTCGGGGGCGTCCGGATCCCATTTGAAAACACCTGAGGTACCCTTTCCATCTCTTTCCTCAAGGAAATCCTGGTTCGGGTCGACAAATATTATAGCTAATTCGAGGGAGATGGCGGCACAGGCGCAACAACGAAGAGAACACTCCCATGGAAAAGGATCAGTGGATCGAATCTTCAGGGCGGAATGTTACTGCCGAGGAAGAGGTGCAGAACGGCATGCATCCGGGGGGAGAACCCGAACCGCCGGATCTGGCCATCTTTTCCCGCAACGTCCGGGATCATGTGGATCTTTCTTTCCTCATGGAAAAATTGGGGGTGGCCGATGAGGAGGAGCCGGCAACCGCAACAGCCGGCCCAGGGGATTCCGCCCGGACGGAAACCATGCGGGAGAATGTGGCACCGGAGAATGATGAGGAATTTATTATCGAAGATATCCGGGAAGAACTGACGGATCTTCTGACGGGCGAACCTATTTCCCGTGCGGGTGCCGATATAGAAGCCAGTGAGGAATATGCCGCCGGAGAAATCTGGGGAGAAACTGGAAAGGCCATTGAAACCGGTGGAGATGAGACGGACCGGTGGAAGCATTCAGACGGAAGACCGAAATTTTTCAATGATCTGATCAACATACCTTCCAAATACGGATTCTGGTCCCGGTCCCTGTACGGGCCGGTTCACATCGGGCTGGATATCGGAAGCCATTCTGTCAAGTTCGTGGTGGTGCGCAAGCGGAAATCGCACCCAAAGATTCTGGGATTTGGTATTTGCCGGAATCCGCTGGGGCCGGATGCGCCTGTTGAAGACCAGATTCAGCAGATTTGTGACTATCTCGAGCTAAGAAAGCACTTCCCGCATGCCCGGATTTCCTGGGCGCTAAGGGGGCAGGATGTGGGCTTGAAGCGCACATCGCTACCAGTCCTCAAAAAGAAGATGTTTGAGGAGGCCCTCCTTTGGACTGCCCGCAAGGAATTTAACCTGGAAGAAGCGCCTGCTGCCATCACCTATCTTGAGCTGGGACAAACCCAGCAGAAGGGGGCACCCAAGATTGACGTGCTAATGGCCGGGGTGAGGGAAGACGCAGTGCTTCCGGCCGCTCACGTATTCGTGAAAAACAAATTCCTGCCTTTTCATGCCAAACCGCTGGCAGTTGTGCTCTGGAAGCTCTATCTGGAGAGTGAAGTCTACGATCCGGAGAGAACCGTTGCCTTGATTGACATTGGGGCCTCAAAAACTACCATTGTTTTTGTCCACCAGGGGAAGCTTTTGTTTAGCCGCGAACTGCCCACAGGGGGGCGGCACATTACTGATGCGCTGACCGCCACCCTTTTTTACCAAGGGATGCCTTACCAGCTGCAGGAAGAAGAAGCTGAAGAACTGAAACTCCGCTACGGATTTCCTACTGATGATCTGGAGGAAAAAACGAAAGACGGGGTTCCTGTTTCCGAATATGCTGTGCTGATCCGCCCGATTCTGGAACGCCTCGGCAGCGAAATTCAGCGTTCGCTGGATTACTTCCGTGACACATTCAATGTGCCACACATCGAAAAGCTTTACCTGCTGGGCGGAACGGCCCATTTGAAAAACCTGACGCTGTTTCTGTCGGATATTGTGGACGGCGAAATGGAACTGTTTCCCATTCCGGACTGGGGGTTTGGAAAAGGGGACGCGTCCGATGCAATTCTGTTTAAAGAACACTTTCACGAACTGGCCATTGCCTATGCCCTGGCTTCCGACTTTACTCAGGATTTGAACCTGCTTCCCAAATCCATACAGCGGATTGAGACGTTCCGTCTGGTGAAGCGGATCAGCATTTATGCGGCGCTCATCCTCTCTGTGCTGATTTTGATGGCTTCAGCATACTTGCACCTGAAGGGGATCAGCCTGAAAAATCAGTACCGGGTTGTACAGCTACGGTACCGGCAGATGGAACCGCTAAAGAAGCGCTTCGATGCGCTCCGGCGGGAGCAGATTCAGCTGCGCCGGAAGAAGGAAATCTACAGCAGAGAATTTGTGCTGGACAACCCGTTACCGCCCGCTTTGAAAGTGGCGGCCAATCTCTTTCCGCGTGGAATGGCCATTACGGACCTGGTTTTTCAGGAAACTACAGAAATGGCAGAAGGGCAGCCGGTTTCACCGCCCGGCAAACAGAAGAAGGAAAAAGAAACGGTCCGCTACCGTATGGAAATCTACGGTGTGGTTCACAATCCTGGGCCGGAAGCGGGCATCAGGATTGCCGAATACATGCTCTGGCTGAGGAAATCCGGGCTGTTTGCATCGGTGCATCTGAAAAATCAGTACATGAACGACGAGATGAACGATCTACGTTTTGTCGTTGAGGCCGTATTGAAATGAACAAAAAAGAAACAAAAGAGAAGAAGTTACAACTGGACCCGCTGCACCAGTCATTTCTGGTGAAGTACGGGGTTGCGTTTCTGGCGTTCGTTTTGATTATTCTGGGGTGGTATTTCGTTTACTTCCGGGACGCCCAATTGCAAATGAACCGGTATGCTTCTCAGATTTCTGACTGGATGCAAAAGCTGCGTACGATTACCGTATCGCGGGATGCAATTGACGGGTTGGAGGCGGATATCCAGAAAATGAAGGAAGAAATTGAAGCCATTGAGCGGAAGGTTTACCATATCGAAGAAATTCGTGAAATTGCCCGGCAGCTGGTGGTAACAGCCCGTTCCTACCGGTTGAAGGTCATTTCCATTGTCCCATCTTACGATGTTCTTTTTCCGGTGGAACAGCCACAGGGTGAACAGAAGCCACTGGTAAAATTACCTATTGAAATTGAGATGACTGGCCGATTTGTAAATGCGGGGCGTTTTATTGAAAAGATTCCAGAGCTGCCATTTGCGCTGGCACCGAATGGGGTTGAATTTCATAGTGATCCAAATATCTACCCGCGGCTGCGGATTGTGCTGCGGGGATACCTGTTTCTGCTGAACGAACCGAAAAGCACCGGAAAATCCCGTATTGGGGACTGAATATGGAGAAGCGGCAGAAAATACTTCTGGGGTTGCTGGGACTTGCGGTTCTTGTTTTTCTGCTTGACCGGTTTGTGCTCTCGTCTAAGACGCAGACGGCAGGAGCGCCTGCTGCCGGGAGAACCACGCAGAAGAACGTACAGCCGGGCAAAGAGGAAGTGCTTTTGTTTTCTTCCGCCGGCGCGCGGGTGGTGCTGGCCGGTCAGGGTCTTGATCCTTCCGTATTTCGGCAGTGGCAGCGGGATCCGTTTGTGGGAGCTTTTACCCGGGCACTTTTAGATTCGCTCCGGGGAAAAAAAGAAGAGCCGCTGGTGCTGAAAGCCATATCCTGGCGCGACAGCACGGCGTATGTCATCATCAATGACGATGTATTCCGCGAAGGAGAAACCAGAGGCGACATTACCGTACTGGCCGTCCGGGATGAAAAAGTCTTCTGCCTGTACAGGGGTAGACAGTATGTGCTTACTTTGGGTGATGAGCCATGATGAAGCGTAGAGCATTGGTGCTGGTCTTTTTGGCCCTGGGAATCGGCGAGGAGTTTGGCCAGCTTAATCATGTAGTGCAACTGTCTTACAGCCGGCTCGAGAAAGGGTACCAGTGCCGGATTGTTACCACCCGGCGGGTTCCGTTTGGCAATATCTGGGTCCCGGACGAACGGCGCCTGATCGTCTTTGTGCGGCAATCGCAGCTGGCACTGTCAGATCCTCCAATCACGCCGCGCAGCGGCCCGGTGGAACGGATCTGGGCCAGAAACTCCCGCAGGGATGATCAGGTTGTAGAGGTCATCCTTCAGTTCCGCAAAATTGCTTCCTACCAGATTGACTACGATGGCCTCGACATTGTAGTCAATATCCGCGAGCGAAAGAAATCTGCGCGAAAGGACCGGAAAACTTATATGGTGAGCCGCGAGCGGATCGAGCGGACCGGCCCACTTTCAGACCCGCAGCGAATTACCATGGACTACCGAGAAGCCGATCTGCCCAATGTGCTCCGGCTCCTGGCACGCCAGAATGGGGTCAATATTATCGCTGGACCTGAGATTACAGGGAAAGTAACTATCAGCTTGCAGAATGTTACACTGCGCGAGGCGCTGGACAACATACTCCTGGCCAACGGTTACGATTACCTGATAGACGGTAATGTTATTCTTGTAAAGCCAAAAGACCAGTTTATTCCTGCCCTTTCTGAAACCAAAGTGTATCACCTCAAATACATCGATGCCTATAATCTGCAAAAGGTGATCAAAGAGACAGTTTCTCCGGATGCCAAGATTCAAGTGCTTTCGCCGGAGTTTTACGGGGTGTACGGCACTGGAGGCGGGGGCGATCAAGGGGGCGAGTCAGGTGGGACGCAGGCCGGCGTGAAGCGGCGTTCCAGTACCCTGGTGGTCACCGACCGTCCGGACGTTATCCGCAAAATCGATGAACTGGTTGCCCAGCTGGATGTTCCGGTTCCGCAGATTCTCATCGAGTCCAAGCTGGTGGAACTGGCGCCTCTCAAGCAATCCGAGCTTGGTATTGACTGGGACAAAACCCTCACCGCTACCTTGATGTATCAGGATGTGTTGCCTACAGGCGACAAGCGGCAGTACAGCGTCCTGAAAGAAGGATTCAGCAGCGGAACGTCATGGAAACTCGGCCATCTGACCGCAGATCAGTTCAGTGCGGTTCTTAACTTTTTGCAGGAACATACGGAGTCCAAGCTGATTTCCAACCCGCGCATTCTGGCCATGGACAATCAGATGTCTACAATCAGTGTGGGAACCACGTTTCCCGTGCCGCAGATCAACCGCGGGCTGGCCGGCCAGGGCGATATCGTAACCTTTACGTACAAGGACGTGAACATCCAGCTGAATGTAACGCCGCACGTGGTGAATGACAATGAAATCATCATGTATGTGAATCCGGTCATCGAGGAGATTACCGGTGAAGTGGTGATCGACATCAACCGGGCGCCCATCACGTCCAAAAGGACGGTGAACACAGTTGTAAAAGTGAAAGACGGGGAGACGATTGTCATCGGTGGGATGATTAAGGAAGACCGCAAAAAAATTGTCAAAAAGGTTTTCCTGCTGGGGGATATCCCGCTTATTGGCAACTTCTTCCGCAATACCCGCTATGAACGGAAACAGACAGATCTGATCATTTTCATTACACCGCATATTTTGCGTGGAAATGAGTGAGGGGGTCATGAACAAGGCAACACTGGATAAGATCCTGGCGTACGCCGTACGCAACGAGGCATCGGACATTCATCTGGCCAGCGGCAATGTGCCGATCATCCGGGTGCACGGAAAGCTCCGCAAAATGGAAACCCAGCCCCTAACGAACCGACATCTGGAGAATCTGATCCGCGAAATTCTTACGGAGGAGCAGCGCCAGTTTTTTTATTCGGAGAAGGAGCTGGATTTCGCCTATGCGGTGCCGGGAGTAGCGCGTTTCCGTACGAATGTGTACTGGCAGCTCCGGGGGATTTCTATCGCTTTCCGTGTAATCCCGGAACGGATCCGCACGCTGGACGAACTGGGTGCACCAAAAGGGGTTTACCAGCTGGCCCGCAGCCGTGAGGGACTGGTGCTGGTTACGGGGCCTACGGGATCCGGTAAGTCGACGACGCTGGCAGCGATGATCGACCTGATCGATACGGAGCGGTATCTGCACGTGATTACCATAGAGGACCCGATTGAGTATGTGTACAAGGGCAAGAACTGCCTGATCAACCAGCGAGAACTGGGGCCGCACACCAAATCGTTTGCCAATGCTTTGCGAGCAGCCCTGCGTGAAGATCCGGATGTGATTCTCATCGGCGAGATGCGGGACCTGGAAACCATTTCGCTGGCGCTTACGGCCGCAGAAACCGGACATCTTGTTTTTGCAACTCTGCACACCAATAGTGCTGCAGAAACCATTGACCGTGTGGTGGACGTTTTTCCAGCCGGGCAGCAAGATCAGATCCGGGCCCAGTTTGCCAACTGTATCCTCGGAGTGATATCTCAGCGGTTGATCCCGCTCAAGAGCGGAAAAGGGCGGGTGGCCGCTATGGAAATTCTTATCGCCACACCGGCCATCCGTAACCTAATCCGCGAACGGAAGATCCACCAGATCCCATCGGCTTTGCAGACTGGCAACCAGTACGGCATGCAGACAATGGATCAGCATCTGGCCCAGTTGGTGAAAGAAGGAAAAATTTCCATTGAGGATGCCCTGGCCTATGCCCACGATCCGCACTTTTTTCGGAAAGCAGGATAGCCAAAACTGCTCGGTTTTTGGAGAAATTGATCCGCCGAACCATCCTGAACCAGCAAAAAACGAACAAAATTGATTTTTTTCTTGACAAAGCCTGCGAATTTTTGTAGAATTCATAAAGCAAAATTTTGCATTTTTGTAAGAAATCCAAACCAACATAGGGAGGAAGACCATGAAGAAATTTTTTGTTCTGGTTATTGTCATTCTGGCCGTTGCCCTGGTGTTTGGGTGCGGCAAGAAGAAGGAAGAGGCTGCCAAGCCCGAGCAGGCACAGCCCGCGCAGGTTGAGGAAACCACCGGCCAAATTACCTGTGTTGTGTGCGGTATGGCCGTGGATACCACCCAAGTTAAAATCATGATGGATTACGAAGGGAAAACCTATTATTTCTGCAGCGAGGAAGACAAAGCCAAGTTTGAAGCCGATCCGGACGAGTACCTGAAGAAGGAAGAGGAGGGGGCCGAAGAGGCCAAAGAGAAAGAAGGCGAAATGCACTAATCCCGTCCATTTTGCCGTTTTTGGTGTCCGGAAATGGGGCCAGGCCTGTACGACCTGGCCTTTTTTTTGCCGGAGGGATTTCCCGAATCCGGTCTGCTGCTGCCAAATAAATGGCCGCTTTCTGGCAGGACTGTTTGGCAAACAGGGATTCTGGCGGAGATGTTAGAGAAAAAGATGAGGGCCGGAAAAGATGCAGATCATTGGAAAGGCCGCAGGAAATTGTGGTTTTCCGGGCGCCATTTTTTCATATTTTTTGCGGGATAGGAGCAAATGGTAAGATCCAACTGGAACATTATGAGGGGAACAGCGTGAGTTTGCGGATTGTGATTGCGGGACTGGGTCAGGTTGGCTGGCATCTGGCCAAAGTACTTTCCATGGAAAATCACGATGTAATTGCCATCGAGTCGTCTACTTCCCTCTGTGATCAGGCGAGGGAATCGCTGGATATTGAGGTGCACAATGGATCGGTTACCGATTCAGATTTGCTGACGCGGATTGGCATTGAATCCACAGATCTCTTTATTGCCCTTACAGGCTCCGACGAGCTTAACATTCTTGCCTGCCAGATGGCAGAGCGCTTTGGTGTACCCAAAAAGATTGCCCGCATCCGCAACCTGCATTTCTTCGAAAAGGAAGGCCGTTTTAGCCTGAAAGACTGGGGGGTGGACATTGCAATTCAGCCGGAGCTGGAGACGGCTCGGGAGATTGTTCTGCTAATCAAGCGGTCCGCGGCGACCGACGTGCTGGAATTTGCCGACGGGCATCTGCAGCTGGTGGGAATCCGCCTCGATACCAGAACGCCTGTTCTGAACAAGCCGCTTATGGAACTGACCCGGGAACATCCGGATGTTCTATTCCGGATTGTGGCTATCCTTCGGAACGAGCGGACGATCATCCCCACGGGCAAAGATATCCTGTTCCGGCGGGACCAGGTTTTTATTCTGGCGGAAACAGGACAAATTTCCCGAATTGTTCAGTTGCTGGGGAAAGCGGAAGAAAAACTGGACCGGGTCATTATCCTAGGTGGGGGGAAAATTGGCCGCGAGACGGCCAAGCTGCTGGAACAGGAGAAAAACATCGAGATTAAACTCATCGAATCGAATCCTGACAAATCGCTGATGATTGCTGACCAGCTGGAACACACGATGGTGATTCAGGGCGACGGGCGCGATTTTGATTTGCTGGCCAGTGAAGGCATTATGGAAATGGACGTGCTGATCAGCGTTACAGACGACGAGGAGACGAATATTCTCACCTGCCTGCTTGCCCGCCATCTCGGAGTGCGAAAAACCATCGCGCTGGTGAACAAAGAAGAATATTTGCCCATCATGGCCCCCATCGGTATCGATGCGGCAGTAAACACCAACCGGATTACTTCCAATACCATTCTGTCGCTGATCCGCCGGGGACAGGTGCTCAGTGTGGCTTCGCTTCCGGGTATTGAGGCGGAGATTTTGGAATACCGCGTACCAAAAGGAGCCCGGATTACAAAGGCGCCGCTTAACAAAATTAAATTTCCGAAAGGCGCCATTGTAGGGGCCATTACCCGTGGGAAAGATGTGATTATTCCGGTTGGAGAGACCCGAATTCTTCCCGATGACCGCGTGGTGGTTTTTAGCCTGCCTCAAGCCTTTAAAGATGTGGAAAAATTGTTCCTCAAATAGAAGGTAGTCGGGCGATCTGAATACTCTTGTGCGGTTTCTGGAGGGAGATCTGTTGTCGCAATCGGGCTGCTGAAATGGGAAAAAGAAGGATGAGGCAGAATCGATGAATATCCGCTCTGTTCTGGCAATTGTGGGGATCATTCTTCTGTTTACGGGCGCTTTCATGCTGTTCCCTGTTCTATTTGCCCTGTATTATGGAGGAGACGATCTACCGGCGCTGCTTATCTCGATGGGAGTCACCTGTTTGGCCGGGTTCCTTCTCTGGTTCGGTTTCAGGAAAAACAAGGATATCCGGATCCGGGAGAGCTTTGCCATCGTGACGTTTGGATGGCTTTTTGCGGCGGCCTTTGGGGCGCTTCCGTTCGTACTTTCCGGGTACATCCCTTCCTACACGGATGCATTTTTTGAAACCATGTCTGGCTTTACCACCACCGGGGCCAGCATCCTGACCAATATTGAAGCCCTCCCACACGGCCTTCTGTTCTGGCGGAGTTTGACGCACTGGCTCGGAGGGATGGGCATCATCGTGCTGTCGTTAGCCATTCTGCCGCTGCTGGGTATCGGCGGCATGCAGCTGTTCAAAGCCGAAATCCCCGGTCCCGTGGCCGAGAAGATCACACCGCGCATTCAACAAACCGCCAAGCTGCTATGGATTGTGTACGCCCTCATATCCCTGGCCGAAACCATTCTGCTGATGCTGGGAGGCATGAATCTGTTTGAGGCTCTGTGCCACACATTTGGAACCATGGCTACCGGCGGTTTTTCGCCCAAAAATTCCAGCATTGCATACTACGACAGCGTCTATATTCAATCGGTGATCATCTTCTTCATGATCATAGCAGGGGCCAATTTTTCGCTGCATTATTATGCACTGCGCGGAAAATTCGGAGTTTACTGGAAAAACGAAGAATTCCGCTTTTACATCACCATTATTGCGGTTTTTGTTGTTCTGCTGACCCTGGACAACCTGTTTACCGTGTATCCAAATTTCTGGGATAGCCTGCGTCATTCAATGTTTCAGGTGGTATCCATCACCACAACCACCGGATATGTGACGGCAGATTATGAAAAGTGGTCTTCGACAGCTCAGTTTATTCTCCTTTTTCTCATGTTTGTGGGGGGAAGTGCGGGTTCGACGGGCGGTAGCATCAAAATCATGCGTATTATGGTGCTTTTGAAACAGGGGTACGCGGAGCTGCGCCACATTTTGCACCCCCGGGCGGTAATTCCCGTTCGTGTTAACCGCCAGGTTATTCCACCCGGGATCGTCATAAACATTCTTGGGTTCACGTTTCTCTACCTCACAATTTTTATTGTGGTTTCCATCATCATGACTCTGCTGGACCTGGACCTGATTACGGCATTTGCTTCTGTGGCGGCAACGCTGGGGAATATCGGTCCGGGGCTTGGCTTGGTGGGTCCCACGGATCATTATGCTCATATTCCCTCTCTTGGAAAGTGGATTCTTTCTTTCTGCATGCTTGCAGGCCGGCTGGAAATTTACACCGTTCTGGTGCTTTTTACTGGAGAGTTCTGGAAACGGTAAACAGGGCTGCGGGGAGAGAACGGGCCGGAATGGACCGGCCCGGGGGAACGTTCTGCTCTTTTATTCGCCCATCACCTTAATGATAACGCGCTTCCGGCGCTGCCCATCAAATTCGGCATAATAAACCTGCTGCCAGGGTCCAAAATCGCAGCGGCCATTAGTAACGGGAATAATTACCTCGTGGTGGATCAGCAGGCTTTTCAGATGAGCGTCGCCATTGGTTTCGCCCGTCCGGTGATGGCGGTAGTCCGGACCTTTGGGTGCCAGTTTTTCCAGCCATTCGTCAATATCCTGGATCAGGCCGGGTTCCGCATCGTTTACGTACACGCCGGCCGTAATATGCATGGCGGAAACCAGCACCATGCCTTCTTTGATGCCGCTTTTGCGGACGGCCTCTTCCACCTGTGGTGTGATGTTAATATATTCCCGCGGTTTTTCGGTGTTGAACCAGAGATATTCTGTGTAGAATTTCATGGGACCTCTCCTTTTGCGTCCTGTTTCTGTGAACTCCATTGCCTGAAAACTCCGGCCAGATCGGCTTAAAAGTAAAATTTCGCCGTGCAAAATTCAAGTTCGAATGAAGGAACGCGGAGTGCACAGATTTTGGTTTCTGGACAGCAGACAGGAAAGACAGATGGCGCAAAGGTTTGGGTTGCGCCGCAGGCAAAACCTTGATATTTTGACGGAAGAGTACAGGAAAAATCTGGAGATATGGCCGCGGCCTGCGGGGGGGGGAGTTGCCTGTTGCGAGTGGCCGAGGATCATGGTTGGTAGCCAACGGAGGGGAGCTCTGACGATGAACACCTTTCGTTCGGCATGGTCGCCCAGGGAGCTAGAGCGCTATTCGCGGCACTTCATTCTTCCGGAACTGGGGGCAGACGGTCAGGAGAAGCTCTGCCGCGGGTCGGTACTGATTGTGGGGGTAGGAGGGTTGGGCTCTCCCGCGGCCCTTTACCTCGCGGCAGCCGGTGTGGGACGGATCGGCCTGATTGATCCCGACGTAGTTTCGCTATCCAATTTGCACCGGCAAATTCTGTACGATGAACGCGATCTGGGGGAGAGGAAGGTTCGAGCAGCCGCGCGCAAACTGGAGCAAGTAAATTCTGACATAACCGTTATTCCTTTTGAGGCGAAGCTCACGGCAGAAAACGCCCGGGAGGTGATCGGGGCATTTGATCTGGTGCTGGATGGGTCGGATAACTTTGCGACCCGCTATCTTGTGAACGATGCTTGTGTTTTTCTGAAGAAGCCGCTGGTCTCAGCCAGCCTTTTCCGCTTCTGGGGTCAGGTATCTGTATTTGACGCCCGCAGAGGACCGTGTTACCGCTGTCTCTACCCGGAACCTCCCGGTCCGGAAGAAGTGCCGGACTGCGCCGAAGCCGGCATTTTGGGTGTTCTTCCCGGAGTGGTTGGAAGTCTTCAGGCGCTGGAGGTTATCAAGCTGCTGGCAAAATTGGGAGAACCGCTAATAGGATGGCTACTTCTTTTCGACGGGCTGAAAGTAACCATCCGGAAGGTAAAGGTGGAAAAAGATCCAAACTGTCCCCTCTGTGGCCCATCGCCCACTATTACCGACTTTGTGGACTACGACCATTTCTGTTCGGCCTGGCCCGCTTTTCTGGAGGAACCGGATCCCGAATTGGAAATTACACCGGCCGAATTAAAAAAAATGCTGGATCGTGGCGATGACGTCCTGCTGGTGGATGTACGTCAGCCGCACGAGCGGAAAATTTGCCGGCTTGACCCTTCGCTTGCCATACCGTTTGGGGAACTGGAACAACGGCTGGAGGAGCTCCCACGCGAACGGATGCTGGTGGTGTATTGCCATCATGGCAAAAAAAGCTGGCAAGCCGTCCAGTGGCTAAAAAAACATGGATTCTCCAGGGTCAAAAACCTGCGGGGAGGCATTCTGGCCTGGGCGAAAGAGGTGGAACCCAGCATGCCGGTTTACTGAGCAGCTGAACTTCTATTTTTGGCGGAACGGATCTCCGGCCCATAAGGTCCGTCCCGCCTTTTGAACTTTACAACTTGTTGCACTGAGTGGAGCCGGTAGCCGGCTGTGCACTTCCCGCTTCCTCTGCGCAAAAAAGCAGCCCTGTCTCAGTAGTAGTCGATTTCTTCTGGTGAGAGGAGCACAACGGGTTTTTTAAACCGGAGTGATTTCTGGCTGGCCAGATCCCGCACGGCGAGGAAAAGCATCCGGGCCAGGTCTTCCAGAATTTCCGGATGAATGGTGCTCAGATCGTCCCGGGTGTTATGGTAGAAAGACCTGCCGCCAAACACCGAAAAAGAAAGGGTTGGGATCCCGTACCAGAGAAACCGGGCTGCATCCAGTCGCGGCCGAGCGATGTTTTTGAACGGTGTAGGCCGCAAAAATCGGTGGACGTATTGGCTGTTTGCCCGTTCCACAGTTTTGAGAAGCTGGGGGAAATCTTTTCCAGCTATGATACGGATTTTGTCACCGCATCCCACACCGTCAAGGTTCAGAAAACAGCGGATTTTTTCCAGCGGGACCGTGGGATGTTTTAGAAAATATTTGGAGCCAGCCACGGATTGTTCCTCTGCGCCGAAGAGGACAAAAAGTACGGACCGTTTGAGGGGCTGTTTCTGGTGAAGTTCAGCCAGGGCACGGGCCACACCCAGAACAACGGCAACGCCCGAGGCATTGTCATTGGCTCCCGGCATCAGAGCCGGATTCATGCCCACATGATCCAGATGGGCGCCAATGGCGATATATTCCTCCCGGGCCTTCGGATCCTGGCCTTCCAGCATCCCAATGACGTTGATGCCGACACCGTCCGGGTGGTGTACGGTAACGTTCTTCATGGAAACGGTTTTCTTCAGTGAGAAGGAACGCGGTTTCAGGTTTTTGCGGATGGATTCTACCACCTCTCGGTGCGATACTCCCGTTCCCGCGAACAGATCTTTCACAACGGCGGGGCCAACATGAGAATAGACGAAACCGGGATCGTAAGCGTTGTTTGGATTGGCAATGGGGCCATAATTATAAAGCATGCCGGCCGCACCGTGCCGCACTGCATTCAGCAGTTTGTACTGATGGAACGAATAAGGACGCCATTTGCGAAAAACGGCAGGGTCCTTGTCTGGACCAACAGGGGCTTCTCTCTCAATCAAAACAATTTTCCCTTTTACATCGATGCCGGCATAATCGTCGTAACCGAGTTCCGGTGCCGTAATTCCGTAGCCGGCGTACACAACTTCAGCAGTCACTTCTCCAGAACCCGACGTGGAGCCCGGAATAAATTCAGTATCGAACCGGTAGTATTTCCGGATCGTATCTCCACCGGTGACCATCAGAAGGCAGAGGTAGGAGCTGTCCATGACCTCCGTGTAGGGGTTGGGGAATTTTTGCAGGTAACCTTCTGTGCCTGCCGGCTGGATGTTCCAGGCTTCGAACAGGCGCACCACATATTGTACGGCACGCTCATAGCCAACGGTACCAGTAAGGCGTCCCTGGAATTCTTCGGAGGTTAAGTCCGCCACAAAACTGTAAAGGTCGTGGCTGGAGATACGGTGGAAGATCGGCAGTACTGTGTCTTCCTGGGCAAAAGCCGCACTGCAAACAGCAAGCAGCACTAAAATAGCGAACCTGCGCCAGCGGTGATTCGGGAGAGTTCTCATAATTCCTATCCTCCTCTGATTTGCCTTCGATTTGACATGATATCGCCGTATTTTACAAAATTCCCCGGAGGATGTCAATTGGGAAGCAGGGGAAAAGCATGCACCGAAAATTTTTCTTCTGGCAATCCACGTCATGATAACGTACAAAAGACCGGAGGAATTTGAGGGGAGAAACAAAAGATAGGGGAGAAGAGTTTTTTTGATTTTCCCACTGGCCATCAGTTGCGAACCGGGGAAAGTTGGTCTGGAGGATTCTCTGGCGATTTCAGCTGGCGTGAGCGCCAGTCTCCGGGGCCGTCCCGGAGAATGGTTGGGAAGATCAGGCTTGCTGCCGCCGCTTTTCGCAAGAAATGCGGCAGAAGACCTGAAACCGGATGGGGAAGTTACTGTTCGAGGGCCAGAGAGATATGCGCGTCCCAGTCTTTCCAGACCGGTTGGTAGCCCTGTTTTTCGATTTGCTGGGCCACTTCCTGCGGAGAGCGGTGATCGGCTACTTCAAACTGCTCCAGTTCTTTTTTTTCTGCGGCGTAACCGCCCGGCTGTGTCCGGGAGGCGGCGCTCATTGTAGTGATGCCAAGAGGGATGAGGTGATCCCGTAGCTCCGCCGGTTCCCGGGTGGAAAGAACCAGTTCCACATTTTCGTCAAACAGGCGGAATGCCGTGATAAGCTGGACCAGTTCCCGGTCCGATATGGTTGAACCGTTGACTTCAACGCCGTGTGCTGGCCGCAGGCGCGGGAATGAAATGGAAAAGCGGGTTTTCCAGTACATCCTTCGCAGGTAATCCAGATGCAGTCCCATAAACCATGCATCCGTTCGCCAATCTTCCAGGCCGAGCAAAACGCCTAGGCCGATTTTGTAGGCACCGGCCTGGCCCAGGCGGTCCGGCGTTTCCAGCCGGAAACGGAAATTTCGTTTGATCCCTTTGACGTGGTAAACCGGATAGCGCTGCTCGTTGTAAGTCTCCTGGTAGATATACACGCCGTACAAACCTTCGCGCAGCAGAGCACGGTATTCTTCTGTCTGAAGTGGCTGGACTTCCATGGAAATGTTGGCAAACAGCGGACGTACTTCGCGCAGGGCTTCCTTCAAATAGGCGAAATCTACAATGGCAGGTGCCTCGCCCGTCACCAGCAGGATGTGCTCGAAGCCCATCTGTTTGATGGCCCGGGCTTCTTCCCGAATCTCCTCTGGGGTCAGCGTCTTGCGGGAAATTTTATTGGTAAAGCTAAATCCGCAGTATGTGCAAATGTTGTGGCATTCGTTGGACAGGTACAGCGGGACGTACAGCTGAATAGTGCGGCCAAACCGCTTCAGCGTCAGGTGATGGCTAATTTGCGCCATGGTTTCAAGGTAAGGTTCAGCTGCCGGCGATAGAAGGGCCATCAGGTCCTGCAAATCCCTTTTGGATTTGGCCAGGGCCCTGCGTACGTCCCGATCCGTTTTTTGCAAGATGGCCTTCCGAATATCCTCCCAGCTGTGAGCTGCCAAAACGTCGTAGAATGTCATGATTTTCTGTCTCCCTCCGTGAGAAAAGCCGTAAGCGGACTGGTGGCCTGAGCGTGCTTTTCCACCGGTGGCAGCCCTGCCTCAAAGGCGCGTCTGCCTGCTTCTACAGCTTCCCGAAACGCCTGGGCCATCTGCACGGGATCGCCAGCCACGGCAATGGCGGTGTTAATCAGTACAGCATCGGCCCCCATCTCCATAGCCTCTGCTGCCTGGGAAGGGGCACCAATTCCCGCATCGATAATCACCGGAACCCGGGACTGTTCAATAATGATTTCCAGCATAGAACGGGTGGTCAGACCCTGATTAGTGCCAATCGGAGAACCGAGGGGCATTACCGCCGCTGCTCCTGCCTCTTCCAGCTGTTTGCAGTGAACCGGATCGGCGCTGCAATAGGGAAGCACTACGAAGCCGAGCTTTGCCAGTTCTTCTGTGGCCTTCAAGGTTTCCACCGGATCCGGTAGCAGGTAACGGGGATCGGGATGGATCTCCAGTTTCACCCAGTCCGTTTCCAGGGCCTCGCGGGCCAGCTGAGCGATCAACACTGCTTCCCGGGCATTGCGAACGCCGCTGGTATTTGGTAAAAGCCGCACATTGGCTGCAAGAATCGACTCCACCATTCCGTCGCCGGTTTCGCCAAGCTGAACCCGTTTGAAGGCGACGGTAACCAGCTCCGTCCCGGATGCTTCGATCGCCCGGCGCATCATCTCGTTGGAACTGAATTTGCCGGTTCCCAAAAAAAGCCTGGAACGGAACTCCTGTCCAGCAATCCGAAGCGCTTCCATCAAAAATCTCCCGGTTTCTGCTTTTATCCCGTTTAGGCTTCCCAAAAAATTGAACGCAGCCAGCAGCTGCACCGTTCGTAGCGCGGCTTTGGTGCCGATCTGAGCCGTCTTCGGCTATGCTTTCTTCATACTCATCAAAAATAATTTATTACTGGAAAACCCGCTTTACAAGAAACTTCGCTGCTGCTCAGGGTGACAATTTTTCGGCCATGTTCAGAATTTGCTCCGCCCGGCGAACAGGGTCTGTGTTGTTCCAGATCCATCCCAGGAGTGCAGCACCAGCGAAGCCCATTTCAGCCGCTTTGGGCAGGGTTTCGGGGCAGACGCCACCGAGCGCGAATACCGGACAGGGGGATTCGCGCAAAATGGCTTGCAGTTCTCCGCCGATCCATGACTTTGCGTAGTCTTTTTTGGACAGGCTGGGAAATATAGGGCTCACAAAAAGGTATGCGGGGGCAGTGCGTAGAAAGGCCAGATCCTCTTTCCGGTGGATTCCGGTGCACCAGAGGATTTGCTTTTCCCGCAGAAGGTCGATGAGCCGTTGGCTCTGGCAAGTGAGAATTTGGCGGAATCGGATGTAGCCGCATGGAATCCGGTAAGTTTGAAGGAGTGAATAGTGGCGGTGCAAAACAATGCGGGTGCGCAGGGACGCCGGGATTGTATCCAGCAAGGCTGCCACCTGTTTTCTGGACCATCCCGGTTTGCGGATGTGAAGGCGGTAAATGGGCAGCCCCAGGAGGCGGATCAACCATTCTGCTTCGTTCGGGTAAAAATCTGGCGGGGTAAAAATAACAATTTTCATTGCAGGGATCCGGATGTTGAAAAGAGCATGAGGGTTTAGCGGTCGCTGACGGTCAGTTATCCACCTTGGGTTGCTTGAATGACCAGAATACGGTCGTTTTCCTGAAGGTGATACGTTTCCCATTCGCTTTTTGGGACGACCCGGTCGTTTACGGCCACAGCAATCCCGCGCACCTGCCGGATTCCTTGCTGCTCCAGGGCCTCCTTTAGCGTAAGAGGGCCGCTAAACTCAATTTTTTTGTCGTTCAAAAAGACAGTCATCTTGTGCTCCTCCCTATTTCATATTTTGAATATAGTTTTTACAAATGACCGCAGCAACCCGGAATTGGGGCAGTCGAATCGCACACATTCGCTGTGGGAGAGGTGGAAAACGGGGGTGAGCGAAGACGAGCCCTGCTTTCTTTTGAAAAAATGGATTGACAACCTGAAGCGACTCAAAATGTTGCAATCCCTTCGGGTTTGAACGGCCGCGCGTGTGGACTCTGCAAGAAATGTTTGAGAACCCTGGCCGGTGTGGGGGGAATGAACGGAGAGAAATTCGGTGGGGCTGCGTGTTTTTCGGAGAAAAGCTGGACCCTATTTGGAGAAAATGAAAAATCATATTGCGGTTTGAGGGTGAAATCCTTTATTTAGTTACCGTCTGATGCTGTGATATCGGGATCAAACCGGGAGGCAGAACCATGGCTGGGCATCAGCAGCGGGTGTCACGCCGCGAATTTTTGAAGCGGAGCTCCGTTGTGGCTGCTGGACTTTCTTTTTCTTTCTGGCAGGGGTGCGGAACGGCAGCCGCGAAACCCAACATTGTGTTTATTCTGGCCGATGATCTCGGATATGCGGAGCTTGGCTGCTACGGTCAGGAAATCATTCAAACGCCTAACCTGGACCAGCTGGCGGCTGAAGGGATGCGTTTTACCCAGCACTATGCCGGAAGTCCCGTATGCGCACCTTCCCGCTGTTCATTGCTGACGGGAAAGCATACCGGGCACGCCTACATCCGTGCGAACGATGAAATGCCCGAACGGGGAGATGTGTGGCACGATCCGGCTCTCGAAGGACAGCGGCCCATTCCAGAAGGTATGGCCACTGTTGCCACCTACCTGAAGCAGGCCGGTTATGCCACCGCATGCATCGGGAAGTGGGGGCTGGGAGGACCAGGTTCTCCAGGGCATCCGAACCGGCATGGATTTGATCTGTTTTTTGGGTACCTCTGTCAGCGTCAGGCCCACAATCATTATCCTGATCATCTCTGGAGAAATGAAGAAAAAGTGGTACTGGAAGGTAATCCCTATTTTTTCCCGCATCAGAAATTTCCAAAAGACAAAGATCCCGATGATCCGGAAAACTACCGTGCCTACCGCGGTGAGCAGTACGCACCGGATTTGATGGCAGACGAGGCCATACGCTTTATTCGGGAAAACAGGAATCGCCCGTTCTTTCTGTATTTTGCCACAACACTTCCTCACCTGGCTCTACAGGCACCCGAAGAAGTAGTGGAACTCTACCGGGGAAAGTTTCCCGATACGCCGTATCTGGGGGACCGCGGCTATTTGCCCAACCGGACACCGCGAGCCACCTATGCCGCCATGATTACGCGGATGGATCAGCATGTGGGACGCATTGTACAGGAGATTGAACGGCTGGGGCTGTCAGAAAATACTCTCATCGTTTTTTCAAGCGACAACGGTACCACATACACGGGTGGAGTGGATTACCGGTTTTTCCGAAGCGTGGGGCCACTGCGAGGGCTTAAGGGTAGTCTGTATGAGGGTGGAATCCGCGTTCCTATGATTGCGCGATGGAAGGAGAAAATCCATCCCGGCACGGTTTCGGAGGAGCCCACAGCTTTCTGGGATTTTTTGCCCACTTTTTGTGAGCTGGCAGGTGTAACGCCACCCGCGGACACGGATGGCATCAGTCTCCTGCCCATTCTATTTGGTAAAAAAGAATACCGGCGCCACGAATATCTCTATTGGGAATTTCCATCCTATGGAGGACAGCAGGCGGTACGCATCGGTGACTGGAAAGGAGTCCGGCGCGGATTGAAGCGCAAAGATACCGACACCCGCATCCAGCTTTATAACCTGAAGGAAGATATCGGCGAAACCACCAACGTAGCGGAGCGCCATCCAGAAGTGGTGGCCCGGATCAAAGAGATTATGGTAAACGCCCGGGTGGAATCGGATTTGTTTCCCATGCCGGAAATTTACCAGCGGCCGTGGTAAAGAACGGGAACCCTTTGCCTGTTCGTTCACCGGCCCAGGATGACTGGATGTTAAGCTTGCGAAAAAATGAGGGGAGGACGGATGTTCTGCAACCGCATCTGGCCGATCAGGGTTTGTTCTGTGCTATTTTTTGTATTGCTGTTTTGGGGTGATACCATAGGCCAGCCTCGAGATTGGGAAAATCCTGCGGTGGTTGGCCGAAACCGGGAGCTACCCCATGCCACGCTTATGCCTTATCTTTCCTGGGAGAAAGCTGTGCGAGCGGAACGGTTTGCATCCTCCTGTTACCTTTCCCTCAACGGGATCTGGAAGTTCAAGTGGTCCAAAAATCCGGCCGAACGTCCGAAGGACTTTTTCCGTCCCGATTTTGATGCGACCCGCTGGGCAGATATTCGCGTCCCGGGGAACTGGCAGCTGCAGGGATACGGAAAACCCTATTATCTGAACCATCCGTATGTGTTTGAGAAAAACCCGCCCTATATTCAGAAGCATTACAACCCGGTGGGATCATACCGCCGTGAATTTCAAATTCCCGATTTCTGGGAAGGCCGCCAGGTTTTTCTGCATTTTGATGGGGTTGAGTCGGCCTTTTATGTGTGGATCAATGGCCACAGGGTAGGGTATTCGCAGGGAAGCCGCACGCCTGCAGAATTCAATATCACCCGTTACCTCCAGCCCGGCAAGAATCTTTTGGCGGTGGAAGTGTATCGCTGGTCCGATGGTTCTTACCTGGAATGTCAAGATTTCTGGCGGCTGAGCGGCATCTTCCGCAACGTTTATCTTTTTTCCACGCCTTCCGTTCACATCCGCGATTTTGAATTATCCTGCGATCTGGATGACGATTACCGCGATGCCCGTTTTGCTGTTACTGCATGGGTTCACAATTACGCGGATACCGCCGTCTGGAAACCAGCGGTTGAAGTACATTTACTGGACCAGGAAGGGAACCCGGTGGGGCCGTCACCATTTTTCCGAGAAGTGAGCCGATACATTGCTCCTGGAGGGGAAAGCGTGCTTTTTATGAAAGGTACGGTGGAGAATCCCAAAAAATGGTCCGCTGAAAAGCCCAATCTTTATACAGTTGTGCTGGTGCTGAAAGACCAGGAAGACCGGGTGCTGGAGTATTTGAGCAGCCGGTTTGGTTTCCGGGAGGTGGAAGTACGCAACCGGCAATTGCTGGTCAATGGCCAGCCAGTGCTGCTAAAAGGTGTGAATCGCCATGAACATGATCCTGACACTGGACACTATGTCACCGAAGAATCGATGCGCAAAGATATCATTCTGATGAAACAGCACAATATCAACGCCGTCCGCACATCGCACTACCCGGATGATCCGAGATGGTACGAGCTGTGCGACGAATACGGGCTCTACCTGATTGATGAGGCCAACATTGAATCTCATGGGATGGGCTACCGCCCGGATGTAACGCTGGCTAACCGTCCGGAGTGGAAAGAGGCGCACCTGGACCGGATTGTTCGCATGGTGGAGCGGGACAAAAATCATCCCAGTGTCATCATCTGGTCTTTAGGAAACGAGGCAGGGGATGGTACCAATTTTGAACAGGCCAGTTTGTGGCTGCACCGCCGCGATCCATCGCGTCCGGTCCATTACGAGCGGGCGCTGCTGCGGCCGCATGTGGATCTTTTCAGCCCAATGTATCCCTCGCCGGAATGGATCGAAAAATATGCACTCCGCAACCCGGAAAAACCGCTCATAATGTGTGAATATGCCCATGCAATGGGAAACTCCGTCGGAAACCTGCAGGATTACTGGAACATCATTGAAAAGTACGATGTGCTCCAGGGCGGATTTATCTGGGACTGGGTGGACCAAGGGATCCGCAAAACCACACCTGAGGGCCGCCAATTCTGGGCCTATGGCGGCGATTTTGGTGAGGAAAAATCGGACCGTAATTTTTGCATCAACGGGCTCGTCTATCCGGACCGCCGAATTTCGCCCAAGTTGCTGGAGGTGAAAAAAGTTTATCAGAATGTGGGATTTGAGGCGGTGGATCTGACAGAAGGCCGGGTCAGGGTCCGGAATAAATTTTTCTTTACAAATCTGGAGGATTTTTATCTCCGGTGGGCTGTATTGGAGGATGGGAAGATTATCCAAGAAGGTACGCTGGATTCCATTTCCGTTGAGCCTCAGGGTGAAGACGAGATCCGCATTCCGTTCCAGAAACCGCCTGTTAAGCCGGGGGCGGAATATTTTCTGAACCTTAGCTTCCACTTGCGCGAAAAGACCCTCTGGGCAGAGGAGGGGCACGAGATCGCCCGGGCCCAGTTCAAATTGCCCTATGGACAGCAGCCGGAACCTGTGGCGTGGTGGACGTTTCCTCCTGTGAAAGTGAAGGAAACTGCCGATTCGCTCTCCGTGTCTGGCCTAAATTTCAGCCTGAAGTGGCACAAGGCTACGGGGATTCTGGTTTCATTTCGCTATCAGGGACGGGAATATTTGTGGCAGGGTCCAGTTCCGAATTTCTGGCGGGCCCCTACAGATAACGATCTGGGAAACCGGATGCCCAAGCGGTGTGCAGTGTGGAAAGAAGCCAGCTACCAGCGGAAAGTAATGGAATTCAGGGCCGATAGAGTCCAAAAAGGAGTCGTACGGGTTGCCGTTCGGTACAGATTGGAGGCCGTGGGATCGGATCACACTGTGGAATATACAGTTTTGGGTAGCGGGGATGTGCTTGTGCGGAACCGGATCAAAATTGGAAAAAAAGATTTGCCCGAAATGATGCGCTTTGGCATGCGCATGCAGCTGGTACCCGGTCTGGAGAAGCTGATCTTTTACGGCCGCGGACCGCATGAGAATTACTGGGACCGGAATACGGGTGCTTTTGTGGGTTTTTATCAGAGTACGGTAACGGAGCAGTTTGAGCCGTACATAAGTCCGCAGGAAAACGGCTACAAGACAGATGTACGCTGGCTGGCCCTCATTGCAGATGACGGGAGCGGAATTCTGTTTCAGGGCCTTCCGCTTCTTTGTTTTTCCGCCCTTCACTATACCATGGAAGATCTGAGCCAGGAAATCCGCGGTTCGAAACATCCGACGGATCTTACATACCGTCCGTTCGTCGAACTGATGGTGGATTACCGGCAGACAGGGGTTGGTGGAAACGATTCCTGGGGGGCCAGGCCGCTGGCCCGGTATACCCTCTGGCCCGACGATTATGTGTATGAATTTCGTATGCGACCCTTTGCCAGATCGGAAAATCTGGCAAAACTCCTGAAGCAGCGTTTTGCATTTTAATACAGTTCCGCAAAATGCAGAGGGTGGGGATCCCGAAAGGATGGCGGGGGATCGATCTGTATCTGCAAGCATTTTACGGCGGGGAACATTGTTGCGGCTGCCTTTTTATTTGCAGCCGGTGTCCGTTTCCGGCTTTTTGGGCTCTCTGCCTGATCCGGATGTGGTTCCGTAATTTTATGATTTGGGGACGTTTCTATGCCGCTTATCCGTTCGGGCAGGGGCCGGGATTGACAGTGTGGCCGGGGGGCAAACCGGTTTCCAGAGCGTGCTGTCTGCGCCTTTCCAGAAGTTCCATCGTGTCTTCGTGCTGAATACGCTCCTCCGCGGGATCAAATATTGGGATTTTCGATCGGCATGCTGGCGTTCACTTCTCGGCGCCAGGCCCGCAGCTGTTCCAGCAGATCGTGCGCCAGAACAGGCATTTCCTGAATCAGATTGTTGGCTTCACCGATGTCTTCGGCCAGATTGTACAGTTCCAACCGGCCATCCTCAAAAAACTCGATCAACTTAAACGGACCGGAACGGATAGCACTGTACGGTGTGGCACCCCCGGGGTGGTAGTGCGGGTAGTGCCAGAACAGGCTGTCCCGTTCCAGAGAGGATTTCCCTTTCAGGAGCGGTACGAGACTTTTCCCATCTGTTGGATTCTGTTTCCATGGGGGAATCCCTGCCATTTCCAGGATGGTGGGATAAAAATCGTTGCTGATAACGGGCACAGTACACGTGCTTCCGGGGCGGATTACACCTGGCCACCATGCGATGAGGGGAACGCGGGTTCCGCCCTCATAGGGGGACCCTTTTCCTGCCCGCAAGGGGCGGTTGTCTGTGATGCCAAATAACGTGAGCCCGCCATTGTCGCTGGTGAAGAACACAGCGGTTTTCCGAGTGAGCTTCCGCTCTTCCAGTTTTTTCAGGATAGCACCAACTGAGCGATCGATCATTTCGATCATGGCAGCATAGACCGGTTTCATGGGGAAGGGCGATTTCTTGAGCTTCTTTCTGTATTTTTCGACGAGATCTTCTGGCGCCTGTAGTGGCATGTGAACGCCATAATGGGAGAGATAAAGAAAAAACGGGCGGTTTTGATTCTCTTCAATAAAATTCAAAGCTTCCTGGGTAAGACGTTCCGTCAGATATTCACCTTCTGGAGCATTTTCCAGTCCCGGAATTCGGTACGGTGCGAAATAGCTGGGTGGCTGCCCTCGATGGTCACCGCCAACGTTGAGGTCAAACCCTTGATTCTGGGGCAGAAAGCCATTCCCTCCGAGGTGCCATTTTCCAATAGAAGCGGAAACATAACCTGCCTTCTTCAGCGCCTCCGCAATCGTTATTTCTTCAAGGAGCAGTTGCTGGTTAAAATCCGGCCGGATGAGCTTTCGGTTCTTGGGGTTGTAACCGGGAATCCAGTCGGTTAGATGGAGCCGTGCCGGGTATTTTCCTGTCAGAATGCTGGCACGTGTGGGAGAACAGACACAACAGGCGGCATAGGCGTCGGTAAATCGCAGCCCTTCGGATGCGAGACGGTCGATATGTGGCGTTTCAACCACGGGGTTGCCGTAACATGCCAGGTCCTTCCAGCCCAGATCATCAATCAGAATAAGCACAACATTAACGGGTTCGGGTGTGACAGAGCAGGAGAGACCTCCAGAAAATCCCATCAGGGTGCCTGCCGCAAGAGCGGAAGATGTGTGTCTCAGAAAATCCCTGCGTGAAAGCCGCCGATCTCGAGATGCCTTTTTGCGCATTCGTCAGCACTCCTTTGTTAGTCAGGGTCCGGTTGCTGCTGGAAAATAAAAAGCCGGATGCTTAAAATGCAAGCCAGAAATGGCATGGGGCTGTTTTGAAGGAATGTTCCGATGCAGGGGATAGAAAATATCGGCTGGGGGTCCGAAAAGCGCCGGTCAAACTTGTATTCCCGGGCCAGCTGTCATATATTCACAGGAAAATCCGACGGGAAAGGATAGAGGTATGATCCGGGTTATTTTGTTTGATATCGACGGAACACTGATGCACTCTGGCGGTGCTGGCAGGATGGCAATGGTGCAGGCTTTTGAAGAGGTATTTGGCATTCCGGATGCCTTCGATGGAATTGGCATGAGCGGAAAAACCGATCCGCAGATTCTGAACGAAGCATTCGAAAAGCATGGGCTGACAGGGGATCCGGTCAAAAATGAACAGTTCAAGCACCGCTATTTTGAGCTGTTGCAGGAGAATATCCGGATGGATTTACCGCTCAAACGGGTATTTCCGGGGGTGAAGGAATTGCTGGAACGGTTGCACCGTGAAAAAGAGGTGCTGGTGGGATTGCTGACAGGAAACTGGGAACAAGGCGCGCGGATTAAGCTGGGATATTTTGGATTGTGGGACTATTTTCCGTTTGGGGCTTTTGGGGATGATTCCATGGACCGCAACGAACTGCTGCCGTTTGCTATCCGGCGGGCAGAACGGTTGCTTGATGCTCGGGGAAGACCGGCGCCGATTGCGCCGAAAAGAGCTGTGGTAATTGGAGACACACCCAGTGATGTGCGCTGCGCGAAAGTACACGGAGCGAAAGCCGTTGCAGTTGCCACGGGAAGCTACTCGAAAGCGCAGTTGGAGTCAGCCGGTGCGGATCTGGTGTTAGAGAATCTGGAAAAGCCCGCAAAAATACTGGACTGGATCTGGCAAGTCTGATGAAAGGTGACAAGACTGGAAAAGAGTGTCAATATTCGTTGACAGTTGTAACCTATTGTTATTTCAATAAGTAGGAAATCTCCCCTCAGCTTTGTTTTTGAATTTGACAGATTTGTACAAGAATTCCGCCAATCTCCCTAATTTTCAAGCCTGGCTGTTCTGGCACAGAATATGCATCTCAAATTCACAAATTCTTGAGAATTCAAAAAAAGGGGAGAAATACCATGCGAAAAGTATGGTTTGTTTTGACATGTCTGGCCGTAATCTTCTGTTTCGGGACCGTCCGTGGAACAACGCTGGTCTATCTGTATGTGGATACGGCGCCAAATATATTCGGTTCTCCAGACTGGTCGCCCTGGTGGAGCAATGCGAAGTCCAGCGTTGTTGGCGGATCTTTCGTAAACATGCAGAATGGCCCGGTTCCCGGAAAATTGCTGATGCGGCCGACGGACGAAATTGTTTATTCGACAATGGATCTGGGTAAGCGATTGCATTGGATCTATTGGATTCCGGGGCGAACGGTCCCTTCGATGGTGGGTCTGTTTCAGGTCAAATGGGTTGTTGACTGGGATGATACGTATTACACTTATGATTGGAATACTTACAGCCTGATTTATGACGAACCGGATAAGGGATGGGTTCAGCCAAGCAAGTGGGAGGAATATTCGGGAGGTGTGATTGGAACGTTTGGTTTTGCGTGGTGGGCTGACGACGATTTGGCGCCGTCTTATGACACAGACGGAAATCCTTACAACGAAACCGATATGGCCGATGTGATGGCCCTGTCCAGCCTGGTGTTTCAATACCAGACTTTTGCAACAGGTTGGGTCCGATGGCGCGAAAGCCTGACTTCTGACTGGCAATATGCCAGCCTGAGGGTAAATATCATTCCAGAGCCATCCACGATCCTGCTGCTGGGATCGGGACTGTTTTCTTTCGGTTTTTATGGCTTTTTCAGGAGACGGAAGTTCTAACGGTTTCGAAAGGACCTCTGGCGGGACATGGTTTGTGGAAGGGCGGCAAAGTGGCCGCCCTTTTTGCTTAGTACATAACAGGGCGGTGCTATGGAAACCCTATTTTTTAATGTGCGTTAAATCTACGGATTTTATCTCACAGTTCCAATCCGATCCAGTTTCTCCTGAGTCATAAAAAGAGGAGGTGGTGAGGATGATCGTCCTAGCTATCTCCGATCTGCACGGACAGATGGAACGTCTGGAAAAGCTTGGGAACGTGATTCAACAGAAAAGACCCGATTTGGTTCTTTTTGCCGGTGATTTTGTAAAAGGCGAGCAGCGGGGCAACGAATGGCTGGATGCACGCCGCGAGGGGCGGAGCCCAAACCGTGAGAAAGAAGGGCTTTTCCGTGAAATAGAGCGCGATGCCCACATGCTTGAGGAAGTTCTGGACCGATTTGCCGGCTGGGACGTACCGGTTGCTTACGTTCCGGGGAATATGGACAGTCCCAAAGAACACTTTCTGTTTCTTGCCAGGAATGCGGAATCTTCGCATCCACTGGTGCGATGTGTGCACCGTGGTGCCTGGCTTTTCAGAGATCGGTTTGCCGTGATGGGGTTTGGTGGAGATATTTCTGTGGATCTTAATGAGGATTTTTTCCAGTTTCTTACGCCGCGATGGGAAGTGGAGTACCAGTTCAAGTTTGCGGAAGAACTGGATCAGCCGCTTATTTTTTTGTTTCACATTCCGCCGCGTATTTTTTGCCCTGAAGACGACCGGAGCACAGGGCCAGAGGTGGTTCACGAGCTAATTAAAAGTTACCGGCCTCAACTGGTGGTGACGGGCCATCTTCATGATGTTCAGAGATGGGAGAAGATCGGTCCGTCGCTGGTTGTTAGTCCGGGGGCCCTGAAGAAAGGCTTTTACGCCATTGTAGGGTTGCCGGACCAGACGGTAGAATTTGGCAAGCTGTGAGGGCGGTTTCCCCCGCCCTTTTTATTTTTTCATTCTCTCCTGAATGCGCTGGATCGCCTTTTTTAGTGCGTCCCGGATTTCCGAAACATTCTCACGCTGTAGTGCTTTTTTCAGGAAAGGGAGATCTTCGGCTGAACCGCTGCGAGCGAGGGTGCTGGCGCAAAAGCGCCGAATAGACCGGTAGGGGTCAGTGAGCATTTCACGGAGGCGCTGACGCCCCCGGGGATTGTCCGGTTCAACATAACTCACGGTCAGAATTGCCATGTAGCGCAGGAAATCGGAATATTGGGGGAGAGTGAGGGGCAGGACGTCCGGGATCAGGTCTTTTCGCTGCGCTTTCCGAATGGCGTTCAGGGCACCCAGGCGCAGGGTTTCACGGAATGATGGCCGGCTCAGAGCGCGCCGGAGCAATGGAGTGCTCCGTGCACTATCCAGCACTGCTGCCACGTTCAGAACCTGGCGGCGCACCCGGTAGCTGGAGTCCTGGTCGAAAATGGCTTCGAGTGTGTCGAACGGGCTGGGCAAAAGGTCAGGAATCTGTTCCAGAACGGTTACCGCTTGCATGCGCACCCAGCTATCCGGATCGTGCAGGGCGGAATTGATGACCTTTTTTAGAGCCGTTGATTTTGTTCTGGCCAGGCTTTTTAAAATAGCGCGCCGCACATAAGCTACCGGTTCACAAAGGAACCGGGATGCCAGGGTTTCTGCCGCCAAACTATCCAGCGAATCGGCAAGGACTTCCGCCGCTTTCTGCCGACCAATGGGGTCTAGATCCCATTGCAACTGAGCCAGCCATTCCTGACGGGGTTTTTGGTAGTCCACCTCTTTCAGCAGGCGGTTTTGGGGATCGATACGAACGAAAGCCGGTTTGCGTTCACAGGGGATTTGAAAAGTCATGCTGTCCGCATCAACAAACAGCTCGTGCGTTTGAAAAAGGCGATCTGAAAAAAGGGCAACCTGGAGGGGGAAATGAAATGTGGTGCAAAGGGAGTCCTTTTTCTGACTCTGGACAACGGTCAGGGCTAAAGTTTTGCGGGCTTCATCATAGGATGTGGAAATCCGCAATTCTGGGTGTCCGGCTCCAGATACCCACTGACGGAAGAAAGGGGTTAGATCTTTTCCGGTCACTTCTTCCATGACGGTTTTGAATTGATCCGTTGAGACACATTGCCATGCGAATTTGGTTAAATAGTGGTGAAGTCCTCGGAAGAAGAGGGAATCGCCCAGTTCGGAACGCAACATGTGAAGCACCCATGCTCCTTTCTGGTAGGCGTGGCGGTCAAAAAGGTCTTCCGGTTTGTGGTAGCGGTTCCAGATCAGCGCACGACGGTGGAGGTAGCGATCTTCTGAGATGTACATGCTGCGGGCCTCTTCCATATACTGCTGAAATCGGGCGGGACCGAATTTGTGTTCAAGCCACAGGCCAGCAAAGTAAGTAGCAAATCCTTCATTGAGCCAGATGTGAGTCCATGAGCGGCAGGTGACCAGATCACCAAACCACTGATGAGCCAGTTCATGGGCGATCAGTTCGTCGGAATTGCCATCCAGCAGGGCATTGGAATCGCGGAGGCTTTCGTAATGCAAAGTGGAAGCAGTTACATTTTCCATGCCGCCGTACTGAAAATTATGTACCAGCGTTTGGTCGTATTTCTTATACGGGTAGGGGAACTGGAGAATCCGTGAAAAAAAGCGGATCATTTCCGGCGTGTTTCCAAATGTAAGCCAGGCACTGGTTGAATCGGCAGGATGTACATTGTAGCAGACAGAAATGGAGTCGGCTTTTTCGCATAGCCGGACATAATTTCCAATGGCCACCGAGATCAGGTAAGACACGTGGGGCTTGTCCATTCGCCAGTGGTATGTGACGGTACCATTCTTGTTGTCTTTTACCCTCAGCAGCGTACCGTTTGAAATCACAAGGAGGCTGTCCGGAACGGTAGCCAGAACCTCGCTGGTTGCCCGGTCGTTGGGGAAATCCCAGCAGGGAAACCAGTAGCGGTTAAACTCCGATTCGCCTTGAGAGTAAATCTCCACATAATTCGTCCTGGCGGCCGAATCCGGCAGGTTAAAAAAGAGCCCACGCTCCGGGTTCTCCACCGAATAGCGGATTTGCAGGGTGGCTGTGTCTGCCGGCAAGGCGTGGCCAATGGAAATCATTAGCAGTGAGTCGGTCTGGTGCCATCCCTGTACAGGAGTGCCATTGCAAAAAATGGAATCGATGTTGAGCTTTTTGGCGTGAAGCAAGATTGTAGTGACCGTATCGGCCTCCGGCACGAAGGAAATAAAGACGGTACCTTTTACTTGCCGTTTCTCGGGAATAAATGCCAAGTCAAGCCGGTAATGCACGATATCGAATGCCTTCTGAGGTTCGGCATGGGAAGGACCTTCCAGAAATTTCTGGGCTGGTGCTACGGAAGGAAACAGTAACGAAATAGAAAAAAGAATGGGCCACCAGTGCTTCATTGTATGTCCTTTCTACTAATTGGTTGCCTGAAATTTACCATGGAGGATCAGGAAAAGCAATAACTTTCGGTCGAGCAACCGGTGCGGATACGGAGAACGGGGCTGTGGGAAAAGTTTTTTGCTTATCTGTGATCAACAACAGGGAGGGGATGGTCGCAGTGATTAGATACCAAAACAGTGCTTGGAGTAGAAAATGGGACGGTTTTAGAGCATGTGGCGAAACATGATAACCAGATGGATCGGGAAGATGGGGATGTCCTGAAAAAAAGAGGCGGAAAGGTGGGGAGCACTTCTGTCGGCATAGGGGAGGGGAACGCCGGTGGTTCAAGTGAGGGTGAGGCACAGCGAGGATGGACAATTTTCATTGCAGGTGTGTTGCGAAAATTGTAATTTGTGCTCGGCTGCTGTTCACGCAGCGTGTGTCGTATGCCGGAACGGGCATCTGGCATCTTTTTTGTACCGAATCCGTAGATAAAAAATGGTTTTGTGAGTCATTTTGCAGGCATGGTTTTTTGTGAACAGGACAGAAAGATGGGAGGCAACATGACTGGACAAAAACGAATTGCCGGAATGGTCCTGCTGGCTGTTTTATTCTGGATTACAGCGCCTCTTTCGGCCCAGATCGGGATGCTGGGATACGGCCAGGCGGTGAGGCAGGGGATGTTGATGGGGGGCATCGGCTTTACCAAGATTGATGATGAAAGCTATTTTACGGTTACCTTCCATCCCGAAATGGCTGTGGGAAAATTTGGTGTTGGTCTGAATGTGAATCTTCTGTTTAATACCCGAACCGGCGACATCCGCGCAAAGGATTGGGACGAGAGTTACGATTATTTCCGGCTGATCCGCTATATCCGCTATGGCTGGAAGGGCGATAAATTTTACACCCGTGTTGGAACACTGGATGCCGCACGGCTGGGGCACGGTTTTATCATGAATTTTTACACCAATGAGGCCAATTGGGACGAACGCAAAATTGGCCTGGAATTTGACATGGATTTCGGCCGTTTTGGCTTTGAGACCGTAGCCAGTAATCTGGGCCGGTTGGAAATTATTGGTGGTCGGCTGTATTTCCGGCCTTTAAGAAACGTAATTTCCGTACCTATTTTACGCAATCTGACATTCGGAACCACCTATGTAACCGATGTAGATCCGGACCGGAATCGGTCTACAAGCGGAGACGGGGTATCGGCTTACGGGGCGGATGTGGAATTGCCTATTCTTAACACCCGGATTTTATGGCTGGCTCCGTATGCCGATTGGGCCAAGATTCATAAATACGGATCGGGAGCGGCGGCTGGAATTGGATTGCAAATCCGCAACATTTTGGGATTGCTGCATCTGGAGGCTCGGCTGGAACGCCGCTGGCTGGGGAAAGAGTTCATGCCTTCTTTCTTTGATGCTTTTTATGAAATCGACCGCTATGTGCCTACCGGATCAATGGGTGGGATCTACAAAACCGCTAAACTGGCGCAAATTACGGAGGAAACCAAAGGGATTTTTGGGGAACTGTATGGCCGCTTGCTGGGGGTGGTGGATCTTGTGGGCAGTTTTCAGAAGCTGGATGGAGAGCCGAACAGTGGGGTTTTGCATCTGGCCGCAAGCGCTACCCGAGGACTGCCCGGCGTGGCATTTCAGGCGATGTACGACAAAACAGAAATTGGTACGTTCAAAGATGTGACCACACTGGACAATCGATCGGTAGCCAGAGTAAGTATCGGATATAAAATCCGACCGTATTTGATTCTTTTTATGGATTATATCTGGAATTTTGTGGAAGATGAAGAGACAGGGCTTTACAAGCCGCAGGAACGCTATGCGCCAAGGCTTGTATTTCAGTATAATTTTGGACTGTGACAAGCGACAAGGGGCCCTGATGACGGGCCCTTTTCTTTCGGTATGGCTCAGTGCTGGACAGGGGGAGAAGAATTCTTCCATTCTGTAGTTGAGAAGCCGAGCAGGGATCCCGCAGCAAACAGGGAGGCATTTTGTCTGTGAGAATGATAATACCAGGGTTTGGAACCCAGCTTTCTGTGAAGCAGAAAAAGCTGGTGCAGAAGTTATTCGATGGCATGCTGGACTGGTTTTTTCCGCGGATTTGTTTGCTCTGCGACCGCCGGATCGATCACAATACGGTGTTCCTTTGCGAGAGCTGCTGGGATGGCCTTCCCCCCAACCGGAACAATTCTTTGCAGGAACTCTGGCTATATCGGGAACACCCGGAAGAGGTGGCCCTGGACGGTATTTTTGCTTTTTATGCGTTTAACGAGTCTGTTCAAAAAATTGTGCATGAGATTAAATACCGGCGGCGGTGGCGGCTATGGAATGAATTTGCTGCGCAGCTACGGCATAGCTGGCCGGAATTGCCCTCCTTCCTCTCCAAAGTGGACCTGCTTATTCCTGTTCCCTTGCACAAAAAGCGTTTGAAGGAAAGGGGGTTCAACCAAAGTGCCCTGCTGGCCCGCAGTCTCGCCGGCCAGCTGCACATCACCTGGGATGAGGGGATATTACAGAGGACCCGCCATACGCGGTCACAGACCGAACTAACTGCACCGGAGCGGCGGCTGAATGTGCGGGGAGCATTTACCGTAACAGGAGGGGTCTCCTTAAAAGGCAAGAAGTGTGCGCTGGTTGATGATTTGCTGACAACCGGTTCTACGATGAATGACTGTGCAGTTGTTCTCAAGCACGCGGGTGCCGGGGCCGTTTATGGAATTGCTTTTGCGAGGGCGTAGGAATTACCGAGATCTCCGCCCAGGGATCTGCGTCCCGCATGCGCTTCGTATGGATAGGCAGGTGGTAGGATGGCTGGCCTTTTGCAGCATTGGATAAAAGAGGACCGATGTGCGGATAAGCGGTCCGGGCTGTTGTTCAAAATGAGAAGCTTTGTTAACATGGCATATTGGGCCAAATTCGCTTGACATTTGGGGGGATTCTTCTTATAATTAAGCCTTGAAATCCTGAAATTCATATTTCGGAACTTATTGAAAATGAAGAGGATCGGCGTACTTACCAGCGGCGGCGACTGTTCCGGAATGAATGCCGCCATCCGTTCCGTGGTTCGGAATGCTCTGCAGGCCAATCTGGAAGTGATTGGCTTTCAGCAGGGTTTCAGCGGGTTGCTGGATGAAAAGTACATTCTGATGGATACGCGGTCGGTGAGTGGTATCCTGCAGAGGGCCGGTACGATCCTGCAAACTGCGCGGTGCCAGGAATTTATGTTTGACCGCGGCCAGAAGGAAGCTATCCGGATTCTGGAGAAACTGCAGATCGACGGCCTTATCGTCATTGGCGGAAATGGATCCTTGACCGGTGCCCTTGCCCTGCATCAGAAAGGCATCCGGGTCATCGGGATTCCGGCCACCATTGATAATGATATTTACGGCACCGACATGGCCATTGGGGTCGATACCGCCCTCAATACCATTGTGAACTGTATTGATATTATCCGCGACACAGCGTCTTCCCATGACCGTGCTTTTATCATCGAGGTTATGGGACGAGAGTCTGGATATCTGGCATTGGTTTCAGCCATTGCCAGCGGGGCCGAAGCCGCCATTATCCCCGAAGTACCGTACGATCTGGAGAAGATCGCTGAGAATCTTTACCGCCGCTACAAGGAAGGGCGGACGAACAGCCTGGTGATTGTGGCGGAAGGAGCGGCCAGCGCCTATACCATCGAAAGGAAATTGAAAAATCTCATCGGATACGAGACGCGCATTTCCGTACTGGGTCATATTCAGCGTGGCGGGACAACCACTGTGTTTGATCGATTGCTTGCCAGCAAGTTCGGCCAAAATGCCGTTGATCTGTTGCTGGAAGGGAAGTCTGGACTGATTACCGTTCTGCGGGGGAATGAATACACTTATTTTCCGATGGACGAGGCCGTTTCCAAAAAGAAAACGCTGAGCCCGCAATTGCTGGAACTGGCCAAACGGCTGGCCAGTTAATTTGGCAATGGAAGGCATGTTAATTAGAGGAGGATGAATCATGTCGGTTAAGGTAGGAATTAACGGATTTGGGCGGATTGGTCGGCTGGTTCTGCGTGCAGGGATTGAGGATCCAGATATTGAATTTGTGGCGGTAAACGATATAACAGACGCCAAAACACTGGCACATCTTTTGAAATACGATTCAAACCACGGAAAATTTGAAGACGTCCGCGCAGAAGGCGATGCTTTAATCGTAAAAGGAAAAACCATCAAGGTTCTATCCATCCGCAATCCAGGAGAACTGCCTTGGCGTGAACTGGGCGTGGAATTTGTGGTGGAGGCTACCGGGCTGTTCCGCAACCGCGATGATGCCCAGAAACATATTGATGCCGGGGCCAAGAAAGTCATTATCACCGCTCCTGCCAAAAATCCGGATCTTACTGTGGTTGTAGGAGTTAACCATGATAAGTACGATCCGGCTAATCATCACATTGTCTCTAACGCCTCCTGTACCACCAACTGTTTAGCTCCCGTGGTGAAGGTGATTCAGGAAAACTTTGGTGTGGTAAAAGGACTCATGACCACGGTGCATTCCTATACCAATGACCAGCGGATTCTTGATCTTCCGCACAAAGATCTCCGCCGGGCCCGTGCCGCTGCTGTGTCCATGATTCCCACCACAACCGGAGCAGCCAAAGCTGTGGGCGAAGTAATTCCCGAACTGAAGGGGAAATTGAATGGCATGGCCATCCGGGTTCCCACTCCCAATGTTTCTGTGGTGGATGTGGTTTTCGAGACCGAAAAGCCCGTAACGGTAGAAGCGGCCAATGCAGCCCTGAAAAAAGCTGCTGAAAATGAGCTGAAAGGGATTCTGGCCTATGTGGAAGAACCGCTGGTATCCAAGGATTTTAATGGCGACCCGCATTCCTCCATCGTAGATGGACCCTCTACCATGGTGGTGGGCGACAATATGCTGAAGGTTTTGTCCTGGTACGATAATGAATGGGGATTTTCCTGCCGTGTGGTGGATCTGATCAAGTTCATGGCTTCGAAGGCGTAAAGGAGTAAGAAGGGGAGGAATGCCATGGATAAGCTGACGGTGCGCGATCTGGATTTGCATGGCAAGCGGGTACTGATGCGGGTTGATTTCAATGTGCCTCTCACGGCTGATGGGAAAGTGGCGGACGATACGAGGATCCGCAGCGCATTGCCCACCATCCAGTATATTCTGGACCAGGGTGCCAGCCTGGTGCTGATGTCTCATTTGGGTCGGCCCAAGGGTAAAGTGGTGCCGGAAATGAGCCTGCGTCCCGTTGCGGAACACCTTGCAAAATTGCTGGGGAAAGAGGTCAAATTTGCTCCCGATTGCGTTGGTGAAAAGGTAGAATCCATGGCTGCCTCCCTGAAACCCGGAGAGGTCCTCTTGCTGGAAAACCTCCGCTTTCACAAGGAGGAAACGGATAATGACCCGGAATTTGCCAGGAAACTGGCAGCCCTCGGGGATATATACGTTAACGACGCATTTGGCACGGCACACCGGGCTCATGCGTCCACGGAGGGTGTAACCCGCTATTTTGATCAGTGTGCCGCGGGCTTTCTCATGGAAAAGGAGATCAATTACCTTGCGAAGACTCTTGAACAGCCAGAACGGCCTTTTGTGGCTATTCTCGGTGGCGCCAAAATTTCGGGAAAGATTGATGTTATCCAGAATCTTCTACCCAGGGTGGATCATCTGCTGATTGGTGGAGGGATGGCCTTCACGTTTTTTAAAGCCATGGGCTACGAAATTGGCCGTTCCATTCTGGAAGAGGACAAGGTAGACCTGGCGCGTCAGCTGTTGATGGGGGGGAAAGGAAGCGATTCAAAGGTTATTCTTCCTGTGGATGTTGTATGTACCAATGATCTTGATGATCCGGAGGAGGTGGTAACCGTATCGGTCGAGGCCATCCCGGAAGACATGATAGGAGTTGATATCGGCCCGAAAACAGTCGAGCTTTTTTCGGGGAAGCTGAGCAGCGCCCGCACCATTGTCTGGAACGGCCCGATGGGAGTGTTTGAAAAACCCGAATTTGCCCGCGGCACGGTTGAGATAGCAAAGATTCTTGCAGACCGTACAAAAGCGGGGGCAATAACTATTGTAGGTGGCGGAGATTCGGTTGCCGCCGTTAAAAAGGCAGGGGTGGAGGAGCAGATTACCCACATCTCCACTGGAGGGGGGGCTTCTCTGGAACTGTTGAGCGGTTACGAGTTGCCGGGACTGGTGGCGCTGACGGATAAAAAGTGAGGCAGAATATGCGACCGAAAGTGGTAGCTGGTAACTGGAAAATGCACATGGATCTGGAAAGTGGAACGCAGCTGGTGCGTGATCTGCTCGGACAGCTAACGGATATCAAAAAATCTCGGGTTGTCTTTTGTCCCCCGTTCCCGCTGCTCTATCCTGTTGGGGAACTGTTGAAGGATTCGGAGTTTGGTCTGGGTGCACAAAACCTGTTCTGGGAGGAAAAAGGAGCTTTTACAGGGGAAGTTTCGGCATCCATGCTCAAATCCGTAGGTTGCCAGTATGTGATTATTGGTCATTCGGAGCGGCGGAAATATTTTGGAGAAACGGACGAAACGGTTAACCGGAAAATACACCGGGCCCTGACGGAGGGGCTAACCCCCATTGTTTGCGTTGGAGAAACCCTGGTAGAGAGAGAAGCGGGCAAAACACATGAGGTGGTACAGCGTCAGGTGGAAGGGGCCTTTCAGGGGCTCTCTGCCGAGGCGGTGCAAAATCTGATCATTGCCTATGAACCGGTATGGGCAATTGGTACCGGAAAAAATGCCACGCCGGAACAAGCGGTGGAAGTTCATCAACTGATCCGCCAGATTTTGAACCAGAAGTATGGCGAAGGAATCGGCGAGAACGTGACAATTCAGTACGGTGGATCGGTGAACGAAAAAAATGCGGAGTCATTGCTGGGTCAGCCGGATATAGATGGTGCTCTTGTTGGAGGGGCAAGCCTGAAGGCTGATCGTTTTGCAGCCATTGTTCGAATTGGGGAACAATACAGTTGAGCTGGGGTTCAAACTAAAAAAAGGAAGGAGACGGATGCTGACTTTTATTGTCATTATTCAAATTATTGTGAGTATTTTACTGACAATTGTGATCCTAATGCAGTCCAGCAAAGGTGGTGGATTAAGCGGCGCTTTTGGTGGTTCTGGTTCAATGGGAGCCGTTTTTGGCGGCCGGGGTGCCGGGAGCTTTTTGAGCAAAGTTACCATCGTGCTGGCCACCATCTTTATGCTGGGTGCCATCACCCAGGGGCTAATGCGCCGTGGCGGTTCGGCGCAACCAAGGAGCCTTATTCAGCAAGAGATGCAGAAGGAAGGGGTGACTTCGGCGGCAGACATTCTTCCCAAGCTACCGGGGCAGCCAGGCGCAGGCATTGGAGCTGCAAGTCCCGGAAATGCGGCGGCCACCGATTCAGGAAAATAAATTTTTGCTTGACTTAGCGGCTATTTTTATTAAATTTATTTTCGCCTGAGAATTGGCTGCCGAAGTGGTGGAATTGGTAGACACGCTGTCTTGAGGGGGCAGTGCCCAACCGGGCGTGGGGGTTCGAATCCCCCCTTCGGCACAATCTTTGGGGCCATTGCCCCATTTATTGTTTGGGGAAGGGTAAAACAAGTAGGAGGACGGAGCATGAAAATAAGAAATATTGTGTATCTTTTGCTACTCACCTCATTTCTTTTTGCTCCCATAAAAGGGGTTGCTCAAGATACCACCAGTATCGAGTATCAGAAGAAGTTGCAGGAGTACCAGCGGAAGCTGAAGGAGTATCAAGAGCGGAAACGTCTGGCCAAAATGAAAAAAGAGCAGCTGGAGAAGGAAAAAAAGAAAAAGAAGCTTTTTAACGAAGCCAACCAGCTGTTCAAACAGAGAAAATTCAATCAGGCGGCTGAGTTATACCAGCAGGTTCTTGCCATGGATGATTCATTTGCTCTGGCCTGGTACGGTCTGGGACTCACATATCGGAAGATGCGTCAGCCGCAAAAGGCCTTGGAGGCGTACGATAAGGCCATTGCCCTCGATTCTTCCTATGTGAAGGCCTATGTGGCCAAAGGCGTTCTCCTCACAGAAATGGGCAAATTGAATGAGGCGCTTCGGGCCTATGAACAGGCTGTGAAGTACGATCCTACCAATGCCAAGTCCTATTATCAGATGGGCGTCATCTATGTCCGGCAGAAGAATCATAAGAAGGCCGTGGAGATGTTCCAGCGCGCCACGATGATTAAACCGGATTACTATCTGGCTTTTAACAGCTTGGGAGTGTCTTTGCTGGAATTGGGCCGCACGAATGAGGCGATCAATGCATTTCAGCAGGCTGTGGCATATAATCCGCGGTTTTACCAGGCATATTACCGACTTGCCAAAGCATTGAATGATGTGGGCCGTCATTCCGAAGCGCTGGATGCTGCGAAAAAGTGCATCCAGCTGCGACCTCGATTTGCTCCCGCTCATGTGGAAGCCGGCCGTGCTTATCAGGCGCTGGGCAAATATGATCTTGCCATTCAAGAGTATCGGAAGGCATCAAGGGATGCCAGATGGCGTAAGTTTGCCCAGTATCAGATTGATGAAATAAAACGCAAACGCCGTATGCAGCAATAGCCTCCTTTTTGGCCTGTTCAAGAGCCCGGTCTGCTTAGAGGCCGGGCTTTTTTTATTTTGACCTATTGTGAAAATTGCTATTTTAGATAAAAGCCCATGAAAAAATCAAAAACCGGAAATCTGTGCCGATGTGGAAACATCTGTTCCGCCGAATTCTGGTTTCGCTGTTAATCCTGTTGGGTGTTTGGACTCTCACTTTTTTTCTAATGCACCTTGCTCCTGGTGACCCGACGGCCCTGTACCTGGACCCGCGAATTCCTCCTGAAGTGCAAGAAAAAATCCGGCATCAGATGGGACTGGATCGACCTGTGCTGGTTCAATACGCGCAATGGATCAAGGGAGTTTTGCGCGGCGACCTAGGGTATTCTTTTTCCCGGCATGGTCCTGTGAAGGAGATCCTCAAGGAAGCAATTCCCCGAACGCTGTTGCTTACGATGACGGCCCTGACTATTGAATCATTGCTGGCCCTTTTTCTGGGTGTGCTGGCCGCCCTTAAAAGACATACATGGTTCGATCGTACCGTGAATTCGCTGGCGATCTTCTTTTTTTCTGTCCCGGAATTCTGGCTGGGTCTTTTTGCCATTTACCTGTTTTCACTGAAGCTCGGCTGGCTTCCTGCATCCCATATGAATTCCATTGATTTTGCGCAGCTTTCACTCTTTGAGAAGATTGGGGACATCCTGCGTCACCTGATCCTGCCGGCTTTCGTGCTTTCAATTTCTTCCCTGGCCTATTCCATGCGGTTGGTGCGCGCTTCCATGATAGAAACCCTGGAGTCCGAAAGCATCCGGTTTTTGCAGGCAGCGGGCGTTTCCGAAAAAAAAATACATTTCTTTTACGCTGTGAAGCCATCCATTCTCCCCTTTATCACCCACCTTGGGATGAGTCTGCCATTTTTATTTAGCGGTGCCTTCATTGTGGAGAATATTTTTTCCTGGCCTGGGATGGGACAGATAACCCTTTCAGCTATTTTTGCGCGTGATTATCCTCTCATTATGGGCGTGGATATTCTTGTTTCCACCATGGTCGTAGTTGGCAACTTGCTGGCGGACCTGGCTTACATGCTGATTGATCCGAGGATTCGGGCAACATGATGCAATTGTCTGACGAAAAAAAAGACCTTGTCTTTTGGATCGCAGCCGCTCTGCTGCTGATTATTGCGATTGTATGCTTACTGGCACCCTATTTTGCTCCATACCCACCAAACCAGCAGGGCGATTTGCTCCGGGAACGATTGCTCCCACCCAGTCTGAAACATCCCTTTGGTACGGACAAATATGCCAGGGATGTATTTAGCCGGGTTCTGCATGGCGGAAGGGTCTCGCTATTAATAGCCCTCAGTGTAATGGGGATCAGCACCTTATTTGGGACCCTCTATGCGGGCATTGCAGGCTTTTTCGGCGGGTGGATTGACCGTCTTCTTATGCGGGTAGTTGATATCTTGCTGGCGATTCCAACGGTTTTTCTGATTATCACATTTGTTGCCTTTTTCGGATCAAATATCTGGGTGCTGATTTTGATCCTTGGCGCAACTGGATGGATGGGAATGGCCCGTTTGGTACGGGCCGAAGTGCTGAAAATCAGGAATCAGGATTTTATTCGGGCGGCAATTGCCCTAGGACTGCCGTTCCATCGCATTTTGCTGTTCCATATTGTGCCCAATATTTTGCCCACGGTACTGGCTGTCGCGACTATCCGTGTTGCGGTGATTTTGCTGCTCGAGTCGGCGTTGAGTTTTTTGGGCCTCGGGGTCCAGCCACCTGTGGCAAGCTGGGGTAGCATTATTCGCGACGGGCAGGATGTGATCTTTGAGGCATGGTGGGTCAGCTTTTTCCCGGGGGTTATGATTATTCTTTCTGTTCTGGCCCTGAATATTGTGGGAGATGCTTTGAGGCACAGTTCCCGCCAGTAAGGGATTCGTACTCTGTGGCAAAAGATCCCGCCTCGCTTTTCTGCTGAATGTATCGGAAATCTCTTGAGTTTTTTCTTGATTTCAATCAGGATTGCCTTGCCTCGGCCCCAAAATGCATATCAAATGCGCGGTTAAGAAAATGGCGTGGCCTGTCGATAGAGGAATTAGAAAATAGACGTGCAAAAAAGATAGCCAGAAAAACATGATGGTTTTTATTCCCCGGAAAAAGAAGGCATTTGGACGGCTTTTCCTGTTTGTGACGGCCCTGGATAAGCAGGTCATCGCGCGGCCCAACCTCCGTGTGGATGAAAACTGCTGGCATGATCTGCCTGTCTTTAATGAAGCTACTTTGCTGCAGCCAATGCCACTATGCGAAACCATGGTCTTTGATCATCTTCACGGACTTTATGAAAGTGAAAAGTATGCCTTTCTGTGGTCAACGCGCGATGACTTCGAGGAAATCCTTGAACGGGTCATTCACCTGGAGCTGCCAGAGATTCTCTGGCGGGAAATCGCCTGGCTGCACCGATTCGGCTACTACTATCATCATGCACTGGCCGTTTTTGCCATGATCGCCCGTTTTGGCCTTGATTCAGGCATGTCCTATTCCAAACTGGAAATGGCCTTAAAGTCTGCCCTCTTGATGGACATCGGCATTTCCCGCTTACCTAACTCCATTCTATTTTCCAGTCAGATTTATTCAGAGGAAGAACGCCTGTTGATGGACCAGCATCCCATGATTTCAAACCTGTTGATTGGCTATTATACCAACGGGCAGGATTTTATTCTGGGACAGGCCGTATTGTATCACCACCGGCCAGAAAAATTCCGGGAAGATCATCCCGAACTGAAAGATATCATCTGGCTCTTGTATAACTTCGATATCTTTGATGCGCTGATCAGCAACCGACCGTTCCGGCCGGCCTACCGTCCGGAAAACGCACTTATTTATCTGCGGCAACTCAACCGCTCTTTCTCGATGCCGATGGACATCATTTTCTGGCTGGAGAAAAAGCTGGGCGTTGCCGGATTCAGTGTAATGGATTTGAAAATGATCCCCATTCGGCCACTTAGCCGTTCGATTCCCCTCAATTGAGTTAAATAGATTGGCTATCGTCGGAAAAGATTTTTTGTCCCCCTTATTTTTTTCTTTATACGTTCAAACAACTTCAAGAATTTTCAATAAACGGTCGATTATTTTCTTGAATGGATGATAATATGGGTTGTAATGGGTGGAGAAATACATGAAGGCCAAAAAAGTGATACGGGCTGTAATTGCAGAGGATGATCCCGATCAGCGGAGAATCCTCAAATATTTGCTTAAACAGTTTCCTGAGTTCAAAATTATTGCCGAGGCAGGAAACGGGAAAAAGGCGTTTGATCAGATCCGGAAGCTATATCCCGATGTCGCTTTTGTGGATATTGAAATGCCGGGCATGAATGGCATTGAACTGGCCAAAAAGATCAAAAACCTTGAATACACGCCCTTGTTTGTTTTTTTTACGGTTTTTCCTGAATATGCTGTAGATGGTTTTGAAGTGGACGCAGTGGATTACCTGGTCAAACCGGTGCAGCCAGAGCGGTTTAAGAAAACGGTGGAGAAGATCAAAAGAACGCTGGACATAGGTGGCGAACCTGCAAAACCAAAGGAGGAAAAGGAATACCTCCGTTTCATATCCGTGATTGTAAATGACCACTCGCGTGTGGTCGCTCTTGGAGATGTGGTGTATTTTTCGGTTAAAGAGGGGACGGTATTTGCTCATCTTCGCCAGTTCGTAGGGCCTATCCGGTACCGCTCTATCCGTCAGCTGGAAGTTGAGCTGGATCCGAAACAGTTTGTGCGCATCCACAGAAAATATCTGATCAACGTGAATAAGATCAAAGAGATCGTGCCGTGGTTTAAGGGAACCTACCAGGTCTTGATGGCAGATACTCAGGAAAGCCAGCTTCCCATGAGTCGAAGAGGAATGCGCGAATTGCGCCGGCTGGTTCGCTGGTAGGCCACCTCGTTCTTGCCTGATCTTTTTCCGTCGAATCTTCAGAAAAAGAAGAGTGGCGAAATTTCCGTTAAATGCGTAATATTCAATACCTGTATTCAGAACAAACCACTTCAATACAGAAGGCCGAAATGTTTCCGTGAAGGGATGACTAAGCGGCAATCGATGCAGTTGGAGTGGAAGCAGACTGTACAAGCCACGGGGAAATGGAAATATCAATAAAAAGGGATACCCAAATTGCCCACACCAATAGGACATTCCCTTTTTGGATATCTGTTTTACTGGAGCTGGAAACGGAAACCGATCCGTCGCAGTTTTCTGGCCATAATTTTCATCTCTTTCATTTCCGTTTTACCGGATTTCGACTTTCTACCTGGATTTTTGATAGGGCAACCTAACCGGTTTCATCATGGTGCCTCCCACAGTTTTGCGGCGGCGTTTTTACTGTTTGCGGTTCTTTATGCAGTGGAAAAATGGGTAATGAAAGCCCGGGTTCCCCAATTGGCTCCTCTGGTATTTTTTCTCTATTCCCTTCACCTGATAGCCGATTTTTTTGCTGCAGATACCAGTTATCCGTTTGGAGAGCAACTGTTCTGGCCATTTTCTGGACGTTATGTCATTTCGCCCGTGACGGTTTTCCTGGATATTCGGCGCGAATCGAGTCTTGGCCAGTTTATTCCCAGCCTGTTTAGCTTACATAATCTGAAAGCGGTGATCATTGAGCTGGTAGTAGCAGGCATTTTGTGGAGTAGTATTTGGTTCTTTAAGAAAAAGAATTAGAAAGGGAGACCTCTGTTCCGTTAATGGAGGCCTCCAGATACGGTGCAGAATTGAATTGATATGGGGTTTTGGAAAGGAAACTGAACAACTGGCTTCGCAAACGGGTATTTCACAGTAGTCTGAAAGAAAATCGATTTTCCATGTTTTCCTCGGTTCATTTATTCCGCGCTTGAGAAAATAGGAAACGGATTCCGGTTATTTTTCCAGCACCGCCGTACGTATCCCAAAAGCTGGAATCGTAAGTTCTTTGTCAATCGGGCGGATTTTCTGCCCAAAAGGGCTGGCAAGATAAAGTGTGCCAGGGGCTTCTGGATGCCAGTCAAAAATGACTCGCTCAGATTCTCCTGTCGGATTAAACAGCCGGGCTAACCAGGCCCTTTAGGGGGATAATACCTGCAAGCGGGTTAGGATCGACCTTTTGGCTTGAATGCGGATGGGTGGCACCGACAACTTCTCGTTTGGTTTTACCCAGTAAATTCGTAACGGCTGAACCCTACCAACAGCCAGACGATATAGTGCTGCATCTTCCGTCTCCCGTTGAAAATAAAGTGAATATTCAAAGTGGGTTGTTCCTGGTTGATCAGCTTTGAAGTTGGTTTCCCAGTAGTTATTCATTACATAAGAAAACACCGTTTGAGAATGGCCTATCTTCTCCTTCCAGCCGCACACTATCGGGTCGGCCGAAAGTTCGCCAATTTCGACGAGAGGTGCGTCCAGGGGGACGAAAACAACCTGGAATTTGCCATCCGAAATTTGCAGTCCATACGAAACGGAAAACCAGTTTTTATTAGCGCCCATGGCCTGGTCTTTATCGGGTCGCACGATGGCCCACGGCGAATAGATGCGCACTTCCCCATTCAAGATTTGAAATGGAAAGGCGAAGTGGATCCCCTCTGGTTCTCGCACCGAGGCCCGCATCAGTGTATTTTTTAGATCGATGCGCTTTAACAATTTGTACAGCCGAATGCGTCGTTGCAGTTTAAGGCAGCCCGGCGCTTCGGAAACCACAAGCCATTCCTTGAATAGGGGGCCGTCTTCCGTGACCGTGATCCGGCTTGTGTTGAAAACCGTTTGTGCCTGGGTGGGGTCCCGGCCCGGAACATAGATATAATGGTTTAATCCTGGAAATGGAGTGGTATCCACCCATTGATGATCCAAAGCTTTCAGCACGTTTATGGAGCCGGTAACGGAATCGAATTCCAGGGAGGCCCATTCTTTGTTGATTGGTCCGCTGTCCGACATGCCATTTGGCTTATCGATTCGGAATTGTTTCATCCCAAGGGCGGGTATGCGTTCGGCCAGAAAAATCACCTCTCCGCTTTTTAGTCGTTGCTGGGGAACCATACGTCCGGAAAGATCAACCACTACTCTGTTTTCCGGGACGGTGTTTGGTGGAAGGCTCACAATATCCGTCCGCTCCCAGGAACATGAATTGACGACCGCAAACGATTTCACCTCTGCTGCAGGCTGGCCGCAGATCGTATTCAGCAGGTTATCGGCGAGCTTTTTTGCCTCCAGCGCCTGACGCTGTTTCCACAGCCATTGATTGCGTACAAACGGGTCATCGGGGTCAGAAATGGAATTCCACGCTCCCCAGGTGTGTTCGCTGAAGAGCAATACATGTCGCCAGGCTCTTTTCAAAATAGTTGCTGGCCACTCCATGGGGCGGAACAGGCTGAAAAGCACCTCAGCCTGGAGCAATTGGTTGGCTGCGCGGCGTGCCATAGCCGTTTCCCGCGCCGTAGATGCGGCACCATCTTCCCAATATGGCGTGAAATCTCCCCGCACTACGGGGAGTTTGTCGCCATAACGTTCCTCAAATTTGCGAAACGTTGAAGCGACGTTGGAGATCACCAGTTTTGGTGTTATGTATCGTCGGTTCCAGGCGGCTACGATATCAGAAAGGGTCGGATCCGGTGGTCCGTTATCCGACCCAATGTTGTAACGGACCGGGATCATGTCATAAGGATAGCCCTTTTCGTTAAGCTCCCGCAAATAAGGGAAAATCCGCTTTTCAGTCAAAAGATTGGGCAGCAGCTTTCCTTTTAAATGGTAAATCAGACCGGTATGAAACCAGCTGTAACCTTTTCCGTGAATCCAGCATAGTATCCGTTCTTCTCCTGATGGAGATTCCCAGTAGAACGGCCGGTCTGCCAGGGCAAATATGTGACCGATGCGGTGACCGCTGTTGGGCCCCAGCGATAAATAGCGGATCCCACTCTGTGCTAGTACAGGTACCAGTCCCCATGTCCATCCAGGGATGTCTGTAATCATGGCCGATTCGACGGCGATGCCCCGCTCTCGCAGAGATTCCGCATCCGCTACTGCCTGAAACAGCTCCTCCGGCTGGCAAAGGCCAGTCAGCAGGTTGGCATAAAGGGCATCCACAGCAATGCTCCCCTGGCGTATCGCCTGCAATAGTGCTTCCCTGGCTTCGGGTGATTTTTGCTCCAAATAGGCCATAACAGCCCATAACTGTTCGGGATTCCAGCAAAATCGGGCCTCTTCCGGCAAACTACGGCTCTCTTGGCCGAGCTTCATGGCGTTTTCCAAATGACGCCATTGCAATCGCAAAACCTCTTCCTGTGGATGCGTATAACCAATATCTAGGTGTGTATGATGCAGTAGATGAATTTCCATTGGCCGGACAGGCCGCTGTACGACACTACATTCTGCAAGCATTTTTTGGTCTTTTAACAGCTTTACGTGGCGTTCCGTTATATCAGTAACCGGTGGAAATTGGAGAAAGAAACGGTTCAAACCAAATCGGAGATGGAGCTGTTGGACCGTCTGTTCGGAAACAATCTCAACTGTCATGGAATCTCCCAAAAACAGGAGTTCGCCCCAGCAGGGCTGTTTCGCACCTGATGGGGTGCGGAGCAATGCCGGCTGCGACTCCAGCTGCAGATACGGATGAAGCTTTCTTTTGAATACCATAAACCAGGCTTGGCTGTTGCCAGCTTCGCCGACCGCCCTCAGGTGCAAAGGCTTTCCAATAGATACAGTTTTCACCGGTAAAGTCAGCCTCATATAGCCAAAGTGATCGCCGTACTGATCTTGCAGAATGCTGCGGAAGTGCAATGTTCCATATTTTCCGGTTAGTCGCCATTTTTCTTTGCTTAAAGTATAAAAACTCCCCCATGCTTGACCATTAACAAATAGAGTAAATTGTTTCTCTCCTAAGTTGCAGCCAAGGCCCGCCAGCCAGATAAATTGGACCGAATCCCGTCCTTCCGTCTGATGACACACCGCGGTCTGCCACTCTATGGCGGAATTGCCATCGGTCGCACGGGCAATCAGGGCCGGCTCGGCTTCCGAAAATGGAGAATGATAAATAATTTCCTGACCTGTCCGCGTTTCGGCATAACCGGAAACGATTCCCTCCTTATTGAAGTATGCAACTGGCAGGACGGTGTAATTTGTCCGTTTTTTGAGGGAACCCACGCAACCGGATAACAACACCGCAGTAAGCAACATTCCAACTCTTAATCTTAACATACGATTTCTCCCGTAACTTATTTAGGCTCTCCTGGAAAAACCAAGGCAGACTAAATGAGGCCTAATCGGCCTTTTTCTATCGCCATAATTTGTTTTTTGAAAGCCGAATGGACCCGAAAAGAGGAGGAAAAGAAACCCGAGAACAAAGACAAAAGGTAATCCTGCAGCCGGCAGGCCAAGTTCATTGCGAAAAACGCAGCTGCGATCCAAGCCCCCCTCACACGGATCGTTTTGATTGTGGCCGAACTCCAATCATAATCACACTTTCTTCCAACAAGTTCGCTTTCAAAGAGGTTTCTTAACCTGGTTTCATACTCCCATCTTTTCGGCAGTGCTTTATGTATGGTCCTTCGCATGTTCCTCTGTATGAACGGCCGGTGATGTGCATTGCAACGACCCGCATAGGGCCTGGCTTTTCCGGGTCCCGGCACATGAAGCTTGTCGATCACCGGCTCGCTGTGCGTCCAGCTGACGTGCAAAAGAGTTAGGTTCGTTGGAAACTTGATGGCTGCCGACGCCACCGAGGCATCGATTAAGAGAACCGTTTTCTGAATTGCTTTTTCTGACGACTTTTCCTCCCGCTTTCCCGAAAATGCACCGGAGGAATTGGAAGGATGATAACTTTTGCGCTTTCTCTCCTTAGGAGGGATCGCCTGTTTCTTCTCTGCCGCCGCGATCATGGTGAGAAACTTTGTGTTTATCACATCCTGGGCCTTTTTCCATAAACGATAATGGATCTGGCAAATAGGGAAGAATTACATATCCGTCTGTGCGAGAATGCTTCGCAGCCAAGAAAATACTGCAAGCGCGGATTCCCCCGGATCACTGCAATGCTCTCTTCATTCCAAAGCTGAAGCCTGTGCTTAATGATGCCACCAACTGAGATTAGGATTGGACTGAACCGACGCCCACATGTTCTGCAAGGACTTTGGGTGAAAATGTTCTTCGTCTCTGTCCAGGGCAGGATTTGAGTTAAATGGGCCCCGCGATTTTGCCTATCCAGCCGGCGGGCGAAAGACTTTTTGAATTTCTTGATCAAATTGCGATCGGAGTTGTTTTCTTTGATCATGTCGTCTGCAAGGCTTATTGAGGGTTTTTGCCGCAAAATATGTAGCAGATCTCGAAAAAGCAACATGTAATCTTCATCATGGCCAGTAGGTCAGAATTTTTTCCAGAAACCCCGCATAAAACTCAGTAACTTCCAGCAAATGAGACTTGCAATTGGTGGATATTGCTGATCAAGTGAGAGTCGGTGTTCATCAGCCTCGAAGCGAAACTTGTCGCCTATCATCATTTTTGCCGAAAGCCTGCGGTGCGTGATGGTCAACTTTTTGCAGAGTAGTTGCAGTCAACAACGGCATGTATTTGAGTTGAGGAAGGAGGTTGGTTTGCATCTATCCTTGTATAAGTTCAGGGGCCAAATCCCTCCCTTGAGGGGAGCCCATTCTCCCTCTTCTGCGTGTTCTGGGAACACAGACAGTTCCTTTAATTGTTTTCGCAATTTCTTAGTACTGAAATTCGAGTGTTCGAACGCAGGTATGTGTGTTTAATTCTAATTTTCTTGCGTTGGCTTCCTAAATCACAGGCTTTTGGGCGACAAAGTCAGAAACTTGAAAATCCCGGGCGTTTATGCGGTCGGAGTTGAGAGGAGAAGGGGGCATTCTCGGTTATGGAATACACCCTGCTTTTCAAGGCTTTTTCAAGATGAGGAAAAACTGCAAATTTGAAATTTACAGGATTTTTTTGATCCGGTTTTCGTTCCCCTGGAGCAAACGCTGAATGTTACTCCGGTGGGTAAAAACAATCAAAATGGCCATGGACACGGCCAGAATCATGAGCGGAGTGGAAAGTGGACGGTTCATAAGTTTGGATAAAATTACAAGGGCTATGGGAAGCGTAATTGCCGCGCTCATGGAAGAGAGGGACACATAACGGGTTGTCAGTAGCACCGCTGCGAAGACCACAAGACAGATCAGAAAAGCGACTGGATAGAGAACGATTAGCATGCCAGCGGCTGTGCCTACGCCTTTTCCGCCGCGAAATCCCGCAAAGATGGTCCATATATGACCAATCACAGCGGATGCACCGGCAATCATCTGCAAGTAAACCTGCGGCAAAGAAACCGGATCGATTCGGATCTGAGAGAAATAATATGTAGCGATCACGCCTTTCGCTACGTCCACGGCCATTACAAAGATTCCCGCTTTCCATCCCATGACCCGGAAGGCATTTGTCCCCCCGGCATTGCCACTACCATAATCGCGGATGTCAAATCCGAAAAAAAGTTTACTTACGATAATACTGGTTGGAATAGATCCTATCAGATAGCTTGCGAGGATAATTGCTGGGATGGTCCACATGATTACACCTCCCGATCCATCACGGCGACTGCGGCAGCTCCTGGGCCGGCGTGAGCCCCCAGAACCGGAGATGCTTTCATTACCAGAATATCCCTCTTCCCGTAGCGTTCTTCGATCCGTTGGCGGTACCACTCCGCGGTTTCGGGAGCTTCCACATGCACCACAGCAAACTGCGGCGAGGCCATCTTATCCGCCTCCCGAAAAACAAATTTGATCACTTTTTTTAGGGAAGGCAAGCCGATTTTTGCATTGGTGATTTTCTTGGCCTTTCCTTCCGGTGTTAAGGTGATCACAGGCCGCAGATTTAGTAGATTGGCCAAGAATCCTTTTCCCTTGCTGATGCGGCCTCCGCGGACCAGATATTCTACCGTTTCTGTGGAAACGAAAATCCGGCTGCTGTCAATCCATCGCGGAATCTTTTGGAGAACCGTCTCCAGTGGCGTGTTTTTTTCCAGTTCTTCGCCAATGGCTACCATAATCATCCCCAGCGCCACAGAAGTGGTCCGTGCATCAAAGAGGTGAACCTGTGCATTTTCCACCTGCCGGGCAGCTGTTTGGGCGGATTGAAAGGTCCCACTCAGTGCCGCCGCCAGATGGACGGAAATGATATGTTCGTACTTTTTCTCAAGGCTCTGGTAAACACGCAGGAAATCCTTTGGCGTGGGTTGGGACGTTTTGGGAAAAGTTCTGGCGTTGATGAGACGGTCGTAGAATTCATCCGGATGAATGGTTACTTTGTCAATATATTCGATCCCGTCCAGGTACATGCGCAAAGGTACCATGTGAATGTTAAACCGGCGGATAAGTTCTTCCGGAAGATCGCAACTGGTATCTGTCACCAGGGCGACCGTCCGCTGAGCCACCTCGGCATGGGCATCGTAGTGCTGCTGGAACATGTCATCCATTTTCTGATCGCGGATTTCACCGAACTGGCGGACATAATCGAATACGTCTCGCGGATTGTCTGTATGGATGTGAATGCGGACCCGTTCGGCAGATCCTGCCACGATCACCGAATCGCCCATGCCGGAGAGTTCTTGTCGAATTTCATTCAGTGGAATATCGTTGCCGTAAAGAAAAAATTCTGTACAGTAGCGGTGAGTGATCTGATCCAGAGAATAAGCGATTTCGGCGCGATCCTTCCCCCGATCGCCATCCATCAACTCGGTTTCATCTACTTCTGCCAGTCTGCCGCTCTGGATAAAGTGCAAGATCCCTTCCAGCATGTAAACGAATCCCTGTGCGCCCGCATCAACCACTCCCGCTTTGGAGAGGACCTTCAGACGTTTGGGCGTTTCTTCCAGGGCTTTTTTAGCCGCTTCGAGAGAAGACTGAAATAACTCAAAAAAATCGCGTGTCCGCTGAGAGCATTGTCTCACATGTTCTCCCCATTCGCGAATAACGGTGAGGATGGTCCCCTCCCGAGGGTCAGAAAGAGCTTCGTAGGAGCGTTCGATGGCGCGGTGTACAGCCTCGGAAAAATGATGGGTGGTGATTCGAAATTTTCCGCGTAGCCCTTCAGCC
>Ga0209426_1000295_pt1 | contig 61079 bp, 54 predicted proteins | sample Deesub1362B_J571_FD_187697 | JGI IMG/M metagenome (GOLD analysis project Ga0209426, IMG submission 187697) | Deep oceanic, basalt-hosted subsurface ecosystem from Juan de Fuca Ridge flank, Pacific Ocean, CORK Borehole 1362B_J2.571 (SPAdes)... ... | reverse complement strand
GAGGCGTTCCGTCCACCGATCCCGGGGCTTGCGGAGAGGGAGGGGGTTTTCACCCTGCGGCGTGCTGCCGATGTGGAGCGGATTATCGCTTACCTGAAGAGGGTGGAACGTGCCATCGTGGTGGGAGGGGGCTTACTGGGGCTTGAGGCCGCCAGGGCCTTAGTGGCAAGGGGCCTCTCCATTACCGTGCTGGAAGCCCACGGATGGCTCCTCCCCCGCCAGCTCGATCCCCGGGGCTCGGAGGTTCTCTCGCGCATCCTCGAGGACATGGGGATCGAAGTCCTCACCGGTGCCCGTTGCCGTGCGGTCAGGGGGAAGATGGAAGTGGAGGGGGTGGAGCTCGAGGACGGAAGGGTTGTGGAGGGGGAGATGGTGCTCGTCTCCGCTGGGATCCGTCCCCGGGTGGAGCTCGCCGAAGAAGCCGGGATCTCGGTGGGGAGGGGGGTGATGGTGGACGACTTCATGCGATCTGATGCCCCGGGGATCTTCGCCTGTGGCGACGCCGCCGAGTGGCGTGGCCAGGTCTACGGGATGGTGCCCGCGGCCCGGGAACAGGCAGGGGTGGCGGCGTCCAATATGGTGGAACCGGGAAGTGCCCGCTACGGCGGCACAATTCCTTCCGTGCGCCTCAAGGTGGTGGGGGTTGAGCTCTTGTGTGTGGGCAACACCCAGCCCCAAGGTGGTCCACATTCGGAAGCCTGTTATGCCGATCCCGAAAGGGGGATCTACCGCAAATTCGTCTGGGACCATCGGGGGAGGCTCACGGGAGCTGTGGTCTTGGGTGAGAAGGCTCCACAGCTGGAAGCCCTGGTTAGATCGCATATCGCGGCCCCACCCATCCTCGAGGAACTCCTCGCGGGGACGTATCCGGAAGTGTAACCACCCGCCCAAGGTTGGGAGAGAGGCATCTTCCCGAGAGTCCGGGCAAAACGATTGTCCGCCCCTGAGATCCACTTCAGAGCATGAGCCATCGCCTCCCGATCCGCCCGTCTCACCTTCGTCAGCGCATCTCCCACCACATACACCACACAAACCTTTCCCGTCATTCACTGTCAAACAGTGACCTCAATTACCCCATTAATAAACCCCACGGCGCCTGACACGGGAGCTTCAGTGGTAAGCAATGTGGGCAACAAGTTCGACAAGCAAACGTCGAGGACAACCCCCGCCGCTACATATGCTGAAGAGGCTTTTGTTCTTTTGCATCCCTGGCGCCCGTGCCAGTTGTTTCCGCAGCCGGCAACAACCCCCGAGGACCGCGGAGTTTACTCGCCGATGATGAGTTCCACCCGGCTCCCGCGTTCCTCGTCGGGCGGGTGCACCAGGAGCTTATAGGGAACACCCCGCCGCAACGCCTCCACATGGGTGATGATCCCCACCCGCAACCCCTCGTCCACCAGGCGGTACAAAAGCTCGAGCACCATCCGCACCGATTCCTCGTCCAGGCTCCCGAAGCCCTCGTCGATGAAGAAGAACTCGATGGGGGGTGCCCCACCGCGGCGCCCAAGCTGAATTGCTTCCGAAAGCGCAAGCGCCAGTGAAAGGGACACCAGGAAGGTCTCGCCCCCCGAGAGGGTGTGTGGAGCACGGGCCACGCCCCCGTTGCGGTAGTCGATCACCGCTAGGTCGGTACCCTCGCCCGAGAGGACATAACGGCCCTGGCTCAACTGGGCGGTGTAGTGCGAAGCCCGGGCCAGGATCCGCTCGAATTGGCTCCCCACCAGATATTCCAGGAACGCCTTCCCCCGCAGGAGCCCCTCGAGCTCCCGCTGTAGCTTGAGCTCCTTCCGAACTTTGGCGCGCTCGTCCTCGAGTTTTTCCTTCCTGACCAGCCTCTCTTCCAGCGACCGGATCCGCTCCCGCACCTCCCCCAGGCGGCGTTGGAGCTCCCCGAGCTCCTCTTGCTTGTGCGCGTACGTTTTCCGGATCCCTTCGGCATCTTCGGCGTCGGCGACCCCCAGGGACGCCATGGCCTCAGTCTTCGCCGCTATCTCCCGGGCGAGTTCCAACCCCTCTTCCAAGAGCTCCCGCTGGGACGCAGTGAGGGCTAGGGCAGCGGCCTCCTCGGGGGGGATCCCGATTTCCCGGGAGAGGAGCTCCACTTTCCGCTCCGCGGCCTCCAGGTTACGCTCGAGCTCCGCTACGCGCCCACTCACCTCGGAGACCGCCACTGCGAGCGCCCTCTCCCGCTCGCGGAACCCATCCAGGTTCCGCTCCACGCGCCTCCGTTCCTCCTCGATCCGGCGCAGCTCCCCTTCTACCTTCGCCTTCCACTCCTCCAGCGCACCCCGGGTGAGGGGGCGGTAGATCTCGCCCAATCCCTCCACGATCTCCCGCCAGATCCCATCCAGCCGTCCGAGTTCCGCCCGGGCCTCGTCCCGCTCCCGGGCTACCCGCTCCCGCTCGAGATACGCCCGCCACGCGCGGATCCTCTCGCCGAGTTCCTCCCACGGGATGAACCGGAGCCCCTCAGGGAGCTGGGCCCGCAGCCGGGAGAGCTTCTCTTCTAGGGAAGCCCGTGTTTCCCTGAGCTCAGCCAGTTTCCGCTCCCTTTCCGCCAGGGTCCGCTCCGCCAGGGTCCGTTCGGTACGTTTTGCGGAGATAAATTCCCGGACTTCCCGGAGTTTTTTCCGGAGCTCCCCGAGCTCGGCTTCGAGGGCCTCCAAGTCCACTCCCTCCGGGAAGGCCGCCGGGGCGGGGTGATGGGGGGAGCCGCACACGGGACAGGGTACCCCCTCGGAAAGCCCTTGGGCGAGCTCCGCCGCCGCGAGCTCCCAGCGCAGGCGCTCGAACTCCCCCTCCCTCTCCGAGACCGACCGCTCGAGGTCACGGTGCTTTCGCTCCCCCTCCGCTAGCTCCCGTCCCAGCAGTGACAACCCCTCGCGCGCCGCGGCGATCTCCCGCTCGAGCTCGGCCACCCGCTTCGAGAATTCCTCCAGGCGCGGGACTAAGTCCGTGGCCTCCCGCAGGATTCCCTCCACCTCCGGGAGGGTCTCCGCGGGGAAGGGCAGGGGCTCGCCGCGCGGCATCACCTCGATCTCTGCGGACAGGGCTCTCACCCGCTCCTCCAACGCCCCCACCCGCGCGGGGTCCAGGCCGGTGAACTTCCCCTTCACCTCCCGCAGGGCCCGCTCCCGGGAGACCAGAGCGTCCAACTTCTTACGCGCCTCGCCCTCGAACACGGTCTTCTTCCGGCGGAGCTCCTCGAGTTCTCCCGTGGCCGCGGCGAGGTCGCTCCGCGCTTCCTCCAGTTCGCGGGCTATGCGTTCCCGTTCCTCTTGGGCACCCATGAGCTCCCGGGCCCGCTCGCAGAGCCTGAGGCGTTCCTCCATCTCGCTGCGGGCGTCTTCGGACCAAGGCCTCCCGAGGAGCTCGGCGAACCTCGAGGTGAGATTCTCCTTTTCCGCGGAAAGCTTGAGGAACTGGTCGGCTGCCCGGCGCCTCTCCTCCAGGCGCCCGATCTCTTCCCTGAGGGAGCGGAGCCGCCCCTCCAGCGCCCGAAGCTCCGCCCGGGCGGCCTCCAAGGCCTCCCGGGACACCCCCTCCAGGGCGGCGAGCTCCCGGGAAAGGCTCTCTTCAGAAGCCGTCAATTCCTGAACTTTCCCCCGTACCGCCCGGTACAGGGGCTCGCCGAAGCGCTCGAGCCGGAAGATCTCGGCCAATAACGTCCGGCGCTCGGCGGGCTTGAGCCTCAGAAACCGGGCGAACTTCCCCTGGGGCAGAAATACGGCGGTGATGAACTGCTCGAAGGAAAGCCCCAAAAGCTCCTCCACCGCCCGGTTGAGGCGCACCACACCCTCCAGGGGGAACCTGTCCCCGTTACGGGAGAGGTAAAAGTCCGCGCTCACGAGGCCCCCGCCCCGACGTTCCACGCGCCGATAGACCTCGTAGACGTCGTCTCCCAATTTGAAGGCGAACCGGGCCCAGAGGGCATCGGCCCCGGTGGTGAGGGAGTCCCCCAAGGCCGAGGTACGGTCCACCTTCCCGAAGAGGGCGAAGGTGATGGCGTCGAGGATAGTGGACTTCCCCGCCCCGGTGGGGCCGAAGATCCCGAAGAACCCGCTCTCGGTGAGGCGCGCGAAGTCGATCTCCACCGGATCCCGATACGAGTGGAGGCCTTGAAACGCGAGCTTAAGCGGCCTCACCAGTTGCCACCTCCCGGAAGTGCTCCAAGAACGCCTCCACCAACCCCTCGGGTGGGTCACTTCCCCGCACCCGGCGGTAGAAGTCCCGGAAAAGCGCCGCGGGGTCCTCCAGGGAGGGCCCCTTCCCCAACTCCGTGGGGACCTCCACCGCCCCGGGCACGGCGAACCCGATCCCCACGAGATGCGGATAGGCCCGCTGGAGCGACCGCATCTCCTCGCGGGTCAGCTCCTGGCCCGCGGGGAAGGTGAGGTAGACCCACGCATCCGAGTGGTCCTGGGCCCGGGCCAGGGCCTCGTCCACGGACCCCACTTCTAAGCGCACGAGCTCCATCCCCCCGCCGATCTCCACGAACTCCCAGTTCCCATCCTCCCACAGCCACCCGCCCCGGGGGACGGGGGGATCGCCGAAACCGAACGCCAACGGGGCCCCGGCGTAGCGCCACAGATCGTCCCCGTGGGGCAGATGGAGGTGGCCCAGGAAGGCGGCGCGGTATCCCGAAAGCTCTTCAGGCGGGAGGAGGTATGCGTCCCCGAGCACGTCCATCACGTCCTCCCGGTCCTCGGAGGTGGCGAACAACCCCCGGCGCACGTAGAGGTGTCCCACCAGCACCCGGTTCCTGCGTCCGGGGACCACCTCCCGCAGGGCCCGGAAGGCCTCGGGGAAGGTGGTGTCAGGCTCAAGCGATATCCCCGTCCCCTCCCGGAGGCGGGGGAAAGAGGCGAAGGGAACCAGGTGCAAAAGGAGGTCCGCTCCCTTGTGGGGAAAGGCGAGGTGTATCCACCCCGGCCCTGCGTCCAACACGGAGAACCCCGCGAACCTCTTGAGGGAGGAGGGCACCATCCCGGGATAGGCGGAGACGATGATCCCCCGGGGGACCATGAGGGAGCGGGGGGCGCGGAGACGATCGGGGCTATCGTGGTTCCCCGCCACGACCACCACCGCCCGGGCCCCATCTTGAGAGAGCTCGCTCACCGTCTCGAAGTAAAGCTCCTCGGCGGCGGCGGAAGGGGTGTAGGTCTCGAACACATCCCCCGCGATCACCACGAGATCCACGTCCAACCGGCGCACTTCCGCCACCAGGTTCTCCAGGAACCGGCGCTGCTCCGGGAGGCGCGGTTTACGGAAGAGGGTCTTGCCCAGGTGCCAGTCGGCGGTGTGGAATACCCTTACGCCCATCCCCCCTCACTTCGCCACCGGGTTTTGGTGGCATTTTAACGTGTTCAATAGCGGATGTGGAACCCGGAAAACTCGCCGGTGGGGTTCTCCCAGCGCACTTCCACCCGCTCCACCCGCGCAAGCGGCGGCCCCTTATGGCACCAATCGATGAGCTTCTGCAACGCCTCCTCGTCTCCTTCAGCCACCACTTCCACCCGTCCATCGGGGAGGTTGCGCACATACCCCGAAAGGCCCAACCGCTGGGCCATCTCCTGGGTGTTGGCCCGGAAGAAGACCCCTTGGACACGGCCGGCGACGGTGATGTGGACCCTCCGCATCATGGCCCCTCCTTCCGCCTAATCCAGGAGTTCCTGGGCCCTCCGCAAGAACCCTACCACGAGCACCACCGTGGCCTCCAGATCAGAAAGCGAAAGGAGCGAGACCGGGGAGTGGATGTAGCGGCACGGCACGGACACTACCCCGGCCAGGATCCCACCCCGCTCGAGGTGGATCGCCCCGGCGTCGGTGCCGCCGTAAGCGGGGAGCTTATACTGGAAGGGGATTCCCTCCGCTCGGGCTACCTCCTCGAGGAACTCCACCATCCGCGGCCGCACCACGATGGAGCGGTCGGCCACGGTGATGGCCGGCCCCTTACCCAAGCGGGTGGGCTGCTTGGCCTCGGAGATCCCCGGGACGTCGGCCCCCACCGTCCCCTCCAGGGCCAGGGCCACCTGGGGGGCGATCCGGTAGGCCGCGGCCTTCGCCCCCCGAAGCCCCAGCTCCTCCCCCACGGCGAAGTTCACCACGAGCTTATACGGAAGCTTCTCTTCCGCGGTGAGGCGCAGGGCCTCCAGGGCCACGAGGCACCCGGCCCGGTCGTCGAAGGCTTTCCCGGTGGCGTAGCCCTCGCGGAGGAGTTCGCAGGGGTAATGGATGGTGAGGGGGGAACCGATCCTTATCCCCATATCTTCGACTTCCTCCCGGCTCCTCGCTCCCACGTCCACGAAGAGGTCCTCCAGGGCCACCGTCTTCTTGCGCTCCTCCTGGGTGAGGATGTGGGGCGGGGTGGCCCCGATGATGCCCTTTATCTTCTCGCCGTCCCTGGCGCGGATGACCACCCGGTGCCCCAGAAGAAGCCTTTCGTCCCAGCCTCCCACGGGGGAGATCCTGAGGAACCCGTCCTTTTCGATCCACCGCACCAGGAACCCCACCTCGTCCATGTGCGCATCCAACATCACCACGGGGCCCTGGCCCCGGGCACAGATAAGGTTCCCCAAGGGATCCACTTCGCAGGAATCGACGTAGGGCGTGGCCATCTCGCGGATGAGCTCCCGAACCTCGTCCTCGTGGCCCGCCACTCCGAACGCATCCGAAAGCTTTTTTAGGTTTTCGAACAAACGCAACACTCCCTCCTTTCGCGGACGTCGCGTTCCAAACCGAAACGAAGCCCCAAAAGTATAGCCGAAAGATCGAAGGGAACTGAGGAGGGTCTCGTCTTCCGTGGCGCCGGATTCGTCACGCCCGTGGTCCGAGCGCATCCTCAGGTGGTGGGCGCGGGGCAAATAAAAAGGGGGCGGAAAGATCCGCCCCCTTATCCGGTACCCAAAATCAGCCGATGATGTCGGCGTAAAGGGCTACGACCCGGACGTCTTGGTTGAGCCTTATCGTAAGGGAGTTGACGCCACGGCGTCTATCGGTGGTTCCCTCGTAGGATACGGGTTTTTCGGCGTCACCGTACCATACGAGCCAGCCCCGGAACGAGCGGCCGTAAGCTCCGCCCTCAATGCGCAACGGTGCCTGCAGCGTGACCTGTGAGCCCATGGCCCGCTGCACTGTAAACGGGGTGGTACGAGGCCTCTCCTCGCCCACGATGAGGATGGGGACCTTGAGTTCCTCGGGCCGTTGCCCCGTGGGGGCCCGGGTCATGGTGGCCGGGGGCTGATAGGTGTACTTCCAGGCGTGGACCTCTAGGTTCACCTTCAGGATCTCCACGAGGACGGGTCCCTGTACGGTGGGACACGCGCTCAACGTGGGTCGTGTCTCCATGGTCACGGTATGTCCTTGGGCATCTCGAACCTGGGCCCGCACGATAAGCTGGCCGCCCTCGGGGTAGTTGACGGAGATCGTCCCCTGGTTGCCCGTGAAGTACTGGTTGATGACCACCACCTGCCCATCCGGGTAGGTGACCTGGAACGGGCCGACCTGGTAAGGAGAGGTTCCCCCGGAGATAGACCACTGGAGGAAGAGGCTGTGGCTTACGTTGTCCTCACACTGGGGAGTGGCCCTCCAGTAGGTGAACTGGGCCGAGAGAGCTTCGGGCTGGGGCTGTGGCTGCTCGCCGGCCGCGTACAGGTTCACTGTGAGCACGATCACGGAGCAGTCGCGGCTGTCGAAGAAGTTGAAGACGGCTTGCCAACTTCCACCCTGGGGCGGCACTACACCTTGCAACATTAGGCGCCGCTGTTCCAGCGAGATGTCCAGGTGCAACCCCTCCGGCAAGTTGTCCGCCACCCGTTCCAACCTCACGGGAGCGAGGGAGTCCACCAGGCCGGAGAGCTCATAGGGAAAAGGTTGTATCCCCAGCACTCGCTTTCCCGGGGTCAGGCCCCGTAAGTTCCACGTGAACTCCTCTGGTTCGGGACAGCGGGTGGTGGGAGCAGCACCCGAGCGGATGTAGACGGTGAGGGTAATCACTGGGCATTCCCGTTCATCGTAGAGCTGGTAGACCACCTGCCAATTGCCGCCCTGTCGCGGTACCTGGCCCTGGAGGATGCCCACGCGCTGCCCCAGGTTGAGGTCGAAGGTGAGGCTTCCGGGGAGGTTGTCCTGCACCCTTTCGGCGTAGACGGCGCCGGTGTTGGCCACCGCCTGAGCGATTTCTGAGGGGAAGTACTTCACGGAGTGCACCTGCATGCCCGGGGTGACCTCCGCGAACTCCCACGGGAGGCTCACCGGCGTGGGGCAGGCTTCCTCACAGACCTCGTACTGGCGGCAGGTGGGGTGGAGACAGTCGGGGTTCACGAACGCCTGGGTGGAGGTCTCGATGTCCGGGATCACATCCACCGAGGTCTTCGCGGTGGCGGCGGAGTTAGCAGCCGCTTCGGCGATGGACCGGGCGAAGGCAGCGGCGGCAGCGCAGGCCTGAGCAGCGGCCTGAGCGCGGGTCGCGGCCAGGGCCGCCACCTCGGCGGAGGCGCTGGCGGACGCAGAAGCCAGGGCACACGCCCTCACCTCGGCCTCGGCGGCCACTTGGGCCTCGGCCACGGCCCCGGCGAAGGCGAACGCCCGGGCGCGGGCCTCGGCCAGGGCGGATGCAGCGGCCTCGGCGTAAGCGCGGGCATCGGCCAGGACCTCTGCAGCGACGTTCACCCCCACAGCGGCCTGGGCTTGGGCCTGGGCTTCGGCGGACGCTGCGGCGCGGGCTGCGGCCAATGCTTCCGCGTAAGCGGACGCAATGGCCTCTACGCTCACGGCGACCTGAGCCTGGGCCTCGGCTTGGGCCAGGGCGCACGCCTGGGCTTCGGCCTGGGCCTGGGAAACGGCTTCGGCCACGGCCTCCACTCCCACCGACACCTCGGTTTGCGCGGCGACCTCGGCCTGGGCACACGCCTGGGCCTCAGCCTGGGCTTCGGCCACCGCTTCGGCCACGGCCTCCACACCGCTTGCAGCCGCGGCGCGGGCGCGGGCCAGCGCATCGGCGGCGGCGCGGGCAGCGGCTTCGGCCCTGGCTTGGGCCGCCACGGCGGCCTGGGCGTAGGCCAGGGCCTCGGCGGAGCTCATGGCCTCCGCAGCGGCGAAGGCCTGGGCGTAAGCGGTCCCGGTTCCGGCGGCTTTAGCGGTGGCCTCGGCACTGGCGACGGCTTGGGCAGCTGCCTGAGCACAGGTTTGAGCCTTGGCCTGGGCCTCGGCGGCCGCCTGGGCTGCAGCCTGGGCCTGGGCTTTGGCCTCGGCCACGGCCGCTGCTACAGCGCTCTTCGCGCTTTCCAAGGCCGATTGTGCTTTTGCATAAGCGTCAGCGGCGGCCTTGGCCGAAGCGGAAGCCTGGGCTTTGGCCTGGGCGATAGCCTGGGCCATGGCCTCCGCCTTGGCCTTGGCGGTGGCGCAAGCCGATGCGGCCGCTTTGGCCTTGGCTTCGGCCACGGCCTTCGCCTGGGCTATAGCCTCGGCCATGGCCTTGGCCTTGGCGCTCGCCTCGGCACACGCGGCGGCGGCCGCCTGGGCTTCCGCCTCGGCGCTGGCCTTGGCTTTGGCCAGAGCTTTAGCCACCGCCTCGGCCTGTGCCTTGGCCTTGGCGTAAGCCTGAGCGATGGCTTTAGCTTGGGCTTCGGCCTTGGCGTAGGCCTGGGCGATGGCCTCCGCGGCAGCGGCGGCCACGGCTTGGGCTTTAGCCTTGGCTTCGGCGATGGCCCGGGCGTGGGCTTGGGCAGTGGCATAGGCCTCGGCAGCGGCCTCGGCTTTGGCTTTGGCGGCGGCCACGGCCTGGGCGGCGGCTTGGGCCTGGGCGGCGGCTTGGGCCTGAGCTTGGGCGGCGGCCTGGGCAGCGGCTTGGGCAGCAGCGTGAGCCTCGGCCACGGCCTCGGCTACCGCCTCCACCACTCCGGTGATCTCCGTCACTACCTCGCCGCAGTCGTTGGGGAGGACGGTGCGGACCCGTTCATTGACGAGCTCCGCCTGGCTTGTGGCCCGGGAATAGGCCTGGGAAGCGGACTCCGCTTCCGCTTGCGCTGAGGAGTAAGCCTCCGCAGCGGCCTGGGCGTAGGATTGAGCCTGAGCGTACGCCTGCGAACATACGGCCACCGATGCCTCGGCCTTGGATTTGGCCTGGGCCGCGGCTTCCACCTGGACGTCCGCCTCGGCCTCGATCTGGGCGATGGCCTCGGCGACGGCCTCAGCGTACGCGGCCACCTGGGCTTTGGCGCTGGCACAGGCTTGAACGGCGGCTTTGGCCTCGGCCTCAGCGGCAGCGATCGCTTCCAGCACCGCCTCCACGGCGGCCTGGGCCCACGCCTCCGCATTAGCGCAGGCGGATGCGGAAGCGGATGCCTGGGCCGATGCCTGGGCACACGCCTTGGCTTGAGCTTCGGCGTAGGCCTCGGCCCGAGCGGCAGCCTGGGCCACCGCCTGGACACTGGCCTGGGCGCTGGCGACCGCTTGGCTACATACCTTGAGGAACGCCTCTACAGCGGCTTGGGCTTTGGCTTCTGCGGCGGCGATAGCCTGTACGGATGCTTGAGCACTCGCCTGGGCAGAAGCCCCCTGTTCCAACAGCTCCTCCACCGCGGACTCCAGCTCCGCCAGCACTCCTTCGGCAGCCTGGGCGGCGGCCTGGGCTTGGGCTGCGGCCTGGGCCGCGGCCTGGGCAGCGGCCTGAGCCATGGAGACTACGTCGGGAAGGAAGGGCTTGTACTCTTCTTGGGCAATTGTCGGGAGGGCGAAGAGCAACCCCAGGAGGAGGAAAACGAGCGATCGTTTAACAATTCCAGCCACGCTTAACCACCTTCCTTTCGAAAAAGTTGAAACATCGTACTGTATTTACAGCCCGCGTCCAGGAGAGGTTTCAGCCGAACCTCATAGAGCCGATCCTCTCTGAACTTTATAGTAGGAAGGGGACGTAACAGACAAGCGGCGGTGCCCCAAGCGCAGTTTGCGAGAGCGTTGTAGACGCCTCATGAGAGAAAAATCCGCTCCCCCTGTATCATTCGAGCAGAACAACTCGACCGGAGGTTGGGAGAAACGATGAAGATCGCATGGGAAGCGGTGGTGGCGGCGTTCTGGACCATCTTCTTGGCAGAACTCGGCGATAAGACCCAGCTCGCCGTCTTCGCCATGGCGGCGAGCAAGCACGCCTGGAGCGTGTTTCTGGGGGCTGGAGTGGCGTTGATCCTGAGCACCGCGTTGGCGGTGACGTTGGGAGCCACCTTACACCGGTATCTTCCGTCTGGGGCCATGCGAGGCCTGCACTACGTGGCGGGAGCCGCCTTCATCGGCTTGGGTATCTGGACTATTCTGCGGGCGGGCTGAGCTTTCCTTCCCAAGCTCGGAGCTCCTTCAGGAGCTCGTGGTCCGTCAAGTCCAATTGAAGTGGGGTAATGGAGATGTAACCGGAAAAAACGGCCCACACATCGGTGTCCTCCTCCCCCGGCGGCGGGGAGGCGAGCATCTCACCGGCGAGCCAGTAGTAAACGCGCCCGTGGGGATCCTTCCCCTTCACCAGGTAGTCCTTCCAAATGCTCGTACCCAAGCGGGTGATCCGGATTCCCTTTGGCACTACCAAGGGAACGTTCACGTTTAACAAGGCCCCTGGGGGAAGGATTTGCTCCTCGAGCAGGCGCTCCACCAGCACGGCGGCGAACCTGGCGGCGCGGCGGTAATCGGGGGAGCGGGCTTCCTCCCCCTCCTCCCGCTCGGGCCCGAGGTCTTGGGAGATCGCCACCGCGGGGACCCCCCACTGGGCCGCTTCCATGGCCGCGGCCACGGTGCCGGAGTAAGTGACGTCCCTTCCCAAGTTGGCCCCGGCGTTGACACCTGAGACCACGATATCGGGGCGCCGCGGGGCGAGCCCAAGAAGCGCGAGGGAAACGCAATCCGAGGGGGAGCCGTTGGTGATGTGCACCAAAACTCCATCGGGCAGCCGCACTGGAGACACCCTGAGCGGTTTGTGGAACACCCGGGTTCGCGACGCAGCGGACCAGTTGCGGTCCGGCGCCAACACCCATACCTCTCCAACGCGCTCTAACTCCTCCCGGAGGGCCAATAGACCCTCGGCTAGGTAACCGTCGTCGTTGGTGATGAGGATGAGGGGTTTGCCCAAGGGAACCTCCCTTTTTCAGAAATTCTACGCGCTACTCTCTCTCACAACAAACTCGTAGAAAACCAAGCGGGAATCGCCGTAGTCGCGGTCCTGTATCTGCATCAGGTCCCCGTAGCGGGGAGCGAGCGTTTCCGATTTGTGGATTTCAGCTACCAATACCCCGCCTTCCCGCAGGAGGTTGTAGTGAGCGAGGAGCTTTAAGGCCTCCTGGGTGAGCCCCTGGGAGTAAGGGGCCCCCATGAAGATGAGGTCGAACCTGCGCCCTCGGCGCCAAAGCTTTCTTATGGCCTCGAGGGCGTCGTCCCTGATCACCTCGGCCCGCTTCCCGTAGCCGAGCTTTTTTAGGTTGGCGCGGATGATCCTTATCGCTTTTCCCGATGAGTCCACGAAAGTGGCGCGGCGGGCGCCCCGGGAGAGGGCCTCGAGCCCCACCGCCCCTGTGCCGGCGAAGAGGTCTAGGAACTCCGCATCCCGGACGAGTTCTCCCAGGATATCGAAGAGGGCCGCCCGGACACGGTCCCGCAGGGGCCTGATCCCCGCGGCGTGCCACTCCACCAAACGGTGTCCCTTCCTCTCCCCGCCGATGATCCGCACCTTAACCCCGATTGTGGGGCAAATACGCTCGCCCCGCTAACGAAAAAAGGGCGCCGGGCCCGGCGCCCTTTCGTGACACCCATAGTTTTTTCCTTCAGAAACTTGCGGAGAGGCCGAGGCGGTGGGTGGGGGAGAAGACCGGGTGGGTGATAAGGGCGTAGTCTATGGAGATGCTTCCGAGCTCGATGCCCACTCCCATGGCGAACTGCATTCCCGCGCCGGTCATGGCGACCCCGCCCCTGACCTCCAACATGGGCGAGATCATGAACCCGGCCCCTATGCGGAGGCCGTCGGCATAGTCCATCTCGGCCACAAGGACCGGGGTGACGAAGGCGGCCCCTGCCCGCAGGCCCGTGGTCCAGGCCTCGCGCCAATCCGCTCCCGAGGAGATCCCGAAGCCCAAATCTTCCAGGGCTAAGCCGAAGCGGAGTTCCGCGATACCCAGGGGCATGGTGCCCATGACCCCCAGGGAGAGGGAGAGGCCGGAGCCCGACTGGTCGGCCAGCTGTGCTCGATCGTATCGGACAGCCGCCCCGAACCTAAGGTCCATGGGGAGGAGCAACCCGAACATTCGGCCGGAAAGCCCGACCCCAACCACGGCCCCGAGTTGGGAGAAAGCGAGGTCCGGCCCGCCGGGGGTCTTCTCAATCCCTCCGGCAGAGAGGTTGGCGAACGCCGCGGCGAAGGGGCCATAAGTGCCCCCGAGCCAGACTACCGAGGCGAGCCCCCCCATGTGGGCCACATATGCGGAGCTGACCTCAATCCCATCGCCGGAGCTCAAGCCGGCGGGGTTGAAGATCAGGGCATCGACCCCGGAAGCGAGGGCACAAAAGGCGCCGGCATAGCCCGCAGCTTTGGCGGAAGGTTCGAGATCGAAGGGGTTTATCAGGCCCTGAGCCGAGGCTAGCCCGCCGATACATACTACGAAAAACCCAAGAAGGTAACGCCTCATCCCTAACCTCCTCAGCGGACGACCAGGATCCGCCCCACAGCGGAGCGGATGGTCCGCCCGTCCTTTTCCGCGGTGATGACGAAGAAGTAGACGCCGCTGGGAACGCCCGTCCCCCCGGAGGTCTGGAGGTTCCAGGTGTAGGTATTGGCCGCCGGGTTGAGGTTTGCCTCGAACACGAGCCGTCCCATGAGGTCGAAGATCGAAAGCTTCACGTTGGTGGCCCCGGCGGGGAGGAAGTAGACGATGGTGGCCTGGGTGGAGACGGGGTTGCGTTCCACGTAGCCGCCGATCTCGGGGCCTCCCTGCCGCCTGACGTAAACGGAGCGCTCGTACCAGGGACCCCAGGTATCGCTGCCCTCGTCTTTGGCGCGGACGCGCACGGTGTAGACGCCCTCTTGGTCGTAGGTATGGGTCACGGGCGGCGCCTGAGTGGAATCGACGTTTCCGTCCCCGTCGAAGTCCCACTGCCAGGCGACGATGGCGTCGTCTTCGGGATCGGTGGCGGTGGCGTTGAAGGTGACCTCCTGGCCGGTGACGGGATCCTCGGGATCGAGGTTGAGGGAGGTAATGGTAGGCGGCTCGTTAACCGGCGCCGCCACAGTTATCTCCTTTCCGACCTGGGTTTCGGCCCCCCGAGCGTCCCGTACGGTGAGGGTGACGGTGTATGTGCCGGGGTTAGTGTAGGTATGGGTGACCTCTTGGTTATCTTCCGCAGCGGGCAAGGTAGCTCCGTCGCCGAAGTCCCAAGCGTAGGTGAGGGGGGTATCAGGAGGGTCGTCCGGGTCTTCGGCGGTGGCGGTGAAGGTGACCTCTTCGCCCGCCTCAGGCTCGGCCGGAGTCCAAGAGAAGTCAGCGGTGGGAGGCTGGTTCGGCCTCTCTTCCACGGTGATCTGTTTCGACTTCGTTCCCGTGAGGCCCCGGGCGTCTTTGACGGTCAAAGTAACGGTGAACGTTCCGCCATTGGGGTATTGGTGGGTGACGGTTTGAGGCGGTCCGTTGCGGGTGATGGGATCAGTCCCGTCACCGAAGTCCCACTGCGACCATACGATCGCATCTCCATCGGGATCGGAGACAGAGGGGGTAAAGGTGATGTTATCGCTCCACTTTGGATTCTCCGGGGTCCAGTCGAAATTAACCACCGGTCGGTTGTTGATCTCCAGGGTCCACTCGGGCCCGGTGACCGTTCGGTTCCCCACGTGGCCGTCTTCTTCAAAGAAAACGGTGGTCTCCAATTTCAGTTTGTGGCCCGCAGTTACATCCTCCGGCCCGGCGAAGGTCACGTAGATGTAGAGGAAAACCTCTTGGTCGTCAGGGACCAGGTTGTCGCTCAACGTGGAGATCACCACGCCGCCGGCCAAAAGCCCGTCGATGTCTGTGGTCTCGCCGAGGAGCGTTCCGTCCTCCGTCCGCACTTCGATCTTTTCGATCTCGGAGGGGAGGCAGGGGTTGGTGGCGATGTTTTTCACGCGCACGGGGTTTATGCGGACCCCATCGTTATTTTCGTCGATATCCACACACCGTATTTTCTGGACCAGGAGGCGTTGGCCGGAATAGGCGGTGCCTCCCTCAGGGGGGCTTACGTTGGCCACGGTCTCGAATCCGTGGGGGTAGAGGGCGATGGCGTCGGGATAGGTGACCTTATCGCCTGGGTAATTCGTTCCGTTCTCTTGGCCACGAATGTATACCTGGGGTTGCAAAGTAACCCCAGGCGTTACGTCATTAGCGACGGTGTAATAGATACCGAGTGTAGCTGACCCATCATCGGGCACGTTCCACGTGGTGGTGAAGGGATAGAGGTGTCCACTATCGAAATTTTGGATGTCTCCGGAGTTTATAGTCAAAAGGGTGACTCCCGTGTCCATGCGCTTGACCTCGATCTTGGCGATGTCATCGGCGGTAGCGGTTCCCAGGTTCTTGATCCAAATCCCATTGGCGGTAACGTCGTTGTTGTTTACGTCGCTGTCCGTGACTTTGACTTTTTGGATCAGGACCTCTCCGGCAGATTTCACGCCCGAGGGGACGGGGTCACTTATCTCTTGGGTCTTCTCGAATCCCTGTACCCGGATGGTGTGGGTAGTGGAAGCCTGCAAACTCTGCTGGTAAGGACCGTCCGCCTCCGTGGTTTCCAAGGTGGTCTCCGTGCGGATCTTGTGTTTGTCGGTGGTTCCCGCAACGGTGACCATCACCTCCACCTTGACCTCGGCATCGTCGGGGAACGCGGCAGGCAAATTGGGGGTAAAGTTCGTGGACAAGAAAACCACGGGGTCGTCTGCATCCCACTCGGTAGGGGCACCCCCCTTGTTCGCCACGTAGGTGGTTCCATCCACCGTGATCTCGACCTTGACATCGGCGATATCACCGGAATCCGCGTCTTCCAGATTGCTGACCATAACTTTTGTGATCGTTACCCCTGTGTCATTCCCGTCATCGTCGGTGAAGAAAGCCCGCTGTACTAAGACATCGGGGTCACCTGGATTGAGATACCGGGGTGAGGGAGAGTCGTCCCTTTTTCTTTCGAACCCGCCCTTGAAGATCTCCTCCGGGCTTCCGTCCACGATATAGGGGCTCGTGTAAGTGCTCGCATAGAACCTGACCTCAAATTGGATCGTCTCGCCCCCGGCTACTTGGTCGGCCCCAGCTATCTCCACTCCAATCCAAAGGTAACTGGTCCCGCTCGGCACGGTGTAGTCGAACGCGAAGTGCAAACCGCTCCTGAGCCCAGCTAAGTCCGTATACTCAGCCAGAGGGTTCGTGAACGGATCGGCGTCGTCATCGATGAAAATCTTCACGATGTCGTTTTCATCGGCGGTACCCAGATTCCGGATGCTGACGGAGTTAATGGTGGATGATCCGTTCACGATCTTGATTTTCTGTACCACCACTTGGTCACCGGGGTTCACATATCCACTGTCCCAATCTTGATCGGTGAAGGTCGGGGCACCTAAGCATATCCCGGCAGTAAAACCGCAGAGTAAAAGTATCAAGCCGGTTCTTGTCATCCTCGTCATCCCCCTCCCATATTCCCCATTGCCAGCTTATACCTCCCGGGTCAAAAAAGTTTAGGGCGTAATGGTCGCGACATCAGGAGAGCCCCGTCTGGTAAACCTAAGTGTTCTGTCGCTTCATTGGGAGAACTTTGTCCCGATTTCGAGACTTAAATAACCGACGCGATCCACAAAACGGTCTTTCGATTTACAACCGGAGTTTACCGGAAGAGAGTTCGTGGAGGATGGGGCGCATGGCCTCCAGGGCCCGGCGGCGGTGGGAGATTTTGTTCTTCTCCTCCGGGGGCATCTCCGCCAAGGTGCGACATTCCCCCTCGGGGATGAACAAAGGATCATAGCCGAAACCATGTTCTCCTCGAGGGGCCTCCGCAATCTTCCCCTCTAACACCCCCTCCTTGACCCACATGCGTCCGTCGGGAAGCGCCAAGACCGCCACCGTGCGAAACCGGGCTTTACGATCCTTTATCCCACGCAAAAGCTCAAGTAGTTTTTCATTGTTGGCGCGGTAATCCTTTTTTTCACCGGCGAATCGGGCCGACCGTACTCCCGGGGCCCCGCCCAATGCTTCCACCTCCAACCCCGTATCCTCCGCCAACGCCGGCAACCCCGTCTCCCGCGCCACCGCTGTGGCCTTGAGGATCGCGTTTTCCTCGAGGGTCTCCCCCACCTCCTCCACGTCGGAAAAGGGAACGTCACGGAAGGTTAACCACTCTATCCCGGGAATATCCCCCAGGATGGCGAGGATCTCCTCGACCTTGTGGGGGTTCTTGGTAGCGAGGACGACCTTGAACGCCACCGCTCGCTACATCGCTACCCCACGCAGCGAGAGCTCCGCGGCGAAGTGGCAGGCCACGTAGTGGTCGCCCCCCATGTCCACGAACTTGGGCGCCTCCTTGGAGCAGATCTCCTTGGCGTAGGAGCAGCGCGGGTGGAAATAACACCCGGGAGGCGGGTTAATGGGGCTGGGAACATCGCCCTGCAGGAGGATCCGCTCCTTCTTGTAGTCAGGGTCCGGGACCGGCACCGCAGAGAGTAACGCCTCGGTATAGGGGTGCATGGGGTGGGTGAAGAGCTCCTCGGTCTCCGCTAGCTCCACGATCTTCCCTAGGTACATCACCGCCACCCGGTCCGAGATGTGCTTCACCACCGAAAGGTCGTGGGCGATGAAAAGGTACGTGAGGTGGAACTCGTCTTGGAGGTCCTCGAGGAGGTTCAACACCTGGGCCTGGATGGATACGTCCAGGGCCGATACGGGCTCGTCGCACACGATGAGCTGGGGGTCCAAGGCCAGGGCCCGGGCGATCCCGATCCGTTGACGCTGGCCGCCGGAGAACTCGTGGGGATAGCGGCGCATGTGCTCGGGCTTCAACCCCACCGCCTGCAGGAGCTCTACCACCTTGCGTTCCTTCTCCTTCCCCCGGGCTACACGGTGGACCACCAGGGGCTCCCCCACGATGTCGCCCACGGTCATTCGGGGGTTCAGGGAGGAATAGGGGTCCTGGAAGATGATCTGCATCTCCCGGCGCAAGGGTTTCATATCCCGCTGCCTCATCTTGGCGATGTCCACCACCCGCCCCAGGCGTTTGCTGCGGAAGAGGATCTCCCCAGCGGTGGGCTCGATGAGCCGCAAGATCGTCCGCCCAGTGGTGGTCTTGCCGCAGCCGGACTCCCCCACTAACCCGAGGGTTTCGCCCTCTTGGATGAAGAAGTCCACATCGTCCACTGCCTTGACCCATCCCACGATGCGGCGGAAGACGCCTCGGCGGACGGGGAAGTACTTCTTCAGCCCTCGCACTTCAAGGAGTACTCCCTCTCGCAAAGTCACCGCTCCCATTCCTCCCTCTTTTTTAAGCGTAGAGCCAACAGGCGACGTCATGGTCCGTTGCAACCTCCTTCAACGGCGGCATCTCCTGCCGGCATATGTCCATGGCGTGCGGACACCGCGGGTTGAACGGACACCCCGGCGGCGCATTCAGCGGGTCCGGCACCACGCCCTTGATGGGCTCTAACCTCTTTTTCTTGGTGGCCAGCGAGGGGATGGACTTGAGAAGCCCCTGGGTATAGGGGTGCTTCGGCTCGTGGAAGATGGGGCGCACTTTGGCGTGCTCCACCACCTTGCCCAGGTACATCACCACCACTTCCTCGCACATCTCCGCCACCACACCCAGGTCGTGGGTGATCAGCATGATCGCAGCGTGGAACTTCCGCTTCAGGTCCTGCATCAGATCCAATACCTGGGCCTGGATGGTGACGTCCAGGGCCGTGGTGGGCTCGTCGGCGATCAGGAGCGAGGGGTTGCAGGAGAGGGCCATGGCGATCATGGCACGCTGGCGCATGCCCCCCGAGAGCTGGTGGGGGTACTCGTCCACCCGCTGCTCCGGCTCCGGTATCCCCACCTGGCGCAACATCTCGATGGCCTTCTGGCGGGCCTCCCGCTTGGAGACCTTTTGGTGGAGCATGATGGCTTCCATGATCTGATAACCGATGGTGAAGACGGGGTTAAGGGAGGTCATCGGCTCCTGAAAGATCATCGCGATCTCTTTTCCGCGGATGGACCGGTATTCCTTGCCCTTGGGGTTCAGCTTGTGGAGTTCGATGGTTTTCCCGTCTTTGTAAAAGAGGATCTCGCCTTCCACGATCTTCCCCGGAGGCATGGGGACAAGCCCCATGATGGAGAGGGCAGTGACCGACTTCCCGCAGCCCGATTCCCCCACCACCCCCAGGGTCTGCTCCGGTTCGATGGCGAAGGAAACCCCGTCAACGGCCTTCACTACCCCGTCTTCGGTGTAGAAGTAGGTTCTAAGCCCCTTTAGCTCTATTAGAGGCACCCTGGACCTCCTACGTCATGGGATCACGGCAACAAGCAGGCCTAAAAGGAGGAAAAGCGTCCCCAGGACCCCGATGGCGATCTTGCGGGGGTCCTTGGAGGTGTCCCTCCCGAAGACGGTGGTGGACATGCCACCGCCGAACCCACCTCCCAAGGCCGCGTGCTCCGACATGTGCCAGAGCACAAGGCCGATCAGGGCCGCGCTGTCCAGAAAGAAAAGGACCATTAAGAAGGTCTTCATCTCGTCACGCTCCAATTCGGCATTATAAAGGAGACCACCTGCTCTTCCAACCGCAACACTATGCCTGATCTGAAGTTAGTACGGTTCCCCCATTGATCTCTCTCACCTACCCCCTAGGCTTCGAGCGCATGATCCACGTGATCACCGTGGGTGCCCATTTAGGCTATGATCTTTCCACCACACCCCTGGGAGGCGGGGGCACGGTGGGAACCCACCTCGTCCGCCACTGGACCTCTCGGGAGGATTGCCGGCTCGTCGTGGTGGGCTCGGGCCCCATGCCCCCGTCGGAAGAGGTGGAGTACGTTCAGATAAGGTGGCGGACAAGCGGTGGAGGAAAGGACCCGAGCTCCCTTTCCGTGCGGGAATACGCCCGCTTCTGTGAGCAGTTCTCGCGGGAAGCTACAGAATACCTGAGAAGCCTTGCGAAAAGGCTAGACCCCACCCGCGCCTGCATCGTTCACCACGACGTGGCCGAAGCCCCCGATTTCGCCCGCCTCAAGGCATGGGGATACCGGCAGGTGGGGATCTTCCACGTGGACGTGATAGATTACGTGGCCCACATTTACTTGCGGAACCTGGTTTCCGCCCCCACCTTGGCCAAAGTACACCGGGCCTTGAGCCGGGCCCGGCTCGCTCACTTCCTCCCCCTCGTCCTCCGGCTTATCTTCGCCAAACAGGAGGAGTGTGTTAAACACTGCGATCTTTTGGTTGTCCCCTCCCATCCCATGGCCGATGTCCTCACTCGCTCCTATCCCCTGTGGGCCCGGGGAAATGTAATGGTCATCCCTTGGGGTGCCATCGTGGAGCGAAACGGAAATGAGCCGGGCTCACCCGATATCCGGATCCAGTACGGCATCCCTGAGGATCAACCGGTCCTCCTCACCTTGAGCCGCATCTCCCCCGAAAAGGGGCAGGACCTCCTCCTGCGTGCCCTCCGCATATGGGAGAAGAAGGGGGGAGGCGACATTTGCCTGTTCATCTGCGGCGCTCCCGCCTTCATGCACGGCCGGCGGTACTTCTCCCGGCTCCTTAGGCTCGCCGGGAAGCTGAGCCGGGTGAAAGTACATTTCCCCGGCTACGTAGCCGGCCCCACGAAGCGGGCCTTCCTGCACGCCGCGGATCTCTACGTATTTCCCTCGCGACATGAATCCTACGGCCTCACGTTGGCCGAGGCGCTGGCCGCCGGGCTTCCGGTGCTCGCCACCTCCCATCACGCCGCCCGGGAGCTCGTGCGGCCCGAATTCGGTATGGTGGTGGAGCCGGACCCGCGCGCGATCTACCGTGGACTGTGGGAAATGCTTTCCGACCAGAAGAAGCTTGTGGAGATGGGGGAAAGGGCACGCCGATTCGCTCAAGGCCTTGGGTTCGAAATCGCTGCCCAGAGGTTGATCACTTCGATCCAAGACCTTCTGGCATCTTCCGGTTCGTAAAGAGACGCGGGGCTAAGGAAAAGTTCCGGGTTTTCCCTTTTGAGAACTCAGGACGCTTTTGGGAAGGACGCACCTGAGTCATCCGGCTTCCCCTCGACGTCTCCCCAAGCCCAAGGAATAACGCTTTCATATTCTGGTCCACCCCAATTGAACTGAAGTTCAGGCTGTTTATAATGTGGTTGGAGGTAACCGGGGGAGCTCCTTTCTAGGGGCTGAGAGGAGGCCTGGGGAGGCCTCGACCCCTGGAACCTGACCTGGGTAATGCCAGCGTAGGGAGGGTTACCTCGCAGGCGCTGCCCACGTCCGTCTCCCCTGGTTGCCCCGAAAGGAGACGTGGGCGTGTCTGAGTGGGAGCTCCTTTCGCGGATCGCCGCCGCGGTCCCCAAAGCAGGGGACGATTGCGCCGTTATTCCATTCCACAACACCTACCTCCTCCTCACCATCGACGTCCTCCACCGCTCCGCCGACTTCCCCCAGGGCACCGATCACTACACCATGGGCTGGCGGGCCGTGGCCGTGACACTCTCCGATATCGCCGCCATGGGGGGAACCCCCCTGGGGGTGGTCCTCGCGCTATCGGCTCCGGATCTCGATGAACCCTTCGCGGGGGTCCTGCACGGGTCCGAGGATTGCGCCCGGGCGGCCGGATGTGAGCTCGTAGGCGGTGACCTTGACGTCTCCTCCGAGCTCTTCCTGATCTCCTCCGGGCTCGGAGTCGCGGAACGGCCGGTCCTCCGCTCCGGGGCCCGGCCCGGGGATCGCCTCTACCTCACCGGCCCCCTGGGGCGCACCTACCTCGCGCTGAAGCTCTTCGCGCAAGGAAAGCTTCCATCCGCCAACGAGCTCTTCCGGTTCAGCCCCCGCATCGCCGCGGGACTTTCCCTTCAGGGGGTCGCCACCTCCATGATCGACCTCTCCGATTCCCTGGCTCATTCCCTCCACATCCTCTCCCGGACCTCGGGGGTGGGCTTCAGGGTGGAAGCCGAAAGGATTCCCCTGCTCGAGGGGATTCCCCGGGAGGAGCTCGAAGATGTCCTTTATTTCGGCGAGGACTACGAGCTCCTCTTCACCGCTCCCCCGGGGACGCTTCCCCCGGGGCCGTGGATCGAGATCGGGGAAGCGACCCCTGAGCGCGGCATCTGGCTCAACCGCCGTGGGCAACTGAAAAAAATCGCTGACCGCGGCTGGGAGCACGGGGCGCCCCAGGCCTCCTCGAACAAACGCATTTCCGAGCGAAGGAGGGAGCCATGAAGATCTTCGGAGTTGTGGCAGCAGTGGCTTTGCTGGGCGCCGTGGCCTTGGGGGCGGAGGAGTTCTACGTTTACACCTACGACTCCTTCGTCTCCTGGGGCCCGGCGGCGAAGATCGAGGAGGCCTTCGAGGCCGCCCACCCCGGGGTGGACCTCATCTGGATCGCCCCCGGGGGATCATCCGAGACCCTCTCCCGGATGATCGCCGAGATCAAGGCCGGAGGGACCGAGGCCGATGTATTCTTGGGGATAAGCGACGCGGACCTCGTCCGGGCGAGCGCATATCTCGAGCCCTACGATCCTGAGCTCATCCCGAACGTCGCCCATGTCCCTGGTGAACTCCTCGGAATCGAGCCGCAAGGCATGGCCCTGCCCTTCGACCAAGGGTACGTGGCGTTCGTCTACGACTCGCAGGTGCTTCCCGAAAAGCTCGTGCCGGAAAACTTCGCCGATCTCCTCCGCTGCGAGCTCAAGGGGAAGATCATCGTCCAGGACCCCAGGACCTCCTCTACCGGACGGGCCTTCCTCCTCTGGACCATCTGGCGCTTCGGGGAGAGGGGCTGGGTGGATTTCTGGCGGGCGTTCTTGCGGAACGTGCTCGTTGTGACCAAGGGTTGGTCCGAGGCCTACGACATGTTCCTGGCCGGGGAGGCCCCCATCGTCCTTTCCTTCACCACCGATACCGCCTACTCCTGGATCGAGTACCAATCGCTCCGGTACCGGGTGGCGCTCCTGGACGGCGAGGCCTACCGATTCGTGGAGTGGATGGGGGTCGTGAAGGGGACGGACCAGGTAGAGCTCGCCCACGCGTTCATGGACCTCGTCCTCTCGAAGGAGGTCCAGGAGATGATCCCCACCACCCAGTGGATGTTCCCGGTGAGCCAGGTCGCGGAACTCCCCGAAGGGTTCGCGGAGTACGCGGTGATCCCCGAGACCCCCGCTTGGCTTCCTCCCACCGAGGTAGCGGAGAAACTCGAGACCTGGATCTCGGCCTGGCAAAGCCTCTTGATTGCGGATTGATCCCCGGTAGGGGTCAGACAGCGGGGCCCTCCCACGGGCCCCGCTCTTTTTCACGCCTACGCGGTCCTCCCCGTGGCCTTGACGCGAACGCACGGGGAACGCTATCCTAAATTGCGAACGTTAGGATGAGAGGGAGGTGAAATCCGCAGGGAAAAATTCTGAGCATAAACCCTTCAAGGAGGTGAACCATGCGAAAGCTCCTTATCTTCGGAGTGTTGTTCCTCTCGCTTGCGATCGTAGGTTTAGCGGAGAAGAAAGTGCTCCACCTCTACACCGCTTTGGATGTCGACGAGGCGAAGATTTACATCGAGGCCTTCGAAAAAACCCATCCCGACATCAAGGTAGAGTGGGTGCGGCTCTCCGCCGGCGAGGTGCTCGCCCGGCTCCGCGCCGAGGCAGGTAAACCTCAAGCGAGCCTCTGGTTCGGTGGCCCGAGCGACACCTACATCGTGGCCAAGATGGACGGCTTGCTCGAGCCCTACACCGAGTCCCTGGGCTGGCAGTACTTGGACAAGAAGTTCAAGGACCCTGAGGGCTACTGGGTCGGGATCTATCTCGGCTTCATCGGGTTTGTGACCAACAAGGACTTCCTCGAGAAACACGGGATCGAGCCCCCAGACTCTTGGTATGACCTCCTGGACCCGGTGTTCAAGGGCGAACTCTCCATGGCCTATCCCTACACCTCCGGGACCGGGTATACGCGCCTGGCCACCTTGGTGTTCCTCTTGGGCGAAGAGAAAGCCCTGGAGTTCGAGAAGAAGCTATCTGAGCAGATCCACCACTATACCAGGGCCGGTTCGGCCTGTGTGACCGAGGTAGGCCTGGGCGAGGTGGCGGGCGGCATCGCCTTCGCCCACGACATCATCGCCAAGGGGATCGCCAAGGGGTACCCGGTGGTCCTCTCCTTCCCCAAGGAAGGCACCGGCTACGAGGTGGGCGGCATGGCCCTCCTCAAGGGCGGCCCCGAGCTCGAGCTCGCCAAGATCTTCTACGACTGGATGCTTTCGGCTGAGGCCCAGTCGCTGTTCAAGAAGTGGTATCGGTTGCCGCTGAACCCCGAGGCGGAGCTCGCCGAGGGCCTCGTCACTGCTGATCAGCTCCCGCTGGTGAACTACGATGCCCTCTGGGCCGCACAGAACCGCGACCGCCTGATCGAGTTGTGGCGCGAAGCCACCGGGTATTGATGGGGACAGTCCAGGGCGGGGGGCTGAAGTGCCCCCCGCTTTTTCTTTTTGGCCAGCGATTGGAAAAACTATAGATGGTGGTGATCCCGGCTTAAGGAGCGGCTAAAATCCGGCGGCCCATGGAAAGATACAAGGAACTCAGGCGTCTCGTAAATGATCCTTTCCTTCTCTTTTTGGTCACATTGATGTTCGCCTTGCTCGCGCTCTTCATCGTCTATCCGCTGGTGAGGGTGCTCACCACGAGCCTCTTTTACCGTGGAGAGTTCAACCCTAAGTATTTCCTCCAGTTCTTCCAACGACGGTACCTTATCAAACCGTTCCTAAATTCCCTTACCGTGGGAGCGTTGGTCTCGCTGATCGGGACCACCATCGGGTTTGTCTTCGCTTATGCAGTGACTCGGACCGATATCCCGGGAAAATCGCTGTTCAAAGTGATTGCCACCTTTCCCATCATCTCGCCGCCTTTTCTGATCGCCCTCGCGGCCATCCTCCTTTTGGGAAACCACGGTCTCATCACGGAGTTTTTGCGCACGAGGTTCGGGATCGATTGGGATATCTATGGGCTCCCGGGGTTGGTCCTCACCGAGACCCTGGCCTACTTCCCCCTGGCGTTCATGACGCTGGAGGGGGTACTCTCGGGGATCGACCCTGCGCTGGAGGAATCGGCGTTGGATCTCGGGGCCTCGCGGCTCAGGACCTTCTTCAAGGTGACCCTGCCCCTGGCCACCCCGGGGATCGCCTCGGCGCTCCTCCTCGTCTTCATCCGTTCCCTGGAGGACTTCGGGAACCCCATCGTCATCCAGGGCCACTACCCCGTGCTCACCACCCAGGCGTACCTGGCGGTGACGGGGATGTACAACTTGCCTTTGGCGGCGACGCTCTCGGTGATCCTCCTTGTGCCCACGCTCCTTGCGTTCGTGCTCCAGCGGTACTGGGTCTCGCGTCGCTCCTACGTTACCGTCACCGGCCGTCCCACCCCCTCCTCTCTCAAGGCCACATCCCCCGGGCTGAAATGGGGTCTGTTCACGGTGTTATGTGTGCTTTCGGGGGTCATCCTCCTTTTTTATGGTCTCGTCTTCTATGGCTCGCTCACACGCATGTGGGGCCTGGATAACACCCTCACCTTGGAGAACTTCCGCTACGTGTTCAGCACCGGCCTCGACTACCTCCTGGATACTCTGAAGATCGCGGGGATGGCCACCCCCATCGGGGGGATCTTGGCGGTGGTGATCGCGTATTTGGTTACCCGCAAGCGGTTCCCGGGACGGGGCCTCATGGACTTCCTGTCCATGCTTAACTTCGCCATCCCCGGAACCATCGTGGGGATCGGGTACATCCTCGCGTTCCACAAACCGCCGCTACAGCTCACCGGGACCGCGGCCATCATCGCCCTCGTCTTCATCTTCCGCCGTATGCCGGTGGGGATCCGCGAGGCGGTGGCTATGCTCCAACAGGTCGACCCCGCCATTGAAGAGGCGGCGGTGGATCTCGGGGCCGGGTTCTCACGGGCGTTCAGGCGCGTCGTCCTTCCCCTCATTTCTCCGGCGTTCATCTCCGGGATGGTCTATATCTTCGTGCGTTGTGTCACCGCCATCTCCGCGGTGGTGTTCGTAGTCTCGGCCCAGTGGCAGCTCATCACCGTGGCGTTATTGCATGAGGTGGACAACGCCGACCTCTCCCAGGCCGCGGCGTACGGGGTAGTAATCATCGTGGTGGTGCTTTCAGTGATATTGCTCTTGGATAATGTCCTCGGGAAGCTCATCCTCAGGAGGTGGCAACGTGCCCGTTGAGGTCCGATTGGAGAACCTGACCAAGGTGTTCCACTCACACCGGGAATCGGTGGTGGCCGTGGACCACCTGGATCTCGAAGTGGAGAAGGGGGAGCTCGTGACCTTACTCGGCCCCTCGGGCTGTGGGAAGACCACTACCCTGAGGCTGGTGGGGGGGTTCGAGATCCCCACCGAAGGGGAGGTCTATCTGGGCGGGAAGCGCGTCACCCACCTTCCGCCACAACGCCGGGACACGGCCACCGTGTTCCAGTCCTACGGCCTCTTTCCCCACATGACCGTGTTCGAGAACGTGGCCTTCGGCCTCAAGCTCCGCCACCTCCCCCGGGATGAGGTGCGCCGCCGCGTGAGGGAGGCCCTGAAGCTTGTGAACCTCGAGGGGCTCGAGCGCCGTTACCCCCGGGAGCTCTCCGGCGGCCAACAGCAGCGCGTCGCCCTCTGTCGGGCATTGGTTATCGAGCCCAAGGTCCTCCTGTTCGACGAGCCCCTCTCCAACCTCGACGCCAAGCTCCGGGTGGAAACCCGGGAGCAGATACGCAAGCTTCAGAAAGAGTTGGAGATCACAAGCCTGTACGTGACCCACGATCAGGCCGAGGCCATGGCCATCTCCGACAGGATCGCGGTGATGCACGAGGGAAAGCTCCAACAGATTGGCCCTCCGTACGAGATCTACGCCCATCCCGCCAACCGGTTCGTGGCTGACTTCATCGGCCGGGCTAACTTCCTCTCCGCCAAGGTGCGGGGCGTTCGGGACGGGCAACTAGAGATCGAGCTTCTAGAGGGGGTGCGCCTGGAGGTGCCCGCCGTGGCGGGGCTGCGGGAGGGGGATGAGGTCGTGGCAGTGGTGCGTCCCGAGGCGGTGGACGTCCTCCCCGAGGGAGAAGGGGACGTCGTGGCCACTGTGACCTTCGCCCACTACACCGGCTCCCTGGCCACCTACAAGCTCGCCCTCTCAGGCGGAGAGACCCTGGAGGTGGAGGTCCTGAGCCCCCAGGAGAAGGGGTTCCTCTCCGAGGGGACACGGGTCGGGGTCCGGTTCCACCGCCAGAGCATCCACCTTCTCAAAGAGTGAGCACATGCCGCGCCTTCTCGTGTTCGATCTGGATGGGACCTTGCTCGATCCCGATCATCGTTTGTCCCCGGCGACCCACGCCGCGTTGGGAGCACTTTCTCGGCAATTCTGGATCACCCTCGCCACCGGGAGGTCGCTCGCCTCGGCGAGACCCTTCGTGACGAGCCTGGGGGTGACCCTCCCGGTGATCCTTTACAACGGGGCGGTGGTGTACGAGTTCCTCGCGGGAAGGGCGCTCTATAAGCGGCGCTTAACCGTGGAGGAGGCCCGGGCGGCCCTGGGGATCGCGCGGGATTTCCCCGTGGACGCCGAGGTCTACCGGGATATCCACGATCCCACCCTGTACGTGGAGCGGGTCACCCCCCGCATCGCCCGGTTCCAGATGAAAGAAAAACTTCCAACTCGGGAGGTGGGTGATCTCCCCTCTTTCCTCAACTTCCCGCCGCTGAAGCTCCTTCTTCTTGGAGAACCCGAGGTCTTGGGGGAGCTCCAAAGGGAGCTTGAGCGGGCGCTGCCCGGGATCACGGTGGTGCGCTCGGAGGTGGATTACCTGGAGGTCCTTCCCCGGGGAGCATCCAAGGGCGCGGCCCTCCGCTTTCTGTGCGATCGCCTGGGGATCCCCCGGGACGAGGTGGTGGCCGTGGGAGATCAGCTCAACGACCTCGAGATGGTGCGTTATGCCGGGGTGGGGGTAGCCATGGCCCACGGGCCGGCCGAGCTCCGGCGTGCCGCCGATATCGTGATCTCCTCCGTCGCCGAGCTCCCCGAGTTGCTCACTCGCTGAACCGGGCCGGCGTTCGGGAAGGGGGTGATGGTGAGGATCGCGGTGGGGAGCGACGAGCGGACGGAGCTCACCGATTTCGTGGTCGGCGAGCTCCGGCGCCGGGGCCACGACGTGGAGCTCTTCGGGCCGTTGGCCGGGGAGGATGTAGAGTGGGCCGAGGCGGGCAAGCGGGTGGCGGAGGCCGTGGCCCGGGGACACTGTGACGAGGGGATCCTCTTCTGTTGGACCGGCACGGGGGTCTGCATCGTCGCCAACAAGGTCCCCGGGATCCGGGCGGCCCTGTGTGTGGACGCCGAGACGGCCCGAGGGGCCAGGCGGTGGAACCACGCCAACGTCCTGGTGATGAGCCTCCGGCTCACCTCGATCCCAGTGGCCCAGGAGATACTCGAGGCCTGGTTTTCAACCCCTCACGGAACTGATGAATTCGATCTCCGCAACATTCGTAAAGTGGAGGAGATCGAGCGTAAATACTTCTCACCCGAGGCCTAATTGCGAAGGGCCCGGGCGTGGGCGCAGCGGACAAGCAGGGTGGCGTAGGAACCCGGCGGAAGGGCGAAGGAGACTTCCAAAGCTACCTTGCCGGGGAAGAGTTCGTCCTCGCGGGGGTCACCCACCTCGAGCTCCCCTGGGAAACACCAGATGGGACGTTCGGCCTTGGATAGATACGCCCGCTCCACGATCCGCGCCTTGAGGTCTTTCAGCGTTACCCCCTCCTCTGCCAGCACCTCCCCCACGATCCCCGCCCACTCCCCCCCGTATCGCGCCCGCAGATGCGGAAGCGGGAGTCTCTCTTCCTTTAAGCGCGGAACGATCTCATGCGGAACGGAGAGGGGCACACGGTGCCCCTCTCCCGCGATTTCCACTTCCACATGCCGTGGGAATACGCGGGAAATCCAGCGGGAAAGAATCCGGTTCCAAAGGAGCGATTGGTACGTGGAGAGGAAGAGCGAAAGGAGCCTGGGGGGAATCAGATTCAGGGCCTTCCGGTAGGCCTTCGGATGGTCCGCCAGGAAGGTGAGGACGCTGCGGAAGTTGGAGGGCTTAGGGGCATGTTCCAAAAGATACTTCCAATCGCCCCAATGTTCTCGGGCGAGGGCCTTGAACCGCCGCACTTCCTCGGGATCGCCGCGGAGCTCCTCGGCCAGGTAGAACCTGAGCGCCCCTTCGGCGTCCCGCAGTAACACCGCCTTCCCCGGGGAACCCCGCTCCCCCAGGGAGCCGAACCGCTGCTCGTCGAAGTAGTTGGGAAATCCTTCCTCTCCGAGGCGCCGGAGCTCCTCCGCTAACCTTTCGGCCTCATCGCCGAGATCCCGTACCACGACCTGAAAGCGGTTGCCGCGCAGATCAGCCGTGGAGAGCCTCCGGGGTCCGACTCCCACCGCCTCCGCCCGGACGCCGGGAAGCTCCACCGGCCCCTCCACCCTTCCGGCTACGCTGCCGTACTGGACCGTCACCGCATGGGCGTCCTTGAGGGCGGGGAAGAAAATTTCCTTTGGGGAGATGCCGAGTTCCCTCGCCAAGAGGATCTGGGCGGCCATGGTGGGGATGCCCCGCTTCTCCACCCGCAAGTAGGTGTAGCGTCCGGGACCACGGGGAAGCTCGATGAGCTCCTCCACCCGGAAATCTTCCGGGCGCGCCTTCAGCCTCATCCCCAGAAATGAAGGATCGCCTCAATGAGGAGCTTTGCGGCGGTGATGGCCGAGATCCCGGAAGGGTCGAAGGGCGGGGCGAGCTCTACCAAATCCATCCCCGCCACGGGGTACTCGCGGAGGCAACGGAAGATCTCGATCACTTGATGGTAAGAGAGGCCGCCGGGTTCGGGATTGGTCACCCCGGGACAGAGGGAGGGGTCGAGAACGTCCAGGTCCACCGAAAGCCACACCGGGACGTCCTTTTGGAGCACCTCGGGGATCTCCGCGGGCGCTATGAAGAAGGGTTCCGAGAGCTCGGGCCCGACGAAGGATCGGGCCCCGACTATAAAGAGCCGATCCACCACCTCGCCCGCGCGGCGGGATACGGTGGCGTGGGAGATCCGCTCCCCGAGGTACTCGTCCCGGAGGTCAGAGTGGGCGTCCAGAACGAGGAGCTGTAGTTTTCCCAGCGCGCTTACGGCGCCCCGGACACATCCCAAAGTGACCGTGTGCTCCCCGCCCAGTACCACGGGGCGCTTTCCCGCCGAGACGAGCGCGGAGACCTCCCGCTCCAGATCCTCCAGGATTTCCTCCAGCGATCTTTCCGCATCGAGGTCCCCCAGATCGCAAAGGGCCACGTCCGAAAGATCCCGTTTGGAAAGGACGGAAAAGGATTCCAAGGACCAGGAGGCGTAACGGATGGCGCTCGGGGCCTGGGCCGGGCCGCCGCGGAAACTAACGGTGCGTTCCAGGGGAACCCCTAAGATCACAACGTCGCTTTCATCTACCGGACATTCGGCGGAGAGGAAGTGAAGGGGGTGGGGGCTCATGCGGGTTGGGCCTTAAGGGCCCGATCCACGATCTCCTCCACGAACCTGGGGAGGACGAAGGCCGCCCGGCCGAGGGCCGGGGTGAAGTAGGTGGTGTCCAACCCCCGCTCGGAGAAGCGGGCGGCGAAGTGTTCCTCCTCCAAAGAGAGGTCCCGGTCGCTGGCTAAGACATACGCCCACATCCCCGAGGGGTATACGGGGACGTAGCCGAGATAGAGCCGCACACACGCAAAGTACTTCCGCACCTTCGCGAGGATCCCGGAAAGCTCTTCTGCCCAGTAAAACGGGGTCCCGGCCTGCATGACGAAGACGCCCCCTTCGGCGAGGGCGCCCCGAGCGCCCCGGAAGAACTCCTCGGTGAACAATGCCTCCCCGGGACCCACAGGATCGGTGGAATCCACCACCACGGCGTCGAACTCGCCGGGGTGTTCCATCACGAACTCCTCCCCGGGGCAGATCTCCACCCGGGCCCGGGGGTCGGAGAACGATCCCCTATGCACGTTCGGGAGGTGCTCCTTGGCGGCCGCGATTACCTCGGGGTCAATCTCCACAAGCCAGACCTCTTCCACCGTGGGGTGGCGCAGGACTTCACGCATGGTCCCGCCATCCCCACCGCCCACGATGAGGACCTTACGGGGTTTCGGGTGAGCGAGCAGCGCGGGGTGCACCAACATCTCGTGGTAGAAGGCCTCGTCCCGCTCCGAAAGCATAATCTTCCCGTCCAGCGCCATGACCCGGCCGAGATCCTCGGTCTCGGCGAGTTCCAGGCGCTGGTAGGCGGTGGTTTTCCTGACCAGCCAGCGTCTTACCCGGAAGGAGAGCTCGACCCCTTCCGTTTGCCGCTCGCTCAGCCAGTCATCGCGTCTTCCCCCGCTACTCATAAACTCACTCGGGACGCAAGCCCCGCTTTATCTCCAGCACCTCCATGTGCTGGGGCCGGAAGAGGTCCTTGAGGACCTCGAGGGCTTCCTCGGGGATCGCCTTGTCCCCACAAGTGAACACGTCCAGTGCCACGTACCCGAGCTCCGGCCAAGTGTGGATGGAGATGTGGGACTCGGCGATCACCGCGACCCCGGAGACCCCGTGGGGGTTGAAGGAGTGCACGTGGACGCCCAGGTTAGTGGCCTGGGCCCGCTCCACGGCCTCCGCCAGGGCCTCCCGGATCTTCTCTGGCTCGTTCAGATTGGCTTTGCACCCCCACATTTCGACCACCAAGTGCCTCCCGAGTGCCTTCATTCTCACCTCCTCCCCCGGGGAATTTGGGCGCACACAAACGGCCCGCTGGGAATCGATTGCAGGTTCCCAGAGGGCCGCGCCACCTCCCGGGTATAGTGGCTTGTTCACGAGATGGTATTTTAGAAGAAAACGCAGGCGGCGACCACACAGCCGCACCGTTCCACCCGGTGCTCAGCGGCTACCACCCGCACTTCCGTAAGCTCTAACCCCCGCACGCGGAAGGCTTCCTGGATCTTCGCCCGCACTTCGGCCTCGACCTCCGCCTTGGTGCGGCCGCTCGCCTCCATCACCACCCCGAACCCGTCCGGGGCCCGGCCCGCCCCCACTGCCACGGCGATGGTCTCCCCGGGCACATCGGACGCCCGCTCGGCGTAGACCACCGGCAGGAACGCTCCCCGGGGGAGCTCAGGTACCCCTTCCCGTAACTCCACATGTGGGGGGAGGATGCTCGAGACCTTGATCAGGTTCACGTCGCCGATCCCGGCGGAAAGGAGGGCGTTGTCGAAGGCGTTGAGCTTCGTTCCCCCTTCCGCTGCCCCGCTCACCAACGCCGCCACGGCCACTTTGGTGTGGTCCCACATTTCTCAGCTCCTCACCCGTCACCATTTACGTGGTGGCGGCCTCGTCGTCGGAGAAGATGTCCCCCTCGTAGCGGCGCTCCTGGATGTGGGGGCCTTCCACGAGCTCTATCCGAATGAGGGCAGAGCGGTACCAGATCTCGTCGCGGCCGGGGATGCGGTGTACGGGCAGGTGGGGCCAGGAACGCATGTGGTCGATGTAGGGCCAGTTGACGTAATCGTGGAACGCGTCCCGGAGCTCCGCGATCACCGCCCCGGCATCGAGGAAGAACCGCTGGATCTCCCTCCACTTGCCGTAAGAGGCCTCGCAGTGGGTGAGGCCCAGGTACCCCGCGGACCCGGGGCCTTTCAGGGCCGCGATCCCCCGCTCCGCGAACACCTTAAATCCCCGCAGGGACTCGGTGGGATCGCAGAAGAACGCATCGAACTTTCCTTTTATGTCCGGAGGAAGTGGTTCCCGCAGGTCGTGCTGCTTCACCTCGATGGGGAGCTTCTCTTTATCCGCTACATCGCGGATGAAGTCCACCAGGCGTTGGTCGATTTCCAGGACCACGATCCGCTTAGGCGCTCCGGTGAGGCCCGCGGCGATCGATACGAGGTCGTCGTCACCTAAGACGATGAGCTCCTTTCCGAAGAGGTCCCCCCGGGACCACATGAACGCCACCCGGTACAGGGTGGTCTCTTCAGTCACGTAGCCCTGGTCGTAGTCCTGGATCGCCTCCGGGCGGTCCCGCGCGATCTCCTTGAATTTGTCGGCGATCTTGCCCACCGGCCCCAAGGTGGTGCCACGGCCGCCGCAGTGGGGACACTTGAGCTCTAGTTTCGGCCCGATCCCGAGCGACCCCGCGAACTCCCGGCCCTCGGGGGTCAAAACGAGCCGACCCCCGTCCCAATCGAGGAAGCCCGCTTCCCTGAGGGCAGAAAGAACCCGCACCAGGGCCATCACCGGGACCCCGGAGAGGTCGATCACCCGCCAGATGTCCTCGGAGGAAAGGAGGGCCGAGAGCGCCCGCTCCACATCCCGCTCCGCGACGGGGACCGTCGCATCCCTCCGCGCCCGCTCGGCGATATCCTTCAGCGTCAAGGCACACCTCCTGTAGCTTGTTCTCTCCACCTGGAGGACCCCAAGCATAAACCATCTTCGAACGCGTTTCACCTGGGCCTAGGTCGAGATCGAAGCACAACCGCTCCTCTCTTGCCGTGTGCGCTCTTGCGCGCGCTCTAAGCCCGAGAACCGGCCCAGGAGGATCTGTGCACGATTTGCTGAAATCCCCAACTTCTTAGATCCACGGGAGCTAAGTCCGGTTTTGGGGTGACGGAGAACATTCGTTTGAATTGGAAAATGGTGTGATAACATATCTGCAGACGTGTGAGGGAATTCGGACAAGGTGTGCTCAGGGACAATCTGAAACATATGCGGACGACGAAACACAAGGCAAAAATTTTGCAAGAATTCGGAGAATTCTTTCAAACCACTGTGGAGGCTTCCCCTATCGGTGCATATCTGGTTCAGGAGGATCGGTTCGTCTATGTGAACAAAGCCCTTGCCGAGATGCTCGGCTACAACCCAAGGGAACTCATAGAACATTTTTCCCCGCTGGACGTAATCCATCCCGGTGACCGAGCACTTGTAGAAGAGAAAATGCGGGAACGTCTCGAAGGAAAGGTCGAGGCAACACGCTACGTCGTGCGGGGGATCAGGAAGGATGGCGAAATCGTTTGTGGAGAGGTTTTCGGTCGACTCATCGCTTTCCGGGGAAAACCTGCCCTTTGCGGTACAGTGGTTGACATAACTGAGAAACTGAAGCTTATCGAGTCACTAAGGGAAAGGGAAAATTTGTGGCGGGCAATCCTTGACGCCGCTCCCGATGCGATTATTACCGTTAACCCCAATGCCGAGATCATTGGATGGAGCAAAGGCGCGGAGAAGGTCTTCGGATATAAAGCTGAAGAGGTGCAGGGGAAAAGGCTGGAAATCATCATGCCCCCACCCCTGCGCGAGAAATTTGCAGCAGAATTCCATCTTGCCCTTAAAACAAAACAATATAAACACGTGGGGCACCTAAAGGAAGTCCCGTGTATGAGGAAAAGCGGTGATGAGTTCCCCGCTGAGATATCGCTGTCTATGTGGGAAACCAAAGAGGGCCCCCATTTTGTGGGGATCGTGCGAGATATTACCGAAAGAAAAGAAGCCCTCTGGCGTTGGCAAAACCTCCTCCAAGAACTGGTCAGAGCTCTGTCTACAGCCTTACAGGTCAGGGACCCTTACACCGGGCGACATCAGCTACGCGTGGCGGAGCTTTGCAAGGCAATTGCGGAGGAGATGGGACTTCCCCGGGATCGAATCGAGGGCATTTACATCGGCGCACTCCTCCACGACATCGGCAAGCTCGCCGTTCCCGCCGAGATCCTTTCCAAACCCGCGAAGCTCAATCCCACAGAGCGTTCGCTGGTGGAACGACACACGACGGTGGGATACGAGATCCTCCGGAAGGTCCACTTCCCTTGGCCTGTGGCCGAGATGGCCCTCCAACACCATGAGCGCCTCGACGGTTCAGGTTACCCGAAGGGAATCCGGGGAGACCGGATAATCCTCGAGGCGAGGATCTTGGCCGTGGCCGACGTGGTCGAGGCGATGTGTTCCCATAGGCCTTATAGGGTCGCGAAAGGGGTGGACGCAGCTTTGGAAGAAATAGAGAGGGGAAAGGGAACCTTGTACGATCCCCAAGTAGTGGATGCATGCAGTCGCCTCTTTAGGGAAAAAGGTTTTCGCTTCCAAACGGGATATGACCTGTAGCTAGCTTTGAGCCTTCTCAAATGGGGGGCCGCGCCGGTAAACCAGCCGGGGTGAAGGAAGCTCCGCCGGTAATGCTAGGCCATATCTTACGCTTTATAACATGCCACGAAGTGTCCCGGCCTCTTTTCCTCTAGGGCGGGTGGAGAACCTCTTCCGTCGGGCCTAACTCCACTACCTTGCCAAGGTACATCACCGCCAAGCGATCGCACATGTAGCGGGCGACAGCGAGGTCGTGGGTGATGTAAAGGTAACTCACGCCCAAACTCTCACGGAGTTCCATTAGCAATTCCATCACCCCGGCCCTGATCGGCACGTCCAACATCGAGGTAGGCTCGTCAGCCACCACAAACCGCGGGTTGATCACCATGGCCCGAGCGATGGCACATACCATGCAACCCTGTGCAAACAAATGGTTTCGGCGGACAGGGGCCGCGGCGGAATCAAACGGCGCGATCCCGATAGGCATCGAGCCAGGACTGGAGGATGAGGACCGCCGCGAGCTCATCGCGAAGGCCTTTGCGCTTCCGACGGCTGAGATCAGCCTCGAGGAGCACCCGTTCCGCCTCGGCACTGGTCAACCGCTCGTCCCAAAGCTCCACCGGGATCCCCGCGGCCCCCTCGAGGGCCTGGGCGAACTCCCGCACCGCCCGGGCCTGTTCTCCTTCAGTGCCGTTCATGTTCAGGGGAAGCCCGACGACAATCCGGACGACCCCCCACTCCCGGGCCTTCTCCGCCAGGTGCTTTGTATCCTCTTCCAGGGTGCGGCGCCGCAAGACCCCTTTCCCTTGGGCGATGGTCCCGGTCTCATCGGAGAGGGCGACCCCGATGCGTTTTTCCCCCACATCAAGCCCCATGACCCTCATCGCGACGAGAGGACCTGAAGGGTCCTCCGAATCATCTCCTCCACCGGCATGTCCGGGGTGAACTCCTTGCGCACCGTCTCCAGGGCCTTCCGCGCCTCGGCCTCGGAGAACCCCAGGGCTTTTGAGGTGAGGGCGCGCAAGACCACCGTTTCCTTTTCCGAGAGGGGCGTGGGGGCCGCGGGGACCACCTTGGCCAAGCGCTCGGATAGCTCCACCATGATGCGTTGGGCGGTGCGCCGGCCGATCCCCTTCACTTGCTCCAGGGCCGAGAGGTCTCCCCGGCGGATGGCGGCGGCGAATTCCTCCGGAGGCATGGCAGCCACCAGCCGAAAGGCCAGCCTGGGCCCGAGCTGCGGCACTGAAAGCAACCCCACGAACATGTCCCGCTCCTGGGGGGTGGCGAACCCGTAGAGGGACAGCTCGTCCTCGCCCACGAGGAGGTGGGTGTAGAGCTTGACGAAGCCCGAAAGCCCCCCCACGGTACGCTTTGGTACTTGAATCCTGAACCCAACCCCGCCTACCTGGAGGACCACCGTCTCCTCCCCCTTCGCCACCACCTCGCCTTCCAGGAACTCGAACATGACCCACTATTCTACCGGCCGAACCTCGCCCCACGGCCGAATCTCATCTTCCAGGTCCGGGACGCGATCCCGGGGGATCTCCAAGGCCACGACCACTCGACCTTCCACATATTCCCGGGAGCGGACCTCCGCACCCAAGCGGGAAAGGAGCGAAAACGCTCGGCCCGAATGCTCCGGGTGGAAGGTCAACCGGAGTTTCCTCCGGGGCACGAATTCCACGATCGAGGCGTTCTCCAGGGCCAGGGAGGCCGCATCGCGGTACGCCCGCCGTAGTCCCCCCACTCCGAGCTTCACCCCGCCGAAGTACCGTACCACCACGACGAGGACGTTCACCAACTCCTTTCCCCGCAGGAGCTCGAGGATCGGCCATCCGGCGGAGCGGGCCGGCTCCCCCGCGTCATCGGCCCGCTCCAGGATCTCCTCCCCCTTAAGGACGCGGTACGCATAGACCACGTGACGGGCGTCGCGGTATTCGCGCCGCAGCTCATTGACGCGGGCTTCTGCCTCCTCCGGCGCGGACAGGGGATAAGCGAAGGACAGAAAGCGGGAGCGTTTCTCCACGAGCTTTCCTCGCCCCGGTTCAGCCAACGTCCACATCGAAGACGAGCGGTGGTGCTTCCTCGCTCAAACGCTTTAGTTCCCCGTAGGCGCGGTCCACGGCCTCCGCGTCGCCCGAAAGGAGCAGAGTCACCGCACCCTCCCCCGGCCCCACCCCGCAGGATGCCAGGTGCCGGGCGCGCACTCCGTAGAGGAGCCCCACCGCCTCGGTTTCCGTCACCACCGTTCCCTGCAGGGGATATAGGCCGATGGGGTATCCCATAGCAGCTTGCAACCGCTCGATCCCGAGCTCGCGGGACAGGGCGAGCACCGAGCCGTGGATGCTCTTGGCGCGGGAGATGGGGATGACGATCTCCGCCCCCCGGGCCAGGGCTGGAACCACGTACCGTCCCACGGTGCCGCCGTTCCGGGAGGCCACGAATACCCCCACGTTTTCCGCGGAATCCAGGACGTTTCCCCCCTTGATCACCACGTCCCCCGCCGAGAGCCGCTCCAGCACCTCCTCGGGGGATAGTTCCACGGGCTCGCCCTGGACCAATACCAACTCACGGCCCCGCCTTTCCGCGGGCACCACCGAAAGCTCTCGGCCGATATAACCGGCGCAGTGGGCGACTTTGTCCACGGGATGGCCCGTGAGCTCCTCTGCCACGTAGGCGTTGGTCGTCCCCAAGGTGACCACCACCATCCCGCCTTCAAGGGCCCGCTTCACCTGGGGGAGGGCCGCGACGCCTCGGGCGATGAGCCGCTTCGCCGCCCCCTGGTGTAGTACCACCACCGCCTTGGCTTTATCCCTATCCATGGCGGTACGATATAACCCCAAAAAGGAAGTCCGGACAAAGGGGGGATAAAAGGGTGCCTTGGACCAAGGAGGAGTACGAACGGGAAAGGCGCGAGTTTAAATGGGACATCCCCGCGGACTACAGCATCGCCAAGGCGGTGGACGACCACGCCGGGCGGCACCCGGAGAAGCCCGCGGTGGTGTGGGAATCCGAGGCGGGCGAGCGGCGTACCTTGACCTGGAGGGAGCTCTCCGAGCTCTCCTCGCGGTTCGCCGCGGTCCTGATGAAGCTCGGGGTCAAGAAGGGCGATCCCGTGCTTCACATCTTTCCCCGGCTCCCCGAGGCCTTCATCGCCCAGATCGGGACCTTCAAGGCCGGGGGCGTGGCCGTTCCCTGCACGGAGATGCTGCGGGCGAAAGACATCATCTACCGGGTCGAGGTTTCGGGGGCGCGGGTGGTGGTGGCCCATACCTCCACCGCTGATGAGGTGGAGGAAGTAAGAGGCGAGTGCCCCCTGGAACACTTTGTCCTCATCGGAGGTAAGCGCCCAGGGTGGCTCTCCTTCGAGGAAGAGATTGAGAAGGCCCCGGCGGTAGAGCGGGTCCCGGTGGGCGCCGAGGATCCCATCACCATCAACTTCACCTCCGGGACCACGGGCGAGCCCAAGCCGGTGATGCACAAACACCGGTGGATCTATGGTCACTCACGGATAACCGCCCGCTACTGGTGGGACGTGGGCCCGGACGACTTCATCTGGGCCACCACCGCTCCGGGTTGGGCCAAGTGGTACTGGTCCCCAGTGGGGGTGGGCCTGGCCCACGGGCTCACCCAGTTCACCTTCTACGGGCGCTTCGATCCCGAGCGGTACCTGGAGATCCTCTCCCGCTACCCCATCACCAAGCTCTGTGCCACCCCCACCGAATACCGCATGATCCTGGCCCACGTGCCGAACCTGGCAAGCTACCGGGGGAAAATAAAGCTCCGAGAGGCCCTGTCGGCGGGAGAGCCCCTGAACGCCGAGGTGATCGACTCCTTCCGCGATGCCCTGGGGGTTACGATCCGGGACGGCTACGGCCAGACGGAATCGGTGTGCTTGGTGTGCAACTACCCCGGCCTCCCGGTAAAACCCGGCTCCATGGGCGTTCCCACCCCCGGGCCTAACGCCACGGTGATCGACGAGGAGGGGAATCCCGTGGGCCCGGGAGGTATCGGCGAGGTGGCAGTGGAGGTTGGGAACCCGGGGATCTTCGCCGGCTACTGGAAGAACCCAGAGCTCACCGCGGAGGTCTTCTCCGGCAAGTGGTACCGCACCGGGGATCTCGTGCGGATCGATGAGGAAGGGTATTTCTTCTTCGAGGGCCGGGCGGACGACATTATCCTCTCGGCGGGGTACCGGATCGGGCCGTTCGAGGTGGAGTCGGCCCTGGTATCGCACCCCGCGGTGGCGGAAGCGGCGGTGGTGGGCTCGCCCCACCCCGAGCGCGGCGAGATCGTCAAGGCCTTCGTGATCCTCACACCGGGATACGAGCCCTCGGAGGAGCTGGCGAGGGAACTTCAGAACTACGTAAAGGAGATCACCGCGCCGTACAAGTATCCCCGGGAGATCGAGTTCGTGGAGGAACTCCCAAAGACCTCCAGCGGAAAGATCAAGCGAGCCGAGCTCAGGAAACGCGAATACGAGAAAAAAGGCCTCCGTCCTCCGGGAAAGTAGGGGCCGGAGAGACGCGAAGCGCCTAGGCTTCCGTACTGGAAGGGGAAGATGGACGAAAAAGGGCTCATCCGGTGGGCGGTGGAAGCGCGGGAGAGGGCCTACGCCCCGTATTCGAAGTTCGCAGTGGGGGCGGCACTTTTGGCCGCCGACGGGAGGATCTTCACCGGGTGCAACGTGGAGAACGCCTCCTACGGCCTCACCATGTGCGCCGAGCGGGTGGCGCTCTTCAAGGCCATCTCCGAGGGAGCCAGGGAGTTCACCGCCATCGCCATCGTCTGTGGGGCCAGCCCTTGCTCCCCCTGTGGCGCCTGCCGCCAAGTGCTCTTCGAGTTCGCCCCGGACCTCCTCGTGATCATGGCAGATGCCGAGGGAAAAAGGACCAAGCGGGCGCGCCTGCGGGAGCTCTTCCCCGAAGGGTTCGGCCCCCAGGCCCTCAAGGGCTGTGGCGGACCCTAACCCCGGAAATCCTCCCAGGAGGCGGCGCTTACTTGGGGGAGGGCGAGGAGGTCTTTGACCAGTGTCTCCACCCCCGCCTTTCCTTTCACCCGGACGTGGTAGATGAGCTCGGTTTTGCCCGCTACCTCGCTCCTTACTTCCGCCGCCAGGACCCGGACCCCTTTCTCCTCGATCCGCTCACGGCATGTAGCGGAAAGCTCGGTGAAATCCGGGGCATCGGTCACCACGGTCACAGTATGGTAGGTGACGGCGGGGATAGCGCGGCTCAAATGATCCACCACCACGAGGACAAATAGCGCCACCCCCGTGGTGATGGACGCGAGCACGAAAAGCCCTTGGCCCACGGCGATTCCCAGCGCGGCCACAAGCCAAATACAAGCCGCGGTGGTGAGGCCGCGCACGATGTTCCCCATCTTGATGATCGCCCCGGCTCCCAGGAACCCGATCCCCGTCACCACACCGGCCATGGCCCGCCCGGGGTCCACCACCCCGGAGCTTGATGTCCTGGCCACCGCCATCACCAACGCCGCCCCCACACACACGAGGATGTTGGTGCGCAGCCCCGCGGGACGCCCGTGGGTTTCGCGCTCAAGGCCGATAAGCCCTCCCAGTGCCGCTGCCACGAGGAGCTTCAGGAATATATCCCCTACACCCATATCGCCTCGTGCAATCATACCGGAAACCGCGCTATAAATGCGCGATGAGGAGGTGCCCATGAAGGCGATGTTGGAACGTGTCGAGGTCCGAAGATCCAATTACCGCTATCTCGGCTTTGTCACCGTGCGCGATGCCAAAAACAGAAAATACCGCCTCCCCATGACGGGGACGGTGGCCCAATGGCTCGATGTGGGCGGAGAGTACGAGCTTTCGCTCTCCCGGGAGGCGGAGATCGGCTTCGACGATTACGAGCTCCGGCGGGAGGTAGTGATCTGGCCCCTTTTCGCCCGGGAGTACGCCCTGGAGCGTACGTCTCCTCTAACCGGGGAGTTGCTCTATTCTTACCGGATCCTCGCCCGGGAGGCCCGGTACGAACGCGACTACGAGGCCATCGTGGAATTGGAGCAATACCATTACGCTTCCAAAGAGGAACTTTTGGCCCTGTGGCACTGCGAAGCGTGCGATCGCTATGAGGAAGCCAACGCCCGCCCGTGCTGCCCCGGCTGTGGTGCTCCCATGCGATTCCACGATCTGAAGGACGCCACCCGGGCATCCCGGTTCCTGGTGCTGGAGCTTTTAGATCGGGAACCTTACGAGCCCCAATACGTGGGGTATGTACGCGTGGACCCCCCGATCCCGGCCATGAACCGCCGCCTTCCCGACGGTTCCATCCAACGGGACATCCGCCGTAAAGTCTTCCCGTCCGACTGGTTCGCCCATCCCTTCGCGCCCCGGGACGCAGAGTCCTTGGAGGAGTGGTGGGAGCTCCAGGGCGAGGCGTTGAAGGAAGCCCGGTCCCCGGTGGCGCGGCTCGCCCGGGTGGTGATCCACCCCGACTACCGCGTGGACGGCCTGGGGCAGCTGGCGATCCGGGCCCTGGTGGAGTGGATGGGGGAGCGGTGGGTGCCGGATATGCGGGAGGAAAAGGAGGCCCTGGAGACCATCGCCATGATGGCCCGCTACAACCCGTTCATGGAGAAGGCGGGCTTCGTGTACTTATGGGATACCGGCTCCGGCCGCCCCGTGCTGTATCTCCCCTTGAGCGACCGGGCCCGGGAAGCCATCGACGGTTTCCTCTCACGGGATCCCGTGGCCAGGGATCACCGGGGGAAGCTCTACCGGCCGCGCTTTGCGCCTGTAGAGCCCCTGTCGCGCCCCATTCGCCTGCGGAAGCTTTTCAAGTCCTATTCCAACGAGCTCACCCTGGACGACCTCTCCCCCCCGGTGCAGGAAGCCCTGGAGGCCTTCGGGGTCCGGGAGCGGGTGATCCAGCGGTACGTGATCAAGAACGGCGAGATCGAGATCCGCCCCAAGACTATCACCGCCATCGTGGGGGCCTCGGGGAGCGGGAAGACCACGCTTTTGCGCATCCTCTGGGGATTGCTCACCGAAAATGGGGGTCCCTTGTACCGCCCGGATGCCGGCGAATGGGACCTTCCCGAGAACGCCCGCCCCCAGCTACTCATCCCCGGGGAGGTGGAGCCGGAATTCGGGGACGAGCCAGTGATTGAGGTCCTATTCCGAATCTGTGGGGATGCCGCTTTGGCCATCGAGATCCTGAACTACGCCGGGATCTCCGACGCCGTGCTCTACCGGGCCCGGTTCCGGGAGCTCTCCACGGGGCAGCGGGAGCGGGCGAAGCTCGCCTGGCTCTTGGCGCACCGGCCGAACCTCGTCCTCATCGACGAGTTCGGGGCTCACCTGGACCCGGCCACTGCCAGGCGTGTAGCGCGGCGGATGTCGCAGCTTTCCCGGGAGAAACGGATCACCTTGGTACTCGTCACCCACCGGCGGGAGATCCTCGAGGCCCTGGAGCCCGACGCCGTTTACATGGTGGGCTACGGGACCCTTTTCCGGGCCGACGAACTGCCGGAACGGGGGTTCAGGGTGCGGGAGCCATACGCCACTTACATCGTGGAGGGTAAGAAACGGTGGGAGGTGCGCCGCTATCCCACGGACGTTCGGGGGAGGGTCGGGGTGATAAGTGGTAATAAGGTGATCGGCACGGTGGAGATCACTGGAAGCAAGGGTCCCTTCAGCGTGGAGGAGCTCCGAGCACATCCCGACCGCCACCTGGCCGACGAGCGTTTCCTCCGGGAGTACGCCAAGGGGGAAAAGCTCTACGTGTGGGAGCTGGGGGAGGCGCGGAAGTTCTCCGAGCCGGTGGAGTTCGAGGGCAAGCGGGGCCAGCGCACCTGGGTCCGCCTGAGGCGAAAGAATGGTGAGAAGAAAACGGGCGACGGAAGATCTGGAAGCGAGAAGGGGTGAGCGATGGGACTCGAAAACGAAACCCGCGGACTTTTTCTCGACCTTTACGAGCTGACCATGGCGAATTCCTATTTTCTCCGGGATATGAACGATGAGGCCACGTTCGCCTACTTCGTGCGGGCCCCTGTCCCCAACCGTCGCTTCCTCATCTTCGCCGGCCTCGACCCCTTTCTCGATGCCCTGGCGCAGTTCCGTTTTTCCAATAGTGACCTCGCATACCTTGAGTCCCTGAAGCTGTTCGACAAAGCGTTCCTCGATTACCTGGCTGACTTCGAGTTCACGGGCGATATCTGGGCAATGGAGGAAGGGGAGGTCTGCTTCCCCGGGGAACCTTTGGTCATCGTGTCCGCTCCCCGAATCCAGGCGCAACTCATCGAAACCATCGTGTTAAACATATTGAATTACGAGACCTTGGTGGCCTCCAAGGCCGCAAGGATCCTCATCGCCGCCGGAGAAGAGGCGATCGTGGTGGACTTCAGCCCGCGCCGGGACCACGGGATGGAGGCCGCGGTGCATGCCGCCAGGGCGAGCTACCTCACCGGCTTCCACGGCACTTCCAACACCCTCGCCGGCAAGCTCTACGGCATCCCCGTGGTGGGCACCATGGCCCACTCATATGTGCTCTCGTTCCCCGACGAACTCTCCGCGTTCCGGGCCTTCGCCGAGGACCACCCGAACCCCGTGTTGCTCATCGACACCTACGACGTCGCGGAAGGGGCCCGAAATGCGGCTATCGTGGCCCGAGAGCTTCGAGGAAAGGGGAGGAAGCTCCCCGCGGTGCGGTTGGACTCCGGTGACCTCGCTGCGTTATCACAAGAGGTAAGAAGGATCCTCGATGAAGAGGGGTGCCCGGAGGTGGAGATCTTCGTCTCGGGAGATCTCGATGAACAACGGATCCTGGAGTTCAAGCGGCGGGGAGGAGTGGCCCGGGGATACGGCGTGGGCACCCGCCTGGGGGTCTCCTGGGATCTGCCGGCCCTGGGGGGCGTTTACAAACTCGTCGAGGACGAAAAGGGGCCGCGGATGAAGCGCAGCCCCGGAAAACTCACCATCCCTGGGAAATGCCAGGTATGGCGGGAGGGCTTCACCGATACGGTGGCCCTGGACGAGGAGTTCGGGAAAGGGAGGCCTCTCTTACGTCGGGTGGTAAGGAGAGGGGAGAGGGTTTTGCCCCGGCTCGACCTTGCGCAACGGCGGGAAGAAGTTCGCGAAAGGGTTTACTCCCTCCCTCCGGAGCTTTCGGATCTTACGCCCTGCCGGGACCCGCGGTACCCGGTGCGCCTTTCCGCAGCCCTGGAGGCCATGTTGAAGGGGGCGAAATGAGGGTAGAAGTTCCCGAAATCCCCTGGACCGAGGAAGTCGAGCTTCCCGTTCGAGGGACGGCGGTTTTGGTGGTGGACATGCAGAACGACTTCGTGAACGAGAAAGGGGCCCTTTTCGTTCCCACAGCCCCGGCCACAATAGAGCCCATCCGGAAGCTTCTTTCCCGGGCCAGGGAAGGGGGAGTTGGGGTGATCTTTACCCAGGATTGGCATTCCCCCGACGACCCTGAGTTCAAGATCTGGCCGCCACACGCGGTGGCCGGCACCTGGGGGGCGGAGATCGTCCCCGGCCTTCACCCCCGAGAGGGCGAACCGGTGATCCAGAAGACCACCTACGACCCGTTCTTCGGCACGGAGCTCGAGGGAATCCTCTCCGCGCGGAAAATCCGGAACCTGGTGATTGTGGGCACGGTGGCCAACATTTGTGTCCTGCATGCCGCTGCCTCGGGAGCGCTGCGGGGGATCAGGGTGGTGGTACCCCGGGATGGAGTGAGTGCGCTCAACGAGTTCGACCTCCTCGCGGCCTTCCGCCAAATCACGTTCCTCTACCGGGGGGAAGCCATCACCTCGGCCCGGGGAATCCGTTTCTCGTCGACTTAAACGTTCAGCGGGAGATGTATTGGTCGTAGAGGGCCTGGGCCCGAGCGGGGTCCTTTACCCCCTTTATGATGGCCCTCCCGTCGGGGAACACGGTGAAGGAGATTCCGGCGACCTCGAAGAAGAGGACGCCGCTTCCCCGCCGCACCTTTCCCAAGGAAGAGAGACGGTTCGCCAACTGCTCCAGGTCCACCCCTTCCCGACTGTGTGGCAGTATGTGAACGGCGTCCCCGCAAAGGGTGACCGTACGGGATGTCTCCCGAAGGAACTCGTACTCGCCCCGCCCGCAGGCCGGACAATCGGGACGCCTCTCCACCGCGATATCCCGGAAATCCATGCTCCAGAAGTCGAACTGGAAGAGTCTGCCCACGGGAAAGACGCCCTCCGCCAAGAACCTGATGGCCATGGCCGCTTGGATCGCCCCCACCGCCTTTGGCACCGGCCCCAGGATCCCGTGGGTGGCACAAGTGGGGAGCGTCCCCGGAGGCGGAGGGGTGGGGAAAAGGCAGCGCAGGCAAGGGCCCCGATGGGGGTGGATGGGCATCGTCATCCCGGAGACCCCAAGGACCGCGGCGTAGATCCAGGGGACCCCGTACTTGATGCAGGCATCGTTGAGGAGGTAGCGGGTCTCTAGGTTATCGAGCCCGTCGAGGACTAGATCCACCTTGGGAACGAGCTCCTCCGCTTCGCGGGGGCCGAAGTGGGCCACATGGACCTGTATCTGGGCAGCGGGATCGATCGCTTCTAGGTGCTCTGCCAGGGCCTCCGCCTTGGGGCGTCCCACATCAGCTTGGGTGTAGAGGGCCACCCGGTGGAGGTTGTGGAGTTCCAGGATATCACGGTCGACGAGGATCAGGCGCCTTGCCCCGGCCCTAAGTAGCGCCGCGGCGGTATGGGACCCCAGGGCGCCACAGCCCACCACCAATACCCGGGCCACATGGAGCCTCCGTTGTCCTTCGCGTCCCAATTGGGAAAGGATGACCTGTCGGCTGAACCTCTCCTCCATCCCAAGGGGATCTTGCCCCGAAGGCGGGGGCGCGGGCAACTCGACGGGCGCCGGGTACTAGTGGAGATACTTATACACCAGCATACCATCCAAGGAGGTAAAGTGCGAACGGAGCCCTTGCTGCCCACGCCCAAGGTGGAAGCCCCCCTGGAGCCAAATTTCCGCCCCGCTGCGTTGGCTTTGCGGCCTTCCACGAAGAAGTGTCCCTGGGCAAAGGGACTCCACTTTTGATCGCCCTGGAACGCCCGGGTGGCTCCGTCTCCCGCTACGAAACGGTCCCCCCCTCACACCCCAGGGCGGCGGCGAACTTCTCCTATGCCGAAGGGTTGTTCAAAACCCTCCTTTTGGCAACGCGGTGGGCACCGGGCCTACATCGGCGGCCCGAAGGAGGTGGGCGAATTCATCATTCCCCCAGGGTGAGCGTGCGTTCGACCGAGAGATGATGGAGGAGATCTACGGGCGCCCTTTCGAAATTGAGGTTTGTGCCCCCTTGACGTACCTCCCGGACGGCAACGCTCTGTGCCCCTGGGGGGACATTTCGAGGGTTGCCGTAGGCTACCAGGGCCGAGCGCTTGCGGGCCGCCCAGGAGAGGCTGGAGGTCGGAGACCAGGGGGCCCGGAAGACCTGGGAGACCATGGGGGTATATCTTGGATACGCCGTGGCGCACTATTCCGAGTTTCTATTCATTCCGCCACGTGTCGATCCTGGGGCGGTGCACATCGGGAAGAGGCGGGCGGATCCTGCTTGAACGAGCTTGGCACGTGCTGGGGTGGAATTCCCCGACCTTTCGCGAGCGGTGGAGCTGCACCTTCCCGACGAAAAGAGCCGACGTGTGGGACAGGCGGTGGTGGCGGCCAGCCTCCCCGTTCTTTGAGGTGAACGCGTTGGGGGAAGTTATTTGCCTTTCGCTGTTCGTTGAAGTCTGATATCCGATAGCCGCTTCGCCGCCTTGGCCACAGTGCAATACCTCAACGCGGAACAAAGGGCTTCCCGGAAGCCCAGTTGAGGCATGGGGCCGGCGCCGGTATCTTTCTTTTCACGATGAAGGCCTGCGTCCTCACCTGGGGCTGCCAGCTCAACGAGCACCGCTCCGAGGAGATCGAGGGGGTGCTCCAGGCGGCCGGTTATGAGATTGTCTCCCGCCCCGAAGAGGCGGATGTGGTGGTGCTGAATACCTGCATGGTCCGGCAGCGGGCCGAGGACAAGGTGGTCGGCCGCCTCGGGGAGCTGTGGCACCTGAAGAAACGGCGCCCCCTCATCATCGGGGTGGGGGGTTGTATGGCCCAGGGGAGGAAGGAGGAACTCCTCAAGTACTCGGCGGTGGATTTCGTCTTCGGTTCCGCCAACGCCTCGGAGATCCCGGCGCTCATCGAGCGGGCCCTCCGGGGGGAACGGGCGGTTTCCCTCCCCCACCCCGATAGGATCGAGCGCCTCCCCGTGCGGCGCAGGAGCTCATTCCAGGCCTATGTGACCATCGCCGAGGGATGTTCGCACTCTTGCGCTTACTGTATCGTCCCCTTCGTCCGCGGCCCCATGCGCTCCCGCCCCATGGGAGAAGTCCTGGGGGAGCTGTGGGAGCTCGCGGAGGCGGGGTACAAAGAAGTCACGCTCCTCGGCCAGAACGTGGACGCCTACGGAGCGGACCTCCGGGATGGGACGAACTTCGCCCGGCTCCTGCGGGAAGCGGCGAAGATCCCCATCCCCCGCATACGGTTCACTTCCTCCCATCCGGCATACATGACCGAGGAGACCATCGCCGCCATCGCCGAAGGCGAGAACATCTGCGAGCACGTGCACCTCGCGGTGCAGTCGGGGAGCAATAGGATCCTCGCGGCCATGCGCCGGGGCTATACTCGGGAGCGGTTCTTAAAGATCGTGGAGCGACTCCGGGCCGCGATCCCCGGAGTCAACATCACTACCGACATCATCGTGGGCTTCCCCGGGGAAACCGAAGAGGATTTCGCCGAAACCCTCTCCCTGATCAGGGAGGCCCGCTTCGGCACCGTATACGTGGCCATGTACTCCCCCAGGCCCTACACCGCGGCGGCAAGACTTCCCGACAATGTGCCCCAAGAGGAGAAGAAGCGGCGCCTGGAGGCGGTGTTGGAGGAGACGCGCCGGATCGCCCAAAGGATAAACGAAGAGAAGGTGGGAAAGGTGGAGGAGGTCTTAGTGGAAGGGTACTTGGAGAGCAAAGGCCTTTACCACGGAAAAACCCGGGACATGCGGACCGTGCTCCTCCCCGGGGACGAGGGGATGGTGGGCGAGTTCGTGTGGGTTAGATTCGAGCGGGCCACCCCAGGGGCTCTGTACGGTGAGCCGGTCAAGGAGCCGGTGGCATGATCCTCACCGTAACCCTCAATCCCACCCTGGACAAGTTCTATTGGGTCGATCATCTCCCGTTGTCCTTGGAGCGGGTGGAGGAAGAGATCCTCATCCGGGCCCGCAAATCTGTCTCCAGCGCCGGCGGCAAAGGGATAAACGTCTCGGTGTTCCTGGCCTGCATGGGGGTGGAGACGGTGGCCATGGGGTTTCTGGCCGGACACACCGGCCAGATCATCCTCCGGGACCTCCTCGAACGAGGGGTGACGGCCAACTTCGTGTGGATCGAAGGGGAGAACCGGACCAACATCACCATCCTCGAGAAGGGAAAGGAATATCATCCTGTGAAGATCCACGAGGAAGGCCCCCGCATCCCCACCCACGCCCAGGAGCTCTTCCTCAAGAAGTACCGGCGGATGCTGAAGCGGGCGGAGTACGTAGTGTTGGCAGGGGCGATCCCTCCCGGAATCCCCGAGACCATTTATAAAGACCTCGCTCGGGAAGCGAAGGCGGCGGGGGTTAAAGTGGTGGTCCACGCCGGCAGGCGCCCCCTGTGGGAGGCGGTCAAAACCGGCCCCTTCTTCGTCAAGCCCGATGTGCGGGAGGAGCTTGTGGTGGGGGATATGCCCGTTCGAACCGAAGAGGAGATCGTCGCTGCGGGAAAGAAGGCCGTGGAGTACGGGTGTCAGGCGTGCCTCATCTCCCACCATATCACCGGGGACATCCTCATAACCCCGGAAGGGATTTGGGAATACGAGGCTGAAGTCCCTCTTACCAAGTTCAAGAACCTGGTGGGGGCCGATGACGCCCTGGTGGGCGGGGTCCTTTACCGACTGACCAAGGGGGATGACCTCTTGGAGGCAGTGAAGTTCGGGATGGCGGCGGCCCTGGCCTCCGCGGAGGTGGAACCCAAGCTCTGCCTTGCCCCCGCTGTGATCGAGCACGAGATGCGTACCGTGGAAGTACGGCGCAAGGAGGACCGGTGAAGGCCCGGGAGCTCATGCGGCGCGACCTCACCTCGGTGGAACCGGACACCTTGATCCACGAGGCCATCTACCTCATGGAGCAGGCGGGGCTGTCCACCCTCCCGGTGGTGGACGAGGAAGGGAAGTTGGTGGGCATCATCACCGAGCACGACCTCATCCACGCCGCCCTCCCGGAGTACTTCGAGATGCTCCACTCCATCTCCTTCCTTCCCAACCTGAACCAGATCCAGAAACGCCTCAAGGAGATGGCATTCAAGCCCGTCTCCGATTACATGAAGGAGGTCCTCTCGGTACACTTGGACGACGAAGACCTCCACATCGCGGACCTCCTCATCCGCAAGCGCTTGAAACAGATCCCGGTGGTGGACGACGAAGGGCACCTGGTGGGGGTCATCCGCCGCATAGATATCCTTTCGCGCCTCGTCCGCTGATGGAGTTCTTCGCCCTGGATCTCGAGACCACGGGGCTCGACCCCCGGGAGGACGAGATCCTGGAGATCGCCTGGGTCAGGTTCCTGGGGGGAAAGCCCCGGGAGCGCTTCCAGACCCTGGTGCGGGTGGCCTTCCTCCCCAAGGAGGTGGAGGTCCTCACCGGGATCTCTCCCGAGCGGCTCCGGCGGGCTCCACCCCTTTCCGAAGTCTTACCCGGGGTCTTTGCGAGGCTGGCGGACAAGGTGGTGGTGGCCCACAACGCCCCCTTCGACCGCGCCTTCCTAGAATATGCCGCGGCACGGTTGGGTTTGGAACTCCCGGAGATCTACTGGGTGGACACCCTGGCCCTTTCCCGGGCCATCTGGCCGGAACGGGAAAGCCACGCCCTCCCCGCCTTGCGGGAGGTCTTGGGGCTCGAGGCCCGGGAAGCCCACCGGGCCCTTCCCGACGCCGAGGCCACCGGCTACCTCTTCCTCGAGGAGCTCGCCGCCTTTCCCTATCTCCCTGAGCCCACCCAGGCCTCGATCCTTCGCGGGGTACCGCCCCCGGCCCGGGAGCTACTCGCGGTCGGAGCCCAAGGGGACGCGGGGACAACGGGAAAAGCGGTGCTCGAAGAGGTCTTTTCCCTTCTCTCCCGAAAGATCCCCGGATTTCAGCTGCGAAAGGCACAGCTGAGGTACGCCGCCTGGGTGGAGCGGGCCCTGCGGGAAGGGGGGCTTTACCTTCTCGAGGCCGGCCCGGGAACGGGCAAGACCTATGGGTACCTCGTGCCCCTCCTTTTGGCCCAGGAGGGCCGCGCGGTGATTTCCACCCGCACCAAAGCCCTGCAGGATCAGCTTTGGCGCCGGGATCTCCCCGTCCTCCGGGAGGCGCTGCGAGCCGACGTCCAAGTGGCCCTCCTCAAGGGCTTTGATAACTACGTCTGCCCCTGGGCCCTGGAACGGGAGGGGGGACTCTTTTCGGGATCCCTCCGGGAGCGGATTAAAGGGTGGTTCTCGGAAACAGAGACCCTTGAGGTGGGGGAGCTCTACGGGCTTTTGGGTTTCGACCCCGAGGCCCGCGGGCTCGTGGAACGCGTTCGGGCCCGTCCCCACCGCTGTTTGGGAAGGGAGTGTCCCTTCTTCTCCCGTTGTCCCCCCCGCCGCGCGCGGAGATCCGCCCAGGAGGCCGAGATCGTGGTGGCGAACCATTCCCTCCTCGTCGCCGATTTCCTCGCCGGGGGCGGGATACTGGGGGAGTACCGGGTGCTCATCGCCGACGAGGCCCACGCGCTTCCCAAGGCGTTCGAGGAGGGCCTCACGAGGTCCATCTCCCCCGCCGATGTAGCGGCGCTCCTGGAGGAGATGGAGGCGATGCTCCCTCCCCAGGCCATTCCCCGGAAGGAGCTGCGAGGGGTCTGGGCCGAGTTGCGACGCCTCCGGGAACGCCTCCACGTCCTCCTTCCCGATGACCCTGCGCCCTATACCCACCGGGAGGGCCTGCGTTTCCTCTCCGCGGCCCAGGAACTCATCTGGAGGCTGGTGGCCCTTAAAGAGGCCCTGGAAGATGGACTTCCCGAGTTGGAGGGGGAGGAGAAGGGATTGGTCTCGGGGGAGATCGCCGCCCTCGAGGAGTTGGTTTCCGAGATGGAGTACGTGTTGGCTGCTCAGGGGGAGGAGGTCTTCTGGAGCGAGAAGGACCCGGATATCCGGTTCTACGCCACCCCCCTAGAGTTCGGGGACCGCCTCGCCGCGGATTTGTGGGGACGGATACGCACCGCGATCCTCACCTCGGCCACCCTTTCGGTGGGGGGGAGGGTTGATTTCCTGGTGCGGGAGCTCGGGCTCGGGAATGTCGTCCACCGCGTTTTCCCCGCCCAGGAGGTGGACCAACGGGGACGCGTGTTCCTCTTGGAGTTCTTCCCCGGCCCCAACGAGGACACTTACGTGGCTTCCCTGGCTGAACTCCTCTTGGGGCTTCGGGAGAGGTTCCGGCGCAAGGTCATGGTGCTTTTCACCTCTCGGAAGATGTTGCGGGCGGTACGGGAAAGGTTGCCCCAGGAGGGGGTGATCTCCCAGCTGGACTGGGGCGACGCCGCACAAGCGGTGGAGGCCTTCCGCGGAGCCGATGCCCCCGCGATCCTATTGGGATTGGACAGCCTCTGGGAGGGGGTCGACTTCCCCGGGGAGGAGCTGGAGATCCTGGTGGTGGCCCGACTCCCCTTCCCCAATCCCGCCGATCCCTTGATCAAGGCCAAGGAGGAGAGGCTCCGCGCCCAGGGGTTTGAGCCCTTTCGGGCCCTCTACCTTCCCCGGGCGGTCCTAAAGCTGGCCCAAGGGGTGGGGCGGCTCCTCCGCACCCCCGAGGACAGGGGCGCTGTGATCGTGGCCGACCCCCGCATCGTTACCCGGCCCTACGGTGAGGTCTTCCGGACCAAGCTCACCCTGCCCATAAGGACCGTGGGCGACCTGGAAGAGCTCCTCTTTGCCCTGGAGGAGGTGTTCGCATAACCTGATGCAGCCATGTTCGTGCGCTGGTCCAAGTACCTCTTGCCCACACGGAAGGATGCGCCGGCGGAAGCGCACCCCCCGTTGCGGTTGATGCTCCAGGCGGGCCTCATCCGCCGGTTAGGCCCAGGGATCTACGGTTTCCTCCCTTTAGCCTCCCGCGCCTTGGAGAGGATCGAGGGGATCGTGGGGGAAGAGGTAGAGGCAATCGGGGCCTTGAGAATTGGGCTTCCCCACCTCCAGCCAACCGGAGGCCCGCCTGGGTCCACACCAGGGGGATTCCGCCTCACCGACGCAAAAGGGCGGGAGTTCGTCCTCGGCCCAAGCGGTGCTTGGGTCGCGGTGTCCCTCGTCGCCGGAGATATAAACTCCTGGCGTGACCTCCCTGTGGTCCTTTACCGCTTCGGCCACGGGTACCGGGACGCGGCCGGCCACTGGGCCCGGGAGTTCCCCTTACACGAGGCCTTCAGCTTCTGTGCCGATCAGGAATCGTTGGAGGAAACCTACCGGCACATGGCCCGTGCCTATTCCCGGGTATTGGCCCGCTGTGGGCTTGCCCCAAAGGCGGTGAAAGTGCCCGACGAAGCCCCGGGGGAGGAAAGTTCCCTAGCCCTTGTGGTCCTCGGGGATAAGGGGGAGGAAGAGATCGCGGTTTGTGCCTCCTGTGGGTACGCTGCGGACCGGCGGCTGGCCCGCGCAAAACCCCCGGCCCCTCCGCCGGGGGAGGAGCGGGCCCTGGAGCTCGTGGAGACCCCGGGAGTGCGCACCGTGGAGGGGTTGGTGGGTTTCCTCGGGGTGAGCCCGGACCAGGTGGTGAAGACCTTCCTTTACGTGGGGAAAAAGGGGGCTTTAGCGGCACTCGTGCGGGGCGATCACGAGCTGGAGGAGGAGAAGCTCCGCCGGGCCATAGGGGACCACGATATGCGGCGGGTGGACCACCCGGATGAGGCGCGGGAAATCGCCGGGGCTCCCTTCGGGTACCTCGGTCCCATCGGCCTTTCGGTCCCCATTTGGGCGGACGAGGCGGTGCGTGATATCCCCGCCGCGGTGGTGGGTGCCAACCGGGAGGGGTACCACTACGTGGGCGCAAAGGCGGACCGTGACTTCAAGGTCGAGGGGTACCTCGACCTCCGCCGCGTCCGCGAGGGGGACCTCTGCGGCCAATGCGGAGCCCCCTTGCGGATAAAGAATGGCATCAAGGTGGCGGAGCTTTACACCGGGGCTGCGGGGACGACCTTTTCTGACCGGGATGGCCGGACCAAGCCCGTGCTTTTGGGGCGGTACACCCTGGAGCTTCACCGGATTTTGGAGGCGGTGGTGGAAAGGCATCACGACGACGCTGGAATCATCTGGCCCGTGGAGATCGCCCCCCTTCACGTGGCCGTGGTGGTTTTGCGGCCGGATGTGCTCGAGCAAATGGAATTTGCCGAGCGCACGGCCAGTGCTTTGGCGAATTCCAGCCTCGAGGTCCTCCTGGACGATCGGGACCGCTCCCCGGGGGAGAAGTTCCACGATGCGAAGCTCATCGGGGCGCCCGTCATGCTGGTGGTGGGCCCTCGAGCCCTCAAGCGGGGGGAGGTGGAGGCGGAGCGACGTTGGGACGGGGCGCGGGCTTCCTTCCCCGCCGAACCGGCCGCGGTGGTGGAGGGGGTGCGGGAGCTTCTGCGCGCCGAGTGCAGTTGACTTGTGCTGGGGCGAAAGCTATACTGAGGTGTCAGCTCTAGGAGAAAGTCCCCATGCGAGTTTCGGCAATCATTCCGGCCTTCAATGAGGCCGATCGTATTGAAAAGGTCCTCGAACCCCTGAAGGAAGTTCCCGAGGTGGAAGAGATCATCGTCGTCGACGATGGCTCCTCCGACGATACCGCCGAAGTGGCGCGAGCCCATGGGGTCAAGGTGATCCGGTTTCCCGAGAACAAAGGGAAAGCGTTGGCACTCGATGCGGGGGTTAGGGCGGCGAAGAACGAACTTCTCCTCTTCCTCGACGCCGATCTTACCGGGCTTCGGCCGGAACACATAAAGAAGCTCCTGAACGCGTATGCGGAAGGGGGAGCAGATATCGTGATCGGGGTCTTCAAGGAGGGCCGAGCGGCTACAGACCTATCCATGAAGATCGCCCCCTTCCTCTCGGGCCAGAGGGTGTTGCATCGGCGCGTGTGGGAGAGGGCACGGAAGGTGCTGGACGAGGAAACATCCTTCGGAGCCGAGATCGCCCTCACCAAGGCGGCCCTGAAGGAAGGCTGGAAGCATCGCCGGGTAACCCTGGAAGGTGTTTCCCACGTGCGCAAGGAGGAAAAACATGGCCTTTGGGAAGGCCTCAAGCATCGGTTCGCCATGTATCGCGACATCCTCCGTACCGTGTTCCGCAAGCTCTAATGGGGTGATGCGGTGAGGATCGCCATTGGAGCGGATCACGCCGGCTTCCAACTCAAGGAAGCGCTGATAAAAGGGATATTGGCTCCACACGAGGTGTTGGACCTCGGTACCCATTCCCCCCACGAGCCCGTGGACTACCCGGAGTACGCCTTCGCCGTCGCCGAGGCGGTGGCGAACGAAAAGGCGGAATACGGGATCCTCGTTTGCGGGACGGGTATAGGGATGGCCATGGCGGCGTCCCGGGTCCCGGGGATCCGGGCTGCCACGTGCACCAACGTCTATATGGCCCGCATGGCTCGGGCCCACAACGACGCCAACGTGCTGTGCCTCGGGGGGAGAGTCCTCGGGATCGGGTTGGCGGAGGAGATCGTGCGGGTCTTCCTCGCCACCCCGTTCGAGGGCGGACGCCACGCCCGACGCCTGGCGCTCATATTTCAGGGACCCCAAAGGAGGGGGTGATGGGAATGGAACTCTCGGAAATCCGCAACAAGCCCATCGATGAACTCGTGGAGCTCGCGAAAGAACTGGGAATAGACGGGTCCGGCGAGATGGGCCTCTATGAGCTACAGCTGGCGGTGGTGAAGGCCTTCGCCGCCCGCGAGGAGCTCTACGCGGAAGGGGTCCTGGAGATCGTGACCTCCGACAACAACACCTTCTTCGGCTTTCTCCGGGACAAATCCTGTCTCCCGTCCCGCTACGATGTCTACGTCTCCCCCTCCCAGATCCGGCGCTTCAACCTGAAGAACGGCGATATCGTCCGGGGGTTGGTGCGCCCGCCGAAGAACGGGGAGAAGTACTTCGCGCTTCTGCGGGTTGACGAGGTGGACGGGAAGGATCCCGAGGTGGTCCGCCGGCGCCGCGACTTCCACGAGCTCACCCCCCTCCATCCCAACGAGCAGTACGTTCTGGAACACGATCCCGACGAGCTCTCCACCCGCATGATCGACCTCTTCGCCCCCATCGGGAAGGGCCAGCGCGGCCTCATCGTCTCGCCCCCGAAAGCGGGAAAGACTACCCTCCTCAAGCACATCGCCCAGGGAATCGAGGAGAACTATCCCGATGTGAAGCTCTTGATCCTCTTGGTGGCGGAGCGCCCGGAGGAGGTCACCGACTTCAAGCGGTCGGTGAAGCGGGCGGAGGTGGTGGCCGCCACCTTCGACATGGAGCCCCACCACCACACCCGGGTGGCGGAGCTGGTCACCGCCGAGGCCAAGCGCTTGGTGGAGGTAGGGTACGACGTGGTGATCCTGATGGACTCGCTGACGCGCCTCGCCCGGGCGTACAACCTCTCGGTCACCCCCTCCGGGAAGCTCCTTTCGGGGGGCATCGACCCTACCGCCCTCTACAAGCCCAAGGAGTTCTTCGGGGCAGCGCGGAACATCGAGGAGGGGGGCTCCCTCACCATCATCGCCACCGCCCTCATCGATACCGGCTCCCGGCTGGACCAGGTGGTGTTCGAGGAGTTCAAGGGCACCGGCAACATGGAGCTGGTGCTCAACCGGGATCTCGCCAACAAGAGGATCTTCCCCGCCATCGACCTGCTTCAGTCCGGGACGAGAAAAGAGGAACTCCTCTTGGACCCGGATGTCCTTCGCAAGGTCCACATCCTGCGGCAATTAATCGGTAACATGGAGCCAGAACAGGCCCTTCTTTTCATCATGAGCAAGATGAAGCAGACCAAGGACAACAAACAATTCCTGGAGCTAATGAACAGTGAGTAAAGAGCTTTTGGTGGTAATCCTGGCGTTGGTGCTTTTGCCTTTGGCGGTGGCGAGCGTCCTCAACGCTCCTCCCGAGCCGCCCCAGGAAGAGCTAGGGGGTCCCCTGGGTATTGCTCCCTCCCAATCCTTTACCACCTACCGGGTACGGCCTGGGGACACCTTGGCGGGCCTCTCACGCCGCTACGGCATCCCGGTGGAGTACATCCAGGCCAGCAACTCCATCGCCGATCCCAAGGAGCTCCGGGCCGGGTCGGTGATCCTCCTTCCCCGGGGAGGGGTTATTCATGTGGTGAAGGAAGGGCAGACCTTGAGCGATATCGCCGCGTCTTACGGTGTAAGCGAGCTCGACATCATCGCCGCCAACGACCTCGTGGGGCTGCCACTTCCCGGGGACAAGCTCCTCGTACCGCATCCCGCCACCATCCCATGGCTTGAGGCCTTGAAACTCGGTTGGCGCCCTGATTCGTTCTTCATCTGGCCCCTGCGGGGACGCCTCACTTCCCTCTTCGGCCCCCGGATCCACCCCATCTTCGGCACCCCGGATTTTCACACGGGGATCGACTTCGCTGTGCCAGAGGGGACCGAGGTGCACGCCGCCGCGGCGGGGAAGGTGAGCTTCGCCGGGGAGCGGGGCGGATACGGCCTTTTGGTGGTGGTGGATCACGGAGATGGCTTTTCCACCTACTACGCCCACCTCTCCCGGATCCTGGTGGAAGCGGGACAGTTCGTGGAACAGGGACAGGTGATCGCCCTATCCGGCAACACCGGCCTCTCCACTGGACCACACCTGCACTTCGAGATCCGCCGCCACGGAAAGCCCGTGGATCCCTTGCCGTGGCTTCCGTGATGGTCATCCGGGGCGGCCGGCCCCTCTCGGGCCGGGTGGAGGTCTCCGGGGCCAAGAACGCCGCCTTGCCCGCCATCGTGGCCTCCCTCCTCGTCGATGAACCGGTGGTGATCGAAAATGCGCCGAAGCTCCGGGATGTGGAGACCCAGCTTGCCTTGGTGGAGGCCCTGGGGAAAACAGCGCGTTGGGAGGGAAATACCATCCTTATCCGGGGCGAGGTCTCGTCCGTGGAGGCCCCCGGGGAGGTGGTCTCCCGGATGCGGGCCTCCTTCCTGTGTCTCGGCCCTTTGCTTGCCCGCTTCGGGGAGGCCCACGTGCCCCTCCCCGGCGGGTGCGTCATCGGGGCCCGCCCGGTGGACCTGCACTTAGAGGGGCTGCGGAGGCTGGGGGCAGAGGTGGAGGTGCGCGAGGGGGTGGTGCACGCTCGGGGGAAGCTCCACGGGGGTGAGGTGTGGTTGCGTTACCCTTCCGTGGGCGCCACGGAACAGCTGCTCCTCGCGGGGGCGGTGATCAGGGAGCCGGTGGAGGTGGTGAACCCCGCGAGGGAGCCGGAGGTGGTGGACCTGGCACGGCTCCTCTCGGCCATGGGGGCCGAGATCTCCTTCTCCGAGGACAGGATCACGATCCAAGGGGGGAAGCTGAAGGGCACCGGACACGCCGTGATACCGGACAGGATCGAGGCCGGGACGTATCTCCTCGCGGGGGCGATCACCGGGGGGGAGGTGGAGGTGGTGGGCGCCCGCCCCGAACACCTCACCGCCCTCTTGGCCAAGCTGGAGGAATGTGGGGTAGAGCTTGCCGCGGGACAGCGGACGGTACGTCTGAAGGCTCGTGCTCCTTGGTCCGGCGTCGAGGTAGAGACCTCCCCCTATCCGGGCTTTCCCACCGACCTCCAGCCCCAGTTCACCTCCTTCCTCGCCCTTGCCCGGGGGCGGAGCGTGATCTGGGAGCGGGTGTTCGAATCCCGGTTCGGGCACGTGGGGGAGCTCCTCAGGATGGGAGCTCGGATCACCCTCCAGGGACAGGCCATCCTCATCGAGGGGGTGGAGGGCTTGCGGGGGGCGGAGGTGGTAGCCACCGACATCCGCGCCGGGGCAGCGTTGGTGCTGGCGGGCTTGGCCGCCCACGGGGAAACCCGGATAGAAGGGGTGGACCACCTGCGACGGGGATATGAGAATATGGAGGGGAAGCTAGCCCAACTCGGGGCGAAGGCATGGGTAGAGGAACTCAACGGTACCTGATCGAGGACTATCTCGGCCGCCGGGCCCGGGTCTACGGGGGGGAGAAGGCCATCCTCGTGGGGATCCTTCCCCCCAGGGCGGCGGACGAGGAACGGGAGACCTTCGAAGAGCTCCGGGCGTTGGCCTACACCGCTGGGATCTTCGTGGTGGGGCAGCTCCTCCAGCGCCGCGCGCATCCCGATCCCGCCACCTTCATCGGCAAGGGGAAGGCGGAGGAGCTCCGCTCATTGGCGGAGGCCTTGGGCGCCGACACTGCCCTCTTCAACGACGAGCTTTCCCCCGATCAGGCCCGCGCCCTGGAGGAGATCACCGCCCTCAAGATCGTGGATCGGACCCAGCTTATCCTGGATATCTTCGCCCAGCGCGCCGGGACTAAAGAAGCGGAGTTGGCGGTGGAATTGGCCCAGCTTGAGTACCTCCTTCCCCGGTTACGGGGCTGGGGTAAGGCCCTCACCAACCCCGGCGGAGGGATCGGCACCATGGGGCCCGGCGAGACCAAGATGGAGATCGAGCGCCGCAGGGTGAAGCGGCGCATCCAGGCCATCCGGCGGGCCCTGCGGGAAGCAGACAGGGTCCGGGAATTGCGGCGAAAGCGCCGCTCCCGGAGCCCCATCCCCAAGGTAGCCATCGTGGGCTACACCAACTCCGGCAAATCCACCCTCTTCCGCCGCCTTACCGGGGAAGCGGTACTAGTGGAGGACAAGCTCTTCGCCACCTTGGACACCAAGGTACGGAAAGTGGCCTTGGACGAGGGACGTTATGTTTTGGTGAGCGATACTGTGGGCTTCATCAGGAAGCTTCCCCACCAGCTTATCCCCGCCTTCCGGGCCACCATGGAAGCCGCCAGGGAAGCGGATCTCCTGCTTAACGTTTTGGACGCCTCATCCCCTCGGGTGGCGGAGCACTTCCGGGCGGTGGAGAGGATCCTGGCGGAGGAGGTCTTCGCCCCCGGTGAGCCCCGCCCCCCGATCCTGCACGTGTTGAACAAGATCGATCTCGTGCGGGATCCTCACCAGGAAGCGTTGCTTTCGGAGCTGCGGTTGGAACTGGGACGGTATGTGGAGCTTTCGGCCCGCCTCGGCTGGGGGTTGGAAGGGCTCAAGGCCGCGATGGCAGAGATACTGGGGGATCGGTGGGCCGACGTGCGGGCCTTGGTCCCCTACGAGAGGGGAGAGATCTTGGCGGATCTTGCCCGGTTGGGGAAGCTCGAGGTGCTGGGAGGCCAGGACGGGGGCCTCTTGGTCCACTTGGTCCTCCCACGCGAGGAGCTTTCCCGGTTGCGGGGGGTTCCGGGGCTAGAGTTGATGGAGGCTTAGGATGAAACCCTTCGATGTAGAGGTGCTGGGCAACCCTCTGTGGAAGTACATTGCCCTCTTCGGATTCCTCCTCGCCGCGGGGGTCTTGCACTTCGTGGTGCAACGCCTCCTCCACCGAGCGCTCAAGCTCAGGGCCTTGCCCGAGGGGATAGAACGCAGCGTCCGGGCCCTATTCGGCCGCCCCTTGGGCGCGCTCCTTTACCTCTTCGCCCTGTGGGCGGGCATCAGGCTCTTCGCGCTCCCCGCCGCCGCGGCCGGGGTGGTACGGGGGCTCTTCATCACCGCCCTCACCGTGGTGGGGATCTACATCATCACCAAGCTCGTGGACCTCCTATTTTCGCTTTGGCGGGAGCGGGCCCGCCGTACCGAGACCAAGCTGGACGACCAAGTGATCCCCATCCTCTCCCGGGTTACCAAGTTCTTCATCTGGGCCATCGGGATCCTTTTGGTACTTCAGAACCTCGGCTACAACGTCACCAGCCTCTTGGCGGGGCTGGGGATCGGGGGCCTGGCGGTGGCGCTGGCGGCCCAGGAGACCCTCTCCAACTTCATCGGGGCGTTGGCGATCCTGGTGGACCGGCCTTGTGAGGTAGGGGACCGGGTGGATTTCGATCAGCTTGGCATAAAGGGGACCATCGAGGCGATCGGGCTCCGCTCCACCCGGGTCCGCACCCTGGACGGGACGCTGGTCTCCATCCCCAACCGCACCATGGCCAACACGGTGATCAACAACGTGGCCAAAAGGCCCACTATCAAGAATGAGTTCGTGATCGGGATCGTGTACGACACCCCGTACGAGAAGATCGTGGAAGCCCTGAAGATCCTGCGGGAGATCCTGGCCAACCATCCCAGCACGGCCAATTACCGTGCCTACTTCAAGGAGTACGGTCCCTATTCCCTCAACATCGTGGTGACCCATTGGTGCAAGTACACCGACTGGGAGGAGTTCCTCAAGGCCACCGAAGAGATAAATCTCGAGATAAAGCGACGGTTCGAGGAGGCGGGGATCGAGTTCGCGTTCCCCACCCAGACTATCCAGCTGGTGGGTTCCCCCCCGGCGGGGGCTGCGGGCTCCTGATCTCCTCCCAGGGGATCTCCACCCGGCTCCCGTCCGGGCGCTCCAGGGTGGCGGTGCCCCGGAAGATGTTGTAGGAGACCACCCGCCCCTCCACCTCTCCGGCCCGCACCTTCTTCCCCACCTTGGGGAGTCCCTCCAACAGCTCCT
>Ga0209426_1000294_pt1 | contig 61302 bp, 59 predicted proteins | sample Deesub1362B_J571_FD_187697 | JGI IMG/M metagenome (GOLD analysis project Ga0209426, IMG submission 187697) | Deep oceanic, basalt-hosted subsurface ecosystem from Juan de Fuca Ridge flank, Pacific Ocean, CORK Borehole 1362B_J2.571 (SPAdes)... ... | reverse complement strand
GAGACATTAGCCAGTACCTGATGGGCCACTACAACTGGATCCGACCCCATCACTTCAACGATGGACTGGCTCCGGCGAAAGCTGAAGAAAAACTCAAAACCGTGTCCGGGATGAGTTGACCACTACATCGCTCGTCGGCCAGATGAGAAATGAACTCAATGGAAATCGTCCGGTCAGTCCTTGTCAGGGTCTTATTCCTCCGGATAATGCCGACCTTTTTTCGCAAACTTGAGCCCTTGAACTGCTTATGCTGTCCAGAACCTTGCTGTGCCTTGCTGTTTTCAGTGCATCCACGCCCCTGCTTGCCGACACCGTCTGGTTGAAGAACGGTGACAAACTGAGCGGCAAGATTTCCGTTTTCGATGGCGGCAAATTGCTGATTCAGACCCAGTACGCGGGTGCGGTCACCATTGACTGGAAAGAGGTCAAGACCCTGCAGAGCGATCAGGAACTGCTGGTCAAACAGGACGCCTACAACGGTGAAAAGGCCAAGTCGCTGACCGCCGCCGATGACGGCAAGGTCACTCTGGCCAACGGCGAGGCGCCGAAAACCGTCGAGCTGGCGAGTATCCAGCAGATTCTCAAACCAAAACCGGTGGTCGAAGATCTGGTGTGGAAAGGCAATATCGGCCTGGCGATGGACTATCAGCGGGCGGAAAAGGACACCGACGATTACGACATCGACTTCAAGACCACGGCACGTCATGGTCGCTGGCGGCACACTGCCGAGGGCGAATACAACCGCGAGGTGCAGGACGACGAAGTCACCACCAATAACTGGCGCGCTGAATACGCGCTCGACCGTTTCCTTACCGACAAGTGGTTCTGGCAGGGGCGCCTGAACTACAAGCGTGATTACGTTGAAGAGCTGTCACGTCAGCGCGTGGTCGGTACCGGTCCGGGCTACCAGTTCTGGGACGACGAGCTGGGGGCGTTCTCGCTCGGCTCGCTGCTCAACCGCACCGATTACGAGTACAGCGATGGCGGCAAGGATAATTTCTATTCGGTCGCCATGAAGTGGGATTACAACCGCTACCTGATTGGCAAGAAGGTCGAGTTCTTCACCAACGGCGAACTGGGCAAGCCGCTGTCGGATGTGGCCAATTACGCGCTGGATGCCGAGATGGGGCTGCGTTACAAGGTCACTGACTGGGCGTCGCTCAATCTCAAGGCCGAGCGCGACATCATCAGTGGCACGAAGGACGCAGATTTGAACAAGACCCGCTATACCGCAGGGTTTGGCGTGGCCTGGTAAGGCACAAGCAAAAGATCGCAGCCTGCGGCAGCGCCTACAGGGGAATGGTATTTATCCCGTAGGAGCTGCCGCAGGCTGCGATCTTTTTTTGCGTCTGGAAAACAGACACCCACAAAAAAGCCCCGCTTTTGAGGGCGGGGCTCTTTTCTAAAGAAGCTACAAGTTAGATAACTTGTACTTCTTCAGCTTGCATGCCTTTCTGACCGCGGGTAGCGATGAAAGAAACCTGTTGGCCTTCTTTCAGGCTTTTGAAGCCGTCGGATTGGATAGCTTTGAAGTGAACGAACAGGTCGTCACCGGATTGTGGAGTGATGAAGCCGAAGCCTTTTTCATCGTTGAACCACTTAACGGTACCGGTTTGGCGATTAGACATGGTGTAACTCCTTGAACAAAGATAACTGCGACTCAGGAAGAACCCTGGCCGAGACTGAGTGCAAAGAGCAGGAAAAATTCTTGTAGATGGTTGGATCGAAATTCAACATATCGTGTAGAGATTCTCAGTGACACAAGCAGCACAGTGGCGCCACCTTAACCCTTTTTCCGGAACGTGCCAATGCTTCTTGCGAAGGTTTCTCTGTTTTAAGGATCGGCGGTGTGACGCTTCGTCGCCAGGACGCGTATTTCCAGCGTGTTCGCCGAGAATTGCAGCGCACACTTTGAACCCGGCGGCGCGCCCGGTAAGATGCCGGACAGATTTTTTCCACCTCGCTATTCAGGACACCCGCCATGAGCATCAAATCGGACAAGTGGATTCGCCGCATGGCGCAGGAACACGGCATGATCGAGCCTTTCGTCGAGCGCCAGGTGCGCGGCAGCGACGACAGCCGTGTGATCTCCTACGGTGTGTCGAGCTACGGCTACGATGTGCGTTGCACCAACCATTTCAAGGTGTTCACCAACATCAATTCGGCGATCGTCGACCCGAAAAACTTCGACGCCGGCAGCTTTGTCGACATCCACAGCGACGTCTGCATCATTCCGCCGAACTCCTTCGCCCTGGCCAGCACCGTCGAGTACTTCCGCATTCCGCGCAACGTATTGACCATCTGCCTGGGTAAAAGCACCTATGCGCGTTGCGGCATCATCGTCAACGTCACCCCGCTCGAGCCTGAGTGGGAAGGTCATGTGACGCTGGAGTTTTCCAACACCACCAACCTGCCGGCGAAGATTTACGCCAACGAAGGTGTGGCGCAGATGCTGTTCCTCGAATCCGACGAACAATGCGAAGTTTCCTATAAGGATCGCGGCGGCAAGTATCAAGGCCAGCGTGGCGTGACCCTGCCGCGTACCTGATCCGTCCGGCAGTTCGCGGGAATTCTTTGGCGGGCAGGCACTCTATGGGGTGTACTGCCCGTTTTTGCTTCTGGCAAAACGGGCCTTCGCCGAGGAGGTTGCATGAAGATCGATCCGCATATCACCGCCGAACTGGCAAGGCTTGAGCCCAATCAGGTTGGCGTTTTGGCCTGGTCATTGTTGGCACACCCGGCTTTCCATATGGCTGGCGGCATTCCCGGTCAGCCTGATCCCGATACTCCCAACGAACAACCGACCGAACCGGGCGAGCCGACGCTGCCGGACGAGCCGCCACCCGCGCCAGTGGCTTGAGCCGCTGCCCGATAATGGCCAGTTGGCCGAGGTGTGCCCTGTACCTCAGCTGACTGGCCATATTTCGTTGTCGCCGACGACGAAAATCCTGCAGTTGCCATCTTTCTCTACCGCAAAGCCGCCGGTAAACGCGCCAAACGCTGGCAGCAGGCTCAAACCTTCGCCCAGCCGGAAGCACGCCAGACGCAAGCGCTGCCGCCCTTTGCCGTTAAGCCGATAGACGGGATGCACGTGCCCGGCCAGCACATGCCGTTCCGGGTGCGGGTCGGGTTCGTGTTGCAAGGCAAACGGCCCGAGCAGCATCGGTTCCGGAACCACGCGGATATTCAGTGCCGCTGGCGGGTCCCCGGCGCGTTTGTCGTGGTTGCCGCGAATCAGTGTCATCGGCAGATCCGCGTGACGTGCGCGCCATTCGGCCAAGGCATTGAGCGTGCCCGCCGAATGCGAGCCGGGACCGTGCAGAAAGTCACCGAGGAAAATCAGCTGCCGGCAGGGCAGCCTCGCCAGCAAACGGTCGAGCACTTCGATGTTCGCCGTCGTGGTGCCTTGTGGCACCGGCTGGCCGAGGCTGCGGTACGCCGCAGCCTTGCCGAAATGCACGTCGGCGATCAGCAGCGCTTGCTGCGCTGGCCAGTACAGAGCCTTTTCCGGCAGCAGCCAGAGTTCCTCGCCGGCCAGGCGCACGGGATACGCTGCACTCATGAGGCTTGACCCTTGTCGGCGGATTGCTCCAGATCGCCGACCATGCGCCGGATGCGATCGGCAAGTTTTTCCGAGCTCATGCTTTCGCGCATGCGCTCCACCAGCAACGGAAAGCCCAGCGGTGTAGGCCGTTTGATCAGGTGCATGTCCAGTTTCATCCGGTTGATTCGCTCCAATGTCTGTTCCAGACGACGGATATCCAGTTCTTCCCGCAAGACTTCTTCCCCGGCCTGGGCCAGCAGCAGGTTGTCGGCGTCGTATTGCTTGAATACTTCGAAGAACAATCCGCTGGAGGCCTGCACCTGACGGGTACTTTTCGGTGCGCCGGGATAGCCGGCGAACACCAGCCCGGCGATTCGCGCAATTTCGCGAAAGCGCCGCAACGCCAGCTCCCCGGCATTCAGGCTGGCGAGCACGTCGCGCAGCAGCTGCTCGGGGCTGAGCAGTGCTGCATCGAATTGCCCGGACCAATCGACCGGTGTGGCGCTGAGCAACTCCAGCCCGTAATCATTGACCGCAATCGAAAACGTCAGCGGCTGGCGCTGGCTCATGCGCCACGCCAACAGGCTGGCGAGCCCCAAATGCACCTGGCGCCCGGCAAACGGGTAGAGGAAAAGATGCCAGCCTTCGCGGGATTTCAGCACCTCCGCCAACAGACTGTCGGAAGTGGGCAGACCCGACCAGCGCGCCTGGGTTTGCAGCAACGGTTGCAGCGCGAGCATTTCCGGGCCGACAAACTCACCCCGCGCGGCTGCTGTGAAGCGACTGACCACGGCGGCGGCCAATTCGTTGGAAAGCGGCATCCGCCCGCCATTCCAGCGCGGCACAGCGGCTTTCTTTGCGGTGCTGCGTTTGACGTACGCGGTCATGTTTTCCACCCGCACCAATTCCAGCAAGCGTCCGGCGAACAGAAAGCCGTCACCCGGTTTCAGCCGCGCAATAAAACCTTCCTCGACGCTGCCCAATTGCTTGCCGCCGCCACCCTTGCTCCAGAATTTCAGATGGATGCTCGCATCGCTGACGATGGTGCCGATGCTCATGCGATGACGGCGGGCGAGCCGTGCATCGGGGACGCGCCAGACGCCGTTTTCGTCCGGTTCGACCCGGCGGTAATCCGGATAGGCTGTCAGAGACAGCCCGCCGTGACGTACGAACGCCAGCGCCCAGGCCCAGTCCGCCAGCGTCAGGTCTCGATAAGCCCAGGCACCACGGACTTCTTCGTACAGCGCCTCGGGAATAAAGCCACCGCCCAGCGCCATGCTGACCAGATGCTGCACCAGCACATCCAGCGGTTGGTGCGGCGACAGGCGCGGTTCGATGAGTCGCTGCGCCACGGCATCGCGTGCGGCGACGGCTTCGATCAGTTCCAGGCTGTGGGTCGGCACCAGCGTCACTCGCGAGGTGCGCCCCGGCGCGTGACCGGAGCGCCCGGCGCGTTGCATCAGCCGCGCCACGCCCTTGGCCGAGCCGATTTGCAACACCCGCTCGACGGGCAGAAAGTCCACGCCCAGATCCAGGCTCGAGGTGCAGACTACGGCTTTCAACTGCCCGTCCTTCAACGCTTGCTCGACCCAGTCGCGGGTCTCGCGGGCCAGCGAACTGTGGTGCAGTGCGATCAACCCGGCCCAGTCAGGCCGCGCTTCGAGCAACGCCTGATACCAGATCTCCGACTGCGCGCGGGTGTTGGTGAAGACCAGGCTGCTGGCGCAGGCGTCGAGTTCGGCGACAACCTGCGGCAGCATCTTCAGACCAATGTGCCCGGCCCACGGAAAACGTTCGATGGCGGGCGGGATCAAGGTGTCGACCTTGAGTGATTTTTCGCTCTGGCCCTGCACGCTGATCCCGCCGCCCTGTGGGATCAGCACCTGTTCGGCGTGAGCTTGATTACCGAGGGTCGCGGACACGCCCCAGACGATCAGTTCCGGTTGCCAGTGGCGCAGGCGGGCGAGGGCCAGTTGCAGCTGTACGCCGCGTTTGTTGCCGAGCAGTTCGTGCCATTCATCGACGACGATCATGCGCAGGCTCGACAGTGCGGTTTGTGCGTCGGCGCGGGCGAGCAGCAGGGTCAGGCTTTCCGGGGTGGTGATCAGCGTGGTCGGCAGGCGTCGGCCCTGACGTGCGCGTTCAGCGCTGCTGGTGTCGCCGGTGCGCAGACCGATGCTCCATGGAATCTGCAAATCAGTGACGGGCGTTTGCAGGGCGCGAGCGGTGTCGGCGGCGAGGGCGCGCATTGGCGTGATCCACAGCACGGTCAGCGGCTCGGCCGGTGCTTTGCGTTTTTTGCTGTCTGCGATGAGAGGCTTTACACGGGCGAAGCGGTTGAGCGCGGCGAACCACACCGCATAGGTTTTACCGGCGCCGGTGCTGGCGTGGAGCAACCCCGACTGACCTTGTTTGACGGCGGCCCACACCTGCTTTTGAAAGGCGAACGGCTTCCAGTTGCGTGCGTTGAACCAGGTTTTTGCGAGGTCGGTGGAGGTGGGCATACCGGCGGCGTGCGCTCTGAACGTGTTCCTTCAGTGACCGCGCCGACTGGCGAAAGGTTTAATCACGCCGCAATCCCCGTGTAGGAGCTGCCGCAGGCTGCGATCGGCAACATCAAAAGATCGCAGCCTGCGGCAGCTCTTACACAAGGGATTCGGGTTACTTGAGGTTACCGCTGAGGAACTGCTTCAGCCGTTCGCTCTTCGGGTTGCCCAGAACGTCTTCCGGCGCGCCTTCTTCTTCCACCAGCCCTTGATGCAGGAACAACACCTGGCTGGAGACCTTCCGGGCGAAGCTCATTTCATGGGTCACCATGATCATCGTCCGGCCTTCCTCGGCCAGCCCCTGAATCACCCGCAACACCTCACCCACCAGCTCCGGGTCGAGTGCCGAGGTCGGTTCGTCGAACAACATCACCTCCGGCTCCATCGCCAGCGCCCGGGCAATCGCCACCCGCTGTTGCTGGCCGCCGGAGAGAAACGCCGGGTACTGATCGGCGACGCGCGCCGGCAGGCCAACCTTGTCCAGATAACGGCGGGCGCGGTCTTCCGCTTCCTGTTTGCTGCAACCGAGCACACGGCGCGGGGCCATGGTGATGTTTTCCAGCACGGTCATGTGGCTCCACAGGTTGAAGTGCTGGAACACCATCGCCAGTCGCGTGCGCAGGCGTTGCAGTTCATTCGGGTCGGCGACATGCATGCCGTGGCGGTCGGTGACCATGCGAATCGCCTGGCCGTCGAGGCTCATAGCGCCATCGTTGGGTTGTTCGAGGAAGTTGATGCAGCGCAAAAAGGTGCTTTTGCCCGAGCCGCTGGCGCCGATCAGGCTGATCACGTCGCCGGTTCTGGCCTTGAGCGAAACGCCTTTGAGTACCTGATGGTCGCCATAGCTTTTGTGCAGACCTTCAACCGTCAATTTGTACATGGGACAGACATCCTCAAGGCGAAAGTAGATAGCCGCTGCGATAGGCTTCGGCGCCGGCCACGTGGGCGATCACCATGCCGGCAGTGGCCATGCGCCGCAGCGAGCGGGCGTACATGACGCCGGCAGCGGTGCAATGAATGGGGGTGACCCGGTCGTGGATCGGGTCGATGATTTCGGCAATCTGTTGCCCGGCTTGCAGGTATTGCCCGGCCGTGGCGGTGTACACCAGCAAGCCGCCGACCGGCGTGGTCACCGGTTCGACGCCGGCCAGCGGCGTGGCGGGGAAGGGCAGGGGCGGCTGCGGCTTGGTCTCGCCGACGATCGCATCGAACTGGATCAGGTAATCGATCAAGGCCTGGCAGTCACGACTGGCCATCGGGTGATTGACGTCACCCTGGCCGCGCAACTCCACGGTCACCGAAAAACTGCCCAGCGGAATCTCGAAGTGCTCGCCAAAGCGTTCCTGCAGTTGCCACCATAGCAGGGTGAAGCATTCGTCGAACGACTGGCCGCCGGAATCGGTGGCCAGCAAGCTTGCCTGGGCTTCGATGTAACGCGCCAGCGGCTCGACCTGCGGCCACGCCTCGGGCGTGGTGTAGAGGTGAACCACCGATTCGAAATCGCAGTGCAGATCCAGCACCATGTCGGCATCACACGCCAGCCGTTGCAGGGTCAGGCGCTGGGATTGTAGCTGCGTGGCGGGTGTCTGGCGGGCGAGGGCGTTGCGCAGGCTGGCGCGGATCAGCTCAAGGTTGCGTTGCGGGTCGGCGCCCAGTTTACCCTCGATGGCGTTGCCGATTTCTTCGCTGAGGTCGACGAACCAGCGATTGAAATTCTGCCCGCTTTCCATCTCGTAACGGCCCAGCGGCACGTCCATCAGCACTTGTTCGAGGCCGACCGGATTGGCCACCGGCACCAGCACGATCTGACTGCGCAGGCGCCCGGCGGCTTCCAGCTCCGCCAGGCGCTGCTTGAGGTGCCAGGCCACGAGCATGCCGGGCATTTCGTCGGCATGCAGCGAGGACTGGATGTAGATCTTGCCTTGGGCCTGCTCCGGGCCGAAGTGGAAGCTGTGGATCTGGCGTGCGGTCCCCGGCACCGGGGCCAACAGGTCATGGATCTGGTGTCGCATTACAGGGTTTCCTAGTGGGTCGGCCCGAGGAAGGCCAGCCATCGGCGTTCGGCGAGACGGAACAGGCCGACCAGCGCAAAGGTAATGGTCAGGTAGATCAGCGCGGCGATGCCGAACGACTGGAAGGTCAGGTAGGTCGCCGAGTTGGCGTCCCGCGCCACTTTCAGGATGTCGGGGATGGTCGCGGTGAAGGCCACGGTGGTCGAGTGCAGCATCAGGATCACTTCGTTGCTGTAATACGGCAACGAACGGCGCAGCGCCGAGGGCATGATCACGTAGGCATACAGCTTCCAGCCGGTCAGACCGTAGGCCTTGGCCGCTTCGACTTCACCGTGGTTCATGCTGCGGATCGCCCCGGCGAAAATCTCCGTGGTGTAGGCGCAGGTGTTCAAGGCAAACGCGAGGATCGTGCAGTTCATCGCATCGCGAAAGAAACTGTCGAGCAACGGCTGCGCGCGCACGGCGGCCAGACTGTAGATCCCGGTGTAGCAGATCAGCAACTGGATATAGAGCGGCGTGCCACGGAACAGGTAGGTGTAGAACTGCACCGGCCAGCGCACATAGAAGCGCGACGAGACCCGGGCAATCGACAGCGGGATCGATGCCAGGAAACCGATGAAGATCGAGGCGCTGAGCAACCACATCGTCATCGCCAGCCCGGTGATGTTGGTGCCGTCGGTATAAAGGAAGGGTTTCCAGTATTCCTGCAGGAGTTCGATCATCGTACGGCCTCCCGGGCACCGGCGGCGTAACGACGTTCAAGCCAGCGCAGGATAACGTTGGATGCACTGGTGATCAGCAGATAGATCAAGGCGGCGAGTACCAGGAAGTAGAACAGTTGATAGGTGCTTTTACCGGCGTCCTGCGCGGCTTTGACCAGATCCGCCAGACCGATGATCGACACCAGCGCAGTGGCCTTGAGCATTACCATCCAGTTGTTGCCAATGCCCGGCAGGGCAAAACGCATCATTTGCGGGAACACCACGAAGCGAAAGCGCTGGCCGCGTTTCAGGCCGTAGGCGGTGGCCGCTTCGACCTGACCGCGCGGTACGGCGAGAATCGCGCCACGGAAGGTTTCGGTGAAATACGCACCATAGATGAAGCCCAGCGTGATCACCCCGGCGGTAAAGGAGTCGATTTCGATGTAGTCCCACTCCATGACGTCGGTCAGGGCGGTCAGCCAGGTTTGCAGGCTGTAGAAAATCAGCAGCATCAGCACCAGATCCGGCACGCCGCGGATCAGCGTGGTGTAGAGCTGGGCAGGCAGGCGCAGCAGTTTGGATTTCGACAGTTTGGCACTGGCGCCCAAGAGACCGAGCAACACGGCCACCAGCAGCGACAACGCCGACAATTTGATGGTCATCCAGGTGCCTTCCAACAGCAATGGACCGAAGCCCTTGAGGCTGAAGGCGGAGAGCCCCAGATTTTGTAAGAGGTTTTCGAACATAAATCAGCAACCTGAGCGGATGGAAAAGGCGCCCATCGAATGATGGGCGCCAGGGCATTATTTACCGCTGTACAGATTCAGATCGCCAAAGTGTTTCTTTTGAATCTCGGCGTATTTGCCGTCATCGTGTAACGCTTTGATACCTTTATCTAAAAGCGCCTTCAGCTCTTTGTTACCTTTCTTAATACCGACAGCGGTTTTGGCTGGCAGCAATTCGCTGTCGACCGGCTTGCTGACTTCGTAGTTGGCGCCATCCGGCGACTTCAAAAAGCCCAGTTCGGCTTGCAGCATGTCCTGGATCGAGGCGTCGAGGCGGCCGTTTTTCAGGTCGGCGTAGACCTGGTCCTGGTTGGCGTAAGCCTGGATTTTCACCCCGGCCTTCTCCAGTACGGCCTTGGCGTAGGCTTCCTGGATGGTGCCTTGCTCGTAACCGACGGATTTGCCCTTGAGGGAAGCGACGTCATCGCTCAGGCCGGAACCCTTCTTGAACACGTAGGAAGTCGGGCCGGAGAACAGTTCGCTGGAGAAATCGATCGCCTTTTCACGGGCCGGGGTCACGGTCATCGACGAAATCACACCGTCGAATTTGTTGGCGTTGAGGCCCGGAATCATGCCGTCGAAGTCGCTTTCAACCCATTTGCACTTGACCTTCAGCTCGGCGCAGATCGCGTTGCCCAGGTCGATGTCGAAGCCCACCAGGCTGCCGTCGGCCGCTTTCGACTCGAACGGTGCGTAGGAAGGATCAACGCCAAAACGCAGCTCTTTGTATTCCTTGGCCAGCGCGGAGCCGGCAGCCATGCACAACGCCAGTGCAGAAAGGGTCAGCAATGCTTTTTTCATTATTCAATCCCTAAGAACCAATATGAGCGCTTGTGGCGCAGAATTATTGTTACTGGAACGCGTACGACCTATAGAAAGTAGCAATTTCCGAACCAGAGTCCCGAACAAGTGTTTTAAAAGGTTGGGGGAGGGACGAGGGAGAGGGATTGGTGCACGGAACCGGGCGGCTGTTGAAGGCTGCACCAAGTTGGGTCGAGACACGCATTTTTCTGTGGTTGAGAGGACCAGAGGTAAGGTGATTTTGTGGTGAGGGGATTTATCCCCGATGGGCTGCGAAGCGGCCCCCAGTGTTCTTTCAGCAAACCGCGCGTACCGGATTTGCGGCTGCTGCGCAGCCGATCGGGGATAAATCCCCTCACCACAAAATTCCCTCACCACAGGGAATTCATTCAGGACGATTGGAGGTATGTCCCCGGAAACCGGGTCAGGCCAGCAAATCCTGCAACGTCGCCAGGCTGTCGGCCTCATCCACTGTCTTGTCTTGGCGCCAGCGCAGCATGCGTGGAAAACGCACGGCAATGCCGCTCTTGTGCCGTCGCGACAGGGCGATGCCTTCGAAACCCAGTTCGAACACCAGACTCGGTTTGACGCTGCTGACCGGGCCGAATTTTTCCACGGTGGTCTTGCGCACGATGCTGTCGACCTGACGCATCTCCTCGTCGGTCAGCCCCGAATAGGCCTTGGCGAACGGCACCAGCGCCCGTTGGCTGGATTCGGGCGGTCCGTCCCACACGGCGAAGGTGTAATCGCTGTACAGACTGGCGCGCCGGCCATGGCCGCGCTGGGCGTAGATCAATACCGCATCGACGCTGAACGGGTCGACCTTCCACTTCCACCACACGCCCATGTCCTTGGTCCGGCCCACGCCATACAGGGCGTCGCGGGCCTTGAGCATCATGCCCTCGACCCCCAGTCGCCGTGAGGCTTCGCGTTGCCGGGCGAGGTCGAACCAGTCACTGCCAGTGAGCATCGGCGAGGCCAGTAACACCGGGTTGTTACCGTGGGCGATCACTTGTTCCAGTTGCGCACGCCGTTCGGCCTGCGGACGATTGCGCCAGTCTTCGCCCTGCCACTCCAGCAAGTCGTAGGCGAGCAGCACCACCGGCACTTCTTCGAGGATCTTCTTGTCGAGGGTTTTACGCCCGATCCGTTGCTGCAGCAGGGCGAAGGGTTGCACCGCCGGCGCAACTGTTGATTGCGGGTCGAACGCGTCTTCAGTGCTGGGGTGGTTGCTTTTCCAGACCACGATTTCGCCGTCGATCACCGTGCCGTCGGGTAACGCGTGGATCAACGTATCGAATTCGGGAAAGCGTTCGGTCACCAGTTCTTCACCGCGCGACCAGACCCACAACCGACCCTCGCGCTTGACCACCTGCGCGCGGATCCCGTCCCACTTCCATTCCACCTGCCAGTTGCTCGCCGGGCCCAGCAAGGTTTCGAACTCTTCCACCGGTTGCGACAAGGCATGGGCGAGGAAAAACGGGTAGGGCTGGCCGCCGCGCTGAGCGTGTTCGTCGGCGGATTCCGGGGCGATCAGTTTCAGGTAGCTGGCCGCGTTCGGCCGGTTCGACAGGTCGGTGTAACCCACCAGACGCTGCGCCACACGTTTGCTGTCGAGGCCGGCCATCGATGCCAATGCGCGAGTGACCAACAGTTTCGACACGCCGACGCGAAAGCTGCCGGTGATCAATTTGATGCACAGCATCAGGCTCGGCCGGTCCAGTTGCGACCACAGTGCGGGCAGTTGGCGGGCGAGATACTCCGGGGTTTCACCGCGCAGCGGCAGCAGCTTGTCTTCGATCCATTCGGCCAGGCCGGCCTCGGAGCTGTGCGAATTTTCCGGGAGCACCAGGGAAATGGTCTCCGCCAGATCGCCGACGGATTGATAACTTTCCTCGAACAGCCATGGCTGCAGCCCCGAAACCTCCACCGCCAGTTCGCGCAGGATGCGAACTGGCACCAGTTGCCGCGGGCGTCCGCCGGACAGAAAATATACCGCCCACGCCGCATCCTGCGGCGCCGCCTGGGCGAAGTAGGCTTGCATGGCGGCCAGCTTGGCGTTGCTGGACGTGGTGGCGTCGAGTTCGGCATACAACTCGGCGAAGGCTTTCATGCTTGCACCTCGGCGATGGCAGGTTCGGCGTCAATGTTTTCCTCTTCATCGTCGCCGTATTCGGTGTTGAAGCCTTGCGCATCCAGGCCTTGTTCACGCAGATGGCGCACCAGCACGCCGATCGAGCCGTGGGTGACCATCACCCGTTCGGCGCCGGTCTGTTCGATGGCCCAGAGCAGGCCCGGCCAGTCGGCGTGATCCGACAGCACAAAACCACGATCCACGCCGCGCCGCCGGCGGGTGCCGCGCAGGCGCATCCAGCCGCTGGCAAACGCATCGCTGAAATCACCGAACCGGCGCATCCAGGTGCTGCCACCGGCCGAGGGCGGGGCGATGACCAGCGCCTGACGCATGATCGGGTCGGATTTTTTGATATCGCCGGCGTAGATCGTCGGCGGCAGGTACACGCCGGCCTCGCGGTAGACCCGGTTCAGCGGCTCGACGGCTCCATGGCTGAGGATCGGACCGAGGCTGGCGTCGATGCCATGCAGGATCCGCTGAGCCTTGCCGAATGAATAACAGAACAGCACGCTGGCCTTGCCCGCCGCGATGTTTGCCTGCCACCACTGGTTGATCTCGCTGAACACCTGCGCCTGTGGCTGCCAGCGGTAGATCGGCAGGCCGAAGGTCGATTCGGTGATAAAGGTGTGGCAGCGCACCGGTTCGAACGGCGCGCAGGTGCCATCGGGTTCGATCTTGTAGTCGCCGGACGCGACCCAGACTTCACCGCCGTATTCCAGACGCACCTGGGCCGAACCGAGCACATGCCCGGCCGGATGGAAACTCAAGGTCACGCCGTGGTGGGTCAGCCGCTGGCCGTAGGCGAGGGTTTGCAGGTTGATGTCCTGACCCAGGCGCGCGCGCAAAATCCCTTCGCTGGCGCTGCTGGCAAGGTAGTGCTGATTGCCGTTACGGGCGTGATCGCCGTGGGCATGGGTGATCACCGAGCGCTCCACCGGGCGCCACGGATCAATATAGAAATCCCCGGCAGGGCAGTACAAACCTTCGGGGCGGGCGATAACAAGGTCCATGTCGTTACCAGAATGGAGGGCTTGTTAGCTATGAGGTGGGCGCGAGTCTGGAAGTTCTATCGGGTTTTTATGTGGGGCGAAAAGCAAAAGATCGCAGCCTTCGGCAGCTCCTACAGGATGTTCACCATTCCCATGTAGGAGCTGCCGAAGGCTGCGATCTTTTGATCTTGCTCTAGCGTTTATTTGCCCGGGGTGAGGGTCAAACGCGTCTTGCCATACACCCGGTCAAAGTTCTGCGGCTGCATCGGCAAACCGATGTACTGACCCTTGAGCCACGCATCAATGCCATTGAGGTAATTCGGGCTGGCCGGGTTGCCGGACTGGCCGGTAGCGTTCTGCCCCATCAAGGGTTCGGTCTGGCTGAAGTCGACAATGAAACGCATCGACGGCGCCCGCGTGGTGTCGAAGTCCTGACCCCAGGCAAATGCCGAGGTATTGAGCGTGGTGTGATCGCCACCGGCTGCCAGTGGGCCGCGAACGGTCTGGCCGTTGGCGTTTTTCCATGTGTAGCTGTGCAGTTTGCCCCACTGCCAGGCCTTGTGATCGCCACCCAACTGACTGTCGCCGGCGTTGATCGCGGCTGCCAGACTGCGCGCCAGAATCTGCGCCTTGTCTTCTTTCTGCGGGGTGTGGATGTCATCCCAGAACGGGCTGTCTTCGCGACCGAGCAGGTGATCGGCCTGCGCCGCGTAGGACAAGTCGCCATTGGCAACAAAGGCTTTCCACGCCGGGCTCGACTCGGGGCCGAGCTCATCGAGGAAGATCTGCTTCATGCTCGCCTGCAGGAACAGCTCATAGATCGCCGCATCCGCCGAGGTCGGGCTGAGTTTGCCGTCGAACGCCATCAAGCGGCTGAAGGCCTCGCGCGCCTTGCTGCGATCGGCCTCCGGCAGGGCGTCGATCGCCTGTTTCAGCGGCTGCTTCATGCCCGGCGCTTCAAACATTTTCTTCAGCTTGGCGGCGAAGGTGGTGGTCTGGTCGTACTGCATGGCGATCACGCTGCGACCGTCCTGTTTGCCGCTGTTGGCCAGTTCCGCCAGACGTTCGCCGCGCTCCGGCGCCGCCCACGAGTTGGACAACTGCATGCCGTAGCCGTGAGGAATCACCCGCTGGTTGGCCGTGCCGAGCCAGCCCTGGGTCGGGTCCTGATCGTAGGGGTGAAGCATCGGGTCGGCGTAACCGTCCCAGTCGTAGCGGCCTTCCCAGCCCGGCGATGGCAGCAGGCCTTCGCCTTCACGACGGTTGGGGAAACGCCCGGTGACTTGCCAGCCAATATTGCTGGCGTCGGCGAACACCATGTTCAGGGCGATGGCGCGGATTTCGCGACTGGCGTCCGAAGCGCGTTCAACGTTCTGCGCGCGGGTCAGGTCGAAAAAAGCGTCCAGCGATTTGTCGTCGGTGAAGTTCGGGGTTTGCAGGGCCAGGCCAAAACCGTTGCCCTGTGCCGCCGCCTGGGCACTGTTGAGCAGTGCACCGTGACGGGTTTCGTACACCGCTTCGCGAATCGGCCGCTGGCCTTTGACGAAATAGGTTTCGTTGCGCACGCCCAGCGGCTGCCATTTGCCGTTGACCTCGTAGGTCAGGCTGCTGCCCTGACGGCGGATTTTTTCCAGGAACAGGTCCTGGTTGTCGCCGAGCACGCTGGTGGCGCTCCACGCCACTTTGCCGTTGAAACCGCCGAGTACCATCGGCAAGCCGGCGACGGTGACGCCGGCAGCCTGATATTTCGGCGCGCGGATCTGCACGAAGGTCCACAGCGACGGCGCGGCCAATGGCCCATGACTGTCGCTGGCAAGAATGCTCTTGCCGCTGCGGCTGCGTTGCGGGGCGATGGCCCAGTTGTTCGAGGTGCTGGCGCCCAGCAGATTCACCGCCGCCAATTGTTGGCTGGCGTTGCTCAGTTCGCTCAGGCCAGGGATCTGTCCGTTGAGTTTGAGGCCTTGCAGCTTGTCGGCCTCGGCCAGCGGCAGGTTTTCATCCGGTGCAGACGGGGTCAGCCAGGCGAGTTTGTCGCTGGTCACGGTTTGCGCCAGCACCAGCGAGGAAATTTCCTCCGGCAGGTTGGCCGACTGGCTGAAGTTCAGCAGCGCGAACAGCAGCGCCGAGTCTTCCGGTTTCCAGTATTCCGGCTTGTAGCCGCTGGATGCGAGGTCGCCCGGCAATTTGTCGGCGTAACGGAACAGGTAGGCGTTGACGCCTCGCGCATAGACTTCGAAGAAACGCTTGAGGCGGGGCGACGAGGCCTTGTACAGCTCGTCGGCGCTTTTCTTCAGGTTGACCGCGCGCATGTAGCGGTCAGCGTCGAGCATTGAGGCGCCGGACATTTCCGCCAGACGGCCCTGGGCCAGCAGGCGCAGGGTGACCATCTGGTTGATGCGGTCGCTGGCATGCACGTAACCGAGGGTGAACAGCGCGTCGTGGAAACTGTTGCTTTCGATCAACGGCATGCCCATCGCATTGCGACGCACCGAAACGTTCTGTGCCAGCCCCTTGAGCGCTTGTACGCCGGAGGTAGGCGGGAGGGTGTCCTGCGCGTTCCAGGTCTGGCAACCGGACAGGCTCAAGACACCGGTCACTGCTGCGGCAACGCCGAACCGGGGAAGAAAATGTGTAAGGGCTGGCGAGGCCATGGCAAAGCTCCTGCGGGGGTGTAGAGGCTGGGGGCGCAATAAAGCCGCTACGTTAGTGAGCGGGCGGTGGCCGCGCAAGCGGGCGCGGGGGTTATTTGTGTAATTCTGTCGAATGGAGAAGATCGCAGCCTGCGGCAGCTCCTGCATTGGATTGAGTACACCCTGTAGGAGCTGCCGCAGGCTGCGATCTTTTGATCTTGGAGGGTTGGTCTTATGCACTTGCCTGATACCTGGAGGTGATGTTGAAGTGCGGGAAGTTCACTGACCCGCATGAGAAAAAACGCCATGGAACTCAAGGCCAACGCGGCACTGATCATCATCGACCAGCAACAAGGCATTCTGCAGCCGCGCCTGGGCCGACGGAATAATCCGCAGGCCGAAGAACGCGTGCTCGATTTACTGAGGGCGTGGCGCAGCAGCGGGCGGCCGGTGATTCATGTGCAGCATCTGTCCCGTGAAGCGGATTCGGTGTTCTGGCCCGGGCAGTCCGGGGTGGAATTTCAGCAGCGATTCATGCCGCGGGACGGCGAATGGCTGATCCAGAAACAGGTGCCGGACGCCTTTTGCGCCACGGGATTGGAGGCACGGTTGCGTGAGGCGGGGATCGGGCAATTGATCATTGTCGGTGTGGCGACCCACAACTCGGTGGAATCCACAGCGCGTACGGCGGGCAATCTGGGATTTGACGCCTGGGTGGCGGAGGACGCGTGTTTTACCTTCGACAAGGCCGATTATTTCGGTACGCCGCGTTCAGCCGAAGAGGTGCACGGGATGTCGCTGGGGAATTTGCACGGGGAGTATGCGACGGTGATCAGTGCGAAGCAGATCCTGGCCGTCGCCTGAGAAACCTGTGGGAGCTGGCTTGCCAGCGATAGCGGAGCGTCAGGCTGCATCAATGCTGGATGTGCCGGCCTCATCGCTGGCAAGCCAGCTCCCACAGTAATTGCATTCCAGCTGGAGGAATGCGCTCGAATGTAGGAGTGAGCTTGCTCGCGATAGCGATGGTTCAGGCGAAGAGCGACTTCGCCCAAGGCATCAAGCGCCGTGGCACTTCTTGAATTTCTTGCCGTTGCCGCAAGGGCAAGGGTCGTTGCGACCGACGTCTTTCAGGGCGTTGCGCACCGGTTCCTGGTGAGCGTGGCCGCAGTTCGGGCCGTGGACATGGCCATGGTCGTGATCGTGATGATGGTCATGATCGTGGTTGCAGTCAGGGCCATGGACATGAGGTTGCTGAGTCATCGGTTGTGCTCCGGAATTAAATCGGCGGGGATTATCACGCCATTGCGCTCCAGGTGCACGTAGTGGGCGATGAATAAACCGGTTTCCATCTCGCCTTGCAGTCGGTAAGGCACCTGCTGGTGCGGACTTTTCAGCATTTTCACCACCTCCTTGACCCGTGGCCACAGGTTGGTGCGGATCGGTATCCGATAGAACGCGCTGCTTTTCGGCCCCACGGTGATCCAGTGTTCATGCTCGCCTTCGGCCAACAACATATCCGCCAGATGAATGCGGTATTCCATGCCGCGCACGGTCAGGTCGCTGTCGTTGGGATTGTCGATGCGAAAATGCAGGATGAATTTCTGTTCGAGCAATTTGGCCCGCACCACCTCGACTTTCACGAGGTGGACGGCGGGATCGACGCTGTCGTCGCTGAACCATGAGGCGCAACCGCCGAGGTTCAGGATCAGCAGCAGGGGAAGAATGTTGAGTGTGCGCCATAGTCCGAGCATGAGTTAACTCCCTTTGCTGGCAGTCTAGACGCTAAAAGATCGCAGCCTGCGGCAGCGCCTACATGAGTCGCGTCCTCTGTAGGAACTGCCGCAGGCTGCGATCTTTTGATCTTATGCGCCGAAATACCCCGCACAGCACTTCTTGAACTTCTGCCCGCTGGCACATGGACATGCGTCATTGCGCCCCAGCTTCAACTGCACGGTCGGGTCGATGAAGTACCAGCGCCCGGCGTTCTGCACGAATGAAGAGCGCTCGCGGTGGCTGTGTTCACCCTGGCTGTCGTGCCAGCGCGCGGTGAAGGTAACGAAGGCGTGCTCGGGTTGACCGCCGAACACTTCCGAGCTTTCAACCTCAAGGCCAAGCCAGGTGCTTTGCGCGCTCCAGGCACTGATCGACTGGCGATCCAGTCCGGTCTGCTGGGCGGGCAGGGTGGTGGCCACCAGATAATCGATCAGCCCCAAAACGTAGGCGCTGTAGCGCGACCGCATCAGCGCTTCGGCGCACGGCGCCGGGTGGCCTTCGTGGTAGGGACCGCAGCAGGCCAGCAGCAGGTTGCCGCTGCCGCATGGGCAAATGGCTGTACTCATTGCATTACCACCAGTATTTGCCGAAGTTTTCCGGATTGGCCCAGAACCGCGAATTGAGCCAGTCGGGGACTTGTTTGTAGTCAAGCAGATCGTAGGTGAACAGGGTCAGTACCTGCTCGTCACGCTGAAAGCGCTCACTGGCTTGCAGCGCCAGCGAGTAGAAATCGGTTTCCTGCCAGCTGCTGGCTGGCAGATCCGCCAGCACCGCAATGCGACTGGCGTTGAGGTTGCGAATCCCGCCCAGCAGGTTCAGGCCGTCACGCTTGGGCAAGTGCTCCAGGCAATCGACTACCAGCGCCAGGTCGAAGCGCCGCGCCGCGAGTTCGGCGGGCAACGCACCGGGTTCGGCGTGGGCCACGCAGCAATCCGGGTGCGCCTGTTTGAAAGCGGCGAGCGCCGGAAATTCGCTGGCGCCGATCAGCAGCAAACGCGCCGGGGCATAGCGATCCAGTAAAGCAGCCAGCGCCTGTTGCGGCGTGCGCGAAGAAATGGCGACGTTCATCGAAGCTCCTCAATCAGATCGCCAAGACTAGCGCGCCAGACGGATCCGGCCTAGACCCCGATTTGTCGCGCGTGGCAAAAGTGCCGAATCCCTGTGAACACGGTCCCAAATGCCAGTGGCCTATTGCTGGCGGAGATTAAAACTCCGGTCTTTACTCCGTGAATCGGTTCTAAGCCGATCCCTCAGGAGAAAACCAGATGAGCATAGTTCGGACAGCATTACCTTTGATTCTGCTAACCAGTGTGTTGACTGGTTGCGCAGGTTTGCAGAAAACCGATTGGCCGACCTGTGCGGCGGTCGGCGGTGTGGTCGGGGCCGGTCTCGGTGCGACGGAAAGTTCGGCGTGGGCCGGCTACGGCGCACTGTTGGTCGGCGGTACGGCAGCGGCCTATTGCTGGGTGCACGGTGATGGCGACGAAGACGGCGACGGTGTGCCGGACAGCCGCGACAAGTGCCCGCACACGCCTAAAGGCGTGCAGGTCGATGCTGACGGCTGCCCTCCACCAGCCCCGGCGCCTGTGGTAGAAGAGGCGGTTGTGGTCAAGGAAGAAACCATCGTCATCCGCGATGTGCACTTCCAGTTCGACAAAGCCACCCTGACCGGCTCCGATAAACAGGTGCTGGACAAAGTTGCCACGCGCCTGAAACAAGAGTCGTCCACGGCGCAACTGACCGTGACCGGTCACACCGACAGCGTGGGCAGCGATGCCTACAACAAGAAACTGTCGGATCGTCGTGCGCACTCGGTGGTGGAATACCTGATCCAGCAAGGTGTGCCGCGTGCCAGCTTCGTTTCGGTCTCGGGCATGGGTGAAAGCCAGCCAGTGGCGGATAACAAAACCGCTGACGGTCGCGCACAGAACCGTCGTACCGAAATCAAAATCGTCCGCTAGCCCCTCACGCATCCGCGGCTTGTGCAGTCGCGGATGCGCGTCTTTACTCCTGTGTAACCGGTATGGGCCGGTGACACAGGAGCTTTCACAATGACTGTTTTCTCAAGGTCCGTCTTGCCGGTGCTGCTGCTGGGCAGCTTGCTCACCGGTTGCGCCACTCACAGCGACGGCGACGCGCCCCTCAATCAACGTACGTGGCCGATTTGCAGCCTGATCGGCGGGCTGGTAGGTGGCGGCCTTGGCGCCATTGAAAGTGGCGGCTGGGCCGGTGGCGGTGCCGCGCTGGGGATCCTTACCGGCGGGCTGATCTGTTATGCCCAGGATGGCGATGAAGATGGCGATGGCGTGTTCGATCGCCGCGACCGTTGTCCGGACACTCCGGCCAATACCCCGGTCGATCATCGTGGTTGTCCGCTGCCGCAATACCCGGTCACGGAAAAAGCGCCCGAGCCTGCACCGCAATCGGAAGTCATCACCCTCAGCGATGCCGGCAATGTGTTGTTCGATTTCGACAAGTCGGACCTGACCCCAGCCGCGAAAGCCCAGCTCGATACGCTGATGGACAAGTTGCGCAATGCTGACGTGGTCAGCATCAAGGTTATCGGCCATACCGACAGCAAGGGTTCGGACGCCTATAACCAGGCGTTGTCGGAGCGGCGTGCCAGCAGTGTGGCGGCGTATCTGCTGAGCCAGGGCCTGGAACCGGCCAAACTGACCAGCGAAGGGCGCGGCGAGAGCGAGCCGGTGGCCGATAACGCGACGGACGAAGGGCGGGCGAAAAACCGTCGGGTGGAGTTGCATATCAATCGCTAGGACTTGTCTGTAGTCCGCAGGCTAGAGCTGCCGGGCGACGATCATCGTCGAACCGGCAGCGATCCGACGACTGACAAAAGTTTTTTCTTTTGCCCCTCTGGCTTATCCCCCGCGTAAGCCGTTACTGTGCGCCCAAAGAATAATTCCGAGACGGGGGAGCGTATGAAGGTTTTCTGGGGGCTGGGGCGTTTGCTGACCCTGCTGTTCTGGTGCGTGGTGGTGGTCAATCTGCTGCTGCCGTTTGTGCATCCGCTGCATCTGCTGGTCAATCTGGCTGGCGCCTTGTTGCTGGCGCTGCATGGGCTGGAGTTGCTGTTCTCTCGCCTCAAGGGGCGTGCCAACCCGTGGCGCGATCGTCTGCGCATCCTGCTGTTCGGCGTTTTTCACCTGCAAACCATCCCGGCCCCGGCCGCTCCGGAGGCTTCTTCCCATGCGTAAACTTTGCCTGCTTGCTGCATTCATCAGTCCCCTGGCCTGCGCCCAGGTGGTCAGTGTCGAAACCAATTCCCTGATGCGTTTGCCCAACACGGCCAGCACCCTGCAGCTGGAGCGGCTGGACGTCGCGGACTACGGCACCTTGCTGATTCCTGCCAACGTGACCGAGCTGACCGTCGGCGAATTGCGTCTGGGTCACGAAGCACGCATCGCGATCGTCCCGAGCGAACAGGCGCTGGATATGAAAGTCATTCGTGCCGAACTGTCTGAAGGCAGCCTGATCACCGCGCGCGGTGCGCCGGGCACGTATGAGAAAGCCGCCCGTGCCGGGCGCAATCTGAATTTGCAGTTCAAGGCCTTGAGCGCGCCAAAACTGTTTGTGGATGCTCGCGGCGGTACCGGCGCGCCGGGTTTTGTTGGCCTCGATGGCGGCAACGGTGAGGATCCGGGCTGCACCTGGGGCGCGGCCGGTCACGGATTTGATGGCAGCAACGGTAGCGATGGCCAGCCGGGAGCGCCGGGAGCGCTGGTGCGCCTGGAAGTGCCGCGTGAGTTTCCGGCTGAGCTGATCAAGGTCAACGTCGCGGGCGGCGCCGGCGGCCCGGCGGGTGTCGGCGGCAAGGCCGGCCAGGGTGGCAAGTCCAAGGGCTGCCTGGTGTATCGCGCCGATGGCGGCAAGAACGGCAAGCCCGGGGCGGATGGTCAGCCTGGACCGACGGGTGCGGCGGGGGCGGTGACTGTGCAGCGCCTCTAAAACGCAGCACTCTTGATTGTGGTGAGGGGATCTATCCCCTCATCACAAAAAGTGCAGGTCGTCAGCGGGTCAGAACATCGGCCGCGCCGCCGCAATCGCCACCAGCACCAACCCCACAATCAGATTGATCCCCACCACCCGGCGAATCCGCCCCAGCACCGCCGCACCCACCGGCCATTCTTTGGCTTCAACGGCTTTGCGCAACTCTGGCAGCATCAAACCCTGAATCCGGATAAACAGCGCCGTCATCACCACATACAGTCCGATCATCACCTGCACGTATTTCGGCGCGGTCTCGAAGCCGACCTGCTGCAAGTGCAACATGCCCACGCCGCTGATCGGCAACAGGATCACCGCGACCCAGACCCAGCGGAAAAAACCTTGAAACACTTCTACCCACAAGGTCAGGCGGGCAGGGCCGTCGAGCGCCTTCACCGCCGCGGGGCGCAGGACCATCCAGGCGAAAAACATACCGCCGACCCAGACCAGGGCGGACAGGACATGCAGTGGATAAACGAGGCTAAAAGGTGTCATTGGGGTACTCCGTTCTGCGCGGGACTGATTAGCGGGGTATGATAGCGGCCGATCCGAACTACTGAAAATTTATCCAGCGTTTTTACGCCCGACATTCAATGATCAGCACTGAACTCAAAACCACGATCCAGGGCGCCTATTCGCGTTTTCTTGAAGCCAAGAGCCTCAAACCGCGTTACGGCCAGCGCCTGATGATCGCCGAAGTCGCCAAAGTCCTCGGGGATATCGACACCGACGACGAAGGCCGGCGCAGTGGCGATCCCGCGATTGTCGCGGTGGAAGCCGGCACCGGTACCGGCAAGACCGTGGCCTACAGCCTGGCGGCAATTCCCACGGCGAAGCTGGCCGGCAAGCGTCTGGTGATCGCCACCGCGACCGTGGCCCTGCAAGAGCAGATCGTCTACAAGGACTTGCCCGACCTGATGCGCAACAGCGGGCTGAACTTCAGCTTTGCGCTGGCCAAGGGCCGTGGCCGTTACATGTGCCTGTCCAAGCTCGACATGTTGTTGCAGGAAGGCCACGCGCAAACTGCCACCGCGCAGCTGTTTGAAGAAGAAGGCTTCAAGATCGAGGTCGATGAGGCCAGTCAGAAGCTGTTCACCAGCATGATCGAGAAGCTCGCCGGCAATAAATGGGACGGCGACCGTGACAGCTGGCCCAACGCTCTCGAAGATGCCGACTGGGCACGGCTGACCACCGATCACAGCCAATGCACCAACCGCCATTGCCCGAATTTTGGCCAGTGCGCCTTTTACAAGGCGCGCGAAGGCATGGGCAAGGTCGATGTGATCGTCACCAACCACGACATGGTGCTGGCTGACCTGGCCCTCGGCGGCGGTGCGGTGCTGCCGGATCCGCGTGACACCATTTACGTGTTCGACGAAGGCCATCACCTGCCGGACAAGGCCATCGGCCACTTCGCTCATTACACGCGCCTGCGTTCCACCGCCGACTGGCTGGAAACCACGGCGAAGAACCTCACCAAACTGTTGGCCCAGCATCCGTTGCCGGGTGACCTCGGCAAGCTGATCGAGCAGGTGCCGGAGCTGGCGCGGGAGATCAAGACCCAGCAGCAGTTCATGTTCACCGTGTGCGAGCAGATTGCCGATTTCAAACCCGGCGAAGACGTCGAAGGTCGCGAGCGGCCACGCCATCGTTTCGTCGGCGGGGTGATTCCCGAGCACATGCGCGAAATGGGCATCGAGCTGAAGAAGGGCTATTCACGTCTCAACGACCTGTTCACCCGTCTGACCGACCTGCTCAAGGAAGGCATGGACGGCGAGGTCAACATCGGCATTGCCAGCAATCAGGCCGAAGAGTGGTATCCGCTGTTCGGCAGCCTGTTGTCCCGTGCCTCGGGCAACTGGGAACTGTGGACCGCGTTCACCGCCGAAGACCCGGAGGACAGCCCGCCGATGGCCCGCTGGCTGACGCTGGCCGAAAGCGGCTCGCTGTTCGACATCGAGGTCAACGCCAGCCCGATTCTCGCCGCAGAAACCCTGCGCCGCAGCCTGTGGAACGTCGCCTACGGCTGCCTCGTAACGTCGGCAACGCTGACCGCGCTGGGCACCTTTGACCGGTTCCGCATGCGCGCCGGGCTGCCGAAGAAAGCCGTCACCGCTGTGGTGCCGAGCCCGTTTCATCACGCCGACGCCGGCGTGTTGCGCGTGCCGGACCTCAAGGCTGATCCGCGTGATGCGGCGGCCCACACGGCGGCGATCATCCGCGATCTGCCGGAACTGGTGGAAGGCTCGCGCGGCAGTCTGGTGCTGTTCTCTTCGCGCAAACAGATGCAGGACGTGTTCGACGGCCTCGACCGCGACTGGCGCAAACAAGTGTTCATTCAAGGCAATCTGTCGAAACAGGAAACCCTGAACAAGCACAAGGCGCGGGTCGATGGCGGCGATTCCAGCGTGCTGTTCGGCCTCGCCAGTTTCGCCGAAGGGGTGGACTTGCCGGGCGCCTACTGCGAGCACGTGGTGATCGCCAAGATCCCGTTCTCGGTGCCGGACGATCCGGTCGAGGCGGCGCTGTCGGAGTGGATCGAGGCCCGGGGCGGCAATCCGTTCATGGAAATCTCGGTGCCCGACGCATCCTTGAAACTGGTTCAGGCCTGCGGCCGTCTGCTGCGTACCGAAGAAGATCGCGGCACCATCACTTTGCTCGATCGGCGCCTGGTCACCCAGCGCTACGGCAAGGCGATCCTCAATGCGTTGCCGCCATTCCGTCGTGAAATATCCTGAGACAACGGTGGGCAGTTTTGCCCGCCGCGCTGTCTATCTCTCTGCCATGCTTTTCCATTGGCCTTTTGGTCGTTAGGGAGAACTCTGTTCTTATGATTCGCCGTTCGTTGCCTGCCGTATTCGCCTTGATTTTCGCTGCCCCGTTACTGGCGGCGCCTGCGGGTCAGCAGACCCTGTTCAACTTCGTTCGCCCTGCCGATGTGGTGAAAGTTGTCACCGAAAACACTGATCTGCCACAAGCCAACGCCGAGCAAACCCCGGAAGGTGAAGTGCTGCGCCGGGTGACGTTCAACCCGGTAGCCCGCCCGACCCTGCGCCTGACCCCGCAGACCGGCGCCTGGGACTGGTCGCAGTCGGGCATGATGAGCCTGCGTCTGCAAAGCGCAATGAACTGGGCCGTGACGGTTTACGTGCAAATCCAGAGCAACAACGGCCAGACCCTGACCAGCCGCGTTGACCTGCCGGCCGGCCCTGCGCAAACCCTGCTGGTGCCGCTGGTGGCGACCTCGCCACTGAGCCAGGGCATGAAGGCCGGGCCGCCGATGCCGATGACCGTCGATGGCCAGCGCATTCTGCTGGCCAGCAGCAGCGGCGAACTGGATCGCAGCCAGGTGGTGTCGGTCAGCCTGTGGATGGATCAGCCGAAAGCCGCGCAAAGCCTGCTGCTCGAACGTTTCGGTGTGCAGGACGGCGATGCCGTGACCCGGGCCGTCTACGGCAATCTGGTGGACGCCTACGGGCAGTTGACCCGCAGCAAATGGCCGGAAAAAATCAGCAACGACGAACAACTGAAATCTGCCGCCGCCAAGGAACAGCAACAGCTGAAAACCTGGCTGGCCGAGCGCGAAAAATCTTCGCTGGACAAGTTCGGTGGCTGGAATAAGGGGCCGGCGTTCAAGGCCAGCGGCTTTTTCCGCACTGAAAAGCGTGACGGTCGCTGGTATCTGGTGACCCCTGAAGGGCATCCGTTCTATTCGCTGGGGGTCAACACCGTCAGCCCGCAGGTCAACCAGACCTACGTGGCCGGGCGTGAGTGGATGTTCGAATCCCTGCCCAAGCCTGACGAACCACTTGCCAGTCATTTCGGCGAAGGCGATAACCGTGGCGGCAACGGTGCCGATCAGGGCCGAGGCTATGGCAACGGGCGCTGGTACGATTTTTACGGCGCCAACCTGCAACGCCTGTACGGTGAACCTTGCGCGGCACAGGCGCATGCCGAACCGCCAGCCGCGCCGTGCAAGGCCACGGTCGATCAGCAGAAGTGGGCCACCCACACCCTCGACCGCCTGCAGGCCTGGGGCTTCAACACGGTCGGCAACTGGAGTGCCGACGCGCTCGCCGACGCCGAGCGGGTGCCGTACACCTTGCCGCTGTCGATCGTCGGCGACTACACCAGCATCAGCACCGGCAGCGACTGGTGGGGCGGCATGCCTGATCCGTTCGACCCGCGTTTCGCCATGGCCACCGAGCGCGCCGTGGCCATCGCCGCCCGCGATCATCGTGATGATCCGTGGCTGATCGGCTACTACGCCGACAACGAACTGGCCTGGGCCGGTCCGGGCGATGATCCGCAGTCGCGCTATGCCCTGGCCTATGGCACGTTGAAGATGACTACCGACGTGCCGGCCAAACGCGCGTTTCTCAAGCAGCTGCGCGACAAGTACCGCAACCAGGCGGGCCTGTCGAAAGCCTGGGGCATTGATCTGCCGGCATGGGAGTTGATGGAAGACCCGGGTTTCGTGCCACCGATGCCGAATCCGGAGCACCCGGAAATCGAAAACGACTTCAAATACTTCCAGAAGGTGTTCGCCGACACCTACTTCAAAACCATCTCCGATTCGCTGAAGTGGCACGCGCCGAATCAGTTGCTGCTCGGTGGTCGTTTCGCCACCAGCACCCCGGAAGCCGTGGCGTCCTGTGCACAGTATTGCGACGTGCTGAGTTTCAACCTGTATACGCTGAAACCGCAGGACGGCTATGACTTCGCCGCTCTGCGTGCCCTCGACAAACCGGTGCTGATTACCGAGTTCAACTTCGGCTCCAGTGATCGCGGCCCGTTCTGGGGTGGCGTGACGCAACTGGCGAAGGAAGAAGATCGCGGCCCGGCGTATGCCAACTTCCTCAAACAGGCGTTAAGCGAACCGTCGATTGTCGGCGTGCACTGGTTCCAGTATCTGGATCAACCGGTGACCGGGCGTCTGCTTGATGGCGAGAACGGGCACTTTGGTCTGGTGGGGATTACCGATCTGCCGTATCAGGGTTTCGTCGAAGCGGTGCGCAAGAGCAATCTGCAGGCGATCGATCAATTGGGCAAAGAGGCTGAGAAGGCCGCGGCCGCTGTCGGTCATGAAGCGGAGGGCGGGCGCAAGGGTGAAGCTGGAAAAGGCCCGGGGGCCGGGCATGCGGGTGGGCATTCGGGCAATGGTCATTGAGGTTTGATGCCTTAAAGTTCGCAGCCTTCGGCAGCTCCTGCAGGGAATGGAATTTTGTAGCAGCTGCCGCAGGCTGCGATCTTTTGATTTTGCGTTGAAATGACCACCCGGCCCGCAGCTGTTCCCAAATCCCTCAAGGGCTGGAACAATGCGGGCCACTTTGTAGAGCGTTTTCGCGGGGGAGTTGCGGGTGCAGATTCAGGGCCATTACGAGCTTCAATTCGAAGCGGTGCGCGAGGCTTTCGCGGCACTGTTCGACGATCCCCAGGAACGCGGCGCAGCGCTGTGCATCAAGGTCGGCGGAGAAACCGTCCTCGACCTCTGGTCCGGTACGGCCGACAAGGACGGTACCGAAGCCTGGCACAGCGACACCATCGCCAACCTGTTCTCCTGCACCAAGACGTTCACTGCGGTCACCGCGCTGCAACTGGTGGCCGAAGGCAAACTGCAACTGGACGCACCGGTTGCCCGCTACTGGCCGGAATTTGCCGCCGCTGGCAAAGAAACCGTCACCCTGCGCCAATTGCTCTGCCATCAGGCCGGTCTGCCAGCGCTGCGCGAGTTGCTGGCGCCCGCCGCCCTCTACGAATGGCAAACCATGGTCGACGCCCTTGCGGCCGAAGCGCCGTGGTGGACGCCGGGCACCGGTCACGGCTATGCCGCCATCACTTATGGCTGGCTGGTCGGGGAGTTGCTGCGTCGTGCTGACGGTCGTGGGCCGGGCGATGCCATCGTCGCCCGTGTCGCCAAGCCGCTGGGGCTGGATTTCCACGTCGGTCTGGCTGACGCAGAGTTCCACCGCGTGGCGCATATTGCTCGCGGCAAGGGCAATGTCGGCGATGCCGCGGCCCAGCGTCTGCTGCAGGTGACTATGCGCGAACCGACCGCCATGACCACTCGCGCCTTTACTAATCCGCCGTCGGTGCTGACCAGCACCAACAAACCGGAATGGCGGCGCATGCAGCAGCCGGCTGCCAATGGTCATGGCAACGCGCGCAGCCTGGCCGGTTTCTACGCAGGCTTGCTCGATGGCAGCCTGCTCGAAAGTGAAATGCTCGAAGAACTGACCCGCGAACACAGTTACGGCGAAGACAAGACCTTGCTGACCCGTACCCGTTTCGGCCTGGGCTGCATGCTCGATCAGCCGGACATGGCCAATGCCACCTATGGCCTCGGCCCGCGGGCGTTTGGTCATCCGGGGGCGGGCGGTTCGGTGGGTTTTGCTGATCCCGAGCATGATGTCGCGTTCGGTTTTGTGACAAATACCCTTGGGCCTTACGTCTTGATGGATCCGCGCGCGCAGCAACTGGCGCGGGTACTTGCCACTTGTCTGTAAAGCGTTACATGAGGTTCCAGGGTTGGAACCAGATTCGGATTTTTGATTCAAAGCGTCTGTTTATCCGGGCAAAAGAGCTCTGATCTTTCATTACTTCACTTTGTGGATTTTCAATGTCATCCAAAAAAACTCTCGCCCTGGCCCTGTGCGTTGCAATGACCGGTTGTGCACAGACTCCTAAAAACGATGCGGACGGCGGCAGCTGGTGGCCGTTCGGATCTTCCGACAAAGTGGCGGCCAAAGAGCCGGCCCCGGCTCCAGCCCCGCTCAAACCTGCCGCGACCGCACCCGTGGCCAAGACTGAAAGCAGCAGCCACTGGTACTGGCCGTTCGGCAGCTCTGATGACGCGGCGGCCAAGGCCGACGTGAAACCCGAAGTCAAACCAGAAGCAAAACCGGCGGTAGTGGCCAAGGCCGATGCTGACACCGGCACAAAGTGGTGGTGGCCGTTCGGCGGCAAGGATCAGTCCACGGCGAAAGTGGTGCCGATGCCTGACCCGAAAGTCACCCAAGCCTGGCTGGATGACTACGAGCCGCGCCTGCGTGCAGCGATCAAGGACAGCAATCTGCAACTCGAGCGCCGTGACAACGTTCTGGTGGTGATCGCGCCGGTTGAAGGCTCGTTCAACCCGAAACGTCCAGCGATGCTGTTGCCGGTGACCCTCAGCCCGTTCACCAATGTCGCGAAAATCCTCGAAGCCGACCCGAAAACCGCAGTTCTGGTGCTTGGTCACAGCGACAACACTGGCGCCGCGCCGGCCAACGTCAAGCTCAGCCAGGAACGCGCTCAGTCCGTGGCGGCAATTTTCCGCCTGAGCGGCTTGCAGCGTGATCGCCTGATGCTGCGCGGCATGGGTGGCGATGCGCCGCGTGCGGCCAACGACAGCGCCGAAGGCCGTGCCCTGAACCGTCGCGTCGAACTGCTGGTGACCCCGCAGAACACCATGGTGGCCCTGCTGAGCAAGTACAACATGCCGGCGCCCGCACCGACCACGATGCTTGCCGCACAGGACGTCAAGCCTGCAGCCAAACCGGTAACCCCGGCGCCGGCCGCTTCGAAAGCCGCCGTACCTGCAACCAAAAAGGCTCCGGCGAAGAAAGCCGCTGCCAAGGCACCAGCGAAGAAAGCGGCGACCAAGGCTCCGGCGAAAACCCCAGCCAAGAAAACCGCTCCGGCCAAAGCCGCGACGACTGACAAGAAAGTTGCCGCCAGCGATACTTCCAAGCAGTGATCCGCTAACGAAAAGGAATGCGCCATGACCCAGGCTCTGGCAGATATGCGTCGTGATTACACCCGGGATGGTCTGACCGAGGCGCAAGCCCCGGCTGAACCCTTTGCGTTGTTCCACCAGTGGTTCGCCGATGCGGTGAAAACCGAACAGGCGCCGGTGGAGGCCAACGCCATGACCCTGGCCACGGTCGATGCAGACGGTCGCCCGCATTGTCGCATTCTGCTGCTCAAGGGCCTGGACGAGCAGGGCTTCACCTTTTTCACCAATTACGACAGCGCCAAGGGCCAGCATCTGGCGGCCAACCCGTTGGCTGCCATGACGTTCTTCTGGCCGACCCTGGAGCGCCAGGTGCGCATCGAAGGGTGTGTGGTGAAAGTCACGCCTGCTGAGTCCGATGCTTATTATCAGGTGCGTCCGCTGGGCAGTCGGCTCGGGGCCTGGGCTTCACCGCAGAGCCGGGTGATCAACGGGCGCGGCGAACTGGAAGAGTTGCTCAAGGCCACCGAGCAGCGTTTCAGCGATACGCAACCGCACTGTCCGGAACACTGGGGCGGTTATCGCCTGCTGCCTGAGCGCATCGAGTTCTGGCAGGGCCGTCCAAGTCGTCTGCACGATCGCCTGAACTACCGTCAGCAGGGTGCCGACTGGATTCTTGAACGTCTGGCGCCTTAAGCAGTCTACCGAGCGGGATAGCTTGCCGCAGCGGCCTCAAGCCACTTCGGCAGGTCCCGACGCTTGATCTTCTGCACGCGGGCATCGGCCAGTCGTTGCAGCATGAAGGCGCGTTTGTCTTCATCCTTGCCCGCCAGCGACAGGGCCAGATCACGATCCATCCAGCGTTTGATCCGCACGTACAGCCACCCATGGAAGTACAGGCCGGCGACGGTGGTGACGAAAATGATCAGGTAATCCATGAAAATCCTTGGGTTGGCAGGGCGGATTGGGCGATTTGGCGCTACTGTTGGGTGGGGCTGCAGGTGCCTGTACCGGGCCTGAATAAAATCAAGTTTATCCGGGCTGCGTCGTGACAGGCGTCAAGCAGCGGGGTTTAATGAACACCTGTTCTTTTGGAGTTGATGCTATGCGTAAGTCTGTTCTGCTGGTTGCTTCTTTTTCCACGATGGCGATGTTGCTGACCGGCTGCCAGTCGAGCCTGACCGGTGACTCCTACTCCCGTGACGAAGCGCGTCGTGTGCAGACGATTCGCATGGGCACCATCGAATCCCTGCGTCCGGTGAAAATCGAAGGCACCAAAACCCCGATCGGCGGCGCTGCAGGCGCAGTGGTCGGCGGTGTCGGCGGCAGCGCCATCGGTGGCGGCAAGGGCAGCATCGTTGCGGCGGTCATCGGCGCCGTGGCCGGCGGCCTGATCGGTTCGGCCACTGAAGAAGGCCTGACCCGCACCCAGGGCGTGGAAATCACCGTGCGCGAAGACGACGGCAGCATGCGCGCCTACGTGCAACAGGTTCAGGAAAACGAAGTGTTCCGTGTCGGTGAGCGCGTACGCATCTCCACCGTCGGTGGCACCAGCCGCGTTTCGCACTAAGCGCGAACGAGCGGTAAAACAAAAACCCGATCAGGTGACTGGTCGGGTTTTTTTTGTCAAGACTAATCAGTATTACTCACTTCCATAACAGCTCAATTGAAAGTCATATTCCGGAACGTAAAATGGCCGGCCGATTAAAACTTCGAGTTGTGTTATTTGCTTGGGGTCGAGATCGTAGCCGTAGATTTCGTCTTCTGGCACGGTCCACTTCATGATTGTTCTGAGCTGGTCGATTTTCCCGTCTGGAACAGGTATTTCGAAAACAAGGAGTGACGTTTTTTTATCATAGGCATCGACAGTATAATTAAGTTTTGGGTAGCGACATGTCATTCGATGCATACCAGTTGAACTATACGATTTACACCTGATAGCTGTTTCCCGGTCCAGTCTTCCAAAATATTAATCTGTTCCTCAGACAGGTCGTACCCATCAAACTCATCTTCCGGTTGCTTCCAGTTCATGAGTACCTTCAGCGCGTCCTCATGATGTTCGGCGATATCAACGCTTAGGAGTAAAACCTCGGTTTTTTGATCAAATACCTCAACTATATGTTTCACTTTTCTACTCTCCTTTTGGGGTCAGCAGGCTTGGTCTGTTCGCCGGTTCTCGGGTCATATTCTCCAAGGTGTTTTCCTTGTTTGGTGTACAACTCAACCTTGCCGTGCTGGGAATCCCATTCATAAATTTTCCCTGATAGATCCTTCCATCGCCTGCGTTTTTTTCCTCCCCCACGAACAGACGTTTTCATTGGTGCGGATTTGGCCTCAGGAAAGGCTGTAAGGGAGTTTGGGGCCGGATGATATTTGATATCCCCAGCAATATTCAGAACGATGTATACCGGCGCTACCCCCGAATCCGCCGGAAACACCAGAATGAAATCCCGATACTCCGGCGGATAAACCGGATTCACCAGAATCCCGTCCGCCGCTTTCGTCGGCGGATACACCCAGATGTGCGGTGCTTGCGGTGCAGCCTCCAGTGCCGGGATGCCGAGAATGTCAGAACCATCCACCGCCGGCGTCCAGATCAGTTCGACGCCTTCACCAAGGTCCGCAATGAATTGACTGCCACGCGTGCTGAACTGCACGACATCGACCATTTCCCAATCGCGATTCCTGCCGGTATAGAAGCCGTAGCCCTTTAGGCTGCCGTCTGCTTGCTGTTCGACGCGCAGGCGCACGCGGGTGCGCGCCTGGTTGAGGCTGCGCAGTTGCTCGTCGCTATAGAGTGCGCTGTCGCCGAGGCTGGAAGGCAGGAGCAGCGCCACCAGTCCTGCCAGGGTGGCGCTGGCCGTTCCGGCGGCGATGGCGGGTAGCGCCTCGAAGGCGGCGCCGGCCAGGGCGAAACTGCCGAATCCGGCGGGAATGGCTGTGGCGCCGATTTTCTTCAGGGCAACGCCGCCCGTTTCATCGTTTTCGCGTGCACCCAGCAGGATCAGCTCGCCGTAATCCTTGAGGCTGTCGGTCGGCACCATCCCCGAAGGATTTGCGTAGTCGATGATCGCGTCCGGCAATTTGCAGGACTTGGGCGAACACGCATCCGGCACGCACCGGATCTGGCTTTTGGGCCGCTATCTCGCGGCTGCGAGGCCTCCTGCCGCGCCAGCATGGCGTCGTAAGCGTTCTGCCGGGCTTCGCGCTCGGCCAGTTCAGTGGCCGTCATGTAGCGCCAGGTGACGTGATGACCGTCGCCCGCCGGCGGGTTGGGGACCCGGGGAATGTCCTTGTTGCGAGCCACTGAGCGTCCTTTCGTTCATCCATCGACAGGCCCTCGAAAGGGCTGTGCGACGTTAACGAAGCGGACAAAGGCTGGCTGTAGGACGGATCTTTGATTAAGTGCGGATTGTTCGCTATTGGTCAGGCAGGGGGCGAGCAGGCCGCTTCAGCTCAAGAACGGAGGGAAGGTTCTGTGCCGTTACTGCAAAAGCCTGATACCCATTTGCCCAGAATCTGGCAGTTGGTGGAAGAATTGAGCCTCAGCTGTATCTGTGAGGCTTGCAGGTTTTTTCCTATGCTTTAGAGCTGAGCCTGTGACGAGGCAATTCCTGCCCGAATCAACGAGAACATGACCATGAGCGACAACCGACAGTGGGCCCGTGAAGCGATCCGCATCATCGAAGCGGACTTCCAGCGCAGCGCCGACACCCATCTGATCCCCTTGCCGCTGCCGGGCTTCGCAGGTATCGAGTTGTACTTCAAAGACGAGTCGAGCCATCCCACCGGCAGCCTCAAGCATCGCCTGGCGCGCTCGCTGTTTCTGTATGCGTTGTGTAACGGCTGGCTCAAGCCCGGCGCGCCGGTGATCGAGGCGTCCAGCGGTTCGACGGCAATTTCCGAAGCGTATTTCGCACGCATGCTTGGCTTGCCGTTCATTGCGGTGATGCCGGCGACCACTTCGAAAGAGAAGATCGCGCAGATCGCCTTCTACGGTGGCCAGAGCCATCTGGTTCAGGATCCGACGCAGATTTACGCCGAGTCCGAACGTCTGGCCCGCGAGCATGGCGGCCACTTCATCGACCAGTTCACCTACGCCGAGCGGGCCACCGACTGGCGGGCGAACAACAACATCGCCGAGTCGATCTTCCAGCAGATGCGGTTCGAGAAACATCCGGAACCGAGCTGGCTGATTTCCAGCCCCGGCACCGGCGGCACCACCGCGACTCTCGGCCGTTACGTGCGTTATCGCCAGCACTGCACCCGGGTGTTGTGCGCCGATGCCGAGCGCTCGGTGTTCTTCGATTACTACCAGACGGGCGACGCGAGCCTGCGTCTGGACTGCGGTTCGCGGATCGAAGGCATCGGTCGGCCCCGGGTCGAGGCGTCGTTTCTGCCGCAGGTGATCGATGCGATGGTCAAGGTGCCGGACGCCTTGTCGCTGGCGGCCATGCATTATCTGGCGCAGCGTCTGGGACGGCATGTCGGCGGGTCGAGCGGCACCAACCTGATCGGCGCGCTGATGGCGGCGCAGCAGATGAAAGCGGCGGGGGAGTCGGGGTCGATCGTGGCGATTCTGTGCGATGGCGGCGAGCGCTATGCCGATACCTATTACGATCAGGACTGGCTAAAGGCGCAGGGCTATGAGCTGGAGGGGTTGATTGCGGCGGTGGCGGCGAGTGCCGAGAAAGGTGAGCCGTTGCCGACCTCGGTGTTGCGCGCGAATATCTGATACACCGAAAACCACTGTGGGAGCTGGCTTGCCAGCGATAGCGGATTGTCAGTCAACATCAATGTCGAATCTGAGTCCGTCATCGCTGGCAAGCCAGCTCCCACAGGATTGCGCGTTTTGCAGATTTGGCTGATCAGGCTTCCAGGCCGAGAATATCCCGCGCCACAGCTTCCGCAATCCGAATCCCGTCCACACCCGCCGACAGAATCCCGCCCGCATACCCCGCGCCTTCACCGGCCGGGAACAGACCTTTGACGTTCATGCTCTGCAGCGACTCGTTACGCGTGATGCGCAGCGGCGACGAGGTGCGGGTCTCGATGCCGGTCAGTACGGCGTCGTGCAGCGAGTAGCCGCGAATCTGCTTCTCGAACGCCGGCAACGCTTCGCGGATCGCTTCGATGGCGAAGTCCGGCAGCGCCAGGGCCAGGTCGCCCAGGGCCACGCCCGGTTTGTACGACGGCTCGACTTCGCCCAGTTCGGTCGACGGGGTGCCGTTGATGAAGTCGCCGACCAGTTGTGCCGGGGCCTTGTAATCGCTGCCGCCGAGGATGAACGCGTGGGATTCCAGACGCTCCTGCAACTCGATACCGGCCAGCGGGCCACCCGGGTAATCGACTTCCGGAGTGATGCCGACGACGATCCCGGAGTTGGCGTTGCGCTCGTTACGCGAGTACTGGCTCATGCCGTTGGTGACCACGCGATTCGGCTCGGACGTCGCCGCCACCACGGTGCCGCCCGGGCACATGCAGAAGCTGTAGACCGAACGGCCGTTCTTGGCGTGGTGCACCAGTTTGTAATCGGCAGCGCCCAGCTTCGGGTGGCCGGCGTACTTGCCCAGCCGCGCACGGTCGATCAGCGACTGCGGGTGTTCGATGCGGAAACCCACCGAGAACGGCTTGGCTTCCATGAACACGCCACGGCTGTGGAGCATGCGGAAGGTGTCGCGGGCACTGTGGCCGAGGGCCAGAATGACGTGTTTCGAATGCAGGGTTTCGCCGCTCGCCAGTTCGACGCCGACCAGTTGGCCGTCTTCGATCAGCACGTCGGTGACGCGTTCCTGAAAGCGCACTTCGCCGCCCAGGGCGCGGATCTCTTCACGCATGGTCTCGACCATGCCGGTCAGACGGAAGGTACCGATGTGCGGTTTGCTGACATAGAGAATTTCTTCCGGCGCGCCGGCCTTGACGAATTCGTGCAGGACTTTGCGGCCGAGGAACCTCGGATCCTTGATCTGGCTGTACAGCTTGCCGTCGGAGAACGTGCCCGCGCCGCCTTCGCCGAACTGCACGTTGGACTCGGGGTTGAGCACACTTTTACGCCACAGACCCCAGGTGTCCTTGGTGCGCTGGCGGACTTCGGTGCCGCGTTCGAGGATGATCGGCTTGAAGCCCATCTGTGCCAGCAACAGGCCGGCGAAGATCCCGCACGGGCCGAAACCGACCACGATCGGGCGCTGGTTCAGGTCGCTCGGCGCCTGACCGACGAATTTATAGCTGACATCCGGCGCCACGTTGACGTTACGGTCGTCGGCGAACTTGCCCAGCACCTTGGCCTCGTCGCGCACGGTGAGGTCGATGGTGTAGATGAAGCACAGTTCGGAGGACTTTTTGCGCGCGTCGTAGCTGCGCTTGAACAAGGTGAAATCGAGCAGGTCATCGCTGGCGATGCCCAGGCGCTGCACGATGGCGGCACGCAGGTCTTCTTCGGGATGGTCGATTGGCAGCTTGAGTTCGGTGATTCGTAACATGGCGAGGATCCGGATTCGCGGGGCGCACAACTGCGCCAGGGCGTTTGAAGGCCGCGATTATAAGCCGCAAAGGCCGGATCCGGTGAGGCTAAAACGCTCAGTCGTTGCGCGATCCGCCGAAATACCCGCAACCACGCTCGACCTTGCCGTCGATGCGCAACTCGGCGCTCATGTGCTGCACGCTGCCGGTGCTGCTGTCGACGCAGCGTTGCGGCGCGACCCATAACTCGATGCGCTGGTTGTTGGCTTCGCTGCTGAGGTTGAAGCGGCCGTCGCCCAGTTGTTCTTCGACATACGGCACGGCCAGCGCCGGTTGGCCTTCACGGTCGATGACCATGCCCTTGCCACTGACTTTGACGTTCCACTCGGGACCGTGGCCGGCGGCACGCAGGATCAACAGCTTGAAATTCGGGTCATCGCCGGCGGTGCCGGAACGTTCGACGCGATACAACTGGCCGAGGTCGAGGCGGTCGCCGGCGATCTTCCCGCGTACATCGGCAAACAGCTTGCCCTGCTGATCGGCGAGGGTCGCGGCCTCTTGCAGCACGCTGGTGCCGCCGATGTCATTGACCACGTACTGACGTTGTTCGCCACAGGGCTGGAACACCAGTTTGCCGTCGGCCGCCGTCAATTGCCCCTGCATCCGGGATTGCCCGACATGGGATGCGCTTTCGCGCGGGCCATCAAACAATTGGCAGGCGGCGAACAATGGCAGCAAGGCAACAACGATCAACGAACGGGCAACACGCATCTTCGGCTCTCCAGACAAGTGCTGCCACGTTACGCAGGCTGACCGTCGATCACAAGACTTGAGTGGCCGGTTCAGGCTGGCTATTGAGTTGCCCGTTACCCGCCAGCATAGTGGCGTACCTGTGCGGGCATGGATTGATGGTGCATGAAGCAAAACCCTTCGGTATTCCCTGAGCGGCTGTACGCGCTGGACGCCCTGCGCGGCATCGCTGCATTGGCGGTAGTGTTCTGGCATTGGCAGCACTTCTTTTTCCAGGGCGCACTGCCTGGCCCTTTGCAGCGTGAAGACCAACCGTTGTATAGCCTGTTTTCACTGTTCTACCGCCACGGCGGCGATGCGGTCTCGCTGTTTTTCAGTCTTTCGGGGTTTATCTTCTTCTGGCTGTTTTCCAAAGGACTGGCGCAACGGGAGATCAGCGGCAAACAGTTTTTCATGGAGCGTTTCAGCCGGATCTATCCACTGCATCTGCTGACGTTCCTGGCGGTCGCCCTGTTGCAGAAAATCTATAGTGCGCACACGGGGAATGCGTTCGTGTATCCGTTCAATGATGCCTGGCACGCGCTGCTCAATGTGTTTCTGGCACCCGCGTGGGGGTTGGAGCAAGGCTGGTCGTTCAACGGCCCGGCATGGTCGATATCGGTGGAGGTGTTGCTGTACGCAGGGTTTTTCCTGCTGTGGCGTTACTCGCCGGCGCCGCTGCTGCTCAGTGCGTTGTTGATTGCCGTGAGCCTGTGGGTGTTTCCGGCACAGTACAAAATCAGTCTCGGGGTGTTCGGGTTTTTCTGTGGCGGCCTGGGTTACATCGCTGCGGACTGGCTGTTGCGGCGCTTTGATGTGCGCTGGGTCGCTGCCGGCCTGGTACTGGCCTGCGGGGCTGGCTGGTGGTGGTGCGGCGGCGATGCGGCGCAATCACCGCTGGTCAGGTTTGCCGTGCTGTTTCCATTGACCATTGTTGCCGTCGCCGCTTGCCACCCATGGTTGCAGTCGCTGGCGCGCCGTGTGTCCTGGCTGGGGGACATCAGTTTCGCCGCCTATCTGCTGCACTTTCCCTTGCAAATTGTCGCGGCGCTGTTGGCCGATAAATTTCTGCCTGGACGCGCCGTTTTTTATCAGCCGTGGAGCCTGCTGTTGTTTTTTGCGGTGCTGATCGGTAGCAGCCTGTTGTGTCACTACGGGTTCGAGCGCCCTGTGCAACGTTGGATACGCCGACGTACAGTGGGACACAACAAGGTTGCCGCGATGGCCCGTTGACGCCCCCTGCCTACGAGGCATTCAGCCTACGTGAAAGGTCTGCCCTGTTTGCAGACCTTCGACACTTTTCGCGTAGGCCAGCGCCACATCCGCCGCCGGAACCGGCTTGTAGCCACGGAAGTACGGGGCGTAGCTGCCCATGGCTTCCAGCAGCACCGTCGGGCTGATCGAGTTCACCCGCAGACCGCGCGGCAGTTCGATGGCGGCGGCTTTGACGAAGGCGTCCAGTGCGCCATTGACCAATGCCGCCGAGGCGCCGGTACGGATTGGGTCGTGGCTGAGTACGCCGCTGGTGAAGGTGAACGAGGCGCCGTCGTTGGCGTATTCGCGGCCGATCAGCAGCAGGTTGACCTGGCCCATCAGCTTGTCTTGCAGGCCTAGGGCGAAGCTGTCGGCGTTCATCTCGCCGAGTGGGGCGAAGGTCACGTTGCCGGCTGCGCAGATCAGCGCGTCGAACTTGCCGGTTTGCTCGAACAGTTTGCGAATCGATGCGCTGTCGCTGATGTCCACCTGGAAGTCGCCGCTGCTGCGACCGATACGGATCACTTCGTGACGCTGGCTAAGCTCTTTATCCACGGCCGAACCGATGGTGCCGGCGGCACCGATCAACAGAATCTTCATAGGACTGTTCCTCAATGGGTTGAACGAGGTTTCAGTCTAGAGTGGTTTTTTCTGCGGATAAGCGCACTAATAGGCAACCTTTGGTTTTCAAATGGAAACAGTCCATGAGTGAAATGGATGATCTCGCGGCGTTCGCGGTGTTGATCGAGGCCGGCAGTTTTACCTTGGCAGCGCAGCAGCTGGGTTGCAGCAAGGGCCAGTTGTCCAAGCGCATCAGTCAGCTCGAAACGCGGTTTTCCGTGGTGTTGCTGCAACGCACCACGCGCCGCTTGAGCCTGACAGCGGCGGGCGCGGCATTGTTGCCGCAAGCCCAGGCGCTGGTGGTGCAAGTGGAGCGGGCACGTCAGGCGCTGGCGCGTTTGAAAGACGACATGGCCGGTCCGGTGCGGATGACGGTGCCGGTGTCGCTGGGGGAAACGTTTTTCGACGGCTTGCTGCTGGAGTTCTCGCAGAAGTATCCAGAGGTGCAGATCGAGCTGGAGCTGAACAACCACTATCGCGACCTGTCCCGGGACGGCTTCGATCTGGCGATTCGCTCCGAGGTGGCCAATGACGAGCGGTTGGTGGCCAAACCCCTGCTGGCGTGGCAGGAGTTGACCTGCGCCAGCCCGATATACCTTGAACAATTCGGCGAACCGCTGACCCCGCAGGAGCTGGCCGAACACCGCTGCCTGCTCAACAGTCATTACAGTGGCCGTGAAGAATGGCTGTATCACCAACAGCACGAGTTGCTGCGGGTGCGGGTGTCGGGGCCGTTCGCCAGCAACCATTACAACCTGCTGAAGAAAGCCGCCCTGGCCGGCGCCGGTATCGCACGGTTGCCGTCGTATCTGTTGCAAACGGAACTGGCTGACGGCCGGTTGCGCTGGCTGTTGCGCGATTTTCAGACGCGCCGGATGCCGATGTATCTGGTCCACCCCTATCAGGGCGGGTTGCCCAAACGCACGCAGGTGCTGGCGGATTATCTGATTGGCTGGTTCAAACGCAGCGGCGAGGCGCTGGATCGCCTGGCGCATTGACCACGATGCCTGTGATATCCCTGTAGGAGCTGCCGAAGGCTGCGATCTTTTGACCTTGAAAATCAAAAGATCGCAGCCTTCGGCAGCTCCTACAGAGACATCAGACATCAGCGTTTGTAGTACCTGGCGATCATGTGATCGATCGACAATTTCCCCGGCCCGGTCGCCATCAGGTACAGCAACACCGCCGCCCAGGTGCCATGGGTCGGATAGGCATCGGGATAGACGAACACCTCGATGACCAGCGTCATGCCCAGCAGCGCCAACGCTGAAAATCTCGTGGCGAAGCCGATCAATATCAGCACCGGGAAAAAGTGTTCGGCGAACGCTGCCATGTGCGCGGCGATTTCCGGTGCCAGCAGCGGTACGTGGTATTCGCTCTGGAACAACGGAATCGTCGAGTCCGCCAAGTGTGGCCAGCCGAGTTGAACGGTGCCGTCGATCAAATCGATGGCCAGGCCCTCGACCTTGGTCTGCCCGGACTTCCAGAACACCGCGGCAATCGAGAACCGGGCGATGAAGGCGATCAGGCTGTGGGGAATCTTTTCCATTAGCCCGATGGCGCGAGTGATGAGGTTGTTCATGGCGATACCTTGTTGTTCAGGTCGGTGATGGCGTGGTGGCCGATCAGCAGGGCGAGGGTCTGCGGCAGATTGAAGGGCGGGCTGTCTTGCGCCGCTTGCAGCAGCGGTCGGTGATGGAGCAGATGGCGGATGAATACGCTGGCGCCGTGATCGAGGGCAAAGACCTCGACCTCCAGACCGTTGCGCAGCACCAGTGCGTGTTGCCCTTGATGGATATCGATACCCGCCAGTGTGGTGTCCTGCTGATGTGCGGCCCAGATCGAAACCACTGCGTAGGCGGAGTTGAGCAGGTGCAGCGAGGGATGCAGGGTGATGTTCAGTTCGGCCAGTGTTTGCGGATCGGCCAGCGCAGCGCTGATCTGTTGCGCACTGACTGTCGCCGCATCGGCGGCGTGATAAGCGCGGGTGCGCAAGCGTTCGAGCCGTGCGACGTCGGCCAGATACGGCACCTCGGCCGCCGGTTCGAATGCATCAATGAAGTCCGCCAGTCCGTCACCATAACGGCTCATCAACGGACTGTGCGGCGGCTGCTGCTGAATAAAAATGCTGGCCATGCCGCGAAAGAATTCCTCGCCGACCAATTGCTGCACCACCGGATAACTGTCGGCCAGCGCGTTGATCAATGAGCCTTGCACGTTATTGCGATACACCGAAAACCGGCTGGCAGGATCAGCGCCGTTGGCACTGTACAGGCCAGCGGGGCAGGGCAGGCGAGTGTCGAGCAGGGCGGTGCTGAAGTCGGCTTGAGTGCTCATGGCTGACTCCTTGCGTGCCGCAGCAACGCTTCGGCCTGCTGCGCCTCGGCCAGCAGCACGTTGAACGCCGGAAGGTGATTGTCCCGTTCGATCAAGGTTGCCACCGGGCCAACACGTTCGAGTGCCTGTCGGTATAACGCCCAGACGGCATCATCAACCGGCGCGCCGTGATCATCGATCAGCAAGCGATCGCCGAGGCTGTCGGCGTCTTCGGCGAACCCGGCCAGGTGAATCTCGCCGACAGCGTGTAATGGCAGTGCCTCGAGGTAGGTCAGTGGATCGCGTTGATGATTGATGCACGAGACGTAGACGTTGTTGACGTCAAGCAGCAGACCGCAACCGCTGCGGCGGATCACCTCGGTGATGAACGCCGGCTCATCGATGGTCGAGCGCTCGAAGCCAAGATAGGTCGCTGGATTTTCCAGCAGCATCGGACGCTTGAGGGTGTTCTGCACCTGGTCGATATGCGCGCAGACGCGGTCAAGCGTCGGCGTGTCATACGCCAGCGGCAGCAGGTCATTGAGGAACACCGGGCCGTGGCTCGACCAGGCCAGGTGTTCGGAAAAGGCTTGCGGTTGATAACGCTCGATCAGTGTTTGCAGGCGTTGCAGGTGTTGCAGATCCAGTGGCCCCTCGGCCCCGATCGACAGCCCGACGCCGTGCAGCGACAGCGGATACTGCTCGCGGATCAACCCGAGAAAATGATGAAACGGACCGCCGTCGACCATGTAGTTTTCGGCGTGGACTTCGAAGAAACCGATGTCGGGTCGGGTGCCGAGCACTTCACGAAAGTGCCCGGTCTTGAGTCCCAGCCCCGCGCGGGGCGGGAGCCCGCAGAGGGCTGCCCGAGTGCGCGGTGGGACAGGTTCGTTGAGGGTGAACATGAGCGTCACTCGGGCAGGTCGTGGATCAGGACTTGGCTTTGAAGGCTTCCATCTGACCGAAGCCGGTCGGCGAGGTCTTGCTCTCGGTGGTGGTGCAGGTGCCTTTTGGCACGAACTTCCAGGAGTTGGCCTGGTAATCCATTTTCGCGGTGCCGGCACAAGTGGTGCCTGCGCCCGCGGCGCAATCGTTGTGACCCTTCATGGCCACACCGAAGCATTTTTCCATGTTGCTGTTGTCGGCGGCGTTGGCGCTGGAAACGGCAGTCATGCTCAGGGCGGAACCAAGAGCCAGAACCAGTGCAGCGGCGGACAGGGTGCGAGTGGTAGCAGTCATGATGTTTCTCCAGATTTGAGCTTGGGTTTTACAAGCGAAGTGCGCTTGCTTACCCCACTAGAGAACGCTCATGGCGATGCGTTACAGCGCAGCTGAAATTTTTCAGAAAAAATGCAAAACCCTGTAGGAGCTGCTGCAGGCTGCGATCTTTCGACTTTGATTTTTAAACCAGAAGCCAGATCAAAAGATCGCAGCCTGCGGCAGCTCCTACACGGAGGATGTGTGAGGTATAAAAAAACGGCCCGAAGGCCGTTTTTTTGTTCAGCGAAAAGCCTCAACCGCCGAGGTACGCCTCGCGTACTTTCGGGTCGGTCAGCAGCGCTTCACCGGTACCTTGCATGACCACGCGGCCGTTCTCCAGAACGTACGCACGGTCAGCGATTTTCAGCGCCTGGTTGGCGTTCTGCTCGACCAGGAACACCGTTACACCGTCCTTGCGCAGTTGTTCGATGATGTCGAAGATCTGCTGGATGATGATCGGTGCCAGGCCCAGCGACGGCTCGTCGAGCAGCAGCAGTTTCGGCTTGCTCATCAGCGCACGGCCGATGGCGAGCATCTGCTGTTCGCCGCCGGACATGGTGCCGCCGCGCTGGTTGAAGCGTTCTTTCAGGCGCGGGAACAGGCCGAGGACCTTGTCCATCTGCTCCTGATAGTCGCCCTTGTCGGTGAAGAAACCGCCCATCGACAGGTTCTCTTCAACGGTCAGACGGGCAAACACCCGACGACCTTCCGGCACCACGGCGATGCTCTTGCGCATGATCTGCGACGAGTCCTGGCCGACCAGTTCCTCACCCATGTAGCGGATGCTGCCGCTGTGCGCCTGCGGCGAACCGCACAGCGTCATCAGCAGCGTGGACTTGCCGGCACCGTTGGCGCCGATCAGGGTCACGATCTCGCCCTGGCGGACTTCGACGTTGACGTTGTGCAGGGCCTGGATCTTGCCGTAGAAGGTGGAAACGTTTTCGAACTGCAGCATTTACGCTTCCCCCAGGTAGGCTTTGATCACTTCAGGATTGTCGCGGATCTGTTCCGGCGTACCGTCGGCCAGAGGCGTGCCCTGGTTGATCACGACGATGTGGTCAGAAATGCTCATGACCAGTTTCATGTCGTGCTCGATCAACAGCACGGTGACGTTGTGCTCTTCACGCAGCACGCTGATCAGCGCCTTGAGGTCTTCGGTTTCCTTCGGGTTCAGACCGGCGGCCGGTTCGTCGAGCATGAGGATCCGCGGACGGGTCATCATGCAGCGGGCGATTTCCAGACGCCGTTGCTGACCGTAGGCCAGGGTGCCGGCGGTACGGTTGGCGAACTCTTTCAGGTTGACCTTTTCCAGCCAGTATTCGGCGTATTCCATGGCCTCGCGTTCGCTCTTGCGGAACGCCGGGGTCTTGAACAGGCCGGACAGGAAGTTGGTGTTCAGGTGACGGTGCTGCGCGATCAACAGGTTCTCGACCGCCGTCATGTCCTTGAACAGCCGCACGTTCTGGAAGGTGCGCACCACGCCCTTGAGGGCGATCTTGTGCCCCGGCAGACCCTGGATCGGCTCGCCGTCGAGCAGGATGCTGCCGCCCGATGGCTGGTAGAAACCGGTCAGGCAGTTGAACACGGTGGTCTTGCCCGCGCCGTTCGGCCCGATCAGCGCCACCACTTGTTTCTCCTTCACGGTCAGGGCCACGCCATTGACCGCCAGCAAGCCGCCGAAGCGCATGCTCAGGTTTTCGACTTTCAGGATCTCGCGGCTCATTTTCGCAACTCCATGTGTGGGCGTTGCATCGGCAGCAGACCTTGTGGACGCCAGATCATCATCAATACCATCAGCGCACCGAACATCAACATCCGGTATTCGCTGAACTCACGCATCATTTCCGGCAACAGGATCATCACCACGGCCGCGAGAATCACGCCCAGCTGCGAGCCCATGCCACCCAGCACAACGATGGCGAGGATGATCGCCGACTCGATGAAGGTGAACGATTCCGGTGTCACCAGACCCTGACGGGCGGCGAAGAAGCTGCCGGCGAAACCGGCGAAGCTCGCACCCAGGGTGAACGCCGACAGCTTGATCACGGTCGGGTTGAGGCCAAGTGCGCGGCAGGCGATTTCGTCTTCACGCAGCGCTTCCCACGCACGGCCGATCGGCATGCGCAGCAGACGGTTGATGATGAACAGCGCCGCCAGTGCCAGCAACAGGGCAACCAGGTACAGGAAAATCACCTTGTTGATCGAGTTGTATTCGAGGCCGAAGTACTCGTGGAAGGTTTGCAGGCCTTCCGCCGCTTTGCGTTCGAAGGTCAGGCCGAAGAACGTCGGTTTCTCGATATTGCTGATACCGTTCGGACCACCGGTGATGTCGGTCAGGTTGCGCAGGAACAGGCGGATGATTTCCCCGAAACCCAGGGTCACGATCGCCAGATAGTCACCGCGCAGACGCAACACCGGGAAGCCCAGCAGGAAGCCGAACGTCGCCGCCATCAGGCCGGCAATCGGCAGGCAGATCCAGAAGCTCAGGCCGTAGTAGTGCGACAGCAGTGCGTAGCTGTAGGCGCCGACGGCATAGAAGCCGACGTAACCCAGGTCGAGCAGACCGGCCAGACCCACCACGATGTTCAGGCCGAGGCCGAGCATCACGTAGATCAGGATCAGCGTGGCAATGTCCACCGCGCCACGGGAGCCGAAGAACGGCCACACCAGCGCACCCAGAATCAGCGCAATGATGATGTAGCGCTGCGTGGTCGGCAGGGTCAGGAAGTTGCTGGCCTTGGCCGGGATCAACGGCAGGCCCGGCGAGGATTTCCACGCCTTGCTGATCTGCTGGTTGAACAGCACCCGCAGGAACATCAGCACCGAGCAGATGGCGATGGTCGCCAGAATGGCCGGGCTGGTGCCGTGCACTTCGAGGTTGATGCCGACGATGGTCAGTTTCAGACCGAGTACCGGGTAGGCCACGGCCCACACCAGCAAGGCACTGAACAGTGCCTGTTTAAGATTCCTAGTCATACTTTCTCAACCTCCGGACGGCCCAGAATGCCGGTCGGACGGAACAACAGCACCAGAACCAACAAGCCGAAAGCCACGACGTCCTTGTACTGGTCGCCGAAGATATCGGCGCCAAAGGCTTCCGCCACCCCGAGCACCAGCCCGCCGAGCATGGCGCCGGGGATGCTGCCGATGCCGCCGAGTACCGCAGCGGTGAAGGCCTTGAGGCCGACGAGGAAACCGGCGTTGGGGTTGATCACGCCGTACTGCATGCTCAGCAGCACAGCCGCAACGGCTGCCAGCGCGGCACCGATGACGAAGGTCAGGGCGATGATGTTGTTGGTGTTGATGCCCAGCAGGTTGGCCATCTTGATGTCTTCGGCGCAGGCGCGGCAGGCGCGACCCAGGCGAGAGCGGGAGATGAACAGCGTGAGGCCGAGCATGGCGACCAGGGTCACCACGAACACCACGATTTGCATGTAGGAAATCAGCACTTCATGTGCGCCACCTGGCCCGATGGAGAAGTTGCCGGGGATCAGGTTGGGGATGGATTTGTCCTTGGAGTCTTGCGCGAGCAGAACCGTGTTCTGCAGGAAGATCGACATACCGATCGCGGAAATCAGCGGGATCAGACGGTTGCTGCCGCGCAGGGGGCGGTAGGCAATCCGTTCGATGCTGTAACCGTAGGAACTGGTGACGACGATGCTCGCGATGAACGCGGCGGTCATCAACAGCGGGACGTTGTCGATTCCCATCATGGCCAGCCCGGCGATGGCGATGAACGCCACGTAGGAACCGATCATGTACACCTCGCCATGGGCGAAGTTGATCATTCCAATGATGCCGTAAACCATCGTATAGCCGATGGCGATCAGGGCATACGTGCTGCCAATGGTCAGGCCATTAACCAGCTGTTGGAAGAAGTGATAGATGTCAGGCATTACAACGCTCCTAAAAACCTGATACGCATTTCACTGGTGGAGTCATTTTCCCGCCCGGCCCCGTGGATCTTTATCCACTTCGAATCCGAGTTTTGCCAGCGAACCGCTGATGACGGTTTTGAGATTTTCAGGTGGGGAGACTGGCGGATCACGCCAGCGCGGCCCATACATTCGTAAAACAAAGCCCACGGCACGCCGTGGGCTTTATTGGCAGTCAGTCAGGGCGCGCCTTACTGAGGCGAAACTTCAGTTTTCGGTTTGCCGAAGTGCCACTCGTAAACCACAAATTTGAAGTCCTTCAGGTCGCCCTTGGCGTCGAAGCTCAGGTCGCCGGTAGGGGTCTTGAAGGTGCCGGCGTGAATGGCTTCGGCCACTTTGGCTGCGTCTTCGGACTTGGCTGCCTTGATGCCTTCGGCAATCACTTCAACCGCCGAGTAGGAAGGGAACACGAACGGGCCGCTCGGGTCTTCTTTCTTCGCCTTGAACGCATCTGCCAGGGCAACGTTGGCCGGATCCTGGTCGAAGGATTTCGGCAGGGTCACCAGCAGGCCTTCGGAGGACTCTTTGGCGATCTGCGAAATGGAGTCGTTACCCACGCCTTCCGGGCCCATGAACTTGGCTTTCAGGCCTTTTTCCTGGGATTGACGCAGGATCAGGCCCAGCTCCGGGTGGTAGCCGCCGTAGTAAACGAAGTCGACGTTGGCTTGTTTGAGCTTGGCGATCATCGAGGAGAAGTCTTTGTCGCCGGCGTTGACGCCTTCGAACACGGCGACTTTCACGCCTTTCTTCTCAAGAGTCGCCTTGACGGCGGTGGCGATGCCTTCACCGTATTGCTGCTTGTCGTGCAGGACGGCAACGATTTTCGGCTTCACGTGATCGGCAATGTAGTTACCGGCGGCAGGGCCCTGGGCGCTGTCCAGACCGATGGTGCGGAAGACCATTTTGTAACCACGGGCGGTGATGTCCGGGCTGGTGGCAGCCGGGGTAATCATCACCACGCCTTCGTCTTCGTAGATGTCCGAAGCAGGCTGAGTGGAGCTGGAGCACAGGTGACCAACCACGAACTTGACGCCGTCGTTGACGACCTTGTTCGCCACCGCTACGGCTTGTTTCGGATCGCACGCGTCATCGTATTCAACGGCTTCGAGTTTCTTGCCGTCGACGCCGCCCTTGGCGTTGATCTGCTCGATGGCCATTTTCGCGCCACTGAACTGCATGTCGCCGTATTGGGCTACAGGACCGGTTTTAGGGCCGGCGATACCAATCTTGATGGTGTCAGCGGCGAACGAATGGCTGGCAACCCCGGCCAGAACCATAGCGGCAAACAGTTTGGAAATCTGCTTAGTAGCCTTAGTCATAGTGCTCCACTCTTACTGTTGTAATTTTTTTGAGTTCTGGCGCCGTAGCAGCAGAACCGGGTCAGATATCTTGGCGATACCCTCCAGAAATGCCCCCGGCAACTGTACCGGTACAGTGTAGAGCGCCGGTTGTTGGCCTGGGAAGCTGGCGCCAGGGGGCAAAACTTGTGGGTGTCGCATTTTTGAATGAAAAAGACAGAATTGCGGCGGGGCTTTCGAGGGGCTTATGCCCCAAACAGCAGCATTCCTTGGCGTTCCTGCTCTTTTCGTTCGGTGAAGCCATTTGCAACCGGGTTTTTCTGCCGGACCACCGACGTTATCATTCGCGTCGATTTCTTTTCCGGACAGTCCCATGAATCAAGAACCTAGCACCCTCTATGCCAAGCTGCTTGGTGAAACCGCATCTATTACCTGGAAAGAGCTGGAGCCGTTCTTCGCCAAGGGTGCCCTATTGTGGGTCGACCCGGCCCTGGATTTGATCGCCGCCGCCGAGGCCGTGGCCTCGGACGATGGCGAGAAAGTCGCCGCCTGGCTGGCCGAAGACAAGGTCGCCAAGCTGTCTGAAACGCGGGCGCTGGATATTTTCGAGCGTGATCCAGCGCTGTGGGCGGTGGTGGTGAGTCCGTGGATTCTGATCCAGGAAAGGGCGGTCGCCTGAGCCTGTGCACCTTTTTGGTGCTCATGATCGTCAGCGAAAAGTGTGTAGCCGAGTAGCGTGATGGCACGTTGCCGTAGAGAAAGGCCACAAGCGTGCGTGGCCTCACGGTGACGTAAACGTAACGGGAACAGTTTATTGAGCAGCCTGAGGGCTGCTTAATTGTTTCTGGATGTTGGAAGGGCTGAGATTTTCAGGGAATTTGCGGGCCCCATCGCTGGCAAGCCAGCTCCCACAGGTTGTGTGGTGTTCACAAATGGTTGTGTTCACATGGACCTGGTGGGAGCTGGCTTGCCAGCGATTGGGGCGACTCGGTCGTCAATCAGACCGAGTAAGTCTTGCCCGTATGGTTATTCAGCGAAATAACCTTGGTCTTGCCGATCCGGTGACGGTAGATCTCGCGCAGGTACTTGATCGATTTCTTCACGCAATCGCGCGACAGGCGAATGTCGTTGATCGAAACAAACTTGTCCTTGTCGTTGATCAGTTCGCGGTACTTCTTCTCGTACATCGGTTTGATCGCGTACCAGTTGGTGTCGAGGATCTTCGCCGGGTTCTCGAATTCGTTGAGCAGATCGTCGATGCGGTCTTCGTCAAAGTCTTCATTAATGATGAAGTCGAGGATCGAGTTGTCCAGGGTCTCGTCGAAACGGTACGGGGTCTTGGCGAAGCAACGCTTGATGAACGCCACGATCAGGGTCAGGAAGTCGTCCGACAGACACGGGCTCTTGGCGATCAGGGTGGTCAGCGACAGGTTGGCCGACGCACCGATCACCAACGCATAACGCTTGAGCGTGGTGTTGGGGAACAGGCTGTTGAGGTGGGTCTTCAACCGGTTCAGGTCCATGTAGGACAGCTTGTAGTCTTTCGGCAACGAAACGATCGACACCACCGACGAGCAGTTCTTGAAGAAGTGCAAGTCGTGCAGCGCGGCGGCGTCGTAGCCGGAATTCTTGTACTGCTCCAGCGACGCGCGATAGCGCTTGGATTCGATTGGCAGCAGGCTGATGCCTTCGATGGCCTGGGTGACCTTGTTGAAGTGCGGCAGGTCGATCGAGCGGAAGAACAGATCGTCGATGTTCAGGCGCTGCGGCTCTTTGTCGAATACCTTGAACTTGTCGCTGCTCGGCGGCGGGGTTTCCGGCACCACCGATTCGGCGTAGGCAATCGCCACCGGGCCGGCCAGGCTCATGAACAAGTCGTTGGCGTCGAGGCGAATGGTTTCGCCGATGTCGATGCCGGCGCGACGGAAGTAGTTCTGGTCGTAGTCGGTGGTCACCGCCTGCGCCGTCAGAATGTTGAAGATCTGCTGGGAGATGTACTGGTTGGCGTGCTTCTCCATCGCATTGACATCAATGTTCTGGATGTTGCCGTCATCGCTCTCTTCGGCGTAACGCATGATGTCGTTGGAGATCAGCATCATCGCGTTCCACGGGCGAATACGGCCCATGACGCTGGCTTCGCTGCTGTCTTCATTGGCGAAGTTGTAGGAGAAATCCCACTCTTCCGAGAGGTATTTGCACAGCAGGCGTCCGGCGTTGATGTGCAGCGCCTCAGACATTTCACTGCGGTGATCGGAAATGTTCGGCAGCACACAGATGCCGCTGGTGAAGATCGGCTCGAACACGAACGAATGCCCGCTCTTGCCGTCATGCTCGTCCATCGGCTTGGTGTCGAACGTCTTGTTCATGTACGAGTGCTGCTGGGCCAGGCCGAATTCCGAAGCCATGCCCGAACCGGTACCGCCGCCGGCACTGAAGATCGAGAAGTACAGGCGCGACTGGTTGGCCTTGATGCCGCAGCTGTCGATCAGGTACGAGTGGATCATTTTCCAGTCAGGGCTGGAGAAACGCTGGGTGTCCTTGTTGAGGATGATCTTGGCCAGGTACTGACCGAGGATCGGCGCGTTACCGGCGCCACCGGCATGGACTTCGGACAAATCCATGATCTTCATTTTGCTGTAGTCGCGCAGAAAGCCGCTTTTCTCGCCCTTGCGCGAGAATCGGATGCGCCCGGCAATGTCCTTGTCGAGGTCGCCGAGCATCACCAGCGGTTCGACGAGGAACACCGGTTTGCTCGACTTGTTCGGGCCGATCCGCAGATTCTGCTTGATCCACTGGGCCGGGCTGTAGCCCTTGTCGGCCAGACGCCGGTCAGCGGCGCGGTCTTCATTGTTGAATTCGTTGAGGTAGAACTTGCGCGCGTTGTACACCAGCTCCGCGACGTCGAGGGCGATGTTCGAGCCGCAGCGACCGAGGCCGATCAGGCACACCGACGGGAATTCCTGGTCGTTGTGCTGTTCGTTGTCGCCTTCCAGGTGCGGCGGGCGCGGGAACACCAGGTCACGCAGACCGTCGAGGTTGTCGAGGATGCGGTCGGTGTTGGTTTCGGTGTAGTACAGATATTGCTGAGTGCCCAGCGGGCGCGAAGGAGGCAATGGCTTCATCGGAGCCGGGCTGTTCGCCGCAGGGCTCAGGGGCAGATCGGATACCGCAGTGGCCGGATTGTTTTTAGAAGTCATTGTGCGCCATATACCTGGACAGGGTTGGCTCGGCGACCGTTGTCATCGAGCCTCACGGAAAGAGGATCTCGCGTCTTTGACTGCGCGTATTTGGCCCGGGCGTCAGGGGCTTGGCCTGATCGTCGCGCGGGGGAATCCTTTCCTGATCGTTCATGAATCGGCCATTATTCGGTGATCTTTAATTGAAAAGAGGCAAAATGATGTCAACGCTACCTTCGTTGGGTTTTGCCGGAATCGGCCTGATGGGCTTGCCGATGTGTCACCGTTTACTGGCGGCGGGCTACCCGTTGACCGTGTGGAACCGCAACCCGGCCAAGTGCGCGCCCCTGGTTGAAGCTGGCGCCCGGCAGGTGGCGACTCCAGCCGAGCTGTGCGAACACGCGGACGTGGTGATGCTGTGTCTGGCCGATACGGCGGTGGTGCGCGAGGTGGTGTTTGGCGCCGGCGGGGTTGTTGAAGGTGCGAAAAACGGCCAGTTGCTGGTGGACTTCTCCAGCCTCGAACCGACGGCTACTCGCGAGATGGCCGCCGACCTGGCAGGCAGGACCGGCATGGCCTGGCTTGATTCACCGGTGTCCGGCGGCGTGGTCGGTGCCGAGGCGGGCAGCCTGGCGATCATGGTCGGTGGTGCGGTGACGGATCTGGATCGGGTGCGCCCGATGTTGCTCAACCTCGGTCAGCGCGTCACGCACATGGGCGGCATCGGCGCCGGGCAGGTGACCAAGGCTTGCAATCAGATGATCGTCGCCTGCAACGCGCTGGTGATTGCCGAAGTGGTGGCGCTGGCCGAACAGGCTGGAGTCGATGCGCGCTTGATTGCCGAAGCGCTGGCCGGTGGCTTTGCCGATTCGAAACCGCTGCAGATCCTCGCCCCGCAAATGGCCGAAAGCCGTTTTGAACCGGTGAAATGGCACGTGCGCACGCTGCTCAAGGATCTCGATACGGCGGTGAAATTCTCTCGCGAACAAGGCTCGGCCACGCCGATCAGCGGATTGGCCGCACAACTGATGCGCCTGCATGGGGCGCAGGGTTTTTTGCAGAAGGATCCAGCGACTCTGGTACACATGTACCGCGCGCCAGACTCAGTGGATTGACCGAATGTGCGTGTTTGCGCTGATTGATCTCCTCGAGCACCGGACGGAGTTCATCCAGCGGCACCGGGCGGCTGAGCAGATACCCCTGAATGAAGTCGCAGCCCGAACGTTCGAGAAACTCGTACTGCTCCAGGCTTTCCACGCCTTCGGTCACCACCTGCAAGTGCAGGGTGTGGGCCATGACGATGATCGCCTGGACGATCTCCATGTCGGCAGTCGCCGCAGGAATGTCGAGGATGAACGAACGATCGATTTTCAGCGTATTGAGCGGCAGGCGTTTGAGGTAGGCCAATGATGAGTATCCGGTGCCGAAGTCGTCGATCGACAGCGATACGCCGAGGGCCCGGATCTGCCGCAACAGCACCAGCGTGTTGGCGATGTTGCCCATCAGTGCGTTTTCGGTGACTTCCAGCTCCAGCCGTTCCGGCGCGACGCCAGCGCTGCGCAGTGCACTTTCGATTTCGTTGGCCAGTTCTTCCCGGGCCAGGTTGAGCGGTGAGCAGTTCCAGGCGATTTTCAGTTCGTTGCAGCCATGGCGCGTCAGTTCGCCGAGGTCGGTGCAGGCCCGGCGAAGCACCCAGTTGTCCAGTTCGGCGATCAGGCCGTTGGTTTCGGCAATCGCGATGAAACGGTCCGGGGCCAGCAGGCCATGCAGCGGATGCTGCCAGCGAATCAACGCTTCGAGTTTGGTCACCCGGCCGGTTTTCAGTTCGAAGATGGGTTGGTAATACAGCGTCAGCCCGTGGTCTTCACGCAAAGCCTGGCGCAGTTCTTCTTCCAGTTGCAGTTCGAGGCTGGCGCGGGTCTTCATGTTCGAACTGAAAAAATGCAGGCCGTTACGCCCGGCACCCTTGGACTGATACAACGCCAGATCGGCGTGCTTGAGCAGTTCTTCGCAGGTGGTGCCGTCGTCGGGGAACAGGCTGATGCCGATGCTGGTGGTCATCACCATACGACGTCCGGCCAGTTCGATCGGCTCCTTCATTTTCTGCATGATCCGTTGCGCCATGCTGCGCGCTTCCTCGCGGTCGTGCAGGCCGATCAGGATGCAGAACTCGTCACCGCCAAAGCGTGCGACCACGTCGTCATGGCTGCGCACCGAGCCTTTGATGTGGTTGGCGATCACTTTGAGCAGGGCGTCGCCGGCGTCATGGCCGAGGCTGTCGTTGATCCGCTTGAAGTGGTCGATGTCGAGAAACATCACCGCGAGCATGCCGCCTTCGCTGGTTTTCTGGCTGAGTTTCTCGGCGAAGATCTGGTTGAAACCGCGACGGTTGATCAGGTTGGTCAGGGCGTCGTAATTGGCCACTTGTTGCAGCGACATCCGAGCCTGATCGAGCTGGCTGAGCAGGGCATTGACTCGGCGCAGATCCTGCTCCTTGCTCTGCAGTTTCTTGTCGGCCAGTGCCGCGCTGATCGCGCTGCCGAGAATCAACAGTGTGATCAGCGCGATGGTCAGGCCCAGTTGCAGGTGATTGGTTTCGGCACTCAATGTGGGCGTGGCGCCTTCGGGCAACACCAGATGCAACGCGGCCATCCCGGTGAAATGCATGCTGATGATGCCGGCGCCGAGAATGATCGCAGCGGTGTATTTGAACAGTTGATGAAAACGCCCACTGCCTTCACGCAAGTAACCGGCGACCCACAGCGCGGCGAAACTGGCGCTGATCGCAATCACGATCGACAGGCAAAACAACAGCGGCTCGTAATAGGCGGTGGCCATCGAGTGCATCGCCGCCATGCCGACGTAATGCATACCGGCGATGCCCAAGCCAATGACGATGGCGGTTTTCAGGTAATGCACCCGTGAGGGATGGGGCACGCTCAAGGTGTGCATCGCCAGCCACGAAGCGAGCAGGGCGATCACCAGGGAAAACAGGGTGGTGGCCAGTTCGTAATGGATTTCGATCGGGGTCTGGAACGCCAGCATGGCAATGAAGTGCATGGCCCAGATACCGCCGGCCAGGCAAGTGGCGCCGATCCAGCGCCAGACCCGTTGCGAGCCCGGGTCTTCGGCATGGCCGACCCGCTCGGCCATGTCGAGGGTGGCAAAACTCGCGGCGCAGGCGACCAGATAAGCCACCAGCACCAGCAAGGGATTATGTGTGCAATCGAGAATGACCTGCCCGCCGTCCGGCAGCTCGGTAACAAACTGCAAACCAAGCCACTCCATAGCATCCCCGTCTCTGAAGTCGTCCCTTCTGCGTCAGAAACGCAGGCGAATGAGAGGAGTATAGAGGCGGTTTTTATCGTGCAAGCGATAGTGGCATATTGGCGGCAACCATTTCGGCATGAGCCTCATAGCGATTAGCGCTAAGCGTCAGGCGCTCTGGTCGTAGGGGATCTGATTCCAGTCCTTCTCGAGCGGCGGCAAGCCGAAGCGGGCGCGGGCCTTGTCGCAATCGACATTCTGTTCGCCGTTTTCCCAGGACGATTCGAATTCGCGGCAGGGGCTGGAGCGCTGCTCATAAATCGAGCACTGGACCTGACTGCCCACCTCGCCGACCAGCGCCGTACAACGCGGTGATTTGCAATCGGTGCCGTTCATCGCCACCCGGCTCGGGCTGATCTGCGTCACCAGCTCATCGGGCACTGTGCCACCGGAGGAGGCGCATTCACCCCAGAAAAAAGACACGCGAAAATGGGAACAGCAGGCACCGCAATTCAGACACGGACTGACTTCGGACATTAGGAGGGCATCAAAGGGGTTGATCGGCGAATCCGGACGGATCCGGCGGCTATTCTAGGCTTCGCCATGAACTTGGGAAGGGGGGCGCGAAAGTATTTTTTTGTAGCCGGGTTTTGCCGCAAAACCCCCGGTTTACGGGGGATTGCTGCGTTATCAAGGGCTTACGTTTCTTTACAGTGCCATGGCTCATTATCAGCTTGACGAATGATCACAGACAGCTACGCACCGCCTGTCTAGATTGCAGGTTCCGGGCTCGGATGCGTCGGCAGTGAAGCCCTCATAACAATAAAGAGACGGACCCATGCAGAACTCGACCCAAGCGGCGAATGCCTGGCGCATTCTGTTCCTGTTGTTCCTTGCCAACCTGTTCAACTTCTTCGACCGCACCATTCCAGCGATCATCATCGAGCCGATCCGCATGGAGTGGCACCTGAGTGACTTTCAACTGGGGATCGTCGGTACCGCGTTTACCCTGGTTTATGCGATTGCCGGTCTGCCGTTAGGCCGCATGGCCGACACTGGCTCGCGCAGCAAATTGATGGGCTGGGGCCTGGCGACCTGGAGCGCACTGACGGCGGTCAACGGCCTGGTTGGCAGCTTCTGGAGCTTTCTGCTGGTGCGCATGGGGATCGGCATTGGTGAAGCCAGTTACGCGCCGGCCGCCAACTCGCTGATCGGCGACCTGTTCCCGGCGCACCGCCGGGCGCGGGCCATGGGCATTTTCATGCTCGGGTTGCCATTGGGATTGTTGCTGGCGTTCTTCACCATCGGTGCGATGGTCAAGGCGTTCGACAGCTGGCGCGCGCCGTTCTTTATCGCGGCGGTGCCGGGGCTGATCCTCGCGGTGTTCATGTTCTTCATCAAGGAACCCAAGCGCGGTGCGGCGGAAATCGTGCAGGTGTCCCAGGATAAAGTCGACAGACCGATCCGCCGTGTCCTCGCCGTGCCGACATTCCTGTGGCTGGTGATGGCAGGCTTGTGTTTCAACTTCGCCACCTATGCCTGCAACTCGTTTCTGGTGCCGATGCTGCAGCGGTATTTCCTGATGCCGTTGCAAGACGCGGCGGTGGCAACCGGGGTGATTGTGGGGATCACCGGGTTGATCGGTCTGACACTCGGCGGCTGGATCGCTGACAAGATTCATCAACGAGTCGCCAACGGCCGGCTGCTGTTTGCCGGCGTCAGCCTGATCATCTCGACCGTGTGCACGGCCTGGGCGTTGCACGCCGGACGGGTCGAGATTGGCGTGTTCGTCGCGGTGTTCAGCGTCGGCTGGCTGTTTGCCTATAACTTCTACACCTGCGTGTACACGGCGATTCAGGACGTGGTCGAGCCGCGTCTGCGTGCGACGGCGATGGCGTTGTTCTTTGCCGGGCTGTACTTGCTCGGCGGTGGATTGGGGCCGGTGGTGGTGGGGGTGGGGGCCTTGTCCGATCACTTTGCGAAATCGGCCATGGTCTCTGCAGGCGCCGAACAGATGACCGAGGCGTTCAAGGCTGTCGGCCTGCATGATGCGATGTACCTGATTCCGGTGGCGCTGTTCTTGACCATGGTGTTTCTGTTTCTGGCGGCGCGGTGTTTTGTCCGGGATGCGCAGCGGATGAAGGAGGGGTTGGTGGCAGTGGTTGAGCCTGATGTTTCTGTGGCGACTGCATGATTGCTATCGCTGGCAAGCCAGCTCCCACAGTGACCGAGTCACACGCATAATTTGTAAACACTCCAAACCCTGTGGGAGCTGGCTTGCCAGCGATGGGGCCATCAGCATCAGCTGATAAATACCAGACAAACAAAAAGGCCCGCATCACTGCGGGCCTTTTCATTTACAGCGGTGGGGCAGGGTGGTTTAACCCGCCACCAGTACCCGAATCGCTTCCAGACGCAGCGCCGCTTTATCCAGCATCGCCAGACCCTGTTCACGCTGCTGGCGCAACGCATCGAGTTCGCTGTCGCGCACGGTCGGGTTGACCGCTTGCAATGCGGTCAGGCGCGCCAGTTCTTCGTCGGTATCGGCTGCCAGACGGCGCCGGGCCTCGGCCACGCGCTCGGCGTGACGCGGGGTGATCTTGTCTTCACCCGCGTTGATCCGTGGCGTCAGTTGATCGCGCTGGGCCTGGATGAACTTGTTGGCGCTGGCGCGAGGTACGCTTTCCAGTTGATCGTTGAGGGTTGCGAACGAGACCCGTGGCGACAGGTCGTTACCGTTGGCGTCGAGCAGGCAGCGCAAGGCGGCCGGCGGCAGGTAACGGCCCAGTTGCAGCGAACGCGGGGCAACCACTTCGCTGACGTAGAGCAGTTCCAGCAGCACGGTGCCCGGTTTCAGCGCCTTGTTCTTGATCAGCGCGACGGCGGTGTTGCCCATCGAACCGGACAGCACCAGGTCCATGCCGCCCTGCACCATCGGGTGTTCCCAGGTGATGAACTGCATGTCTTCGCGCGACAGCGCCTGGTTGCGGTCGTAGGTGATGGTCACACCTTCGTCGTCGCCCAGCGGGAAGCTGGCGTCGAGCATCTTCTCGCTCGGTTTGAGGATCAGGGCGTTTTCCGAGTGGTCTTCGCTGTCGATGCCGAACGCGTCGAACAGGGTTTCCATGTAGATCGGCAGGGCGAACTGGTCGTCCTGTTCAAGGATCGCCTCGACCAGCGCATCCCCTTCGCCAGCGCCGCCGGAGTTGAGTTCCAGCAGACGGTCGCGACCGGTGTGCAGCTCTTGTTCCAGACGCTCGCGCTCGGTGCGGGCCTCGTCGATCAGTGCTTGCCACTCGCCGTCATCGGCTTCTTCGAGCAGCGGCAGCAGGCGCGGGCCGAACTGATGCTGCAAGGCGTTGCCGGTCGGGCAGGTGTTGAGGAACGCGTTCAACGCTTCGTGGTACCACTGGAACAGGCGCTCTTGCGGGCTGGTTTCCAGGTATGGCACGTGCAGTTCGATGATGTGCTTCTGGCCGATCCGGTCGAGACGACCGATGCGCTGCTCGAGCAGGTCCGGGTGCGATGGCAGATCGAACAGCACCAGGTGATGAGCGAACTGGAAGTTGCGACCCTCACTGCCGATTTCCGAGCAGATCAGTACTTGCGCGCCGAACTCTTCGTCGGCGAAGTAGGCGGCGGCGCGGTCACGCTCAAGGATGTTCATGCCTTCATGGAACACCGTGGCCGGGATGCCGGAACGCACGCGCAGGGCGTCTTCCAGGTCCATCGCGGTTTCGGCGTGGGCGCAGATCACCAGAACTTTGGTGCGCTTGAGCATTTTCAGCTGATCGATCAGCCACTCGACGCGCGGGTCGAATTTCCACCAGCGCTCTTCTTCGCTGGCGTCCGGCTGGGCCTGGAAGCTGACTTCCGGGTACAGCTCGGCGTGATCGCCCAGCGGCAGTTCGAGGTATTCGTCCGGGCATGGCAGCGGGTAAGGGTGCAGTTTACGCTCGGGGAAACCCTGCACCGCGGCGCGGGTGTTACGGAACAGTACGCGGCCGGTGCCGTGGCGGTCGAGCAGCTCACGCACCAGACGGGCGCTGGCTTCGCTGTCGCCATCGTTGACCGCGGTCAGCAGGGCTTCGCCTTCGTTGCCGAGGAAACCGTGGATGGTCTTGTGCGCTTCGGGCGACAGGCGTCCCTTGTCGAGCAGCTCCTGCACGGCTTCGGCCACCGGGCGATAGTTCTCGCTCTCGGCGCGGAAGGCGGCCAGGTCGTGGAAACGGTTCGGGTCGAGCAGGCGCAGACGGGCAAAGTGGCTGTCCTGGCCGAGTTGTTCCGGGGTCGCGGTGAGCAGCAGTACGCCGGGAATCACTTCCGCCAGTTGCTCGACCAGCGCGTATTCCGGGCTGACCTTGTCTTCGTGCCACACCAGGTGATGGGCTTCGTCGACCACCATCAGGTCCCAGCCGGCGGCGAACAGGGCATCCTGCGCCTTCTCGTCTTCGACCAGCCATTCCAGGGCAACCAGTGCCAGCTGGGTGTCTTCGAACGGGTTGGTGGCATCGCTTTCAATGAAGCGTTCTTCGTCGAACAGTGCGACCTGCAGGTTGAAGCGGCGGCGCATTTCCACCAGCCACTGATGCTGCAGGTTTTCCGGCACCAGAATCAGCACGCGATTGGCGCGGCCCGAGAGCAGTTGGCGATGGATCACCAGACCGGCTTCGATGGTTTTCCCCAGACCCACTTCGTCTGCCAGCAGAACCCGTGGCGCGATGCGGTCGGCGACTTCACGGGCGATGTGCAACTGGTGCGCGATCGGTTGCGCACGCACGCCGCCCAGGCCCCAGAGCGAGGACTGCAATTGGCGGCTGGTGTGTTCCAGGGTGTTGTAGCGCAGGGAGAACCATGGCAGCGGGTCGATCTGTCCGGCGAACAGACGGTCGCTGGCCAGACGGAACTGAATGAAGTTCGACAGCTGGGTTTCCGGCAGGGTGACGGCTTCGTTCTGCCCGTTGAGACCGTGATAGACCATCAGCCCGTCGACGTCGTCGACTTCGCGCACGGTCATCTTCCAGCCTTCGAAGTGAGTAATCGTGTCACCCGGCGAGAACCGCACGCGGGTGAGGGGCGCATTCCGTAGCGCGTACTGGCGGGTTTCGCCAGTGGCCGGGTAGAGCACGGTCAACAAGCGGCCGTCCTGTGCCAGAACGGTGCCTAAACCAAGCTCTGCTTCGCTGTCACTGATCCAGCGTTGCCCCGGTTGATACTGCTGCGCCATGCTGCCTGACTCCCACCTTGAAAAAGCGGGCTATCTTAACGGAATGCAGGCTTCAGGGCCAAAGATTACTGGGTAGGAGCTGCCGCAGGCTGCGATCTTTTGATCTACGGAAACACCTGAGTTCTACGTTGTCCCATTAAAAGATCGCAGCCTTCGGCAGCTCCTGCAGTGCCAACCCGGTCACAAGTTTGCGACCAGTGGCTCAAGGCGCCTTTGCCGCAGCCGATAGCTTGCTGACAGGAGACCCTTTATATGCTGCCACCGATGCTCCCCCTGAGCGCTGTGCCGATCACTTCCCAGCAGGATCCGATTCGCCAGCGGCCGGACATTCCTCCGGTGGTGCCGGTGCAGGAAAGCTCCAACGAAAGCACGATCGACCTGCAAAAGCGCGACCCGGAAGAGGATCGTCTGCTGGCGCGCGAAGAACAGCGCCGTCAACAGGAACGCGATCGGCGCCGTCGCGAAGCCGACGAAGACCCGGAAGAACACCTCGCCGTGCCGGGCACCGAGCTCAATGCCGACAACACTGTGCCGGTGGTGCCGCTGATGGAAGATCAGCCGCGCCAGGGCTTGTGGGTCGATATCGAGATCTGAGCCCGCCGATTTACACGAATTGTTGTCGGGTGCCGGTGTCAGGCTGCATGATTGGCGCAGCCCTGCCGCTGATGCGGCAGTTGTGTTTTCTTCAAGTGATGCGCTGAACGCCATGAGCCAAGATGAAAAACTGATCGACCTCGGCACTGAACGCGCCAAGCGTGTGCATGATCTCAACGAAAAGCGGCTGAACGAAGTGCGCAAGGCCTTCGAGCAGGCCATGCCGTTGGGAAAAACCCAGAAAAAGCCGAAAAAGAAACCGAAAAAGCGTTGATCTCCCCCTGCATCCTTTGATGCAGGTCAGTTATTTTCCCGCCTTTATCCTCTGTGTTGACCGGACTTGATCCTGGTCAATTTCTGCGCCTGCGCGATTGGTTAACTTAGCTCCATCGCAGCAAAGCAGGGGCCAGGAGGCCACAGTCATGTTTTTCGATAACGTGGTGTTTGCCGGGGTTCTGACCGTAGGTCTCATGGTTCTGTTTTTTGCAGGGTTTGGATTTTTTATCTGGAAGGACGCGCATAAGCGCAAGAAGTAGGTCTTTCCGGGTTTGATGAGCACGCAAGGCATTTTGGGCGACTTCGGTTGCCCTTTTTTTTTGTCTTGGCGGCCTTTGGGCCGACCATGTTCTTGGGGTTCTGGGTGTAGATCCGTTTCTGCGGGTGTTGCTTATTACGGTTCCGCCCTTACGGCGGGTCACCTTTTCCAAACGCCGAAAAGGTAACCCAAAAGGCTTTACCCTGACGTTCGGCCCTCGCTTAGGCTCGGGTTCCTTCGCTACGGGATTCATCCGGGGGCAGCGCCTACGGTTTGCTTCGCTGCACCTCCTCTCGCTGTGTTTGGCTGCGCCAAACGGTCGCTGCGCTCCCACCCCCGGATAAATCCCTCCACTCAGCCTGCCGACGGGCCCTCAGATCAAAAGCGGTACTCGAGCTAACGCTCATCGTGTTGAGTGGGGCGGCTTCGCCGCATGGGGTGTGCACGAATAAAGTTGTGGGAGCGAGCCTGCTCGCGAAGGCGGCCTGACAGCCGACCAATTTCTAACTGATGGCACCCGATCCCAGTGTGGGAGCTGGCTTGCCAGCGAAGGCGGCCTGACAGCCGACCAATTTCTAACTGAAAACACTCAATCCCACTGTGGGAGCTGGCTTGCCAGCGATGGCGGCCTGACAGCCGATCAAACTCCAACTGAAAGCACCCAATCCCATGTAGGAGCTGCCGAAGGCTGCGATCTTTTGATCTGCTTTGGCTTTGGCGTTGGCTTTTGATGTAGCTTTTGATGTGGCTTTTGATCTTCAGCCCCTTCGGCAGGCCGAGCGAAGGTGTTCATCCGGGGGTAGGCGCGCAGCGCCGTGCGGCGAAGCCGCATGCATCGAGAGGAGGTGCAGCGAAGCAAACCGTAGGCGATGCCCCCGGATGGACACCGTAGCGAGGGAACACTGAGCCTCAGCGAAGTGCCGTACGCCGGGGCAAA
>Ga0209426_1000293_pt1 | contig 61472 bp, 62 predicted proteins | sample Deesub1362B_J571_FD_187697 | JGI IMG/M metagenome (GOLD analysis project Ga0209426, IMG submission 187697) | Deep oceanic, basalt-hosted subsurface ecosystem from Juan de Fuca Ridge flank, Pacific Ocean, CORK Borehole 1362B_J2.571 (SPAdes)... ... | reverse complement strand
AGCGGCAACATCAGGAACTGGGTGCTGGCACCAATCGTGTGCCTGAACCCGGAGCGGGAAGCGGTACTGCAGCAAACATCAAAGGCAGCGTGACACGCTCACGCGACAACTACCTTGAAAATCGCCGGAATCTGATCGTCATTGAGCGCAAATTTGGGCACAAACTCCATGCCGACCGGCAAGCTATCGTGAGGACACATCAGTGCTCCCTTACCCTCACCGAACTGCTGGCTGATGAAGGTTTTGAGGTTGCTTGGCGTTTTAGTGGCGTAGGCGCTTCGGAAGATCGACAGGTCGCAGAGGACACCTGCGAGCATTACCCAGGCGTGACCGTCCCACTTGGCGTCCACAAACTCTCCCTCGTAGGTTGCCCCTGGAATGTTCCCCCTGCATTCGAAAGCATACTGGCCGTTAATCAGCAGGTCTCCCAGGACGACAACTGCGGGTATCCCTTGAGATTTGAGAATTGCAGTGAAGCCAGCACTGACCATGACGCAAGAACCAAATGATGGAGGGATCGATTCGAGCGTTTGCCTAGCGGCACTAACGATCACATCAGGATCGGTAATTTGAAACTCCGCGTAATCGGTATAAGCCTGCGCGCCTCGGTCGCGGATGATAATGTCTACTAGAGTTGAAGGCACAAAGAGTCCTTGAGTATTTGACACCGGCTTGAAGGTATCTTTCATTGGGTTTTGGCAAAACTAGCCTTGCTGATTGCTTCAGCACAGGCGGAAAAATCTATGATGCTGACGACAGGCCGGAATTGCGACGGCGCTAATACCTGTAATCAACCCATAGATTGATACGATGCTTCACTGAGCGACTGCCAGCGCAGCACTCTCATCCTGATGTTGCACTGGGTTTGACGTATTTAAATCGAGCGTTGCCTGTTCTTGGATCGATAACACCTTAGCGAGCAACGTGTCGGTTGGCAGGTTGTCATATCGTTCCTCCAGCGTCTTACGCAAGCGCATCAGTCGCAGGTTAGCCGTGCCCACAAGTGCCCCATAAGTCGTTGCTCTGACTTGACCATATTTGCGCGAGTCATCACCTACAGTTTTCTCGGTACCCACTCCCGATGCAATTGACTGTCCGACCACCCAGGCCGTGACAAAGGGCGCGCCATTTACATATCCAGAATTAGCAATATCCTGCACATAACCGTCGGCCTGATTGACCTCGTCCCGCTTGATTTTGAATCCCCCTCTCTTCAGCTCGATCAGAAGGATGTTCTGCATCTGCGCGATGGTCGGGTCTTGCGGATCAAATCGCTCTATACCCACCAGCTGCACCATGCTGCGATCAGGCAAGACAACAACGTCTGGGCGTTTTTTCTCGTTCTGAAACGATGCGTCCCCGTCGCCCCATAGCTGTTTGGCTACGCTTCGCAATGTGGTGTTCGAACAGTATTCCACTGATTCGAACTCCGGGCCGAAAAGCCAGCGGGATCGCAGGATCAGTGGGTGGAGGGTGTGGAGCTCATCTGTGTTCGGATCCTCTGCCAGCCTAGCAATGGCCTCTATGACGCTCAGTCTGTCATCTATCTCATCCAACACGCGAAGTGCGTCTTTGACAGACCAATCAGCCAACAACGTATCGAGTCCCTCAACATCCTTTGTATCTAGGTTGGCGAGTTTATGAAGGAGCGCAGCCCCACTCTTGGACTTTTCCAGATTGATCACCGCTTTGACTGCTGTCGCCAAAAACTCCGGAGATACCATCGGATGCGCCTGAGCAACAGCTTTGGTAAATTCAGTGACTTCGAGCTGCGCCCCCTGGCCCAACGACTTGAGTTCAGCACGATTCTGGACAAGAGCGTCTTCTGAAGTGGACTCGACAACTTCTGCTGCTAACTCATCAGCAACCTGACTGATGTGGTCGGCTGTAGCCTGATACAACTCTTTTACTGCTGGCGTTGTACGAAATCCTGTCCAGTCCGCAAGTACGTGATCCTCGAAACCCAAAGTGTCGACGATGATCTTGTACCGTTTGGCGAATCGAGTTCGGCCATCGAAATTTGCTACCTGACCGATAGCCCATGTTGGATCACCGACAAGTCGATGATCTACCCAAAACGCAACGCCTTGATGAATCGATGAGTGATTCTGCTGAGTAGAATCAATAACGATCACCTTCGCCGTCCGCCCCTCACTGAGGGTCAGCGTGTGCGACCTGGCGTGCTGCTCAAGCTTTGCTAACGTCAGGGGGGTTCCATTAACTCGGATCTGAAATCCAGGATCGTGGATGAAGCGTGCTGCAAGAACGGTGATGATTTCTTCAAGGTCGGGCATTTTGCGATTGACTACAACCGACAACCTAGTGCCTTCACCCTCTCGCTCACTGAACTCTTCAGAGCGAACCACAAATGGACTCGGCCCTGATTCCGTACCCACGACAAATGTGCTGAGTATCCCATCTCGCCATGTTTCTACACGGTACTCATCCGCGAAACAGAGAAGTCCGTGGCGACCGACACCATTTCGGCCATAAGCTTTTCTGGCTTTACCATCCTTCCCTTTAGGAAACTCCACTTTCCAGCTTTGATGCTTCAGTCGGTTGTAGCGAAGCGTCATCCAACGCCGACTAAACTGTTTGGGCGTCATGCCATGACCATCGTCGATCACAGTCAAGGTGCCACCCAGTTCAGATGGAAGAAACAGTTCAACTAGACTTGCGCCTGCATCCCAAGCGTTCGCGACCAGCTCAGTAAGCGCCACCTGCGGTACATGGGCCACAGGCCCAAGCTCACGTAGAAGATAGTCCTCTTCAAACAAAGACAAACGACTAGATTCGTCGGACATGGACTTCCTCCTGGAAATTGCATAGCGCGGTTTGGGCTGGTAAGCGCAGTTTGTGCTGCTGATGCTACCTCAACGAATGGTGAGATGGGGAAGACTCGCACCCTCAGCGATCCAACTAACAATCCGGCGATTCAAGCTCCAATAAAGCGATATAGATGTGGACTCGAGAAGTGGAGCGCCTTGAAAACCGACTATGATGTCTCGGTGCATTGCCTAACAGGACGTCAAACAGCGCATGAATCTCCAGGCCCTTGGTGACAAGCTTCAACGCTACCGTATTCAGCTTCAGCGAACCGTTGACGAAGTCGCAGCTTTCACAGCAATCAACGTTGAGCGCCTGAGTAGTATCGAGAAAGGTGCGTTGGAGCCTACCGGAGACGAGGTGCTCATCCTTGCCGACTACTATCGATGCGACTTCAAATTCTTTATTTCAAACGAGCAGGTCGCCCCATTTGAGCAAACTGAAACGCTCTACCGGGCGCATGGCCGTGAGTTCTCGAAGGAAGATCGCTCTGCCATTCAAGAGTTTCTGTACATCTGCGAAACCGAAGAATTTTTAACCCAAGAACTCCGTGGTGCTGTCAGTACCTTTGCCTACACCCCACGGGGTAACTACTTCCTATCTCATGCCGAGGGCGCGGCAAAGGCATTTCGCCGGCAAATGGGTCATACAGACCGAGAGGTGCCCCGAGACATCTACTCCGAGTTTCGCTCAGTCGGTGTGCATGTGTTCCGGCGAAAGCTAGACAACTCCAAAATCTCAGGCCTCTTTGTGATGCACCCCGTCGCCGGCAAATGCATTTTAGTTAACTACACCGAGGACGTTTACCGACAGCGATTCAGTGCAGCGCACGAGATGGCTCACTGCATTTTTGATAGTGAAGAAGGAGCAAGCGTAACCATCCCGGGAGACAAAGACATCCGGGAGGTGCGGGCGAATAGGTTCGCCTCCTGTTACCTCATGCCTCCAGAAACGCTCAGCTTGCTTCCTGACCCAACTACTTGGTCTGAAGAGGAAGCTCAAGGATGGGCTAATAAGTTTCGAGTGAGCTGTGACGCCTTGGGTATAGCCTTGAAGGCCGCGAAGCGAGCCGACATTGATACCAGTCGACGAATCCGAGGTTACCGTGTTACTCGACAAGCCAAGATAGACCCCGAACTACCTGAGAGCCTCACCCTCCAGCAACGCGCGAGAAAAGTCGCTCTGCTCGAACGCGGTCTGTCCGACCATTACGTGAAGCTTTGCCTGGACGCACATAGCCAAGGCATCATCAGCCTCGGCAGGCTGGCCGAAGCTCTTCTCTGCGGCTATGGCGAACTGGCAGCACTTGCCTCTCTATATGGAAGGACAATACATGGCTATTGATCCATCGAAATTCCACAAGATCAATGTGGCCGACACCTGCTCGGTGTGGAACATTTTGTCTTCGCGCCGACTGTATGCGGCAGCTCAAGAAGCCAAGTGTGAGTTCTGCATGACTGGATTCGTCCTATACGAATGCCTGGTCAAGCCCCGCACAGCCGCCACCGAAGCAGACCTCGAGTTGAGAGAGCGCCTCAAGCAAGAGCAGACCAAGGGCAAATTCGCGTCCCATTCCTGCAGCATTGACGATCTCCAAGCCATCGCAGCCCTTGAAAGCCGAAAAAAACTCGGAAAAGGCGAGCTGTCGTCAATCGCCTTCGCAAGCAGAATCCGCCAAGCCTTCATCACTGATGATCGCAAGGCCAGAGCTCTCTCAGAAAGTGTTGCTCAAGCGATAACCCAGACAACGCCACACATGCATTCCTGGCTCATTTTCACCAATGTTCTTACAGATGCAGATCACCAGGTGGTTTTATCTCAACATATCGAAATGGGTGGCTCGCTGGCTACGCATCTGGAGACAGCTTACGGTATGGCGCTGCAGTGCCGGCTGAACATCCATGCTTCCAACAAGACACCAGATTTCGATGCCTTGCTTTGAAAAAGGCATACCGCAGAATGAGGGCGTTGAGGGCTGCGCCACTACTGCAGTAAGTGCGGGGAAAGATGGTGTTGGCCGTCTGACAATCGCAGAAACTGGCGAAGACTCGCACGCCCATTACCGTGCTGAAACGTCGCGATCACGTAGCGTGAATTCTCTGTGGTAAGTACCCAAAATCGGCCCTCGCGCTCCGCCTTAATCACGTCAGAAGTCCGGATCAGGTGACCGTCGCCGAACCGTCCATATTGGTCTTTGCGGTTGTGACCAAACACGACGCCTAATCCAGCACGAGCCTTTATGGATACTCCGCAGAGATAGGCTGTTATCGGTTTGTCGAAGCCTTGCGCCTGTGCTTTTAGGATTCGTGCAAGATCGAAATCTGTATGTCGTTTTCCATGAAGATTCACATCCACAGTGTTCAGCATAATTGCGCTCCTTTCGCAGCCAGTATGGCGTTACCAGGAAAACCACACGCAACCAACTGTGCTGGTATCGTGCAGGAATCTTGGTAAATCTCAGGCTGTACGAATCATGTTTGCGTGATAGATCGGACGAAGGTTGCTCAGCACATCAGTGTTGAAGCCAGGTTGGTGAGAGCTGTGGTATTTGGAGCCGGTCTCCACCTCTAGCAGGCACACAACACACTCGTTTTGGTCTTCACCAAGCGTCACTTTGGTCAGTTTCTCCATGCGCCAAACTCCCGTGCCATTCATGTGGGCAGGTGTGACTACTTGCACCTCTGTGATGATCGTCTCCGCGTCCTGGGAAATCAGCAGTTGCTGAAGCCGTGGTTCGCTGTCGATCATCAGAACCGCCTCTGAAATTCTGTCCTCGTACTTGGCCTGGACAGTTACGTGATACCAGTGATTACGAAGCACTTTGGATACCTGATGCCATTGGTACTGACCTTCACCAAACATACCTGGTAGACCGAGCATGTCGGCGTCGTGTGTTCTAAACATCGTATGTCCTTGGCCTGAACGGGCTCCGATATAGAGCGCAGTTAAAAGAGGGAGAAAACGTCTTTCAGGCTCGCGAGCTGTTCATGACCAGGGCCAATCAACACGTAAATAGAGTTTCTGGTCTCGAACGCAACACCGTCGTGGAGACCTGTGCACATGCTTGAACGAACCCAATCGCCGCGTTCGAAACGACCTTGGCTGTCCTCTGCCACGTTGTGAGCAAACAGGATCATCGGGAGCTGGCCCGCTGCTTGGCATTTGAAGAGTTCGTCGCGGGTGACTTCAATGCGAAATATTGTCCAGTCTCGAACCAAGCAGTAAGGCTTTTCGGGAAAACGTTGGTTCGCCAGCGCTCGTGCATCAGAGCTGCTCGACAGGCCTTCCAGTGGTGTACGTGGCCCCTTCATAAAGTCGGGTTCTACGACGCTAGCCATAAGGCTTCCCCTCAGTAATTACCATCAAATTGACAATTCAACTCTCTCTGCCCGCCGTTCACGATGGCTTGGCTGATCCACGACAGGGCTGCTTTTTCGTGGCCGTGGCGCATGGGTAAAGCTATTAAACCTCTAGATAAGCCCCAAGGCAATCATAACGAACCTGATTGGGCGTGTTATGAAGCGACTGGGTGTGGCTTTATCCTCAGATTTGGTTGGGGAAAATACCGATGGATGCGGCAGAAGCACTGGCTGTCGTGGTTCGTGGAATTCGCAGAGGCCAAGGTCTGTCCCAAGAGGACATCAACAATCTTGGGCGCTCTCATTTCAGCCGTATAGAGCGCGGAGAAGTCAGTATTGGACTCGACGTCCTGGTGAGGCTCGCCGGGATCCTAGACCTCGATCCGGCTACGCTCCTGCTGATGGCGACCTCCATGCAAAATCACGAGTCATTCAAGGACGGTCAGAAACGTCTTACGAAGCAACTCGCAAGAATTAGGAAGGCAGGGATCGATCTTGAGATTGAGTCGCAGGCTCGAACTGGAAAGCCACGTCCTGGGCGGCCAGCTCGTCCTGATGCGGCTAGAAATACCATTGAGGCCAATCGATTGAAGCAGTGGGGAATTTCTGTTGCTGAGATCGCGGAAAGGTTGGGGCTTTCTGAAGCGACTGTTCGTAGGTATTTGAAAACAACCAAGCCCGAACAGCCGTGACTTCTGGATGACCAGCACCAGGCTGAAAATGTCCCAAGAAGGTTTGCTGTGGAAGAGTGCTCTGCAACACCTTGGCCCGTAGGGCTTCATCACATCGTTGTCGAACTATGGACAAAGGCAGAGCCGCGAGCACGCGCAACCGTCGAGTACCTGGAAAGTCTTCACATTAGCAATGACGTGCTGAATATACTGAGAATTGCCCAAGCATCTGTCGGTGCGGTAGTACCTTACAGGCCACTAGAGCCAGACAGGATCGCGATCTATTCGGCTCACGCGGAGCATCTCGCCGACAAGTTGTTGAAGGCCATGCCAGTCGAAAAGCTGCCGCCCAGCTTGAAGGGGGCCAGGCTCGAGGTCGATCTAGGAATGTAGGTCGAGCAACGGGTGATTCATACATACTTCCAGAGGACACGCTGGAGCAGCCATCCTAGTAGAATTCGTCGAGCTGATTACGGCCCCCTTTGAGATGTTCTATGAACTCTGAATTAACTGAAGAAGAAATGCGTCGTGCGTTATTCGGTACGCCTCAGTCCGAGGAGCAGATGTCTGCTCCTGTAGTAGAGGAGCCAGTGGAAGAAGTTGTGCTCGCGAAACCGGTGGTCGCTCCAGCAGCCAAGAAGAAAGTAGCGAAAGCATTCACGCCCAGGTTGAGGGTCACGTTACGCGTTGGAAACGAGTTTGAAGGGAAAATGGTCGAGTTGATTCACGAGGCTGATACGTTGAGCTCATTGCTTGCTGAGCAGGAGGCTGTGAAGGCTGCTAGGAAGAAGTACAAGTACGTGGAAGTGGTATCGGTTAAATCCATGTAAATGCGCCAAATGACCTAATCGTGCAAAGGGTCGGCCCGTACATGGATCATTGATCAAACATCTTGCATGGCTAAAGGGCCTTCAGATCGCTTACATGCAACTGCTCTTGATGCCTCTTGATGCCATTGGCGCTGATGCTATAGGATCAGATCAGGAGATGGCATTCCTCCTTTAACCGCCTTCGTGCTGATGATGCCTACGTGAACCCTGGACAGGGTGCGTAGGTGCGTCTCCCTGTCCTCCATTTTAGGACAGGCTATGATCTTACCCTCCGAGTTTCCCTTTTCTTTCAGCGCGAGCCGCTTGCGAGTTAGTCCACTCAGGTCTGATGAGGTGGGCTCGCCATGCTGAAGTCATTAATGGTCATCGCCGTTGGCGCTTCACTTGGAGCCTGGTTGCGCTGGATATTGGGCATGAAACTGAATGCTCTGTTTCCTACGATTCCTCCAGGTACTGTGGTCGCGAACATGGTTGGGGGCTACATCATCGGCCTGGCCATCGCCTTCTTGGCCGCTTCCCCTACCCTTAGTCCAGAGTGGCGTCTCCTGATCATCACGGGCTTCTGTGGTGGGCTTACTACCTTCTCTACATTTTCAGCCGAAACGGTTGCCTTGATTCAGGAGGGCAGACTGGTATGGGCGCTTGGCTCAATTTCGTTGCACGTTGCAGGCTCGTTAGCGATGACCGCTGCCGGGCTTCTGTCCTACCAAATGATTGGTACTCGCTGAGGAGATAGAAATGAAAGGCTATATGGTCGTTTTCTTCACCCAACAAAACCGTCGTTATCAGGGAAAGATGCTAGGCGAATGGATCGTCGACGTGGCTAAAGAAATGGGGTTGCGAGGCGCCACGCTCTGCACCGGAATCGAAGGGTTTGGGCACACAGGAAAACTGCATTCATCGCACTTTTTTGAGCTGGCGGATCAACCCACGGAGATTCGCTTTGCAATCACGGAAGATGAGGCAAAACGATTGTTCAAACGATTGGACTCTGAGGAAATATCGGTGTTTTTCACGAAGACGCCAATCGAGATGGGCACCCTTGGAAAAACACCTTCCAGCTCAACACCCTCCACAACTTCGGAGCTATGAACATGAGCTACGCGGACATCCCAGCTGGCAACGCCATCCCCGATGACTTTTTCACCGTTATCGAGATTCCTGCAAACCACTTGCCGATTAAGTACGAAGTGGACAAGCCGAGCGGACAAATTTTTGTTGACCGCTTCCTCAGCACGCCGATGTTCTACCCGGCCAACTACGGGTTTATCCCGAACACGCTGAGCGACGATGGCGATCCGCTGGACGTCCTGGTGGTTTGCCTATATCCCGTCTCACCTGGAGTTGTCATCCGCAGTCGCCCGGTTGGTGTGATCTACATGACGGATGAAGCTGGTGCGGATGCCAAGGTGATCGCAGTGCCTCATGAAAAACTTAGTTCAATGTACACCGACGTGAAAGAGTGCTCAGACCTCCCTGCGTTACTCCTCGCACAGATCCAGCACTTCTTCGAAAACTACAAAGCATTGGAGCCGGGTAAGTGGGTGAAGATGGGGCGTTGGGGGAGCGCGGATGAGGCGCGGGAAGAGATTCGCAAGTCGGTAGCGGCGTATATCCCCAAATAGGCTTACTCCAGATTCAAATGCCACTGTCGTAGGATCGCGCTGAGGTGCGTGCATTTATGCTGGGCCTCAGTTGCTTCAATCATCAAATATCCGAGGAGCCACACGCCTGTAAAGAAGGATCGATGCTCGCTCGCCTAGTGAGGCTATGTGCTTGGAGCGCGCTCCTACGTTTCATGAGCGAGCCCGTGCCTGGGAACACACTGAAGGCTGATTAAGGCTCGGTGTAAATCGTTACAGGCTATGTGCCCTGCCGCGCTGGTAAACCTCGGATGTTAAAATAATCGCTTTGGATCAAAGCGCAAGGACACTGATGACTCATAGTAGAGCTCCCGCAGAAACCCCTAGAGCAGCCGCGATTCTGGCTCGCTTCCTATCGTCGGAATCCGCTGGCGGTCTTGTACTGATGGGCGCAGCACTCGCGGCCCTAATCGTGGCGAACTCGCCTCTCTCGCAAGGTTATTTTGCCGCCTTGCACAGTGTCTGGTTGGGCATGTCTGTGGAGCATTGGGTCAATGATGGCCTCATGGCCATCTTCTTCCTGATGGTCGGCCTAGAGATCAAAAGAGAGGTTCTGGCAGGTGGGCTTTCTACTTGGGGCCAGCGCGCCCTGCCGGGGTTTGGTGCTTTAGGTGGCATGGTTGTGCCTGCGCTGATCTACATCGCAATCAACTGGGGTAATTCTGAGACTTTGAAGGGGTGGGCTATCCCAGCCGCTACCGACATCGCATTCGCCTTGGGCGTCTTGTCGTTGCTGGGGAGGCGAGTCCCTACGTCGCTGAAGGTCTTCCTCGCCGCCTTGGCGATCATTGACGACCTGGGTGCTGTAGTCATCATTGCCTTTTTCTACACCTCTGGTCTTTCCATGCCGATGTTGCTGGCATCGCTTGCAACCTTGGCCATTCTGATCGCAATGAATCGATTGGGCGTCAGACGATTGTTCCCGTATCTGCTGGTAGGTGGTGTGCTGTGGTTCTTCGTGCTGCAATCGGGAGTGCACGCCACCCTTGCGGGTGTCGCTGTAGCGCTGTGCGTTCCAATGGGTAAGCCTGAAGAGGAAGCCCGGTCTCCACTGCTGTTCCTAGAAGAAAAGCTGCATATGTGGGTAGCGTTCGCTGTGGTGCCGATTTTTGGCTTCGCCAATGCGGGTGTTTCATTGGCCGGTATTTCGATGGAAAACCTAGTCGATCCGGTTCCGCTGGGTGTTGCGCTCGGCTTGTTGGTGGGCAAGCAGATTGGCATCTTCCTATTGGCTGCTCTGGCCATTCGTATGGGCTTGGCCAAACTGCCGGAAGGCAGCAATTGGGCACAGCTTTACGGCGTTGCGCTCTTGTGTGGCATCGGCTTCACCATGAGCCTGTTCATCGGAAACCTGGCGTTTGCTGGATCAGCTCACCTGATCGATGAGGTAAAAGTCGGCGTGTTGATTGGTTCGACCCTGGCTGCAATCGGTGGAGTCCTGATTTTGCGACGCAGCGCTGCGCCCGCCATTGTCGCCGCCACGGTTTCTAAATAAGCGTAAGCGAGCCGGCCACGGAGTTTCTCCCTGACAGAAATCCTGTGGCCGGAACATCGTCTCGCGAAGCGAGGTCATCGTGCTTTACGCCACAAGTTGCTGAAATATCCCCTCAAAGGCTGATTGGCGGCATCAACTCGGACGCGATTTTTTTCAGCATGAACGTTTCGCGCTGAATGAACTGCCCCATCGATGACTCCTGACGCTGCATCACGGCTTCATTATGCGTTATGGCTTCATGCAGGTTGATCTAGACAGGCCGCATACCATTAGCGATTTCGTGGCTTTCCATTCTTACGGGCGCTAGCTGGGGCGCGACTTCGCATTGATAAAAATGCGAGGTCATGTGCATCAGATCGTACTGTGGCTTCCAATAGGGCCGGTACTCCTCGATGTAACCGTAGTGCTGGAGCACCTGTATTTCACGGGCACCAGTCTCTTCCTCAAGCTCACGCTTCAAGCCTGTGACAATGCTCTCGTCACCATCAAGACCGCCTCCAGGAAAGCTGAAGTCGTTATAGCGCTCGGTGAACAGCAACAGGATCTGTTCATCCCGCATCACGATGCCGCGTGCTGCATGTCGACGGAATACTCTGCCCTGTTTGGATTTCAGCTCGGGGTGAACAATTTCAGTTATGAGTTGCATGTAGTTTCGTTACCGCAAGATCAGTTAGTCATCGTCCAGGGTGGCCACGGCATTTCCGCAATTCTGGAAATACTGTGGCCAGTGGCACTGGCTCAGCGAAGCAGCAATACGGGTAAAGTGGATGTCCGCAGCATCGTCGTGGTCGTGCTGCCTACAAGAAACTGCCTGATGCGTGAGTGCCCGTACGCACCCATGACCAGGAGGTCAATGCCATGCTCTGCCTGATACGCATGCAGTACCGACTCTACTTCGCCTGGGTGGATCTCGGCATGCACTAGCAGGCCAGAAGAGGCAAGTGTGGCTCGTGCTTTCTCCAGCTCGTTTTGATTTTCTTCAGAGTCCGTACCAACCATGACGATATGAATTGGCAGGCCCTCGCATAGCGGGCTTGAAGCAAGCATCTGTACGGTCTTGTGGCCTGCAGCGCTGCCGTCAAATGCCACCATGACCGTTTCAGGTTTTCTGAAATGGCTGGTTGTAATCAGGATGGGGCGGTGGATAGTTCGGACTACCGCTTCAATCTGGCTGCCAAGACTTTGGGCACTGCGCGCGCTGTCCTCACCGACTCTTCCAATCACCAGCAATCGAATGTCGTCTTGGAGATCGCTCAGGCTCTCGACGAGATGGCCGTGGCGCTGCTTCAGATCAGGTGACATGGCGCCAGAGATGACTGTTCGCTCGCGAGCTTTTTCAAGCATGTGCTGCCCATGCTCCAAGGCCAGTTTTGCACGCTGCGCATCCAGCGTGGCCAACTCCTCCAGTAGATGTTCTCTGCTACCGAGACCGATATTGCCGCTGAGGTCAGTGGATGCAGGATATTTCTCCTTATCCAGCACATGAAGCAAGGTCAGGGGAGCGCTGAGTCGTTGCGAGGCCCATGCTGCGTAATCGCAGACCGCCAGTGAGGATTGTGAGTTATCAATGCACGCCATTACGTGGGTCATTGTTGTTCTCCTTAGTGGCTCATGAGCTTGTCGATGGCACCGGGTTTGTCATGAACGCCGAAGCGGTCAACGATTGTTGCGCTGGCATCATTGAGACCTAGCACTTCAACCTCAGCCCCTTCACGTCGGAACTTGATCACGACCTTATCTAGGGCTGCGACGGCGGTGATATCCCAGAAATGCGCCTGTGTGAGATCGATGGTGACTTTGTTGAGAGCTTCCTTGAAGTCAAAAACTTCAGTGAACTTGTCCGCAGAGCTAAAGAACACCTGGCCCACGACGTGGTAAGTCCGATGCGATTCCGTCTCTTCCAGAGTGCTCTTGATATCCAGGTAGTGCCCAACCTTATTGGCAAAAAACAGCGAAGCTAGCAGCACACCTACCAGTACGCCGTAGGCCAGGTTGTGAGTAGCCACGACGACCACGACGGTCGCCACCATGACAAGGTTGGTCGACAGCGGATGCTCTTTCAGATTACGCAAAGAATCCCAGCTAAAGGTGCCGATGGACACCATGATCATCACAGCCACGAGTGCCGCCATAGGGATTTTGGAGAGCCATTCGCCAAGAAATACCACCATCAGCAGCAGGAAAACGCCGGCACACAATGTCGAGAGACGGGTGCGGCCACCAGATTTCACGTTGATGATCGACTGGCCGATCATGGCGCAACCTGCCATGCCGCCAAGCATGCCGGCAGCGATGTTGGCCACACCCTGGCCTTTGCACTCGCGGTTTTTGTTGCTGGTGGTATCGGTAAGGTCGTCGACGATGGTCGCGGTCATCATTGACTCGAGTAGACCCACTACGGCCAAGGCAGCCGAGTACGGGAAAATGATGCGCAGGGTTTCAAAGTTCAGCGGCACTTCGGGCCAAAGGAAAATCGGCAACGTATCCGGCAGTTGGCCCATGTCACCGACGGTGCGGATATCCAAACCGAGGTAAATGACGACGGCAGTCAGCGTCAGGATGCACACCAACGGTGACGGAATCAGCTTGCCGATCTTCGGTACGTATGGGAACAGGTAGATGATCCCGAGGCCCGCTGCCGTCATGGCGTAGACGCGCCAGGTGACATTCGTAAGTTCCGGCAACTGCGCCATGAAAATCAGGATCGCCAATGCGTTTACGAAACCGGTGACTACCGACCGTGAAACGAACCGCATCAACGAGCCAAGCTTCAGGTAGCCGGCAAGGATTTGAAGTACGCCACATAGAAGGGTCGCGGCCAGCAAATACTGAAGTCCGTGCTCTTTAACCAACGTAACCATGAGCAGTGCCATGGCGCCGGTAGCCGCCGAGATCATTCCGGGGCGCCCACCGACAAAGGCGATGACAGCACAGATACAGAATGAGGCGTAGAGACCGACTTTGGGGTCTACACCGGCGATGATGGAAAAGGCAATTGCTTCAGGGATAAGCGCGAGTGCGACCACTAACCCCGCGAGCACGTCGCCACGGACATTGGAAAACCACGTTTGTCTAAGTTTTTGCAGCATAGAAAATATCCAAGGCAAAGCATCGCGCACGCCAAGGGAACGGCGAGCGAATCGATACAAATTCAAATTTTGAGGATTTTTTGCTGTGTGCTTAAGGTGTAAAACCAGGCGTACAGCAGTGCGCACCCGCGAGCGAGGCTAGCGGAAGCAGGATGTTGCGAGGGGGCGTAGCGCTAAGGCGGCGTAGGCTGCCAGTAGATCGTTTGGAGTACAGTCATGCGAGTGTTCCTGTAGCTCAAGGGTATGCAGAGCAGGCAGTATACAGTAAATCCACCCTTGATCGCGACCCAGTGTCAAGCTCCACGAACATTTAATGCTAAAAGAGAGGTAGCTGAAGAGTTGGTTTTTGAGCAACGTCTAATTTGCAAGTATGGCTCTGTTACGGGTGGCAACGGTGAAAGCGGTAAGCATCTCGCGAGACCCGCTTAGAGCTCGAACTGGTTTTCGCTGAGTTGGTACATCATTATGAAACCAAGTTCTGATCCACTCGCAGGGCTAGCCGCGTATGCCTAAGGAAGGCCATCGGTTAGCCTATATACCGTTGGCTCCAAAGTATTTGGTTTTGTGCAGCAGTCATTTTGGGAGGGATGGATATTGGCAGCCGAAGATAGTGTAAAGGCCGTCACGACTGACTCCCCTTGGGCGGTTTTTCTGGTGTTTCTGCGCCTAGGGCTCACCTCCTTCGGAGGCCCGATTGCACATCTAGCTTACTTTCGCGAAGAATTTGTCGCTCGACGCCAATGGCTGAGCGAGCGTAGTTATGGGGATTTGATTGCTCTGTGCCAGTTCTTACCGGGGCCCGCCAGTAGCCAGGTTGGAATAGGTTTAGGACTATCTCGTGCCGGGGTTCCTGGAGCAGTAGCTGCGTGGGCAGGCTTCACATTGCCTTCGGCAACAATCCTGGTTTTATTCGCTCAGGGCATGTCCTCGTGGGGACGGGCTCTTCCGAGCGGTCTTTTACATGGTCTTAAAATTGTTGCAGTGGCTGTCGTTGCTCAAGCCGTCTGGGGAATGGGCCGTAGTCTTTGCACTGATGCCCCTCGAATAGCCGTCGCCGTGTTTGCTGCTTATGCTGCACTGCTTTGGCCGCATGCTTGGGGGCAGATTGGCGTGATTTTCTTCGGTGCCGTCATAGGATTGATGCTCTTCAAAACCCATCAGAGCCAAACTACGGAGTCTTTGCCGATATCGGTGAGCAGGAAAGTCGGTGCGGTGTTATTGCTGCTGTTCTTCGGCCTGTTAGCTGGCTTGCCATTACTGGTTCAAGTGTGGCCCTCTCAAGCGTTAGCTGTGGTAAACGTCTTTTTCCGTACTGGGTCATTAGTTTTCGGAGGTGGGCACGTTGTGCTGCCGTTGCTTCAGTCAGCTACCGTACCGAACGGATGGGTAGCCAATGACACGTTTCTTGCCGGATATGGTTTAGCACAGGCCGTACCAGGCCCGCTTTTTACATTCGCAGCATTTCTTGGCGCGTCCATGAATGCCCAACCTTCTGGTTGGCTCGGGGCTACCGCGTGCGTCGTTGCAATTTTTGCTCCTTCGTTCTTGCTCGTAATCGGCGTGTTGCCATTTTGGGAGCAACTGCGGAAAAGCTTACGCACCCAAGCCGCACTTTCAGGCGTAAACGCAGCAGTTGTAGGTCTTCTCCTGGCAGCCTTGTATAATCCAGTCTGGACGAGCGCCATATTGACTCCTACAGACTTTGGCTTGGCGCTGATAGCGCTTGTGGCTTTGATGTTCTGGAAGGTTCCTCCATGGTTGGTCGTCCTGGTGGGAGGTCTTCTCGGATGGTTACTCAGCATAGAGTTTTGAGGTCGGTTAAACAGATATGTGCTTGCCTCGAATTTTGGGTAGTCGCTGTGCCCACAATTTTTGCGACCGCGCTCAAGCAGACGTTGACTGCAACACACTGTTAAGCTCAGCGTGAGTGACTCCAGCGATCCTCCAACTCAGCCTGCTCATCAATCCCAGATACGTTCTACTTCTACAGGATGGCAATCCCACGGCGGATATCAAAGAGTCGAGCTACCGGTGCTCCGCAGGCCCGGAGCACCTAAACCCCACTTGAAAGTTGCGAACTACCTGATAAAAATTGATAGTTTATGCACGTAACGCTCCAGTAAAGAGGGCTATAACTACATTTGAAACTGCTTTACCAGCCTGTTCAACTCGACCGCTAGTTTTGTGAGTTCGGACGTTGCAATAGCTGTCTGACTTGAGCCCTCTGCCGCTTGATTTGAAAGATCACGGATACTCACCAGGCTGCGATCTACCTCCCTTGCAACCTGAGCCTGCTCCTCCGATGCGGTCGCAATCAAAACGTTGCGCTCAGTAATATTGTCGATAGATTCGGTAATCTCCACCAACGCGGAACCAGCGCCTTGAGCAGTGTCCAGTGTTTTCTGGGCTTGGGTGTTTGTGTGAGTCATTGCAGACACAGCAGACCCAGTGCCTTTTTGAATTGAGCTGATCATCTGCTCAATTTCACTGGTTGATTGCTGAGTACGATGAGCTAAAGCTCGGACTTCATCAGCGACTACTGCGAAGCCTCGACCCGCCTCACCCGCACGAGCGGCTTCGATAGCCGCATTCAACGCAAGAAGATTGGTTTGTTCGGCGATAGCGCGTATCACATCCAAAACCTTGCTGATGTCGGTGGCCATTACGGCGAGCCCTTGTACCTCTTGGGATGCGTCTTCAACATTTGCGACCATCAGGCTGATGGCCTGCACGGTTTCATCGACGCGTGCACGACCAGCCAACGCGGCGGAGTTGGATCGATTGGCTGCTTCAGAGGCTTGCGAGGCATTTCTAGCTACCTCTTCTACCGCTGCACTCATCTCAGTGACGGCAGTGGCTGCCATTTCAACTTCGTTATTTTGACGCAGCATGCCTTTATTTGCGTCTTCGGTGACAGCATGCATTTCTTCAGACGTCGAAGCCAACTGGTTGGAGGAATCAGATATCAAAGAAAGGGTATTTCGTAGACCATGCTGCATTACACTTAAAGCTCGCATAAGTCTAGCCACCTCATCGTGTCCTTGAGCTTCGATAACTCCGGTGAGATCGTTTTTAGCAATGCGCTCGGCAATAGCTAGTAATTGGCTGATCGGGCTGGTAATACTCCGGGTGTACATCAAGGCCAGTGCAATAGCTGCCAAGGTACTTATCAATATAAATGCCCCAACGATTAACTTAGCTTGCTCATAAGTTTGACTCGCCTCCTCCCCGGCTCGTTTAGCTTTGTTATTATTAACGTCTATCATTTCTTCGATATGGCCTTCAACAGCATCAGCAGATTGTTTCATCGACTCGCTGGAAAGCTTGACTGCCTCATCTAAACTTCCTGAGGAAATTAGAGATAAGTATTGATCTTGAACAGTTTGATAGCTGGCAAGGCTTTTTGAAAGCTCATCAATTTTCTGCTTGCCTATCGGGGTTACGATTAGAGGTTGCAAATTCGTCAGCGAATTCTGGATATTAACTCTAGCCTTATTTAATTCCTCTAGAGCTTGAGTTTTGCGACTTGCGGGCTCTACAGGGTTGCGCAACCGTAGCGTTGCTACCTCTGATGCTTACAAACTCCCTGTCAATTATCCCAAGTATGGATATGCTGGGAACAACATTCGTTTCAACGAAACTTTCAGAATCCTTCAAACTTGACGTCTGCTTAAGGGCGATGATCCCAAGTGCAATAATCATAAGGCAAAAGAAACCAAAGCATAGAGCCGAGCGCGGAGCAAGGTTGAGTTTGCGCAGTATCATAATTAGAGCCTCGTGTGAATTATCAGCAATGTCGTCAATCGCCACGCGAGCTTGAGCACCGTTCGTCGGGCAATTCAATGTAGCTCGAGAAGGCTGGCCTTCTATTTTAGATATTATGTTTCTGAATGTGAGCATTGAGGATTTATGCGGAGGCGTCGACCGAAATAGGATTTAGGGCATGCTTCATTTGAACATATAGAAATTTTAAATTAGCGCTTACCAAGTAATAACCTAGTAAATCATTTATAGGGTATTCGCATTGCATATGAGTGCTTTCGCCATCACCCAGTGAGGTATTTTCACTTGCTTCACTATATTCAGAGCGGCGAGTGTTAATTCGATCAATGTAGACCAGGCAAGCTCCGCCCAATCTCCATAAGCCACCATTCACAGATCAAATGAGGCGACACTTCGAATTTCATACACGACGACTTTGGCGTCATTACCAGCGATTCGTAGATTGCCCAGATGATGGAGCGTTGGAGCAAACCCAGTAAACAATATGATGGTATCGAAAAGCGTCTCGTAGTTCGATGTGCACTCTCCGGTTGGGGATGGGTTTGAGGGGAAATTATTGAGTTGATTCACTAGGCTGATACGTTGATCTCGTTGATTGCTGGGCAAGCGGCTCTAAAGGCTACTAAGAAGAAATGCAAGTATGTGGACGTAGTTCCGACCAAATCGTTGCAGACGCCCCATCTGCCCTACTTAGGCGAATGGCAGCGCCCGTAACATTTCTCTATCTCGAGCATGTCCAAGGCTGATCTAAAAAGGGTAATGTTCAGCTTTCGAATCAGGGACGACATACATGGCTTTGAAAATCCGTACGGCGGCGGTAGCAGATGCTGTAGCCATACAGCGCATTTACGCCCCCATCGTTTCTAAAACAGCGATCTCCTTCGAAGAGATTCCGCCAAGCGCTGAGGAAATCGCTCAGCGAATAGCTACAACGCTTCAGACATATCCCTACCTTGTGGCCGAAGACGGTGGGGAGATCAAGGGCTACGCCTATGCCAGCCAGCACCGCGCACGTCCGGCCTACAGGTGGGCGGTGGACGTGACGGTATACATAGCTGAATCGGCTCGCCGACAGCGCGTTGGCCGTAAGCTTTATGAGACTTTGCTTCCTATACTTGAAAAACAGAGATTTCGCGCAGCTTACGCTGGAATTGCTCAGCCCAATGAAGGCAGTGTGGGTCTGCACGAGTCGCTGGGATTCGTCCATATCGGTACATATCCGGAGGTTGGCTTCAAGCTTGGGAAATGGCACGACGTCGGCTACTGGCGGCTCGGACTGTGCCAGGCAACTCCGCCACTGGAGCCTATTCTCTTCCCCCAGCTGGAAGTCGCATTACAGTAGGCTCACTCGATTTGCGTTGCGAGCCACTAGGATTCGCTTATGAGATAGCTTTGCACTTGCTTGACTACATCTCGAGCGGTGCGGGTTACTCCGATCAATGTCGCAGAGGCGAGCCCCGTCCAATCGCCGTAACCCACCAGCCACAGATTGGGTGAAGCAACACTCCGGTTTTCGTTCACAGCCACTTTGCCATCCTGGCCTACAATGCCCAAGCTGTTTAGGTGGTCGAGCGCTGGGGAAAACCCAGTGCACCAGATGACGACATCCGCCGTTGTTTCGCCTCCTGATGACCAGACAACGCCTGTTGAAGTGAAGTGCGTGAATGGCCGTACTGCGCTCAATACACCGCGTTCACGAGCGTCCTTCACCGATGGCACCATTACGATGTCGCCCAGCCCCCCAGCGGGTTGTTCAGGCTCCACACCTTCCTGTTGCGCCTTCAATCGAGCAGTAGCTCGTTCGAACAGGACGCGCCCATCAACCTCATCAGGTAGAAACTTTGGAGCCTCTTGAGTCACCCAGGTTGCCTGAGCCACTTTAGATACCTCGGCGTAAATCTGGGCTCCCGAGTTGCCGCCACCCACGACAAGGACGGTTTTCCCCTCAAACTCATCCGGCCCAACGTAATGAGCGGAATGAAGCTGCTGCCCTACGAACAACTCCTGTCCGGGATAGCTTGGGGTAAATGGGCGGCTCCAGGTGCCTGTTGCACTGATAACTGCTTTGGCATCCCAGTATCTATCCCCGGAGACAACCCGTAATCCTTCTTCGATTTTCTCGACACGGGTCACCCTGGTGGATCGGATGATGGGGAAGTCATATCGACGCTCGTACAGAGTCAGATAGTCGATAACATCATCACGTTGAGGCGTTTCTTCTGATACGGCAGGCATCGGCCAGCCCGCAATCGAGCTCCACGCCGATGGAGAGAAGAGTCGCAGCGAGTCCCAGCCATGCCGCCAGGCTCCTCCTGGTGCCGACTCCGCATCGAGCAGCACGTAAGACAAGCCTGACCGCTTCAAAAAATAGGCGACTGTGAGCGCTGATTGACCACCGCCAATGACCACAACATCAAGTTTCGAATTCTGACTCACCAGCATCCTCCAGGCTCAATCGCGGCACCTCACCGTCGTCGTATCAGACTCTGCGACCGTGCTCATCAATGACCACTTGGCCGTCCTCTTTGGCGAAACTCCCATGCTGCTCTTGCGGTAACAAATCGAGCACAGCTTCTGACGGACGACACAAACGCGTCCCCAAAGGCGTCACGACGATGGGGCGATTGATCAGGATAGGGTGAGCCATCATGGCATCGATGAGCTGTTCGTCCGTCAGCGAAGCTTCACCCAATCCCAGCTCTTCGTACGGAGTTCCTTTGATACGCAAAAGAGCCCGCACCCCGATACCCATATCCCCGATGAGCCTTGCAAGTGTGGTGCGATCAGGCGGGGTCTTCAGGTACTCGATAACCGTCGGTTCTTCCCCGCTGTTACGGATCAACTCCAAGGTGTTGCGAGAGGTGCCGCATTCTGGGTTGTGGTAGATCGTGATCTGGCTCATATCGCTTCCTCGTAATGACGTTAGATGGAGCGCTGGTTGACGCGTTTGGAAAGCTCTTCGGCGGACTCTTTACGCTCGGAGTACCGATCAACCAAATAATCCTGGCGATCCCGCAAAAGCAGGGTGAACTTCATCAGCTCTTCCATCACGTCCACGAGACGGTCGTAGTACGAGGACGGCTTCATACGACCTGCCTCGTCGAACTCGGTAAATGCCTTGGCAACCGAAGATTGGTTTGGGATGGTGAACATCCGCATCCATCGGCCCAGTACGCGCAGCTGATTAACCACGTTGAAAGATTGCGAGCCACCGCATACCTGCATCACTGCAAGGGTCTTTCCTTGCGTAGGTCGTACAGCACCTATCGCCAGCGGAACCCAGTCAATTTGGGCTTTGAATACTGCACTCATGGAGCCGTGACGCTCAGGGGAGCACCATACCTGCCCCTCAGACCATTGCATCAGCTCGCGCAGCTCAGCGACCTTGGGATGTGTGTCGGGAGCGTCATCCGGCAGCGGCAGACCCGCTGGGTCAAAGATCTTGGTTTCAGCACCAAACTCATTCAGCAGGCGTGCCGCCTCTTGCGTGACTAATCGGCTAAATGAGCGTTCTCGCGTTGATCCATACAGCAGAAGAATGCGAGGTTTATGGAGCGAAGGCGTGCGAGGCGACAGTTGCTCCAGCGACGGAATGTCGATCAGGTCGGCGTGTACGTTCGGCAATGTGTCTTGCATATAAACTCCTAAGGCGGCGCCTGGTTGGGTGCCGCCTCGGTTGATCTTTAAAGCGAACCGATGCGGTTCAGTTCAGCTTTCAACTGTTCAGCGCTGATGGTCTTCAGTGGCAGCGCAAGAAACGCGCTCACGCGCTCGTGAATTTTGGCGAGTGTGGTTTCAAACGCTGCGGTGATCTCGGCTTGCGAACCGCTAGCGTCAGACGGGTCGGCCAGACCCCAATGCGCCTTCAAAGCTGGCCCAAAGAAGATTGGGCATGCCTCACCCGCTGCCCGGTCACAGACAGTGATCACGATGTCTGGAGGTGAGCCTTCAAAAGCATCCGAAGCCTTGCTGCTCAAGCCCGCCGTGGAGATACCCGCCGCCTCCAGCGTTTGCAATGCCCGTTGATTCACCCGGCCACTGGGAAAGCTTCCTGAGCTGACTGCTTCTACACCCTCGGGCGCCAAGTGGTTGAAAAGCGCCTCGGACAGAATGCTGCGGCAGCTGTTGTGGGTGCACATGAACAAGACTTTCATCAGACGATTCCTTGATTCAGAAACTGAGGCGCAGTGCCAGGGCGGACAATGTGGCGACGAGGATGGGTACGGTCAGCACGATCCCAGTCTTGAAGTAGTAACCCCAACTGATCGTTATGTTTTTCCGGGCGAGCACGTGCAGCCACAACAGAGTTGCCAAGCTCCCAATTGGAGTGATCTTCGGGCCCAAATCGCAGCCGATGATGTTGGCGTAAACCATCGCTTGCTGGACTACACCATCGACTTCAGCGGCATGAATGGATAAGGCACCTACCAGAACGGTGGGCATGTTGTTCATGATCGAAGACAGCAACGCTGTTAGCAGCCCTGTACCAAGGGACGCGCCCCAAACGCCATAACCGGCGAACACGTTCAGGATCTGTGCAATGTGGTCGGTCAGACCGGCGTTCTTCAGACCATAAACAACCAGGTACATACCCAAAGAAAAGATCACTACCTGCCATGGCGCCTCTTTGAGTACCTTGCTTGTATTGATGGCGTGACCACGAGCCGCGATGATGTAAAGAATGAATGCACAGACTGCTGCAATGGCGCTGATTGGCACCCCCAGTGGCTCAATGACAAAGAAGCCGATCAGGAGTAGTGCCAACACCCACCAGCCAGCTACGAAAGTGGCCCGGTCGTGGATTGCCTCGTCCGGATTGTCCAGTTGGTTGAGGTCATACGTCTTTGGTAAATCCTTGCGGAAAAACCATAACAGCATGGCTAATGTCGCCGCCACGCTGACGATGTTTACCGGCACCATGATCGAAGCATATTCGTTGAAGCCGATATCGAAGTAGTCGGCAGAGACGATGTTGACCAGGTTGGAAACCACCAGCGGTAAGCTCGCCGTATCGGCGATAAAACCAGCTGCCATGACGAATGCCAAAGTGGCCGCAGGAGAAAAACGCAACGCCAGCAACATCGCGATCACAATGGGTGTGAGGATCAATGCTGCTCCGTCATTGGCGAACAGGGCCGACACCGCTGCGCCCAGCAGGACGATAAATGCGAACAGCTTGCGGGTGCTCCCGCCTCCCCATCGGGCCACATGCAGCGCAGCCCACTTGAAAAAACCTGCCTCATCAAGCAGCAGACTAATGATGATGACCGCGATGAAAGTCCCAGTGGCATTCCAGACAATGCGCCAAACCTCTGGTATGTCGGCAAGGGTAACGACACCTGCCAGCAACGCCACGATGGCACCGAACATCGCACTCCAGCCCACCCCAAGCCCCTTGGGCTGCCAGATGACAAGGACGATGGTGGCGATAAAGATCAATACGGCAATCAGCATTTCATTAATCCGGTTGGGCGTGAATCAGCTACACACGGCTTGGTTGATCGGACGGTCGTTCATGCCGCAGAGGCGCTTAGCCTCGGTTTCCAGCCATTGCTGATTGGCGTCTACCACTTCCTTCAAAACTGCAGTCACCCACGTGGGCAAATCAGGATTCAGCCGGTAGTACACCCATTGGCCTTGGCGACGATCCAACAGCAAACCGGCAGAGCGCAGCAGCGCCAAATGACGAGAAATCTTTGGCTGACTCAGGTCGAGTGCTGCCGTTAGCTCGCAAACACACAGCTCACCTTCACTCACGACAAGCAGCGAAATTTTTGCTCGGGTGTCATCCGCCAGGCACTTGAATAAGGTGGTGGGGTTCATAGGTTCTGTCACAGATCCTCCAGGTGTTTGGTCTTGACCAAAACGAAGAGCTTGATGCGCTCGTGGATGTCGTGGAGCGTGTGGCGAAATGCGCCAGGATCATCGCTGGTTACTGGGTCAGGAAAATCCCAGGCAATGATTTCACCTGCATTAGGCATTGGTAGGCACTCGCTTGCGGATTTATCACAAAGAGTGATTACGTAATCGAATCGATCAGCTTGAAACTCGCTGAGGGACTTGCTGCGCAGGCCCGTTGCATCGGCTCCAACTGCCTCCAATGCCTGAGTCGTGCGCGGATCAACCTCAGACGGTTCAGACCCTGCGCTGAAGGCCTCGAAGCGCGGGTCGGTGTGCCGCAGCAAAGCCTCTGCAAGCAAGGAGCGGGCTGAGTTGGCAACGCACACGAAAAGCACTTTGATAGCAGGGCTCATTGTGGAACTCGACGCATATGGAAAATCGAATATACGCTTTGGCGAATATTCGGTAAAGCGAATATGATGTCTGCTGTTTCGGCATGTGCTCTAACGTTCCATGCGTGTCGGCATAACGGTGATCAGAGGAGGGAGGGGGTATGATGATCCAGGCAACGGAAATAGCCGGAGGGCAGTCGCAGCGCTTTCGCGATGCACTGAAATCTGCTGACCTTCCAGCAGGCGATATTGATCTTCCAGGCCGAACCTTTTTTGAGTTCACACTGGATAGCGAGACGGTCGCATGGGGAGGATTCGAAACGCATGGTACGGACGGGTTGTTGCGTTCTCTGGTCGTAGTGTCGACATTCAGATCGAAGGGGGTCGGTGTCGCGGTGCTTCGGGTCATTGAAGCGAAAGCCGCCGAGCAGGGAATCGCTCGATTTCATTTGCTGACAACAACTGCTTCAGGCTTTTTTAAGCAGCAGGGCTATGCAGTAAATCAACAAGGCTCTGCGCCACCTCTTATTTCTCAGACGGAGCAGTTCAGGGGGCTTTGCCCTGGCTCGGCTTGCTACATGTGCAAAGCATTATCTGCGAATGCACGAAAGTAGCTGATCACCTTGGTGATGGCTTTTAGCCTCGATGCCAGCTAGATTTAAAGCTTTCTACGATCAAGGAAGGATATGAAAAAGCTCATCGCAGTAATGGGTGTGTGTGTCGCGCTCGGCGGTTGCGCTACGTCCCACTACACCGCAGGACGAGACTTTCCGTCGGCCAGTGTAGCTAGCATCACCAAAGGCAAAACGACGACTACCGAGTTGAAGTCCCTGTTTGGTGAGCCCTACGCCAAGAGCGCAGTCAGCGAGACTGACGAAAAGTGGATCTACACCTACACCAATGGCTCAGCCCATGCTCAAAGCTACGTGGTCACCATGAAGGTGACGACTAGGGGCACCCAGAAAACTCTCGACGTCTTGATCCGAAATGACGTGGTCATCAACTACACGTTCAGCGAAGGCCCCGCTCCAGGCAGTACCACTGCGACGAACTAAGTTCGCCACCTTGCCATTGGGCGACCCACCGCACTCAGTACGTTGTTGATGGAGCAAGCTCATGGACAGAACGTATGCATTCGTGGATGAGTCCGGGAATTCCGACCTTGATACGTCAAAGGGAGGAAGCTCGGGCTTCTTCATCGTGTGCTCCATTCTGGTGGCAGAGAAAGATCTGGAAGCTGCTTATGCCCAAGCTGAAGCACTCCGCATGCGTCATTTTCAAACAGGCGAGATCAAATCTAGCAATCTGAAGCCCAAAGATTCAGATCGCCGTGCCCGAATCCTCAACGAGCTAGCTGAGCTGCCATTCAAGCTCTATTTCACCGTCGTTGATAAGTCTCGAATTCACAAAGACGGCGGCCTCCGTATCAAGACCTCGTTCATAAAATACGTGAACGGGTTGCTCTATGAACGTTTGTTCCGCGCATACCCTGACCTCCAGATGGTCGTAGACGAACATGGTGGCCAGGAATTTCAGGAGAGCCTCAAAAGCTACGTTGCAGAACGATTCGTGGACGACCTATTTGGCGATAAGGATGCCTTCCAGACGATGGCCAGTAAGGACAACGTCTTGGTTCAGGTTGCAGATTTTTTTGCTGGCTCAGTCGCTCAGATCTACGAAGAGAAAGCATCGGAAGAAGCAGTTCTTGCCTACAAAAAGATTCTACGAAGCCTGACCCTTGGAATGCTTGAGTGGCCATCCAAGTACCAGTCTCTTCTGCCGCCGCCGGCGGATGAATCTGGGTATGCAGACTACCAGGTACACCAAGAAGCTCTCCGCCAGGCTGACCTTTTTAGCGAACGGGCTGGTGAGCACCCTAATGAGGATGAGCGCCTGCAGCTGAGCATCTTGCGGTTCCTGAGATTCCAAAGCGAATTCGTCACCAAAGACTACGTGCCAACCGCAGAAATAGTCGGCCACCTAAAAGATAGCGGCTTCGGAGATATCAACGACCAGAGGATCCGCTCCAGCGGCATCGCCAAGCTTCGCGATTCGGACGTGATTATCACAAGCGCGGCCAAAGGCTACAAAATTCCTCAGACACGGGCTGACATCAACGAGTTTCTGGAAAGGGCGTCAGGCATAGTCGTCCCTCTGCTGGAACGTGTCAAAAAGGCTCGAGAGGTGTATCGGCTGAGTAGTCGAGGAGAATATGACATCGTGACTGCAGCCAACCTGACTGAGCTTGCCAAGCTGCTCACTGCGCTCGAGGCGTTTGCAGATGACTGAGCTCAGTCATGGCAACGAACCTCAGCAGGCTGCATTGATCCAGGATGAAATCCTAGAGATCTTGAAAGAGGCCAGGTGCTCGCGCGTAGATTCTATCGCCTGACCGGCAAGCCGCTGGGCGTGACAGGCGAGATCGCAGAGTACGAAGCTGCCACTAGACTCGGCCTGTTACTACATCCTGCAAGGCAGGCAGGTTACGACGCTACAGAGACGCTGGAAGTTGGCGTCGCGAGAATCAAGATCAAGGGGCGCTGTATCCTGAACCCGCAAAAGATTACGGGCCGTATGGGTGCAATTGATCTACGACAACCCTTTGATACTGTGCTCTTGGTACTGCTTGATTCTGAGTTCAACGCATTTGCAATGTACGAAGCAAGTCGTGCCAAGGTAGAGGCAGCGCTGACCGTGCCTGGGTCGAAAGCCAGAAATGAACGTGGTGCGTTGGCTATTAGGCAATTCATGTCGATAGCTACGTTGCGCTGGGCTCGCCATGAGCCTAGCGACTAAGAGTATTAACCGCCGTCTGGACGCAGAATGCTGTGGATATGCCCCGTGTGACGAGCCAGGCTAATGTCCCTAATACGGCACATTAACCACAATTTTTAGGCTTAATGACCCTATTTGGGCACATTAAGCTGAGCGACGGAATGCAGACTACGATGAGAGGAAGGCTTCACATCCCTCACCAGCTGCGACCTGCACCATGACTGCTCAGCTGGCATCTCACCTAACCAAACAACACCAGACCGAAGCCTGATTTCAAGGTGCGCGGTTAGATAGCTTGCATCCAATCCAATGTGCTTCGGGAAACGGGATGCTCTTGATCAATCATCTCCGGTTGCCAGCTACGGATAACTTTGGGAGCCCAGGAGGGCCGGTTACTGACTGCTTTTTTTGCTAGCATCTGGATCTCAAGTTTGGGGGGATCTGATGCAAATGCAAGGTGATTGGGAAGTGTTGCTCAACGGCGACCCGCAGGAGATCAGGCAGCTTTGCACATGGGGGCACAGCATCAATTACTTCAGGCTCTGGGGGGGAGTAGATGACTGGAACGACTGCCCTAACGACGACTTCCGATTTAATTCAAATCTGTTCGAGGGTCAAACTCAGGAAGGAGTCTGGCAGATCACCTATGAGCTTTTGAGTCTTTTCAATGGTGCATCGACGCTGTTGGAGCGCGAACCATACAAGCTGAGTATCTACAAGATCCTGCTTGAGGGGGGCGAGCTCGCTAGGCAAGAAAAAAGGAACATTCCGGGGATGCTTACCAAGCCTGCTGTCTCCAGCCAAGCTTGGGCCGATGATCTCAGGAAGGCTCTTGGCACATCACAGAAAATCAGCCTTATGATGCTGGCCGCTGAGCATGAGGATATTTACCTCTTCCTCAAATTTCTCGACCAAGACAGCAGTTGGATCACCTACTACAAGATACTGGACACTCTTGAGACATGGGAAAGGCGGAAGGGTCTAAAGGCTTTTAGAAGCAAGCGAAAAGAGAAGAAATTCACCTGTTCAGCCAACAATTTCAGTTTGAACGGGTTCGATGCTAGGCACGGCTTTCAAGAAATGATGCAACAGCCCGCGCAGGTATCAATGACGATTGATGAAGGCCATCAGTTCATCACGGGTCTTGTCAAAGACTACCTTCAGCAAGCTCATCCCCAGTTCGTAAAGTTTAGATGACTCAGGAAGCCGGTCTACCGGGCCGGTTTCTTGTTACGACGGGAAGCGTCGATGGTGTCTCCCGTGGACAGGATCGAAGCGCTCACACAGCCCTTCAGCGCATTGGCAGAATCTGCTGCGTGGAACGCTCACGAAAGGTCGATCACTATCTGCTGGCTGTCGGCCAGAAGATAGGTAAATCCGGTAAAGAGGGGCCATTTTTTGTGAGCAGAGATGTGAGTGAGGTTGTTTTGAATGGCCAGCTTTCAGCTGGCCACTTCCTCATTGATTTCAGAACTCGTGCTCAACATCATCGAAGAAGTTTGGGTCTAACTCGTACTCCAGAGAGCCGAATCGCGCAAGCAGGTCTGCTCTCAGCTCGCCTTCAGCTTCCGGTTCGAGATTGATCCAGTAGCTATATACGAGCCCGTCATCCGATTCGTTAGTCGTGATCTCTGCTCCGGACAAAAGCTCGGCGTCATCGACAGATATCCCCAGCTCAATAGCAAGCGCTTGAGCCATGGACATCCGGTTACTACTCCGGGCTTCTTCCACGGTTGCCCAATACTCCTGCTCAGATCTACGGTCGCGGTCAGCATCAGATTCACCGCTGGAGATGACCACACCTTTCTCAGCAAGCAGCCATATACCATCACGGCGTAGCAATTCGACCGTGGCTTTGAGATAGAACGCTGCACCGTGATACATCCTCTCCTGATCTTGCTGCCCCTGGTAGGTCAGGGAAACCTCTAAAGAAAGCTTCCCGGTTGCGTCGCTGTAGTCAGCGGTTTCAACTTCAAGAGCATCAATAGTGAATCCACTCGCATTGGTATCCGCAATCGCGCCGGAGAGCTGATCCTCCAATTCTAGATCCAGGTTGGCGTAGACATCATCCTCATGGATCGCTTGGGAAAAGTCTTTGATCCCAAAAACGGCCAACATCAGACGCGGATCCTTGAGGTTCCGTTGGGCGACGACAGAAAACTCATGGTAATCAGCGAAGCCCGCTTTTTGCACAAGGGTTTCTTGAGCGACAGAAAGCTTCAGGCCCTGATCACGAGCAAGCTGTTTAGCTTGGGATTTAAAGATGTTTAGCGGGGAAAAATCAGACATGGCAATGGTTCCTAAATCTACGACGCTTAGGTGTCCGATTGCCTGTTCACCGGGCAGCGTCTGGTTAGGGACATGCCGATGTAAAACTGAAGGGTGTCACAGATGGGCTATTGCTTCGCGAAACAGGCGCCAGGCGACCATCACCGCCTATTGGGATCATAGGTCAGAGGAAATAGCCCCGCAATACCCCGCCCGAATGTTTTCAATGGACGGTTTTTTAGCGTCACCTACTGGCAGTGGAAAGAGTTCAAGAACAGCAACTGATGGTAAAACCAAACTAGATTTAACGAAGAAATGACGCCACTAGATTGTCACTTTTAAACGCTGAGGGGCACTGTTCGAGAGTGAACAGAGACATGCGAAATGAGTGTGTTTCAAAATATTTCAAGAACGAAACGTCGTAGCCCGCGATTTAGAAGGGCTGGGCATGCATACAGGGGCAAAGTGGATCCAACCACTGATTTGCGCACAAGTTATCCACAGGCTTGTTGCCTTGCAATGTCATTTTGACCCCATTATCTTGTAGGTCATCTCGACAACAACACTACATGTTGTGTTTTTGGCGAGAGGCTGAGGTTTCAGTGAACACAGCGGGTATGCGTGCAAAGTTTGGACGCCGAGCACACATACCCGCCAATCCCTGAGCCAATGCGGACATTGGTGGGACGCGCATTAGAGAAAAACCGACTTTGGATGTCAACCATTCAGCTCGGCTTTCCGCTCAAGGGTTGCTCCTGCCTACTCGATTTTTTCTAGATACAGGAGCACCTAATCGTGCCGAAAAATCCTAAACAAACTTCGTCTCACGTGGCCAGCTTGGCCTCCAAAATCCTGCGTAGTGATAGCTCCTCGGCCATCCAGAAGGAATTGGCAGGGTCGGCCATGGCTCAAGCTTCGACCGGCAAGCAAACCGGTGCCGATATGGAGACTAAAGCCAGTCATGTCCTCGACAGCAACAAGTACAACGCCACCACCAAGACCCTAGCGGCCTCGGTACTCGCCCAATCGAACAAAGAGCGGGGTGAGTAAAAATGGCTCAGTATTTCGTGAACCGTAATGCACAGACCAATGGTGACCACGAGGTGCATACCAGTACGTGCATCTATTTGCCGGCACTCCATAACCGCCTTGATCTTGGCTATCACACCACCTGTGTGACCGCTGTTCGCCAGGCTCGCAACACCTACCAGCAGTCGAACGGTTGCCGGACGTGTTCCTCGGTATGCCATACCCAGTAATTTTTGAAGTCTCATCGGAAGCTCTGGGCGGCTTTGCTGCTGCCCATCTTCTGCAGGTTAATGGGCTTCCGGGACATTAAGTCTATTCAAAGTTGCGTCTGATGAAGGTTGCGTCTAATGATTCACGATCATGAATACAGCCTATTGGGCGGGGTAAATCGAGCTCTGATTGGCCGGTACTTGACACTACTGGCAAGCGCGATTTCCGGCATTGCGGTTTTTTTGCTGCTGTCAGCTGAAGATTTGGCTAAAAAGTATGACCTGCCTGTAAATCTTCCACCGACAGCCCTGTCACTAATTGGCGCAGGTATAGTTTTTGCCCTGCTGTACGCACTATTCAATAAGACAGTTTGGAAATGGCGCTGGGCAGTTAAATATCTAAAAGTTCCTGATCTTTCGGGAGAGTGGCAGTGCACTGGAACAACACTGGACACCGAAGGAAATCCGATTCGTTCTTGGCAAGCCGATGTATATATTTGTCAAACTTGGGACAAGATTAGAGTGCGATTGAAGACACATCAATCAGGCTCCAACAGTATCACTGCGGCATTGGTTCACGATGAAGCTGACGGATACCGCCTTCTTTATAACTACCAGAATGATCCTAACCCCGGCGAACCTGAGCTTCGGGGACATGTTGGCAGCGCAAACCTTTTGTTTGCTAAATCACTAGATTGCGCAAAGGGTGACTATTTTAACGGTTACGGTCGGCCCACCTATGGGCGAATGGAGCTTAGGAGAAAAAATGAACACACCAATTAACGAACGAATCAATCGTCTGCGCTCCAGACGCTCGGGCCTTGATAGATCCGCTGTAATCGCGATGGATGCGAAGGATTTCATCGTGAACCGAAGCCTTACAAAAGAGGCGTGGGAACATAGGGTTAAAGACAAGCCGAATACAACATTTGCTTTAGGCGCTATGCAAGAGGTAGACCCTACCTACACACGCATCAGCATCGAAACCGCAGAACGGGTTAGCAACCAGTTGTCGAAGAGGACAAGCGGCAATCTTGAATTCGAGCTACAGGGTTCAGTACCGCTTAATGTCCATATTCGAGGGGTCAGTGATGTCGACCTTTTAGCGATAGAAGCTGACTTTCATACCTATGATGCGCGTGGGTACATGAGTACATCGGGTCAGTATCGTTCACCGACCTCACGCACCTCAGTTGGCGTGTTGACTGCTCGCAGGGGGGAAATTAGTAAAGCTCTTCGCGATGCGTTTCCCGCAGCGACAATTGACACCTCTGGCTCCAAGGCCATTAAATTGCAAGGAGGGTCGTTAGCGCGTCCAGTTGATGTCGTGCCTTCCCACTGGCATGACACTATTAGTTATCAAGCATCTGGTCAGAAACACGACCGTGCTGTCACCATCCTAGATTCGCATAAAAACACCACGATTGAAAACTGGCCTTTCCTGCACATCAAAAAAATACGAGAACGATGTGAAACCACGAGTGGCGGGCTCCGCAAATCAATAAGATTATGTAAAAACATAAAGGCAGATCTCGAGGCGGAAGGAAAAGCTGTAACGATCTCCAGCTTTGATATTGCCTCAATAATGTACCACGCCAACATGCATAGTCTCTCCGTTGGCGCCTACTATGAATTAGCGATATTAGCTGAGACCCAAAGATATTTGGATTACTTGTGGAACAACAAGGAAGAAGCGAGGCGACTGATAGTGCCAGATGGATCTCGCTTTATATTTAACACGGAAGACAAGTTTAACGGCTTGATGCATCTCTCCGTGGCCATGGACAGTCTCCTTCGGGAGGTCGCTAAAGAGCAAAGCTTCCTGCTGAGCTTATCCGAGAAACCACTCTTGGATGCCAGTAGGGCAGCGGTGACCAACGCGCTAATTTTTTAAAGGCAGTCAGTGGGGAATTGAGGAAGCATGCACGCAACCTTGAGACAACGACGGGTGTCCATAGAAACCAAATATCGTATGGACAGTGCCTATTTAGACGCAGGCCAATGAAAACGGGACGTTCAGGTGTCTGTCCATACGGCCATATGGGGGGAAAAGACTCTCGCCGACGATGGTGGTTTTCAGCGGCTTCGAAGCGTTGGCGGTGCGCAGTACGCCGAGCACCGCGATCGGGTCGGTCGGCGAAATCAGCGCGCCGAACAGCAGGCAGTAGAGGAAGCTCACGTGCCAGCCGAACAGGGCAAAAATGTAATAGGCGAGGCTGCCGATCACGGCGGTGGCAATCAGCACGCCGAACGTCGCCAGCAGGCCGATGGGCCAGCGATAGCTGCGCAAATCGTTGAGGTTGACGTGTAGGGCGCCGGCGAACAGCAGGAACGACAGCATCCAGTTCATCAGCAGATCGCCGAAGTCGATCTGGCCGATCAATTGCTGCACGCGTTCTTCGAGGCCGGGGTAGCCGAGCACGCTCAGGCCCTGCAGCAACAGGGAGAACATCAGCGCGGTGACCATCACGCCGATGGTCGGCGGCAGGCCGATGAAGCGGTAATTGACGAAGGTGAGAAGGGTGGTGAGGCAGATAAAAGCGGCTACAAGTTCTAGCATCCGGGCTCCATTGGATGGGGGGAAAGACGGCGCCCCGATTCTTCGGCGCGAATGTTGGATGGGCTGTTTCGGGATGGGGACACAATCGCATCCCTCGGTTGGTCAGCGGTACGCATTGGTGTAGGGTCAACAAAAAATCAAGGAGTGGGACGTGGCGGCGACAGTTCTGGTGTTGATGGCGGCGCTGTTGCATGCGACGTGGAATACCCTGATCAAGTTCAGTGCCGAACGGCTGTTGGTGGTGGCGTGCATGGACACGGTGGCGCTGTTGTTCGTGGCGCTGGCCTTTCCGTTCATCAGCCTGCCGCAGGCGCAAATCTGGCCGTGGATTCTGGCGTCGGCAGCATTCGAGCTGCTGTATCGCTATCTGTTGATCCAGGCTTATCGGGTCGGCGACCTCGGGTTGGTCTATCCCTTGATGCGCGGCTTGTCGCCGCTGGTGGTGCTGGCGCTGACCCTGATCTTCGCCGGCGAAGTGCTCACCACGCAGCAGATCCTCGGGATCATGCTGATTCCGCTGGGCATGGTCTGTCTGCTCTGGCAGGGCGGTGGTGGTAAGCATTTGCCGTGGTCGATGCTGCCGGTGGTGGCGCTGATCGGGCTGTGCATCGGTTGCTACACCTACATCGATGGCCAGGCCTTGCGGCGCTGGTCGCATCCACTGGATTACCTGGTCTGGGTCACGCTGCTCAGCGCCTGGCCGTTTCCGTTGCTGGCGTGGGTCGCCAAGCGCCCGGCGTTTCTGGTGTTCTGGCGCGAGCAATGGAAGCTGGGGCTGGCGGTCGGGTTCTGCGTGTTGTTCAGCTACGCTCTGGTGTTGTGGGCGATGCAGTTGGGCTCGATTGCCGAGGCGGCGGCCTTGCGTGAGATCAGCGTGATCCTGGTGGTGCTGTTCGGTATGCGTTACCTGAAAGAACCTTTCGGCAGGCCGCGGCTCTTAGCCTGTGGGCTGGTGCTGATCGGCATGCTGGTGATGAAGTTCTGACGGCCCGCCATTTCCAACACTCGAAAAAAGGACGGCGTTATGACGGTGGCTCTGTGGTGTGTATTGATCGCGATTTTCCTGCCGTATGTGTGCACGATCGTGGCCAAGATCTCGGGCGGTTTCCGGCTCAGTGACAATCATGATCCTCGGGATTTTCTCGATAGCGTGGGCGGCGTCGCCCGACGGGCGCATGCGGCGCAGCTGAACAGCTTCGAAGTGATGCCGGCATTTGCTGCCGCAGTGATTGTTGCGCATCTGGTGGGCACGGCGCAGTTGGTGACGGTGAATGTGCTGGCGGTGCTGTTTATCACCAGTCGTCTGCTGTACATCATTTGCTATCTGGCGGACTGGGCGATCTTGCGGTCGCTGGTGTGGTTCGTCGGGATGGGGCTGATTGCTGCGTTCTTCTTTGTGTCTGTCTGATTCTCGGGTGCTGCTGCCGGCCTCTTCGCGGGCAAGCCCGCTCCCACAGGGCTTGGGTGTACACAGGATTTGTGCTCGCCATGGATACCTGTGGGAGCGGGCTTGCCCGCGAAGGCGGTAGCTCTGGCGCCGAGGCGCTTAAGGCTTGTCCTTAACCGTATCGGCCACCTGCGGTACTTGCGGCAACGCCGCACCTTTAGGCCAGAGCATCCAGATCTGCCCCTGCTGTTTCATGTCCCCGGCCAGTTGCCCGGCTGCGTCGCCGGTGCCCCAGAACAAGTCCGCGCGCACCTCGCCGGCAATCGCGCCGCCAGTGTCCTGCGCCGCGACCGGGCGAACCAGAGCGGTGCCATCCGGACGGGTGGTCGACAACCACAGCAGACTGCCCAACGGAATCACCTTGCGATCCACCGCCGCGCTATAGCCGGCCGTCAGCGGTACGTTCAACGAGCCGCGCGGGCCTTCATTGCTGTCCGGGTTGCGAGTGAAAAACACGTAGCTCGGGTTGCTGCCCAGCAGCTCCGGAATGCGCGACGGGTTGGCCTTGGCCCAATTGCTGATCGCGCTCATGGTCACGTCTTCTTTCTTCAACTCGCCCTGTTCCACCAGCCAGCGGCCGATCGGCCGGTACGGGTGGCCATTCTGGTCGGCGTAGGCGATGCGCAGTTGTTTGCCGTCCGTTGTCTGAATCCGCCCGGAGCCCTGAATCTGCAGGAATTGCAGGTTCATCGGATCGGTCAGGTACGCCACCACCGGGGCTTTGACGCCTTTGGATTCGATGGTTGCGGCGTCGTCATACGGCCTGAGCACCCGACCTTCGAGGCGACCGCGCAGGCGCTTGCCCTTGAGTTCGGGGTAAATGCTGTCCAGCGACACGATGATCATGTCTTCGGGCACACCATAGACCGGCACGTTGGCTGTTTCGGTGGGGGTCAGGCTGCCGGGGTAGACCGGCTCGTAGTAACCGGTGATCAGGCCGTTGGGGTTGTCGTGTTCGGCGCGCAACCCGAACACGTCGAGGTTCTGCTTGAGGAACGCGCGAATCTCGTTGGCGCTTTGCGGCACGCTGGCGGCTGCCGCGCAGGTGCCACCCCAGATCGGATCAGCCTTGAGTCGGATGCAGGCGCTGCGCCACGAGCCGAAGCCGGCGACCAGGTCGCTGTCGGACACCGCCGGCAGGGCTTCCCAGGTGGCGCTGGAATAAGTCGCCAAGGCGTGGGTTTTCGGTTTGGCATTGTCGCCGCCCGTACAGCCAGCAAGGATAGCCAGCAGCGGCAGGGTTGCGATCAGCGGGTGACGCCAGGCCTTGAAACGGCGGTTCATGGAGTGATTCCTGTGCCGGTTGCCCGAGTGCTCCATGCGCTCGGGCAACCCGTATTTTTAATAGGGCTATTGGTGTTTGACGGCGACGCGAGGATACTGGCCGCCGAATTCCGTGACCTGAAGCCACCATGACTCTTAAAAGAATTGCTGTTGTATTGCTGGCCTGTCTGACCTTGTCCGCCTGTGGCGGAGTCGATCCGAATTCGCCGCTGGGTCAACGCAAGGCGATCTTCAAGCAGATGCTCAAGACCGGTGAAGACCTGGGCGGCATGTTGCGCGGGCGCATTCCGTTCGACGGGCCGAAATTCGCCGAGGGTGCGGTGAAACTTGATGCGTTGTCCCATGAACCGTGGAAGCATTTCCCGCAGGTGCGCGAAGAAGATCACACCAGCGCCAGGGACGATGTCTGGCTGCGTCAGGCCCGCTTTCAGGAACTGGCCCGCAACCTTGAGGCGGCCACCGGTGAACTGGTGATCGCCAGCAAGGTTGAGCCGTACAAGGCCAGTAACCTCGGGCCGGCCGTGCAGAAGGTTGAAGATGCCTGCAGCGCTTGCCATAAAGAGTTTCGCGATCATTGAACTGCTGAGCAATTGTGGCGAGGGGATTTAGCGAAACGTCGCACCGCCCCGATCGGCGGCGAAGCCGTCGTGAACCTGCTGTTCTTTCTGAAAGACTCGGTTGAATGGTTTTGGGGCTGCTGCGCAGCCCATCGGGGATAAATCCCCTCACCACATAAATCTCCCTCACCAAACCTTCGGTTACTTGTCAATCTGGTCCAGCGCATCCTGCAGTTCTTTGCGCGACTCGGCGAGTTTGTTTTTGCGCTTGTCGATCTTCTCCGGATCACCTTTCTTCATCGCCTTGTCGAGATCAGCCTGACGTTTGCTGACTTCGTGCTTGGCTTCCAGCACCTTGTTCTCGCGTTCTTTCTTCAGGCCCGCATCGGTGCAGTTTTTCGTCACTTCCTCCAGAGCGGTTTGCAGACCCGCCTGCTGGTCGGTGTTGCCTCGGGATTTGGCTTGTTCGATCTGATTGATGATGCCCTGCTTCTTCGCGGCGCAACCGGTCAGGCCCGGTGCATCTTCGTCGGCCATCGCAGGTGCGGCCAAAACGCCACAGAGGGTCAGCAAGGCGAGCGGTGCAAGAAATTTCATAAAAGCTCCATGTGCGAAGGCAATCGGGTCGGTGGCACTGCGCTGTTTGAGCGTCTGACGTTCCTTCGGTTCCCGGCTGCCGGGATTGCGTGATCAGAAGCCGTCGATTCCGGCGGCGCGTAATGTGTCACTCAAGGCCAGCACCTGCGGGTCGCGGAAGAATGCGCTCAATTGCGCCGCGCGGCCCGGGCCGATTCCGGCTTCTGCTTGCCATTGTTCGGTGTTGCGTTGTGCCAGCGCCTGCCACGAGTCGGCCAGTTGTGCCTGACCGGTGGGCGGTAAACCCAATGCTTTGAGCCACTGCGTGAACGGTCGTTGGCGGGCGCTGTGAAAACTGTTGATCAGACGTGCGCTGCTGCGCTCGCCGAAGCCGGCAATGTTAGCAAGCTCTGGCTCGTCGAGGGTCAACCAATCCAGCAGGTTGTTCAGGCGGCCTGTTTCCAGAAGTTTCTCCCAGGTGCCGCGCCCGACATTCTGCAGCGCCAGGCCTTGTTTGCCACTGAGCCAGGTCAGGCGCGCGAGAAACTGGCTTTCACAACCGGGTGTCGGTTGCCAGCAACTCAAGGCGTGGAAGTCGCGCGTGTCGGGAATGTCGAGGGCGGCTCGTTCGGTAGTGCGCAGCACCACACTGTCGAGTCGCGGGATGGTCAACCCGGCCAGGCTGATTACTACTTGATCGCCGGGGCGGATATCCAGCGCCTGCCAGCGCTTGAGTGAACCGGCGCTGACGCGTTTGATCTCGCGGTCATCGAGCATCACCGGCGACAACTCCAATACCGGCGTGATGCGTCCACTGCGGCCGACCTTGAAATTCACTTTGCGCACCTCTGCCAGCGCTCGGGTAAACGGGTATTTCCAGGCGACGGCCCAGTAGGGCGCGCTTGCCTGCCAGCGCTCGGCCGGTGGGCGCTGGCTCTGGCGCAGGACAATGCCGTCAGTAGCGAACGGCAGGGGCGATCGATACCAGTACTCCCGCCATTTTTGCGCGTCGGCAAGGTTGGTGATGGCCTGACTGAATGGCGCTGTCGTGGCAAAGCCCAATGTCGCTAGCGTCGATATTCTTTCCGGCAGATTCGCCGGCCCCTGCGGCCAGTCCCAGACGAACAGACCGATCCCGGACGCCTGATCTGTGCTCAAGGTTTTACGGCTCATCAGCCCGGCAACCGTGGCGCGGGCGTTGACGCTGCCGGCGCTGGCTTGCACATGTTGATTCAGGCGCCAGTAGAGTTCGCCTTGCACCAGCAAGTCCAGCGGTTGAGTCAGTCGTTGCGGAATGGCGCCGATCTTTTGCGCCGACGCTGTCCAGTCCTGACCGCTGATGCCGTCACCGCGACTGATCGCTTGCTGCAACAAGCCGCGACGGTAAATCAGCGTGACGGCCACACCGTCGACCTTGGGTTGTACCCAGACATCCTGCCGATTCTTCAACCACGCTTGAACGGCGGCGGCTTCGTGAAGCTTGTCCAGACCGGTGTGGGCGACCGGATGCGCGACGGAGCCAGACACGCTGCGCAACGGTTCGGGCGCTGCGGGCTGCTGGAAGCACTGGCGCCATTGGTTGAGCCGCAGGCGCGATTGATCGTAGAGCTCGTCGGCAATCAGCGAGCGACCTTGGCGGTGGTAGGCGTTGTCCCATTGATCGATCTGCAGTTGCAGGGCCGAGATTTCAGTTTTTGCTCTGCTGGTAGACCAGTCGGGGCAGGCTGAGTAAGCGATCAGAGGGATGAAGCTCAGCAGAACAGCGGAAAACAGGCGCAGCGTGGCAAGCATTTTGAGCGTCCTTGCTCAGGGGGAATGTTTGAAGGCTAGGCGAGGATTGCGGGTCGGGTAGCCTGGGTGTTTTGCGGGGTGTTGCGCAGCGTTAAAGTCAAAAGATCGCAGCCTTCAGCAGCTCCTACAGGGGGATGCGTTGTGTAGGAGCTGCCGAAGGCTGCGATCTTTTAATCCTGGCAAGCATGAAAAAGCCCCGCACGGCGCGAACCGTGCGGGGCTTTTTTTGCAGCCGGGAAGGGCTTACAGACCTGCGGCGGAACGCAGAGCGTCGGCGCGGTCGGTTTTTTCCCAGGTGAAGGTGGAGAAGGTGTCTTCGCCAACCGTCTTGGTCTGCGGAGCACGACCGAAGTGGCCGTAGGCTGCAGTTTCCTGGTACATCGGGTGCAGCAGATCGAGCATGGTGGTGATTGCATATGGACGCAGGTCGAACACTTCACGCACCAGTTTGATGATCTTGTCATCGCTGATCTTGCCGGTACCGAAGGTGTTCAGCGAGATCGAAGTCGGCTGAGCGACACCGATGGCGTAGGACACCTGAATCTCGCAACGCTCGGCCAGGCCGGCAGCGACGATGTTCTTGGCAACATAACGGCCAGCGTAGGCCGCCGAACGGTCAACCTTCGATGGATCTTTACCGGAGAACGCGCCACCGCCGTGACGGGCCATGCCGCCGTAGCTGTCGACGATGATCTTGCGACCGGTCAGACCGCAGTCACCTACCGGGCCGCCAATGATGAACTGGCCGGTCGGGTTGATGTGGAACTGGGTGTCTTTGCTCAGCAGTTCGGCAGGCAGCACGTGCTTGACGATCAGCTCCATCACGCCTTCGCGCAGGTCTTTGTACGACACTTCTGGGTTGTGCTGGGTCGACAGAACAACGGCGTCGATACCGACCACCTTGCCGCCTTCGTAGCGGCAAGTCACTTGCGACTTGGCGTCCGGACGCAGCCACGGCAGCAGGCCCGATTTGCGGGCTTCGGCCTGGCGCTGCACCAGCTGGTGCGAGAAGGTGATCGGCGCTGGCATCAGCACGTCGGTTTCGTTGCTGGCGTAGCCGAACATCAGGCCCTGGTCGCCGGCGCCCTGATCTTCAGGCTTGGCACGGTCAACACCCTGATTGATGTCAGGGGACTGCTTGCCGATGATGTTCATCACGCCGCAGGTCGCGCCGTCGAAGCCGACTTCGGAGCTGGTGTAGCCGATGTCGCAGATCACATCACGAACGATCTGCTCCAGGTCGACCCAGGCGCTGGTGGTCACTTCACCGGCCACGATGGCAACGCCGGTCTTGACCAGGGTTTCCACGGCAACGCGTGCGTGTTTGTCCTGGGCAATAATGGCGTCCAGCACCGCATCGGAAATCTGGTCGGCGATTTTGTCCGGATGTCCTTCAGACACGGACTCGGAGGTGAAGAGGGAGTATTCGCTCATCTCGATGTTTTCCTGAATTTACCGATGGTGAGTGTCGCCAGCCGGTCGCTGAAAGTGGCGAACCTGGATCTGGAAACCATTACGTAAGCCTACATAGAGGCTGTCCCCGGGAACGAGTCCCGCAGCGGTGGCCCAACGGGCCAGATCGTCCTGTTCAAACCCCAACCACAGATCACCGCAGGCCTCCCTGGCCCAACTCTGGTTGTGGCTACATAACTCTGTCACGAGCAAGCTACCGCCCGGTTGCAGCAGGCCGGCCATGTGCTTGAGCGCTTCGGCCGGCGCGGCGAAATGGTGCAACACCATGTTCAGTACCACGCAATCGGCCTGAAGGCTGGAGCCATTCAATGCATCGGCCAATTGCAGGCTGACGTTAGCCAGCCGTTCACGTTCACATACCTGACGCGCCAGTTCGAGCATCGCCGGGCTGTTGTCCAGCGCGGTTACGGTGCCGAAGCGGCGGGCCAGTTCCGGCAGAAAAGCACCATCGCCGGGGCCGACTTCAATGGCCGTGGCAGCACCATTGAAGTTCAGTTTGTCGAGCAGGGCCAGCACGCTGTCGCGGTACTGCGGCAGACCTGCGATCAAGTCTTGCTGGGCGCGGAATTTTTCCGCAACCCGGGCGAAAAAATCCTGGCTGGCGGCTTCACGCTGTCCGTGGACCTGAGTGATGCGAGCCTGCACGTCCTCCGGCAGCGCCAGATTGTCGACTTCTTCTAACAGTGCTGCATGCAACTTGCCGCCCAGCAATTCGGTGTGGGGCAGGGCGCGGCGATAGAAAATCGCGTTGCCCTCGCGGCGCGTCGCCACCAGATCGGCCTGGGCCAGCACCTTGAGGTGGTGGCTCATGCCTGACTGACCAATGCCGAAAATCTGCGCCAGCTCCAGTACGCCGAACGAATCGTTGGCCAGCGCGCGCAATACATTCAGGCGCAGCGGGTCGCCACCGGCCTTGCACAGGGCCGCCAGCTCGTCGCAATCGTCATGGCGAATGGAAGGCACGCGTAAGTTCATGGGGCAGCAGTCTAGTGACGGTGGGAAATCGCCGCAAGGGCAATATCAAAAAGTTTTGATATTGCTCGATAGATGGCACTTCTCACTGGCTGGTTAACTCTACAAACGAACAGCGGAAAGGTTTCACCAGACGAAACCGCCGTCCAGCACGGGAAAAACGCCCTCGGATGACTATCTGTCATTGCCCCGAGGCGCTCCGGTGAGGGAAAATGCCCTCCTTTTTTCCGTTTCAATCTATTCACACCCAGGAGATCAGCGATGCCTAGCCGTCGTGAGCGTGCCAACGCCATTCGTGCCCTCAGCATGGATGCCGTGCAAAAAGCCAACAGCGGCCATCCCGGTGCCCCCATGGGTATGGCAGATATCGCCGAAGTACTTTGGCGCGACTACCTCAAGCACAACCCGAGCAACCCGTCGTTCGCCGACCGTGACCGCTTCGTGCTGTCCAACGGCCACGGCTCGATGTTGATCTACTCGCTGCTGCACCTGACCGGTTACGACCTGTCGATCGACGACCTCAAGCAGTTCCGTCAACTGCACAGCCGCACCCCGGGCCACCCGGAATTCGGCTACACCCCGGGCGTCGAAACCACCACCGGCCCGCTGGGTCAGGGTCTGGCCAACGCCGTCGGTTTCGCGCTGGCGGAGAAAGTTCTCGGCGCGCAGTTCAACCGTCCTGGCCACAACATCGTTGATCACCACACCTACGTGTTCCTCGGTGATGGCTGCATGATGGAAGGCATTTCCCACGAAGTCGCTTCTCTGGCCGGTACCCTGGGCCTGGGCAAGCTGATCGCCTTCTACGATGACAACGGCATTTCCATCGATGGCGAAGTCGAAGGCTGGTTCACCGATGACACGCCAAAGCGTTTCGAGTCCTACAACTGGCAGGTGATCCGCAACGTCGACGGTCACGATCCGGAAGAGATCAAGACCGCCATCGAAACCGCGCGCAAGAGCCCGCTGCCGACCCTGATCTGCTGCAAGACCACCATCGGTTTCGGTTCGCCGAACAAGCAGGGCAAGGAAGATTGCCACGGCGCCCCGCTGGGTGACGCGGAAATCGCTCTGACCCGTCAGGCGCTGAACTGGAACTACGGCCCGTTCGAAATCCCGGCCGACATCTATGCCGAGTGGGATGCCAAGGAAAAAGGTCGCGCCGCCGAAGCCGAATGGGATCAGCGTTTCGCTGCCTACTCTGCGGCGTTCCCGACCGAAGCCAACGAGCTGATCCGTCGTCTGAGCGGCGAACTGCCGGCGGACTTCGCGGAAAAAGCCTCGGCTTACATCGCTGAAGTCGCGGCCAAAGGCGAAACCATCGCCAGCCGTAAAGCCAGCCAGAACACCCTGAACGCGTTCGGCCCGTTGCTGCCGGAGCTGCTCGGCGGTTCGGCTGACCTGGCCGGTTCCAACCTGACCCTGTGGAAAGGTTGCAAGGGCGTCAGCGCTGAAGATGCCAGCGGCAACTACATGTACTACGGCGTGCGCGAATTCGGCATGACCGCGATCATGAACGGCGTGTCCCTGCACGGCGGTCTGGTGCCTTACGGCGCGACCTTCCTGATGTTCATGGAATATGCGCGCAACGCGGTGCGCATGTCGGCACTGATGAAGAAACGCGTGATCCACGTCTACACCCACGACTCCATCGGTCTGGGCGAAGACGGCCCGACGCACCAGCCGATCGAGCAACTGACCAGCCTGCGTTCCACGCCGAACCTCGACACCTGGCGTCCAGCCGATGCCGTTGAATCGGCGGTGGCCTGGAAAAACGCGCTGGAGCGCAAGGACGGCCCGTCGGCGCTGATCTTCTCGCGTCAGAACCTGCAGCATCAGGAACGCGACGCCGCCCAGATCGCTGACATCAGCCGTGGTGGCTATGTGTTGAAGGACTGCGCAGGCGAGCCTGAGCTGATCCTGATCGCCACCGGTTCGGAAGTCGGTCTGGCCGTTCAGGCCTACGACAAGCTGACCGGGCAAGGCCGCAAGGTGCGTGTGGTTTCCATGCCTTGCACCAGCGTGTTCGATGCGCAGGATGCCGGCTACAAGCAATCGGTTCTGCCGCTGCAGGTCAGCGCACGTATCGCGATCGAAGCGGCTCATGCCGACTTCTGGTTCAAGTACGTGGGTCTGGAAGGTCGCGTGATCGGCATGACCACCTACGGCGAATCGGCGCCGGCTTCGGCACTGTTCGAAGAATTCGGTTTCACCCTGGACAACATCCTGGGTCAGGCTGAAGAGCTGCTGGAAGACTAAAACATAGCGCGGCGACCCAAGTCGCCGCGTTCCCTGTAGGAGCTGCCGAAGGCTGCGATCTTTTGATCTTGATCTTGAACAACAGGATCAAAAGATCGCAGCCTTCGGCAGCTCCTACATGGGGTTGTGTTGTTAGCGAATACTATCGAGAACCCCATGCCTCAACCGCGTCCCTACAAAGTTGCACTCAACGGCTACGGCCGGATTGGTCGTTGCGTCTTGCGTGCGTTGTTCGAGCGTGGCGAGAAGGCCGGGTTTGAGATTGTCGCGATCAACGATCTGGCGGACATGGCCAGTATCGAATACCTGACACGCTTTGATTCCACTCACGGCCGGTTTCCCGGCGAAGTGCGTGTAGAAGGCGATTGTCTGCATATTAATGGCGACTGCGTGAAGGTCCTGCGCAGTGCCACCCCCGAAGGCATCGACTGGGCGGCGCTGGGCGTCGACCTGGTGCTCGAATGCTCCGGCGCTTACCACACCCGCGAAGATGGCCAGCGTTTCCTCGACGCCGGCGCGCCCCGCGTGCTGTTCTCGCAACCGATGGCCAGCGAGGCGGATGTCGACGCCACCATCGTCTACGGTGTCAATCAGGATTGCCTGACCGGCGCCGAACTGCTGGTGTCCAACGCCTCCTGCACCACCAACTGCGGCGTGCCGCTGTTGCGTCTGCTGGACAAGGCGATTGGCCTGGATTACGTGTCGATCACCACCATTCACTCGGCGATGAACGATCAGCCGGTGATCGACGCCTATCACCATGAAGACCTGCGCCGCACCCGTTCGGCGTTCCAGTCGGTGATCCCGGTGTCCACTGGTCTGGCGCGTGGCATCGAGCGCCTGCTGCCGGAACTTGCCGGGCGAATTCAGGCCAAAGCCGTACGCGTGCCGACGGTCAACGTGTCCTGCCTCGACATCACGATGCAGACCGCCACCGCGACCGATGCGGGCGAGGTCAACCGGATCCTGCGTGAAGCCGCCACCAGCGGCCCGCTCAAGGGACTGCTGGCCTACACCGAGTTGCCGCACGCCAGCTGTGATTTCAACCATGACCCACATTCGGCCATCGTCGATGCCAGTCAGACCCGTGTTTCCGGCCCCAAACTGGTGAACATCCTGGCCTGGTTCGACAACGAATGGGGTTTTGCCAACCGAATGCTGGACGTTGCAGACCACTATCTGCAAACAGCGATTTCAAAAAAACCTGCTCTCTAAGAACAGTTACTCAGGAAGTGCGACCCATGACCGTGTTGAAGATGTCCGACCTCGATCTGCAAGGTAAGCGCGTATTGATCCGCGAAGACCTCAACGTCCCAGTCAAGGACGGTGTTGTCACCAGCGATGCGCGTATCCTGGCTTCGCTGCCGACCATCAAGCTGGCCCTGGAAAAAGGTGCGGCGGTGATGGTGTGTTCGCACCTGGGCCGTCCGACCGAAGGTGAGTTCTCCGCCGAGAACAGCCTCAAGCCAGTCGCTGACTACCTGAGCAAGGCTCTGGGCCGCGAAGTGCCGCTGGTGGCCGATTACCTGGATGGCGTTGACGTCAAGGCCGGCGACATCGTGCTGTTCGAAAACGTGCGCTTCAACAAGGGCGAGAAAAAGAACGCCGACGACCTCGCCCAGCAATATGCCGCCCTGTGCGACGTGTTCGTGATGGACGCCTTTGGCACTGCTCACCGCGCTGAAGGTTCGACGCACGGCGTGGCCAAGTTCGCCAAGGTCGCCGCGGCAGGCCCGCTGCTGGCCGCTGAGCTGGAGGCACTGGGCAAGGCGCTGGGCGCGCCGGCCAAGCCAATGGCTGCGATCGTTGCAGGTTCCAAGGTGTCGACCAAACTCGACGTCCTCAACAGCCTGAGCCAGATCTGCGATCAACTGATCGTTGGCGGCGGCATCGCCAACACCTTCCTGGCGGCCGCCGGTCACCCGGTCGGCAAGTCGCTGTACGAGCCGGACCTGCTGGACACCGCGCGCGCCATCGCCGCCAAGGTCAGCGTGCCGCTGCCGGTGGACGTGGTGGTTGCCAAGGAATTCGCCGAAAGCGCCGAAGCCACCGTCAAGCTGATCGCTGACGTTGCCGCTGACGACATGATTCTGGACATCGGCCCGCAAACCGCGGCCAACTTCGCCGAACTGCTGAAATCGTCGAAAACCATTCTGTGGAACGGTCCGGTCGGCGTGTTCGAATTCGATCAGTTCGGCAACGGCACCAAAGTGCTGGCCCAGGCCATCGCTGACAGCGCCGCATTCTCCATTGCCGGCGGTGGCGACACCCTGGCGGCCATCGATAAATATGGCGTGGCCGAGCAAATCTCCTACATTTCCACCGGTGGTGGCGCGTTCCTCGAATTCGTCGAAGGCAAGGTGCTGCCAGCCGTTGAAGTCCTGGAAAGCCGGGCCAAGGCCTGAGGCCGCCCGGTTGGCCAGGCAAAGGAGTGTTCAGATGGTCAAGTCGTTAGCGCTGTTGTTGCTGACCGGTACGCTGGCGGCCTGCGGGAGTAACCCGAAGGCCGAGGCCACGCCCGCGCCGGATGCCGCGCAGAAAGGCTGCTACCAGGCCGACTGGCAGGCCGAAACCAATCCGGTGCTGAACAAGCGCTCGGGGCCGGACGGCCTGGACAAATACGAGACGCAAACCCCGGTCAAGGAACATGGTTGTCCTTGACCGGTCTGACTCTTTAACGCAGGGCTGGCGGCGTGCGCTGTCAGTCGAGGAACACGGATGAAAGGCTTGATCGCCATTGCGGCGTTGGCATTGTTGGGCGGTTGCGCGCAGATGAACCTGTTTCAGTCGTCCGCGCCGGCGGATAGCTGGACCACCTGGACCTGCGACAGCCAGGCCAAAGTGCTGTGGCGTTACGCCGATGCCGGCCAGAAGGAAGTCGATGTCCGGCTCGGTGGCGGTGATCAGGTCTATCGCCTGAAAGAAGAGCCGGGCGCCTCGGGCGTGCTGTACAGCGACGGCATGCTGGCGTTTCACGTCAAGGGTGACGAAGGCCTGGTGTACTGGGTCGCCACCAATGACCTGATTGGCCGCGGCTGCAAGGCCGAGTAATTGAAGCACTGCGATTCTCATGTGGGAGCGAGCCTGCTCGCGAAAGCGGTCTGACAGGCACTGCATCAACGACTGCGAGATTGCTTTCGCGAGCAGGCTCGCTCCCACAGGGGATCTGTGCAGTTCTCAGGATTTTGCTTTATCGAATCACCAGACCGGGCCTCAACCCCCGATCTGCAATCCCTTGAATAGCCGCCGCCGCTCCGGCAGGCTGGCACGATTAACGACCCTCAACCGGGAGAGACACACACAATGGCACTTATCAGCATGCGCCAGATGCTGGACCACGCAGCCGAGTTCGGCTACGGCGTTCCAGCCTTCAACGTCAACAACCTTGAGCAGATGCGCGCCATCATGGAAGCCGCTGACAAGACTGACTCCCCGGTGATCGTCCAGGCTTCGGCCGGCGCTCGCAAATACGCCGGCGCGCCATTCCTGCGTCACCTGATCCTGGCCGCGATCGAAGAGTTCCCGCACATCCCGGTGTGCATGCACCAGGACCACGGCACCAGCCCTGACGTCTGCCAGCGCTCGATTCAACTGGGCTTCAGCTCGGTGATGATGGACGGCTCCCTCGGCGAAGACGGCAAGACGCCGACCGACTACGAATACAACGTCCGCGTGACCCAACAAACCGTCGCCATGGCTCACGCCTGCGGCGTTTCGGTTGAAGGCGAGCTGGGCTGCCTGGGTTCGCTGGAAACCGGCATGGCCGGTGAAGAAGACGGCATCGGCGCTGAAGGTGTTCTGGATCACAGCCAGATGCTGACCGACCCGGAAGAAGCCGCTGACTTCGTCAAGAAGACTCAGGTCGACGCCCTGGCCATCGCCATCGGCACCAGCCACGGCGCCTACAAGTTCACCAAGCCACCTACCGGTGACGTACTGGCGATCGACCGCATCAAGGAAATCCACAAGCGCATCCCGAACACCCACCTGGTGATGCACGGTTCCTCGTCGGTTCCGCAGGAGTGGCTGGCGATCATCAACCAGTACGGCGGCGACATCAAAGAAACCTACGGCGTACCGGTTGAAGAAATCGTCGAAGGCATCAAGTACGGCGTGCGCAAGGTCAACATCGACACCGACCTGCGTCTGGCGTCCACCGGCGCCATGCGTCGTCTGATGGCCACCAACCCGAGCGAATTCGACCCGCGTAAATTCTTCGGCGCGACCGTGACGGCAATGCGTGATGTGTGCATCGCTCGTTATGAAGCGTTTGGCACTGCCGGTAATGCTTCGAAGATCAAGCCGATTTCGCTGGAAGCGATGTTCCAGCGGTATTTGAAGGGTGAGTTGAACGCGAAGGTCAACTAAGCCCGGGTGTTGAGCTGCTTTTATGAGAAACCCGCCGAGAGGCGGGTTTTTTGTGGGCGTAATTAAACAAATATTTCCGCTAGCTCTTCAAGCGTAGGCATCACTGCCGGAACGACGGTGAACTCACAATCCAGAGCGGCAATAACACGTGCATAAGCGTTCATGCCCACGGAGAGGGTGCCTTTCTCTATAGCGATGACTTTGTATGGCGTCACTCTCGCGAGGTCGGCGAGTTGCGCTTGCGTTAGTCCGCGCTCCCTACGCTTTATGCGTAATTGGGTGGCGAGGCGGCTCATTAATAGAACGTGATCCATCTACTGTCTCTGTAACGTTCAAAGTTAAATGGCGTAAACGCTACATTTGATCGTTATGAGTCCGCTCGGCGCGGGTCCGCGTCTACTCGATCCCCAGGCTTTGTTTCAAGCTGCTTGCGCCGCCTTCTGCAGAGTGGCACTTCACAAGGCACAGCTAGGTGAATGGCACCTGTAATGGAAGTTTGGAAGATTTTTCGACGAAAAGTCCGTTATCAGGGACTACTCCTTCAGTTCAACGTGATCCAGTGCCTGATTTACCGCCAATTCACCGAGCATGACCACCTGTGCGATACCTAGTGCAGTCTTGCGGTGGGAGATATCGAGTGTTGCGGCGAAGTTGTTGAGCATTTCGCTGGCTGAACCCAGGGTTTCGCTGGCGTTGGCCAGCAGAGATTCGGTGTTGTACTTCGGGTTGGCGAGGTACATGGACTCTGGTTCGCAGGTGCTGGTCATGATGTGTGCGGCCGGGTTGAGGTAGTGGTCGAGGGCGCGCTCGGCGGCGTCGTGGAGCTTTCTTGAGTCGAGGGATTCGTAGGGGGAGGCCAGGTCGGTGGCTGGCGGGTGAGGCGTTGATTTGGTCATGTCTCGTCTCCGGTAAATGGAGCCGGCACCGGATCGCTACTAAACGAAGGGGTGGCAGCTGAACGCAGGTTAGTAGACCGGGGAGACGCGACCGGCGCACCCGAAGGCGCCCTGCGTACAGCTACCATCAAGCGCGGATGAATGTCCGACTGAATGGTGCCAATGCGCATCGCGTAACCTCGGGCTACTAAACCCGATCACTGGAAATCAGTGACGCGAATCAAGTTACCGATGGCCCTCCAGGCGCACAAGCCGGCGGATTCTGGCGTAGCTGTAGGTATCCACGCAAGTTGTTGTAGGCATCGGGAAGTAACCGCCGAGCGATTTAAACAACACCGTTTAAAGGATGTCCGACTGGCAATAAATAACACTGTGGCGAGGGAGCTTGCTCCCGCTGGACTGCGCAGCAGGCCTCGCTTTTTTAGGGCCGCTGCGCGCCCCAGCGGGAGCAAGCTCCCTCGCCACAGGGATTTGTGCCAATGAAGCCTTATTTGTCGTGGTCGATGTCGAGTTTGCTGAAGGTGACCTGGCCGCCTTCGCTGGTATAGCCGGTGTTGTCCTGCACATACACCCCGGCCTTGAAGTACAGCGGCTTGTTGCGCCAGGTCGCGCTGATCTGTGAGTCCCACTGGTAACCCGCCGCGCTTACGCCAAGCGCACCGCCGGGGCTCAAGTGGATCAGGTAGTTGAATTCGCGATCCAGCTTGATCCCGGTGGCGAGGGTGATGACGCGGCTTTCCTGGTCGTCGGGGTGCATTCGCACTTTGATCACCAGGTTGCCGTTCTGGGTTTTTTCCTTGTACTGGTATTCGAGCTTGACCATCGGGCGCTGGCTTTCATAAGCGTGGATTTGGCCAATGACAATCTTGCCGGAGCTGGGCACCTTGTTGACCGAAAGGGTCGCGCGCAGCAGGTTGTCGGCATCTGGGTAGTACCAGTTGCGCAGGGTGCCGTTGCTGTAGGTTTCGCGCAGTTCGGTGCGCGGGTAAATGGCGTTTTCGGTTTTTGACCCGGTGACCGGCGACCAGAAGAACAAGGTGCCGGTGTCGGAATGGAAGTACTGATCCTTGAAGCCATTCACCAGTTTGGAGGTTTCGACGGTGTACGGCGGACTGCCGACGGGAACGCTGAGGTTCCAGGTTGCGAGATCGATCATGTCGGTTCTTCCACTCAATTTTCCTGTACGCGAGTGCCAGAAGCTCTAGCCCGCGCTTTTTCGGGCGGCAGTTATAAGCGTAGAGGTGTTTTTTGTTAACGCCCGTTTGGCAGATGATTGGCGTCAACATCCTGTCGAAATGCCATCTGTGCCGGTTTTCGGGGGCTGCAGGGGTGACCGTTAGTCGGTAAATTACAGCTTTGGCTAAATGATGGCGGCGTGGCAGCTTCTGCTTTCACAGATCCGGGACTAGAGTGATGGCTCAGTAACTGTACGGTTTTCACAAAAAACCGGCCGATAGTCCGACAAGAGATGTCCCGACAAGAGAAGCAGCATGGAATGCGCGCAACCCCAGCCAGGTGAAGGCAGCTCTGTCCTTTTGATCGTTGATGACTACCCTGAAAATCTGATCAGCATGCGCGCGTTGCTGCAGCGTCAGGATTGGCACGTCATGACCGCCGCCTCCGGTTTCGAGGCGCTCAATCTGCTGCTCGAACACGACGTCGATCTGGTGCTGCTGGACGTGCAGATGCCGGGCATGGACGGCTTCGAAGTCGCGCGGCTGATGCGCGGCAGCCAGCGCACGCGTCTCACACCGATTATTTTTCTCACCGCCAACGAGCAATCACAGGACGCCGTGATCAAGGGTTACGCCAGTGGCGCGGTGGATTACCTGTTCAAGCCGTTCGATCCGCAGATCCTCAAGCCGAAAGTCCAGGCGTTGCTCGAACACCAGCGCAACCGCCGCGCCTTGCAGCGTCTGAGTCATGATCTGGAGGTCGCGCGGGCCTTCAATGCCTCGGTGCTGGATAACGCGGCGGAAGGCATTCTGGTGCTCGGCGAGGACGGCCTGATCCGCTTCGCCAATCCGGCGATTTCGCGCTTGCTGAATGCGCCGGTGAAAGAGTTGGAGGGCAAGGAGTTTCTCGATTTTCTGCAGAAACCGCATATCCCGCTGTGGGCCGGTTCCGAGTTGCTCGCCGGCTATAAACGCGGTGAGACCTTGCGTCTGCACGATGCGTTGTTGCGTACGGCGCCGGGGCAGCAGGTGCCGGTGGCGTTGTCCTGTGCGCCGTTGCCCGCCGAGCAGCGGGCGATGGTGGTGACGGTGCTGGACATGTCGGTGGTGCGTCACCTGCATCAGCAGCTGGAATTTCAAGCGGTCACCGATCCGCTGACCGGTCTGCTCAATCGCCGGGGCTTTTATCAGACGGTGGAAAACCTGCTGCTGCGCGGTGAACGCAGCGACAGCAGTTGGGTGCTGCTGTATCTGGATCTGGATGGTTTCAAACGGGTCAACGATTCCCTTGGCCACGATGCCGGCGACCGGGTGCTGCGCTGGGTCTCCGAGCAGTTGAAAGCCTGTCTGCGGCCGTTCGACATTCTGGCGCGCATGGGCGGTGACGAGTTCACCGCGCTACTCGATCTGGAGTTTCCCGAGCAGGCAGCAAAAATTGCCGAGAAGCTCATCGAACGGGTGTCGATCTGTCAGCAGATTGAAGGACTGGACATCGCCCTCGGCGCGAGTATCGGTATCGCCACTTACCCGGACTGCGGCGCGAACCTCGACGGTTTGCTGCGCGCCTCCGACATCGCCATGTATGAAGCCAAGCGCGCCGGGCGTCAGCAATATCGTTTTTATGATCACGAAATGAACGGCCGCGCCCGCTCGCGACTGATGCTCGAAGAGAGCGTGCGCAACGCCATCGAGAATCGTGATTTCAATCTGGTGTATCAGCCGCAAGTGGCGATCGACAGCGGGCAGATCCGCGGTTTCGAGGCGCTGCTGCGCTGGCAGCACCCGAGCGTCGGCGATGTGCCGCCGGGGCTGTTCCTGCCATTGCTGGAGGAAGCACGGCTGATCAGTCGGCTCGGCAGCTGGATCTATCACCGTGGCGCCGGCCAGCGCAAAGCCTGGGAAAGCCTGTTCGCCGAAGATCTGGTGCTCGGCGTGAGTTTGAGCAACACCCAGTTCGGCCTGCCGAACCTGGTCACCGAGTTGCGTCAGGTGCTGGAGCGGCATTCGCTGCAGCCGCGGCAACTGGAGGTGGAAGTCACCGAAGATGCGCTGATGCACAACCCCGACGAGACCCGTAAACAGTTGCGCCTGCTGCGTAATCTCGGGGTGCGGGTGGCGCTGGATGACTTTGGTTCGGGGCCGTGTTCGCTGGCGTATCTGCGTGATCTGGAGCTGGATACGCTCAAGCTGGATCGACACCTGATTGCGCGGCTGCCGGACTCGACGCGCGACGCGGCGCTGGTCAGCAACGTGATCAATCTGTGCAAGCAGTACGGGTTGCTGGTGATCGCCGAAGGCGTGGAAACCGTTGAACAGTATCAATGGCTGCAGGCGCATGGCTGCGAATACGTACAGGGTTTCCTGGTGGCGCGTCCGCTGACCTCCGAAGACGCCATCAGCTTTGCCAAACCCTTTGACTGGAGCGCGCTGCCGGTTTGAATTCGCTACACTGGCGCTCTTTTCGAACCGTGCTGCCGTGTCCATGACTGCGTTGAAATACCTCCAGGCCTATCCCGCGCAATTGCAGGATCAGGTGCGCCAACTGATCACCGAACAGCGTCTGGGTGACTACCTGAGCCAACGCTATCCGGGACGTCACGATGTGCAGAGCGACAAGGCGCTGTATAGCTACGCGCTGGACCTGAAGCAGGAATACCTGCGCAACGCGCCGGCCATCGACAAAGTGCTGTTCGACAACCGCCTCGACCTGACGCATCGCGCGCTGGGCCTGCACACCACGGTCTCAAGGGTGCAGGGCGGCAAGCTCAAAGCCAAGAAAGAGATTCGCATCGCCTCGTTGTTCAAGGAGGCGGCGCCCGAGTTCCTGAAGATGATCGTCGTGCATGAACTGGCGCACTTCAAGGAATCGGATCACAACAAGGCCTTCTATAAGTTGTGTGAACACATGCTGCCGGGGTATCACCAGGTCGAGTTCGATCTGCGGGTGTACCTGACGTGGCGGGATCTGCAATGAAGATCAAAAGATCGCATTCCAACTGTAGGAGCTGCCGCAGGCTGCGATCTTTTAACGTTGGGAGTGTTTAGATGGACGTAAGCAAGACCAAAAGCAGCTTTTACCGGCGCCTGTACGTGGCCTACCTGATCGACAGCGGCCTGGCCCCCAGCGTCCCGGCGCTGACCGAAGTGACCGGCATGCCCCGGCGCACGGCGCAGGACACGATCGCCGCGCTGGCGGACCTGGATATCGTCTGTGAATTCGAGCAGGAAGAGGGTGCGCGCAACCATGCCGGGCGCTATCGGATTCGCGAGTGGGGGGCAATTGATCGCGGGTGGATCGAGCGCAATCTGCGGCAGATCAAGGCTGTGCTGGAATATCCCTGAGTTTTGCAGTGTTTGAGCTGACGCAATCGCTGGCAAGCCAGCTCCCACAAGGGTCTCCAGTCAACACGGTTGTTGTGAGCAACGGATGAACCTGTGGGAGCTGGCTTGCCAGCGATGAGGGCCTCAAGGACGACGCATGCCGATATGCGGAATGTCATCCTCCAGATATTCCTCACCCGCCACCACAAACCCGTACCTGCCGTAATACCCCTGCAAATGCGCCTGCGCCGACAGATAGATCGGCACCTGCGGCCAATGCTTCTCGGCCTGATTCAGTGCGTGTTCCATCAGCACATGGCCCAGCCCTTTGCCACGGCCCTGCGGCGCAATGATCACGCGGCCGATCACCACGTCACCGCCCTGGGATTCGGGGTCCAGCAGGCGCAGATAGGCCATCAGTTGATCGCCTTCCCAGCCCATCAAATGATGGGTGTCGCCGTCCAGATCCTGGCCGTCGAGGTCTGGGTAGGCACATTGCTGTTCGACCACGAACACCTCCGAGCGCAGCTTCAACAGCGCGTATAGCTGCTCTTTGCCCAGATCGCTTTGATGCTTGCAGATCCACTCGATTGTCATCTTCCGACTCCTTGAACTCCGTCGCCCGATACTAAGGGCACAGGCGCTGAATGTCTGTATGGCGGAAGAGTCTGTGACAAAGGTCAAAATGCCATCATTCCTTTCTCGCGGTGACGGCCGCTTTGTGTAATCTGCTGGAAAGCGCTGTGCACGGGCTTCAATGAGCTACTGTTAGGGCCTGGGTTCCGCCGGTACGGGGCCTTGGGGTTTTGACTGGAAAACACGCCGGGCCAACCGCCCGCTAAGGATTTTCAAGCATGCCGCGACTGCATCGAGCCTTTGCCTTGATCGGACTGCTCTTGCTGGCCCAACCCGCCGCTGCGGACAAGCTGCGACTGGTATTTGATATCTGGCCACCCTTTACCGACGACACGCTGGTCAACGGTGGCCTGGCCACCGACATCGTCAGCACCGCGCTGGCGCGGGCCGGTTACGCCAGCGACTATGAGCAGGTGCCGTGGGCGCGGGCGTTGTTGGGGGTGGGCGAGGGCCGGTACGACGTTCTGGTCAATGCCTGGTACAACGACGAACGCACCCGGATCGGCCAGTTCTCTGGCGAATACCTGCTTAACCGCATCCGCTTTCTCAAGCGCAAGGACACTCCGCTCGAATACAACAGCCTGGAGCAACTGCACACCTACCCGGTGGCGGTGGTGCGCGGTTATGCCTACTCGCAGGCGTTCGATGCCGACACGGCGTTGCAGAAAGTCCCGGTGCACAACTTTGCAATGGCGGTGCGCATGCTGGCGGCGGATCGGGTCAAGCTGACCCTGGAAGATGAGTATGTCGCGCGCTATTACCTGGCGCGCGAATCACCCAAGGTGCGCAACGCCGTGGAGTTTCTGCCCAAGCCGTTGAGCGAGAACAGCCTGCATATTCTGGTGAGCCTGAAGAACCCCGAGCATGAGCAGATTGTGGCCGGGTTCGACAAGGCGATTGCGGCGATGAAGGCGGATGGCAGTTATGACAAGTTGCTGAGGCAGCATGGGATGTGAGCATCTGATCCCGGAGTTGCGTTGTTGCTGATGCCCTCATCGCTGGCAAGCCAGCTCCCACAGGTATTGCGGTGTACACAAATCATGTGGGAGCTGGCTTGCCAGCGATGGGGCCAGTCCGGTCACCTTAAGCCTCACTGGTGTCTTTGATCAAATGCGCCGCCAACGTGCGCAACGGCCCCAGCTGCCGGCAGATCAATGCCAGTTGCGTCTGCACCAGCCGCTGCCCTTCATCGATCTCGTCCGGCATCTGCTCCAGCTCATTGGCCAGCGCTTCCTCGTCGTCGCTCTGGATCGCCACTGGCTGCTTGTTCGCCAGGCCCTGGGCGATTTCATCGATGCTCGCGGCCAGTTTCACCCCGGCGCCGTCAATCAGGTGTTCGCGGACTTCCGCCGGTAGCTGCGTTTCGCGATGCGCGCCCAATCCGGAGAGGTAGCTGAGCAGCGTGTGCGACAGCACCAGGAAGCGGAAACCGACATCCGCTTCCTTACGGAAATGCCCCGGCTCCATCAGCATGTTCGCCAGCGTGGTCGACAGTGCCGCGTCGGCATTGTGCGCGTTGCGTCGGGCCAGGCGATAGGCGAGGTCATCGCTCTTGCCGGCGACGTATTGCTGCATGATCTGGCACAGGTAGATGCTGTTGCACGTCAGGGTGTTGGCCAGCACTTTGTTCAGGCGTCGACCCTGCCAGTCCGGCAGGAACAGGAACACCGTCAGGCCGGCGATCAGGCTGCCAAGCAGGGTATCGAACAGGCGCGGCAGGAACAGCCCGTAGCCATCGCCGATCTGGTTAAAGCAGAACAGCACCATGATCGTGATCGCCGCCGTCGCCACGGTGTAGCGCGTGGTGCGGTTGGTAAAGAACACCACCCCGGCGGCAATGGCGAAGCACGACTGCACCAGCGGGCTGGGGAACAGATCGAACAGCGCCCAGGCCACGGTCAGACCGATGGCGGTACCGAGAATCCGCTGTCCGAGTTTGCGCCGCGTTGCGCCGTAGTTCGGCTGGCAGACGAACAGTGTGGTGAGAATGATCCAATAGCCCTGCGACGGGTGAATCAGGTGCACCATGCCGTAGCCGATACTCAATGCCAGCGGCAGACGCAGGGCGTGGCGGAACAGCAAGGAGGTCGGTGTCAGCTGCGTGCGCAGACGAATCCACACGTCCTTGAGGTTGCGTGGTGAGCGGTCGAGCAGGCTACTGTCGGTGGCATCCGCCAGCGCGTCGGGGTTGCTCGCGTCGCTGAGCAAGCGGTCGAGGGTGCCGAGGTTGGCGGCCAGAGCACGCAGCGAGCGTAGCAGGCCGCGCCATGCCGGATTGCTCTGGATGCGCAGGTGTTCAAGGGAGGCATCGAGGTCTGTCAGCGCTTCGGCAAAACTGGCGTCGTAGACAAACGGCTGGCGCATCTGGATCGACTCGGCCAGCGCACGACAGGCTTTGCCCTGCTGGCGCAGCAGACGCTGGCAGCGGAACAGCACGTCGCTGTGGAAGAACGCCTCGGCCAGGGCGTTGTACGGATAGTGCGAAGAACTGGCGCGTTCGTGAATGTCTTGGGCGAGGAAATACAGCTTCAGATAACGGCTGACTTTCGAGCCCGGGCGACCGTTGCCGACCCGGTGCAGGATGATTTCCTTGGCGCTGTTCAGCGCCGCCACCACCCGACCGTTCTGTTGTGCCAGTTCCAGCCGTCGTCCTTCGACGTCCAGTTGGCGGATCGGCTCGAACAGCGAGGCTTTGAGCTTCAGGTAGAAACCCAGTTCACGGAACAGCCGCGCCAGACTCTGCTGCACCGGCTGGTTGGAAAACAGCGCCTGCCACAACACCGAGAGCAAGCCGTACCACGCGGCGCCCGCCACCAGCAGCATCGGCTCGTGCCAGAAATCGGTGACCGCGCCGCCGCGCTGATCCACGCCGATCATGGTGTACACCGACAGAATCAACGTTGCCGAAGCAATCGCGCCATAACGCTCGCCGAGCGCACCGAGCATGGTCAGGGCGAAGCTGGCCAAGGCCAGGGCGATGGCAAAGACGATGGGGTAGGGGAAGAGCAGTTCCACTGACAGCGCGGCGATACTGAAACACACCAGAGTGACCGCCAGCGCGTTGAGGCGGCCCTGCCAGCTGTCGTCGGTCTCGGCCAGGGCGCTGGCGATAATCCCGAGGAACAACGGGATCAGCAGGCCCATTTCATCCTGATACCAGCACAGCGCCATGCTGCCGGTCAGGGCGATGAACACCCGCACGCTGTAGCTGAATTTATCCAGCGCCCACAGGCGCCGCAAAGACTGACGAAACGAGGTCGAGGACATGAAGTGCGAAGGCCTTCCGAGGCGATGCCGCTAAATTGAGCCAGTAATGACGCCGACGCAATGGCGCCGATCACATCTGACAGCAAAAAGTGTTCCTTGATTGCCCGCTCCTACAGGGGAGTGTTGTTTCAGTCAGACGTACTGCGCAGCCGCGTACCCCGAGGCCCAGGCCCACTGGAAGTTGAAACCGCCCAGATGCCCGGTGACGTCGAGCACTTCGCCAACGAAATACAGCCCTGGGCTTTTCAGCGATTCCATGGTCTTGGACGACACTTCGCGGGTATCGACGCCACCCAGCGTGACCTCGGCGGTGCGGTAGCCTTCGGTGCCGGCCGGGACAACTTTCCAGCTGCAGAGCTTGTCGGCGATCTGCGCCAGTTCGGCGTGGGTGTACTGCTTCATCGGTTTGGAGACGAACCAGTTGTCCGCCAACAGGTTGGCCATCTTCTTGGTGAAGATTTCCCCGAGCAGGGTTTTCAGTTCGCTGTTCGGGCGTTCGGCCACTTGCTGTTGCAGCCATGCGGCGGTGTCGTGATCCGGCAGCAGGTTGATCTCCACGGTGTCGCCCGGCTCCCAGAACGACGAGATCTGCAGAATCGCCGGGCCGCTGAGGCCGCGGTGAGTGAACAGGATGTTCTCGCGAAAGCTCTGCTCGTTGCAGCTGACCAGGCAATCCACCGACGTACCGGACAACTCGGTGCACAGTTCCTTGAGCTGATCGGTGATAGTGAACGGCACCAGGCCGGCACGGGTCGGCAGCAGTTCATGGCCAAACTGCCTGGCGACCTGATAACCGAAGCCGGTGGCGCCCAGTGTCGGGATCGACAGCCCGCCGGTGGCGATCACCAGCGATTGGCACTGAACCTGGCCGAGGGTGGTGTCGAGCAGGTAACCGCTTTCGACCTTTTCGATGGACTGGATCGAGGTGTCCAGGTGCAACTCGACGCCGGCCTGATCGCACTCGTCGAGCAGCATGCCGAGGATGTCGCTGGATTTGTTATCGCAGAACAGCTGGCCGAGTTTTTTCTCGTGGTACGGCACGCCATGCTTGGCGACCATGCCGATGAAATCCCACTGGGTATAACGTGCCAGTGCCGATTTGCAGAAATGCGGGTTACCCGAAAGGAAATTGCCCGGCTCGGTGTACATGTTGGTGAAATTGCAGCGGCCACCACCGGACATCAGGATTTTCTTGCCGGCCTTGTTGGCATGGTCGAGCAGCAATACCTGACGCCCACGCCCGGCGGCGGTCAGTGCACACATCAACCCTGCGGCGCCAGCGCCAATAATCACGACTTCGGTAGAGCGCAAAACGGTGTCCTCTGAAATATCACCACAAAACCAACTGTTGTAGGAGCTGTCGAGTGAAACGAGGCTGCGATCTTTTGATCTTGCTCTTTAAAAACAAAGTCAAAAGATCGCAGCCTGCGGCAGCTCCTACAGGGGAGGCGTTGTTCTTACAAGACCCGCACGCGCAGCGAACGGCCCTTGATCTTGCCGTTGTTCAAGCGCTGCAGCGCCTGCATGACCACGGTGCGTTCAACCGCCACATATGACTGGAAGTCAAAGATCGCGATCTTGCCGACCTGGGCACCCGGGATGCCGGCGTCACCGGTCAGGGCGCCGAGGATGTCGCCCGGACGTACCTTGTCCTTGCGCCCGCCGGCGATGCACAGCGTGCTCATCGGTGGCTGCAGCGGGGCGCCGCCCTGGGACTTGAGGTTATCGACCTGATCCCAGTTCAACGGGGCTTTCTGCAACTGTTCGATGGCTTGCGCACGATGCGCTTCGGACGGTGCGACGAGGCTGACCGCGATGCCTTTTTCGCCAGCGCGACCGGTACGGCCAACGCGGTGAATGTGGATTTCCGAGTCGCGGGCCAGCTCGACGTTGATCACCATGTCCAGCGCATCGATGTCCAGACCACGGGCGGCCACGTCGGTGGCGACCAGAACCGACGTGCTGCGGTTGGCGAACATTGCCAGCACCTGATCGCGGTCACGCTGTTCCAGATCGCCGTGCAGGCCAACGGCAGAAATGCCTTTGGCGGTCAGGTGGTCGACGGTTTCCTGCACTTGCTGCTTGGTAAAGCAGAACGCCACGCAGGAGGCCGGGCGGAAGTGGTGCAGGACTTTGGTCACTGCGCTCATGCGCTCTTCCGGGGAAATCTCGTAGAAGCGCTGCTCGATCTGCGTGTCGTCGTGGAACGCTTCGGCTTTCACCGTTTGCGGATCGCGCATGAATTTCGACGCCAATTGCTTGATGCCCACCGGGTACGTGGCGGAGAACAGCAGGGTCTGACGACGCGACGGGGTCTGCTCGATGATGTCTTCGATCGCGTCGTAGAAGCCCATGTCGAGCATGCGGTCGGCTTCATCGAGGATCAGCGTGTTCAGGCCATCGAGGACCAGCGAACCCTTGCGCAGATGCTGCTGGATACGTCCCGGGGTGCCGACGATGATGTGTGCGCCATGCTCCAGCGAAGCGATCTGCGGGCCAAACGACACGCCGCCGCACAGGGTCAGGACTTTGATGTTGTCTTCGGCACGGGCCAGACGACGGACTTCCTTGGCGACCTGGTCGGCCAGCTCACGGGTCGGGCAGATCACCAGCGCCTGGCAACCGAAGTAACGCGGGTTGATCGGGTTGAGCAGGCCGATGCCGAACGCGGCGGTCTTGCCGCTGCCGGTCTTGGCCTGGGCGATCAGGTCCATCCCCTTGAGGATCACCGGCAAGCTCTGCGCCTGGATCGGCGTCATCTGGGCATAACCGAGGGATTCGAGGTTAGCCAGCATGGCGGCGGACAGCGGCAGAGTATTAAAAGCGGTGGCGATGGTGGTCACGGGACTGGCCTGCAAAACAAAATGTCGCGCAGTGTAGCAGCCCCGTGCCACTTTCCTCGAAAGTTCTGGACGAACAGTGCCTGAAACCCAAGGCGAGGTGGTTAAACTGTGGTGAGTGGATTCATCTGTGGTGAGGGGATTTATCCCCGATGGGCTGCGAAGCAGCCCCGGAATCTGTCACCTCAGTACATCAGGCTGATCGCATTCAACCTTTCTAGGGGGCGCTTCGCACCCCATCGGGGATAAATCCCCTCACCACAAAAGCCTCCACCAGACATGACGCTGTTCAGTGTTCGATGTGCTCATCCGGATGTTCATCCGGGCGTTTGACCCGGCGACCGTCTTCTTTCGACAGTTGCGAGAAGATCGTCGCCGCCAGCATTGCCATCACTCCGACGGTCACAAACGTCAACTGGAACGCCCCCAGCACGGTCTCGACGCCGTCGTTGCCGATTTCCGCCGTGAAGCCGCCCAGCAAGGCGCCGGCACAGGCCACGCCCAGGCTCAGCGACAACTGCGCCACCACCGACAGCAAGCTGTTGCCGCTGCTGGCGCTGGCGTCGTCGAGGTCGATCAGCGTCACGGTGTTCATCGCGGTGAATTGCAGCGAGTTGATCGCGCCGAGAACCGCCAGCAGGCACAGCAGCAGCCAGTACGGCGTCTGCTCGCTGACCAAGCCCATGCTCGCCAGCATGATCCCCAGCGCGAGGGTGTTGCCGGTGAGCACGATGCGATAGCCGAGGCGTTCGATCAGCGGTCGCGCCATCCACTTGGCGAACATCGCCGCAGCGGCCAGCGGCAGCATGCTCATCCCCGCTTGCGACGGCGAATAACCCAGCGCCACTTGCAGCAGCAACGGCACCAGAAACGGCAGGGCGCCGCTGCCCAGGCGGGCGAACAGGTTGCCGATAATGCCGACGGCAAAGGTCCGGGTCTTGAACAACGAAGGGGCGAACAGCGGATTTTCCACACGCCCGGCGCGCAGCCAGTACGCCGCCAGGCAGGCCAGACCGCCGAACAGCAGCAACATCACCCGCAGGTGCGGCAAGTGCAGTTCGCCCAGGCCTTCCATGGCGATGGTGATCAGGATCATTGCGGCGCCGAACAGCAGGAAACCGAGGCTGTCGAAGCGCGTGCGTTCGCTGCCGCGCAGGTCGGGAATGAACTTCCACACCGCGTAGCAGCCGATGGCGCCGACCGGCAGGTTGATCAGGAAGATCCAGTGCCACGTCAGGTATTGCACCATCCAGCCGCCCATGGTCGGACCGATCAACGGGCCGAGCAGGCCGGGAATGGTGATGAAGCCCATGATCCGCACCAGCTCCGAACGCGGATAGGCACGCAGCACCACCAGCCGTCCGACCGGCAACATCAATGCGCCGCCCAGGCCCTGGATTACCCGTGCGCCAACCAGCATGCTCAGGCTGCTCGATAACGCACAGAGCAGCGAGCCAATGCTGAACAGCAGGATCGCGCCGAAGAAGATTTTCTTGGTGCCGAAGCGGTCGGCGATCCAGCCCGAGGCCGGAATCAGCAAGGCCACGGTGAGCATGTAGGCGATGACCACGCCTTGCATGCGCAACGGGTCTTCGGCCAGATCCCGGGCCATGGCCGGCAGGGCGGTGTTGAGGATGGTCCCGTCGAGGGACTGCATGAAGAACGCAATGGCGACGACCCACGGCAACCAGCGGGCGGTGATGGCGTCGAGAGGCGGGCGAGTGGGCATGGAACCTCTTAGAGTGTGGGTCAGGCGGAACATTACCCTGTGGGAGCTGGCTTGCCAGCGATGACGGACTTTCAGACAAAGTGATGTTGAATCTGATGTCCTCATCGCTGG